>Ga0209002_10003342_pt1 | contig 12741 bp, 10 predicted proteins | sample Rifsed16ft2_FD_184010 | JGI IMG/M metagenome (GOLD analysis project Ga0209002, IMG submission 184010) | Soil microbial communities from Rifle, Colorado, USA - sediment 16ft 2 (version 2) | ecosystem: Environmental > Terrestrial > Deep subsurface > Rock core/Sediment | place: Rifle, Colorado...
GACGCCGGCGACGCCGTTCAGCGCGTTCCAGAAGTAGCCCGCCTGGAACGGGCTCGCCGAGTAGTACGCCCACGGCACGCCGGCCTCCTCGAGCTGTTCGGGCACGGTCTTGAAAGTGAAGCAGGAGTCGTGCTTCGTGAGGTTGCCCTCCTCGTCCTTAACCAGGACGAACACGTTCTCGCCGACGGCGTCGCATCCCCAGGACTTGAAGCGCTTGCCGCCCCCTCCGAACTGGACCTCGATGTTCTCGGGGTTGTCGAGCGCGCCGCCGGACTGGCCCGCTACGAAGAAGAAGTGGTTCGGGTACGAGGGCCCGCCGACGGAGCCGAAGAAGTTGTCGCAGAGCACGTAGTCGCGCGCCCACGAGTAGTAGTTCGGGATCAGCGCCTCGTCCATGACCGTGTAGGCCCAAGGGTCGCCGAACTGTCCGTGGCCGAACCCGTCGTACGTGCCGCCGTTCACGTCGTTCAGGTGCGCGGCGCGGTCGTGCGGGATGTCGCCGGGGAGCCAGGCGGGGCAGTTGCCGAGCGGCACCTCCTCTCCGTACTTCACGCCGACCGTCGTCCCGTTCGCGCCCGGGAACTTGCCGTAGACGTTGTCGAAGCTCCGGTTCTCGAGCATCACGTAGATCACGCGCTTGATCGGCCATCGCGTGTCGGCCGCGACCACCGAGGCCGAGGCGCTCGGCGTCACGACCGGGTTCTTGCGCCCGCCGCCGGTGCACGCGAACATCGTCGCGCCCGCGAGCGCGAACGCCGAGGTCTGCAGGAACCGCCGCCGCGAGAAGTGAGGCGAGCGATCGTGCGGTGGGCGCTCGTACCCAGACTGTGGTTCCGGGGCGTGGCGCGGGGCGGACGATCGGTACGGGCACCTCAACGTCCACCCAACCTATCAAGGAGCGCCTCGAACGATATCCTGCGGACGCCCCGTGACCCTCCCGATGCACGTGCGCAGGTTCCTCGCCGCCGTCCTGATGCTGACGGCGTTCGTTTCGTGCACCGACGGCACGTCGGACCCGGGCTCGAGCCCGTCCCCGACCTCGACCACCGTCCCGCCGCCCGTCACGCCCGTGGAGTCGCCGAGCGTCGCGGCATCGCCCACCCGGCCGCCGCTGCCCGAGCAGCCGCCCGCCACGAGCGGCTCGGCGGCGCTGGACTGCGTGAACGGCTGGACGACCCCGACGAAGAGCGACGACCTGTTCACGTCGCCGCTCGGCGTGATCCGGCGCACCACCGGCATCGAGGGGCCGCTACGGGTCGTGGATATGCGGTACTTCGAGGGCCCCGAGTCGCCGCCCTCGGACAAGGGTTACCTGTTGGTGGTCGAGCGCTGGTACGTGAAGCTGTTCGCCGAACGCGACTTCTCGTTCGCGGGGCGGTTCCTCGTCGAGGCTCGGCGGTTCGGCCAGGGGGTCGCCGCGGTTGCGCCGTACGACTCGACCGGCTACGGCTCGCCGGACTGGATCGGGTTCCAGCACGACTCGGCCGACCCCGAGCGCCGGACCTACGAGGGCCTGCCGGGCACGTGGGAGGGCGTGCCGTACGACTTCGTGGAGGGCGGCGCCGGGATCGAGATCGCGGGCCTGCCCGACGACGTGGTCGGCTGCCTTTCGGCTACGTAGACCGCCGCGGCGCACGGCGCTAGCCTCGGACCCGTGCGCCGCGCCCTGGCCCTCGCGCTCCTGGTCCTGGCCGCGTGCTCGAGCGCGCCCGGGTCCTACCCCGCCCTTCGCCAGTCGGCCGAGGAGGAGGTCCCCGGCACGTGGGGACTGATCCTTCGGCCGCCGCCGGAGGACCTGGACCCCGAGATCGCCCCGCGCGAGGCCAGGCGCCTCGCGATCCGGGTCGAGACCGAGGGCGAGCTCTTCCAGACCCTGGCGGTCGTTCCGCGCTCGTTCACGGGCGACGAGCAGGACCGGGCGGCGTGGGTCGTGTTCGCGCGGAACCTGTGCTTCGCGCAGTCCAAGGGCGACCTGGTCTCCTCGAGTCGCCGCGACCCCGAGGACGTCGAACGCTGCAGCGACGCGAACCTGTGGATCGAGATGGTCGACCCGATGACGGGCGAGAGCCTCGCGAGCACCAGCGGCTACGACTTGACCGAGCAGTGGGTGCCGGCGATGGGCCCTGACTGAACCCTCAGGCCGCCGCCAGTACGCCCTGCCACGCGTCGAGCCACGCCGCGTCAGAGCGCGGGTCCAGCGCGTGGAACATCTGGCTGGCCGCGAACTCCTCGGGGGCAAGGATCGCGCAGTGGTGGCCCATCTCGGCCAGGCCCGGGTAGGTCCGGAAGGCGCGTTCGCGGGTGATCGCCTCCAGCGGCGGCTGGTAGCCGTTCCACAGGAAGTTCCGGTAGGCGACGCCCTCGTCGAGCAGGTGGTTCACGAACGCATGGGCGAGCACCGGGTTCTTCCCTCGGGCGCAGATCGCGGTGAGGTCGCAGCCGACCCACCCGGTCCCGTCCATGGGCCACCAGTAGGCGAGGGTCCGGCCCGTGGCAGCCGGGTCGTGCCCCTCGTACGCGAGCGCAGTGAGGATGTCCCCCGACCACGCCTGGTGCGCGACGACGCGCCCCTCGGGGAGGTCGTGGTACGCGCCATCCTCCGTCACCCGAGCGCCGAGCGCGACGGCCTCGCGCACGGCCGATGCGGCGCGCTCGATCGCGGCGGCGTCGGTCGTGTTCAGGTCCGTCACGCCGGCCCGGAGCAGCGCGAACCCGATCGCCTCGCGGTACTGGTTCAGGAACCCCGTCCGCCCCCGGTAACGCGGGTTCCACGGGAGCTCGAGCGGCTCGCGCGCGTCCTCCGCCTCAACGAGGTCGGTGCGCCAGGCGATCCCGCTCGAGTACACGGTGTACGGGACCGAGTAGCGCACGCCGCGGTCGTAGAACGGGCCGGGGTCGGGCCGGAACTCGGGCCACAGGTTCGGCAGGTTGGGCAGCAGGTGGTGGGTGAGCGGCCGGAGCAGGCGCGCATCCGCGAGTCGGGGCAGTTCGTCGATCGTTGGGAAGAACACGTCGAAGTCGCCGTCGGGTCCCCGCAGGCGCGCGAGCGCCTCATCCATGTCCGCGAAGCTCTCGACGCGGACGTCCACGTCGTCGGCTGCGTAGCGGCGCACGAAGCCCTCGATGACCTCGTCGGCGAGGTACTCGCGCCACTGGTAGACGCGGAGCGTAGCGCCACGCTCGATCGCGGCGCCGCCCTGGAAAAGCAGATCCTCGTGCATCGGGAGGGTGGCCGGGTTCGCGCGCGTGGGGCCGCCCGGAGCCTGCACGGCCCGGTCCCGGGCGCACGCGGCGAGTAGCGGGGCGAGCGGGATCGAAGCGGCCCCGACGACGGCGGCATGCAGGAGCGAGCGGCGATCGAGCCGGTTCACGCCGGGCATCATCGACCACGGGTTCGGGCCGCCGCAAGGGACCACCTTCGTCGGGGGTCGGGTGTACGATTCCTCGACCATGGCGACGCTCAAGGCTCCGCGGGCCCGGCGCGGACGGCGCGCGCTCCTCGCGACCGTCGACTACACGCTCGCCAAGCGCGCCCTGCTCGGCGAGGTGCGGAGCGGGCTAACCTCGTGGACCGACGTCTGCGACGCGCATCCCGAGCTGATGCGGGCCGCCAAGCACGTGGGCGAGACCTCCCGCCGGGACTGTCCCGTCTGCCGCAAGGCCAAGCTCAAGCTCGTCACCTACGTCTACGGCGACGGTCTCCGCGACAACAACGGGCGCGTATGGTCCCTCGACGTCGGCCTGTCGATGGCCGCGGATCAGCCCGGCTCCTGGTGCTACGTTGTCGAGGTCTGCACCGAGTGCCAGTGGAACCACCTGCACGAGGCCTTCGTCGCCCGCGCGGTGTAGCTCATCATCACCGGAACTCCACGACGTTTCCCCAGGTCAGGTACCGGGTGAACGCACGCTCGTGGCTACACTTGACGACGAGTTGGCGGTAAGGACGGCGCCCGCACGGACCCGCAGGGGTCCCCGACACGCCCCCCGCAAGAAGCGTCGAGCCAAGGGTTTCCGCGCCTGGCTCCGCCGATGGTGGTGGGTGTTCGTCGTCGTCCCCCTCGTCGGGATCCTCGGCGTGCTCGCGACGCTCTGGTACGTCTACTCGCGGCTGGAGCTGCCCGAGACGCCCCCGCCGCTTCAGACCACGTACATCTACGACCGCGACGGCGAGCTGCTTACCACGCTTCATGCCTCGGTGGACCGCACGATCATCCCGCTGTCCGAGATGCCCAAGCACCTGCAGAACGCGGTGATCGCCGTCGAGGACCAGGACTTCTACGAGCACCCGGGCGTCGACTTCCTCGGCGTCGTGCGAGCCGCCTGGACCGACATCGTGCAGCGCCAGATCGTCCAGGGCGGCTCGACGATCACGCAGCAGCTGGTCAAGAACGTCTACGCCGGCGAGTACGTGGAGGATCCCGAGACCGGGGTCGAGACCTACACTGTCCCGCCGCGCACGATCGGGCAGAAGGTCCGCGAGAGCCTGCTCGCTATCAAGGTCGAGCGCACGTTCAGCAAGGACGAGATCCTCGCGAACTACCTCAACACCGTCTACTTCGGCCGCGGGGCCTACGGTGTGCAGGCGGCCGCGCAGACCTTCTTCCGGAAGGACGCTAAGGACCTCACGATCTCGGAGTCGGCGCTGCTCGCCGGGCAGGTCCGGGCGCCATCCTTCTACGACCCGGTCGAGCACGAGCCCGAGGCGACCGAGCGGCGGAACTTCGTCCTGGACCGCATGGTCGCCGAGGGATACCTGGAGGCGTCCCGCGCCGAGGTGATGAAGGCCAGACCCGTGAGGGTGGACCCGGTCGAGGTGGGCCTGCACTTCCCCACCAAGCTCGGATACTTCCTCGACTACACCCGGCGCGAGTTGATCCATAGGTACACCGAGGCCCGGGTGTTCGGCGGTGGCCTCCAGGTCACGACGACGCTCGACGCCGACATGCAGGGCGCCGCCGAGCAGGCCGTAGCGGATCAGCTGAACGATCCGGGCGGTCCGTCCGCCGCGCTCGTCGCGATCGACCCGGCCACCGGCGGCGTGCTGGCGATGTACGGGGGATCGAACTTCGACAAGAGCAAGGTGAACCTCGCGACCGGCGACGGAGGGACGGGCCGGCAGGCGGGCTCCGCGTTCAAGCCGTTCACCCTCGCGGCCGCGATGGAGCAGCGGTACTCCCTGAACTCACGGTGGGCCGGCCCCTCCACGATCACGATCGACGATCCCGCCTGCTACACGGACGGGGAGCCCTGGACGCTGTCCAACGCGAGCGACTCGGAGAGCGGCACGTTCACCCTGTACTCGGCCACCGCGCACTCGGTGAACACCGTCTACGCGCAGCTCGCGAGCGCGGTCACGCCGCCCGCGATCGTCGAGGTCGCGCACCGGATGGGGATCGAGTCACCGCTCGAGCCGGTGTGCTCGATCACGCTGGGGACCCAGTCGGTCACCCCGCTGGAGATGACCGACGGCTACGCGACGCTCGCCGCGCGGGGTGTTCGGCACAGGGCGACACCGCTGGGCGAGGTCGCCCTGCCAACCGGCGAGGTCGACCTGCGCATCAACGCCCGCGGCCGCCAGGTCATGGACACGAACGACGCCGACCTGGTGACCCAGGCGCTCGAGGGCGTGATCACCGGGGGCACCGGTACCCGTGCGAACATCGGACGTCCCGCCGCCGGCAAGACAGGTACTGCGCAGGAGTATTGGGATGCCTGGTTCTGCGGCTACACGCCGCAGCTCGCGGCCTGCGTCTGGGTCGGGTACCCGCAGGGGCAGATCCCGCTCGAGGACGTCGAGGGCTTCTCGGTCGTTTACGGTGGCACGATCCCGGCCCTGATCTGGCACGACTTCATGCTCGCGGCCCTCGCCGACGAGCCCGTGCTCGACTTCGCCGATCCCACCCTCGAGGGCTACACGGAGGGACCGCCCACGCCGGTGCCTCCTCCGCCGAGCCCGAGCCCGTCGCCGACGGGTCCCACCGGCCCGACCGCGATGACGGGTCCCACCGGCGGCACCGCCGCGACGGGTCCCACCGGCGGCACCGGACCCACCGGCGGCACGGGGCCATCCGGCGGCACGGGTCCAACCGGCGGAACCGGCCCGACCGGCGGGACCGCGCCCGCGGCGCCGGATACCTGATGAGGGCTAGAACGCCTCGCTGACCGAGAACTCGCGCGCCGCCGGGACGGCGTCCAGCGGGAGCGTGGCCAGCACCGTGGTCCCCTTGCCCGGCGTGGAGTGCACCATGAAGGTGCCGTTAGCGAGCTCGACGCGCTCGCGCATCGAGGCGAGGCCCACGCGGCCCATCTGCAGGTACTCTCGCGCCTTGGCCGAGTCGAACCCCACGCCGTCGTCGGCGATCTCCACGCGCAGCTGGCCGCCGACCCCCTCGACGGAGACGGTCACGGCGCGCGCCTTCGCGTGCTTCGTCGAGTTCGACAGGGCTTCCTGCACGACCCGGTAGGCGAGGGTCTCCAGATCCTGAGGTATCTCCATGGAGGCCTGGCCGCTGAACTCGGTCCGGACGTGGTTCTCGCGCCCGTAGCGGTCCAGCGTCTCGCGGAGCGCCGGGATCAGCCCGCGCTCCTCGAGCAATGGCGGTCGCAGGCCCGACATCAGCCGGCGGAGCGCGTCGGCCTCCTCGGAGAGCTCCCGGCGGACCTTCGCGAGGACCTCGGTGCCCTCTTCGAGGTCGCCGGCCTTCAGCATCAGCAACACGGCCTCCATCGACAGGGACGCGGCCGAGACGCCCTGCACGGGCCCGTCGTGCAGGTCACGCGCGATGCGGTTGCGCTCGCTCTCGATCGCAGCGTTCGTCCGGCGCATGATCCTCGTGCGGTCCTCGTCGCGGTCCTGGAGGAACTTGAAGAGCTGACGGATCGTCTGGTCGGCGATCCGGGCCGCCGAGACGTCACGAACCAGCAGCAGGCGGCGCGGCGGGTCGCCGGGGATCTCGGAGATGCGCGACTCCAGGTACACCGCGTTGCCCTCGCGCCGCAGCGTGCCCTGGCTGGTCGTCGGCAGCGAGGCGAAGGACTCGTCGGCCTCGATCGAGGCCGCGAGCGCCGTCCACGGCTGTCCCTCGACGAGCGACTGAGGGAGCTCGATCATCCGGCAGAAGGCGCTGTTGGCCCGGACGATGACGTCCATGTGGTCCAGCTCCACGATCCCGTCGACCGCCGCCTCGAACACGGTCCGCAGCCGCTCCTCGGACTCGCGCAGGGTCTCGTTCGCGCGCTGGAGCCGTGCCAGGGCCTTGTCGGTCTCGCGGAGCGCGACCTCCTTCTGGTCCAGCGCCTCGTGGACCTCCCGCTGGGCGTGTGTGCCGCGCACCTGGTTCACCAGGATGCGGAGCGCCACCGCCGCCGCGAGCATCCCGATCAGGACCGAGGCCTGAACCGTCCCGATCCGGTCGTCGATCTCCTGCATCGCGACCAGGCCGAGCGCGCCGCACGACGCCGCCACCGAGAGCGTGGTGAGGACAGCTCTGCCGTATCGACCTGGGTCGCTCCGCCGTCCGCCCTCGCCCCGGCGAGGGATCGACGCGACGAGCACGGCGAGGAACAGGCAGGACAGGGCGATCGGGATACCGACCCTGGGCTGTCCGACCTGGAACGTCCCCGCCAGCCACTGCGGCGCGAAGGTGAGGACCGCCGAGCAGATCCCCGCGGCCGCCGCGAACATGCCGAGGTGCGCGGGGTTCGGCAGCCAAAGCGCCAGAGCGCCGAACGCCGAGAAGGCGGTGCCGACCAGCAGGGCGAACTCGGCCGCGGAGGCCGTCGTCCCAGGCTCGGCGCCGGGATCGCGCAGGTACAGGAACAGCATCGTCGCGATAGCTGCCGACAGTAGGGCGACGTCGGCGGCGATCTCACGCCTGTCGTCGCGCGCGACGTGGTCGCGGAACTCCACGCCGACGGCCACCAGGAACATGACGCCCACCCCGAGGAACGCGGTGTCGTACGGCGTCGGACCCGCGGGCAGGTCACCCCGCACCTCCGCGACCAGGAACGCGGCGTTCACGACCGCCAGGCCAAGGCATCCCAGGCCTAGCCAGGTCGCGCTGCGCCACCCCTCTGGCCGCCGTGATCGGAGCAGGATCACGATCGCCGAGAGCAGGCAGGCGCCGGTCACGACGGCTTGCGGCAACCCGTCGATCGACCGCAGGCGCTCGCCCGTCGCGGCGTAGGCCGCGACGACGCCCACGCCGGCCAGCATCAGCACGGTCGGGGCGAGCCGGGAGGTCGTGCTTGGGGTCTCGGTCGCCATCTCGGAACGACCATGATGCCCCGGCGACGGCTCCGACTCCATCACCCGGACGGGGTCGACTGGATGAACCCGGCCTAGGCCATTCGGGGGGGAGGGCGCGGCGAGCCCCTGTTCGGGCCGGCCTGTAGCTACTCGATCAGGCGGCGACGGAGCGCCTCGGCGACCGCGGCCGTGCGGTCCGAGGCCCCGAGCTTCTCGAAGATGTGCTCGAGGTGGGTCTTCACCGTGTCCGGCGAGATGTACAGGCGCTCGGCGATGTCGCGGTTCGTGTGACCGAACGCGAGGAGCTGCAGGACCTCGATCTCGCGGGCCGTGAGGGTCTCGGCGCGCCGGTCCTTCTCCTTGGCCTGGCTGAGCTCTTCGGCCAGTGCGACCACGAGCTGAGGGTCGATCACCATGTTGCCGCCGGCGACCAGGCGCACCGTCTGGATCAGGTGCTCCGCGTCGCGGGCCTTCAGAACGTAGCCCCGGGCACCGCTGCGGACGGCCTCGACGACGAACTGCCGGTCGTCGTAGGCGGTGAGCATGATCACGCCGCAGTCCGGGTGCTGGTCCCTAAGCAGGCGGGCGGCCTCGAGGCCGTCCATCTCGGGCATCCGGATGTCCACGAGCGCGATGTCGGGCGTCTCCTTGGCGACGAGCTCCAGGAGCTCCTTGCCGTTGGAGGCCTCGCCCACGACGTCGATGCCCTCGGCCATGTCGAGGTACCGGCGGAGGCCCTGACGCACCAGCGAGTGGTCGTCGGCTATCGCTACCCGGATCGTCACTAGCGTTCCCCCTCGGGCCACCCCGTCGGTGGCGCCCATCCTATATCTCGGCACCGACGCATCAGAAGATGTAGTACCAGTTGACGGTCAGCACGGAGAGTATCCCGAGGCCAACGGCCCCTGCAGCGAGGGCGGCCGTCCGGGGGATGCGCAGGCTATCCAGGCCCATGGACAGGCCCCAGAATGCCGGGAACAGGGGCAGGAGGAACCTCGGCATGGACATCAGGGGCCGGGGCTCGAAGACGAAGGTGAGGGGGATCAGCAGGCTCCCCCACAGGTAGACGCTGTAGGACGGGCGCAGGCGCACGGCCGCGTAGACCGAGGCCGCGATCATCGGCACCACGACCAGCCAGTCCAGGAGCCAGTACCCCCCGCTCTCGAGCCCGACGTACCCGAATGCCGTGCGCGTGGCCTCCCACAGCGTCGCCCACGGCCACGAGAACCCCCGCTGCCACGTCGCCTGCTCCGTCGCGGGCTCGAGCCACTCGCCAGTGCGGCCGCCCCAGTAGGCGAGGTATGTGAGGAGACCGAGCCCCGTAGCCGCGGCTGCGGCGATCCCCGGCAGCGCGCGCCCGCGGCCCTCGGCCCGCTGGTGCAACGCCTCGATCAGCAGCGCCGGCGCGAGCACGATCCCCACGCTCCGCGTGAGCGCGGCGAGTACCCCGGCCGCCCCAGACACCCACCACCGACCCCGGCGCGCCTCCCGGAACGCCGTCACGGCGAGCAGCAGGAACAGCGACTCGCTGTAGGGCATGAGGAAGAAGTGTGACGTCGGGAACGCGCAGAGCAGGAGCACCGTGGTGCGCGCGGTGCGTTCGGAGAGCTCCTCGGTCGTGAGGAGGTACGTCATCACGAGCGCGCCAAGGAAGGACGCGTTCGAGACTATCGTCGCCGCCGCGAGCGGCGCGCCACCGAGCGCGAACGAGAGGGCGCGGATCGCGATCGGGTACAGCGGGAAGAACGCCGCGCTTCCGTCGCCGACGCGGTAGCCGGCGTCGGCGATCCGCAGGAACCAGAGGGCATCGAAGCGCTCCCAGGCCGTGAACAGGTTGTGCCACCCGGGGTCCGGCCCGGGGTGGGTGGGCCAGCCGGGCACGCCCACGGGCTCGAGCGGCGGGAACAGGGCCACGCCCGCCAGCCCGATCAGGAACATCGCCACCCGCAAGGCCACGAACGCGAGAAGGCAGAACCCGACCGCCCGGCGGATCCGTTCCCGCTCCGGCCCGGCCGCCACGGGCTCGGCCGACTCGCTCACCCGGGCACCGGGAGCGGCTCCCGCGCGGTCTCCGGGGGCGGGGCAAGCTCGGGCGCGTGCTCCCGGCGCAGGACCCACGACGCGACGCACAGCAAGAGGATCGCCGTGCGGAGCAGCACGGCGATCTCGAACGCGTCGATCGGGATGCCCGCGAGTCCGCCATCCAGATCCTCCAGCGTTCCGAACCACGAGAAGCGCGTGACGAAGACCGCGACGTCGGCAGCCTGGAACAGCGCGAAGAGCCTCAGGTTCGGCAGGGCGAGCGCGAACCACGGCAGCAGCCACAGCCCGTACTGCGGCGAGTAGACCTTGCTCGTGAGCAGGAAGGCGACCAGGATCGGGAACCCCAGCGTCCACCTCGCGAAGCCCGGATCCCGTCGCGCCTTCAGCCGCCATACGAACCACACCGAGCCCACGAACAGACCCGCCGAGGCGACGTTGATCAAGCGCGTGTTCGTGCAGCCGAGCTCGCCGGTCAGGCGGTGGCAGGCGATGAACCAGATGCTGTCCCAGTCCGCCGGCCGCGACGAGTTCAGCCGGAAGAACTCTAGCCACCCCGCCGGTCCGCCGAGCGCGAACGGCACGTTCGCCACGAGCCAGGTGCCGGCCGCGGCCCAGGCGAGGTGGATCCCGCGATCGGGCTCGCGTCCCCGTATCCTCCCCGCGACGAACGGCACGACGAGCAGCGCGGGGTAGAGCTTGGCCGCCGCGCCCAAGCCAAGCAGCACCCCGGACCAGATGTCCCTGCGCTGAAGGTAGGCGAGCGTCGCGCCGGTCGCGAGCGCCACCGGGATCAGGTCCCAGTTCGTCGTCGCGTAGATAGCGAGCGTCGGCGCGAGCGCGAAGTACAGCGCGCGCGATCCCACCATCGCGTACAGGCACGCGGCGATCGCGAACGCGGCGAGCCACAGGAGGATCGCGTTCGCATGGTAGAAGGTCGAGATGCTGGTGCCCGATGCCCACGCGGCGATGCGCATCGTCCACATCGTGAGCACCGGGTACTCGTCGCAGCTGCCCGGCGCCTCCTGGTTGCACGGATCCAGGTAGGGGAGACGTCCGCCTGCGAGTTGCTCGGTGCCGAGCAGCGGCACGATGTCGGTGTAGCAGAGGCGTGTGTACTGGCGGCCGTCGCCCCACTCGCCGCCCGCGCACGGCGCCTTGATCGCGTGGCCGAGTGCGAGCGTGCCCGCGAGCAGCGCGAACACCAGCCCGAGCCCGATCTTCCGCGTGGCGGCCGGCACGGCGGCATCATCCCATCGGTGGCCGCGCAACCGCCTGCCGAACCCGGACGCGCAGCGGGGCCGCCGAGGGGGAGGCGGCCCCGCCGTCACCTTTCGGGAGGGGTCCCCATCGGGACCCCCATCCCGGAACGGGTGGCTCCTCGTGAGCGCCGTCCCGTCGTTCTTGCCGTCGCTCATGATTCGGCACCCCGGGCTCGAGGCATGAGCCCTCGGCGGAGTGAACCTTCGACCCTCCTACCGAGGTAGTCCCCGAGGGCTACGTGTAGCTGTGCTCGTCGTCGGGGAACCGCCCCGCCACCACGTCATCGGCGAACGCCCGGACCGCGCGATCGATCTCGCCGCGCAGGTCCGCATACGCCCGCGCGAGCTTCGGCGGCTTCTCGGACATCCCCAGCACGTCGTGCAACACCAACACCTGTGCGTCGCACCCGGGCCCCGCGCCGATACCGATCGTCGGGATCTGCAGCGAGCGCGTGATCTCGGCGCCGAGCTCGGCCGGCATCGCCTCGAGAACGATCGCGAAGGCGCCGGCCTTCTCCAGGGCGAGTGCCTCGTCGATCACGCGCGCGCCCGCCTCGCCGCGCCCCTGCACCCTGTAGCCGCCCAGGCCGTGGACCGACTGTGGCGTCAGCCCCACGTGCGCCATCACCGGGATCCCGAGCTCGACCAGCCGGTGCACGAGCTCCAGCTGCGGCCCCTCGATCTTGACGGCCCGGGCGCCGCCCTCCTTCAGGAAGCGGCCGGCGTTGCGAACGCCCTCCTCCACGCTGACCTGGAAAGACAGGAACGGCATGTCGCCCACCACGAGCGCGTCCGTCGCGCCGCGCACCACCGCGCGCGTGTGGTGGAGCATCTCCTCCATCGTGACCGGCAGCGTGTTCTCGTAGCCGAGGACGTTGCTGCCCAGCGAGTCGCCGACGAGCAGGACCGGGATGCCCGCCTCGTCGAGGATCTTGGCGGTGGGGTAGTCGTACGCGGTGAGCATCGCGAAGCGCTTGCCCTCGGACTTGTACGCGCGCAGGTCGTGGATCGTGACTGTCATCGCTCGCGCCTCCTTCGTTCGAGTGCACGGCCGTATCGGGGGAGTGTACGGCAGGGCCGTGGGACCCGATGCGGGGCGTTTCGGGGCGGGCTGAGGTCGGGGCATCGGGTCGGGCTGCTCGGACCGCGACTTCGGCGCGCACCACGCACCCACGGCGGCCTCGACGACGC
>Ga0209002_10003347_pt1 | contig 12728 bp, 15 predicted proteins | sample Rifsed16ft2_FD_184010 | JGI IMG/M metagenome (GOLD analysis project Ga0209002, IMG submission 184010) | Soil microbial communities from Rifle, Colorado, USA - sediment 16ft 2 (version 2) | ecosystem: Environmental > Terrestrial > Deep subsurface > Rock core/Sediment | place: Rifle, Colorado...
TCTATGCTATCTTCTATGCTATCTTCTATGCTATCTTCTATGCTATCTTCTATGCTATCTTCTATGCTATCTTCTATGCTATCTTCTATGCTATCTTCTTAGATATGATTCAAATTATTAGATACTTGACTTCTTCTCTTCTGGCTTCTTCCCCTCTCCCTAATTTGAGCAGTCTATTTTAGTTGTGATATCTTTTTATATCATTTATGCGCTTTTTGTTTCTTCTTATCTTGATATGGGTTTTTCGCGTTACTAAATTTTTAACCAGCTCATGTCGTTATTTAATATGTTTTCTACTCTTGTTTTGAGCTTAAATCTGGGCGTTGAGCACAATTTATTCTTTGATCCTGGGCCTGGAAATAAATTTGCCTTTAAAAATTTTTTTAGTTCTATTTTGAGGTTTGATATGAAAGATATAAAGTTTCTTATTAAATATTCAATTTTTCTATAAAATTTGCAAGAGCTGATCTTTTCCTGATTCTTTCTTTCTTTTCTTTCAATCTTTCTCTAATCCTCTCTTTAAATGCCCCTTAAAATGAGCTAATCTTTGATTTGTTTGCCTGACCTATACTCAGCTATGTGTTTTAAATCAAATCGAAGATTTGCCCCCTTTTTGTGTTTTAGCTGGGGTCTTTGAAGAGTTTAAGCTATAGTTTCCTGTTAGATTAGCTCCCAGATTTATCTAAGCCTGATTTGCCTTTTTTAGTTGTTATTTTCCTCTTGACAACTCTTTGTTTTTTTGCTAAGATTTATTTTGTCAGCTTGTTCTTTCTTTAGATCTCTTTTTTGTAACTTCCTGATGTCTGATACCGGTCCACTGGCCTTCCAGAGAATGCCCGGCGGTCAGGGGGTTGGGAAGCCGGAATGCTGCGGCTGTGATGGCAGGCCTATTAAAGAGATTCTTGAGAGAATTAACTGATTCTGTACCATGTTCTTTGTTTTAAGAATTCTTCTTGAGGATCTTAAGACTTTAAAGGAATTAGTTTTATTTAAACTTTTTTAATTCTTTCCTGGCCTGGAAGACAAATTCTTCAATTAAAGGGTATCATGAGAAAGATAATTAAGAGATTTTAAATAAAATTTAATTTTAATTTAAAAGCCTTTAGATTTTCGTAGGGAATTCTTGTCCTTGTTTCAAGAGGCTTTTTTAAGATCTTGAAATTCTTATAATCTAGCTGTTTTTTCTTTAAATCCTGAGTTTTGGGACACAGGATATTTTTGTTTTTATTTCCCCTTTCTTCTTTTTCCTTTGAATCCCTTTAAACTCAAGCCTTTCCTGAAATTTCCCATCCCAAATTTTCTCCTGGATTAAAATTTTCTCTTGATATAAAAGATGTTTTTTTGTATAATATATATTGAAATGTTTTTCTTTTATAATCCCAATGAGGTGGTTTCAGATATCTACATCTGCAACGCCTGTGGGACAGAATATTATAGCAACCGAAAGCAGGGGGGTGGCAGTAAAAAGATGCCAGATAATTATAATGCGAAATTGAAATCTTTATTTTACCAGGCCAAACAAGAATTTGTTTTAGATGCTTCAGATGATCCAGGGTTTCTTTGGTTTTATTCTTCCTGGAGGGGAATGCAAAAAATATGCGAAACTTTGGGGGTTGATATTCAAGAGATTCACCATTTGGTTCATCATGCTCTTTGTGTTTCTAATGGGGAATTCGATCTGATTCTAAAGGATCTCAGGCAAGAGATGGAAACTATGGTTTTACCAAAGATGCCAGAAAAAACTTGGTGGCATTCAGACTATGAACCTGTTTTTGGAGAAAGTGATATAAAGGAACGGGCTTATGAGATTTTTAAGGGGCAATTCAAAACTACTTTTCCTGGGAAGCGATTGGGTACAAAGTTTGCTAAGGAAAAGTGGGAAGAAGTAGAAGACAAAGCAAAAGAGCTGGCTACAGCTGCACTTCAGGCTGCTTATGATTCCTGGAAGGAACGTGAGGATGGCAGGCAGGAGAAATATATAAGATGTTTGGTTCAATGGCAGGAGTCTTGTAGTATAATTAATAAAACAAAAGAAAGCATCCAAAAAATTTTAGGACAAAACCAAGATGAAATTAATTGAAGCAAATAATATTTATGTGTTTCAGTGTACTTATGAAGAGAAATTTATAGCAAAAGAAGCTGGATTCAAATGGAATGCAAAAGAAAAGAAGTGGTGGACTGAAAATTATACAAATGCTTTAAAGCTTTCAGATTATGCTTCTTCTGAACTGATAGAACAGATTGAACGTAAGCTTCAAGAAGAAAAAGAACAAAAAGAGAGGGCTCTGGAAGCTTCCAGAGCCATTGATGCGCAAATTGATATCCCGTGTCCGGAAGGGTTTTCTTATTTGCCTTTTCAAAAGGCTGGGATTGCTTACTGCCTGGAACGCTTCCAGGCAATTCAGGAAGGGGGTAATATCAAAGGCTCATTTCATCCCAAAGGTGTTTTAATTGGTGATGATATGGGTTTGGGTAAAACTTTTCAAGCAATTGGTTTCATAAATGCAACTGATATAAAGGACATATTAATTATTTGTCCTGCAACATTAAAATTAAATTGGAGAAATGAACTTGAAAAATTTATGACAAGAAGTCTTTCAGTGGGAATTGCTGATAGTAAATGCTTTTGTGAAACTGATATTGTAATTATGAATTATGATATTGTTCATAAGTATGAACTAGAACTAAGAAAGAAGACCTGGGATCTTATTATTGCTGATGAAAGCCATCTTCTCAGAAACTCAAATACTATTCGGAGCGCTTGTATTTTAGGAGGGGTATTGGGAAAAGGAAAGGAACAAAAAAGTATTGCTCCTATTCCTACAAGATTCTTTCTAGCTCTTAGTGGAACGGCGATTGTAAACCGGCATAAGGATCTTTGGCCTATCTTGCATGGTCTTGATCCATTTCAATGGCCAAAATTTTGGTCATTTGCTAAAAAATTTTGTGGTGCATATCAAACACGTTATGGATGGGACCTTTCCGGGTCCACCAATGGGCGGGAATTGCAGGAAATTCTTAGAACCCGAATGATGGTGAGAAGAAAAAAGGAAGATGTTTTACCAGATCTTCCTAAAAAAAGAAGGCAAATTATAGAGCTTTCTCCTAATGGAGCTATTCAAGAAATTCAGGCTGAGCAAAATGCCTGGAAAAAGAATGAAGAAAGATTGGAAAAGCTTCGGACCAGGCTTGAAATTGCCAAAGTTTCAGAAAATTCAGGCGAATACAAAAAAGCGGTTGAGGATCTTAAAGAAGCGGTTTTGGTGGCTTTTGAAGAGATGTCTAAATTGCGCCATAAGACTGCTGTGGCGAAAATTCCTCATGCTATAGAATTTATTGAAAATTGTTTGGAGGAAGAAGAAGAGAAGATTATAATCTTTGCTCATCATCAGGATGTAATCAATAGAATTAAAAATTATTTTGGAAGTAAAGCTGTTGTTTTGACTGGTAAGGAATCTTTAGAAGAAAAACAAGAGGCTGTAGATCGATTTCAAAATGATCCTTCTTGTTTACTTTTTATTGGTTCTATGAGAGCTGCGGGGTTGGGGATTACTCTTACCGCCAGTTCCCATGAGATCTTTCTTGAAGAGGATTGGACGCCAGCAGTAATTTCTCAGTGTGAGGATAGGGCAGTACGAATAGGAGCCGTAGCGGATTTTGTTTTGATTCAACATCTGGTTTTTGAGGAGAGCCTGGATGTCAAAATGGCAAAAACAGTTGTGAATAAACAAGAAATTATTGATAGGGCCTTTGATGATAAGAATATGTCAGAAGAAGAAGCAGAAAGAGAACTTTTAATTCCGGTCGTTTAATTTTTTGGACTTGGAGGATATTTCTTTGAAAGCATCTGATTTTATTAAAGAGTTTGAGGAGGAATGTTTTCCCTCTGAAAAAGGAATTTGGATTAGTTTTGAGGATCATGATCCTCCGTTTTTGATGAGGGAATTAAATGCAATGGAGAAACAGGGGATAATTGAAATAGAAAAAGCCCAAAGAAGGTATCGATTTACGTTAAAAGCAACCAAACTGAAAATAGAAATTTCTTGGGGGGAATAAATCATGCAAGGATGCCGGGTAGTAAATGAGGAAGAAGTAAATCAGCTTTTAAAGAAGTTAGGAATTCGAGATCGGGTGTTGGTTATGACAGGTTTGACATTTGGAACCAGGGTAAGTGAGACTCTTAGTCTTACTTTTGGAGATGTAGAGGGGAAATATTTGTCAATCAAGAGTAAGAAGAATTCAGAAAATATAACTTTCCCAGTTCCAGAAGGATATAAGAAGCTTGTTGAAGAACTGAAGAGGATTTATAAATTGAGAGGATTTGTTGTAACTTCAGATACTCCTCTTTTTCTTTCTTTAAATGATGGAAAGAAAGGCATTTCTCGAAAACAGATTTCTCAAGTTATTAAAGATGCTTGTAAAAAGTTAAATATTCAAGGCAAGGTAAATACTCATTCTTTTCGTAAGGCATTTGTAACAAAGATTTATAATATGACTGGAAAAGACATTGCCCAAACTCAAATGTATTCAAGGCACAAGAATTTAAGTAACCTTCAGACGTATATTCAAACGACAGAAAGTACAGATCTTGTTAATAAACTAAGTTGGGGGATATAGAGATGACCCCGGAAGAATTAGTTGATTTTTATAAAACTGAGGCAGATGACAATCAGGTGAAAATAAATAAACTTGTGGCAAAGCTGCAACAGCAAGATGAACTTATTGTTTGGCTTAAACAAAAACTATCACAAAAACAGGATTTGGATTTCAGTTGTTTAATTTTTAGAGAAGGAAAACTAATATGATGGAGATTACAATAGACTTGACAAGTATAAGTACAGAAACTATTTCTTTTGAGGAAATGCAGTACTATTTGCTGGTTACTAAAATCTGTAAGATGTTAAGATCTAAACCAATTACCGGGCGCTTAAATGACACAATACTCAGAGTAATTACCTTATCCTCTAAACTTACAGTCAATCGTGAAGAAGCTTCGCAAATTGCAATAGCGTACTCAGATGACGCTGAAGATTTCTGCGTAACTTTTGCTGAGTATGTATTTAAATCATCTACACTTGAGGAACTTAAGTGTCAACTGGAAATTCTGTTAGAGGGCGTACAAGTAAATATCATTGTACATAAACAGTTGCCATATGATGATATTTATCGAATACTACCTCGTCAGTGTGTAAACGTAGTATTGAAGTAAATGGAAGTAAACGGAGGATACAATATGCAAAGCGTAGGTGTAGATGCTCTTACGGAGATTAAGAATTCAGCTTCGGAGGTAGGTGTAGTAGATGGGGAGATAAGTAAACTGGAGAGTGAGATAATTAAACGAGAGATTGAAATTTCACAATGCAGAAGTTTACGAGAGACTCTTACGCTCGGAGTGGAATCCGATGTAAGAAAGAAACTAAATTATCATATAAATACGAATCGGTCTGTTATAGAAGAATTGAAGAGTGCAATTAAACAAATCAACTACGAAGCCGGATTAGGAAGTATGTATCACAAAATAAATTTGAATCCTTTGAGTGCAATAAAAGAATATAGTAAAGGCGAGTGGGCTCCTGCTCTTTCTGTGTATAATGTTAATGGTGACGGGGAGAGTCATTTGGAATTTAAAGTTTCAAACATTCTGCATACAGGTGAGTCGAGATTGTTTAAGGGAGAGGCTGATAAGTTCTTCACCAAACTTCCAGTGGCAATTAGATGCCTTAGACTAGAAATGCTAAGATTGTTAGCTCTCAAATACTATAAGCTAATAGGCTACGATGGCCATGTTCGGTTTCAATTTAAGTTTTCTGGAATGGTTCCACCAAGTGTTAAGACAGAAATAGAAAAAGCCGAAAAATTATTCAAAGATAATATTTTTTTAGTACAAGAGCCGTCAGAGTTCACGGTAACAGTAGGGAATATTCCTAAAGATCCCTTGATCATAGGAATTGATCAGTATGAGAATGCGTACTTAATAGACTCATTTGACGAGACGAACCTGGAGATGTCTATGTTTTTCACTAAACCTTAATTTTGGGATAGAGAAGTAGAAAGGAACAGAGTGTGCAAGGAGTTGAGATAAAACAAATAATCCTTAGAGTTCCATCTGAAATCCATCAAAAATTAAAGATCCTGGCATCTATGCAGGGTAAGACCATGGAACGGTTGATAGTTGAATTGATTGAAAGAGAGTGGGAAGAATCTGGATTAGAGAGGAAGGAAAGAGATGCCGTCAGGGGCTCCTAAAGTTGTTCATGGGAGACGCCGCGACAAAGACAGGACAATTTGTGGTAAAGTGATTGTACCAGACCTTTGGGTAGTGTTTGGTCATTATGAAGAGGCTATTACTTGTAGCCGATGTATACGTATGCTTGGGAAAGAGGCGGAAAAGAAAAAGTATTCTTGTTCAAGGTTTAAATATAAAAAGAGAATATCAAATGAAGATAAGTTAAAAATTGTTTCTTTGTATAAGAAAAAGGTTTTTAAGGTTTATGAACTGTCGGAAATTTTTCGTGTTCCTCCTGATACTATAAGAGAAATTCTTGAAAGGGAAGATCCTTATTTTTTTGAAATGAGGGATCTTCCAAAACTTGATAGAATTTCTATTTTGTTGAGTGAACAATTTAGTTTAGCATTGAGAAAAGTAGTAGCAAGAACTTCATTGAGATCTTCTAATGTAACTTATCAGTCTTTGGTGGAGCGAGGAATTGATTTGGTTTGTTGGTTGTATGGAGTGAAGACAATTATAGGGCCAGGAGTTGGGGTAGCAAAAGAAGATAGGTTAAAAGATTTTGCTTCTTTGTTTCCTAAATTTTCTTTGTTGAGAAAATTAGCAGAGGGGAAAGGGAGGGTTGGTTATGTTTATGGTTTAAGTAGTCCAGGTGAAACTAAATTTAGTTTGTGTGAAAGGGAAAAAGGTATTAGAGGAATGTTTTTATATTATGGAATTAATGTGAATTTTGTTCGATTGCATTACCATCCTAAAACTGGAAAGTATTTGAATCTGGGTAAACTTAAAACTTTGTCGAAGCTTTCAGTAAAGGAAATTAAAGAAGAAGCAAGTATGATGGGAACCCAAAAAATTCGTAAGTTTTTTGCGGAGCATGGGTTTAAAGTCAGGAGTGGGAACAAAAAATGTTACGTAGAACGTTATACAAATAAACAAATTAACCTGTAAGCTTCCCTGTGGCACTCTGTAGTGGTTAAAGCAGGCGGCAGAGGAAAGCCTGCGCCTCCTTTCTGGTTGACGACTGGCTTGCGGCGGGCTAAAGCCCTATTTTGTCAATTCGTATTTTTAAAAATTAATTCTTGGATTTTGAGAAGAATTCTTGTATAATATTTTTAGAAATTCAAACAGAAAGGGGTGATGTAAGATTAAACGAGTTCCCTCACCAGAGGAAGTGAAACGGCTGAGGGAAAGACTTAAGCTCTCTCAGGAAGGATTAGGTCGTTTGATTGGGGTATCCTTTCAGACAGTATATTTGTGGGAAGCTGGTAAGGTTGTTCCAGCGGCCACTCGGGAAGCAACTAAACGGCTGATGGAAGTTCTTGATCAGCTTGAAATTTGGACTGAAGAAGAAAATATTTTGGAGAATCCTGAAGAAGAACGTATTCGGGCCTGGCAAGAACGGATATTTGCTAAAAGTAAAAGGCTGAAAGATAAAGAAAGTGAGGGGAACTAAAAATTGGATTTAAATTATCAACAGGATCTTTTTATTGATAAATCTCGTTTGGATGAAGAGTGTTTGGACCAACCGATTAGATTTGCCAGGTGGGGGAGGCTTCATGCTGAGGCAATAGCTGAGCAAGATCGGGCTAAACAAGCTTTATCTATTACACGGGCGGATATTGAGAAACAAGTCCGGATTGCATTTGCTGCTGATTTAACCAAGGCCAGGCCCACAGAGGCTATGATTAAGACGGAAGTTGATTTGAATATCCAGGTGGTGGAGGCAGAAGAGGTTTTGATTAAAATGAGCCGACAGGCAAACACTTTGAGAGTAGCTAAGGAAGCCTTTGCTGATCGCAAGAAAGAGCTTGAAAACCTGGTGCAGTTGTGGTTGAGTATGTATTGGTCTGATCCTAAAGTCCCTCAGAGGACCGAAAGAAGAATGATGGATTTAGATGAAGAAAGACACCAGGATGTTTTGAGTCAAAATCTTCGGTTGAAGGGGGGGATTAATGTTTGATTTTTCTTTCGTGACGTCCTCCGCCAGCTATAAAGCAGGCGGCTTCCTATGCTACGCAGTCCCTGCTGGGATACGTTGGCGCACAGAGGCCCCGTCCGGGCCTAAGAGGGCTCGATGCAGAATGTTGATCGCGGCATTATGATCTCGGTCGATCACCAGGCCGCATTCAGGACACCGATGCACACGAACACTCAGTTTTTTAGGAACCAGAGATCCGCAGTCAGAGCAGATCTGGCTGGTGTAACGCGGATCGACTGCAACCACCTTCGAACCGGCGCTTTCAGCCTTGAACGAGAGATGAGCCAGCAGTTGGGACCAACCTGCATCATGAATGCTTTTAGCAAGTTTGGAACGGCTGAGACCGTTGACATTAAGATCTTCAACGGCGACCAGAGAGAACTCGTTGACCAGTCTCCTACTGAGCTTGTGGGAAAAGTCTTTCCGCTGGTTGGTGATTCTCCGGTGGGTCTTGGCCACCTGCTTCCTGGCCCTGTGCCAACGGAGAGAGAACTTCTTACGTCGGGAGAGGCGGCGCTGCTGTCTGCGGAGCTTCTTCTCGGTCTTTCGGAAGTGGCGGGGGGCTTCGATCAACTCTCCGGTAGAAAGGGCGACCAGGGTGGTCACGCCCAGGTCAATGCCTACAGGTTCACCAGAATGTGCTTCAGGCTTGGAATCAGGGACTTCAAGCTGGAAGGTGGCGAACCACTGTCCCAGGCTATCGCGTCTGACGACCGCGGCCTTGATCTTGGCATCTTCAGGGATCGGGCGGTGAAAGAAGGCCCGAATCTCTCCCACTCCCTGAATGCGAAGGCGATCTCCTTTGAGGCTTGCCCCATCCCCAAAGCGAAACTCCAACGAGCGAAAGCGGGAACGGGATTTGAATCTGGGAAAGCCGGGCTTCTCCCCAGCCTTGATACGGCGAAAGAATGCAGAGAAGGATTTCTCCAGCCTACGAAGGATCTGTTGGCAGGCCGAGAAGTTAAGCTTGCCCAGGCCATCGGGGTCGGCTATACGGATCTCCTTGAGTTGGTTGGCCTGGGAGACATAGTTAAGCGAGACCCCTACCATCAGCCAGGCTTCTCTTCTCTCTTCGAGGGCAGCATTATAAAGCTGTCTGGCCTGCTCAAGGAGATCGTTCAAGGCCTGGATTTGGGCTTCCTTCGGATAGAGGCGGTACTGGTATGAGAGGATCATTTGCCTTTCTGGGCCTCAATATATTTGCGGATCGTATCCTCACTGACGTGGCCAGTGGTCCCTGCATAGTAGGACCGAGACCAAAGCGTAGGAAGCCTGGAACGCAAGGACGGGAATTCCTGTCGAAGGGTATGAGACGTATATCTCTTCAGCCGATTAACAATTTCGGCTACGCAGAGAGTAGGATCGGCTTCGATGAACAAATGCAAGTGATCCGGCATGATTTCAAGTGCATGAACGGTTATGCCAAGTTCTTGGGTTTTTCCCTGGATCAATTCACGGAGTCTATCAGAGATAGGAGGCATAAGCACCTTACGTCTAAACTTAGGACACCAGACGACGTGGTATTTGAGGGAAAATACTGCACCGGCGTTTTTTTGATATCTCTCTGCCATAAAGATAAGTATATACCAGACAGGAAGATAAGTCAATAATAAATTTCTAAGTTGGAAAGGAGCGGGCTTTCCTCCGCCACCTAAAGGAGGCGGTCCCCAGCCTGCGAAACTAATGGAAATAGTTGTAAAGATTGTGTTTTGGGTTGTAATAATTTTGGCGAGTGTGGGAATATTGTTTGTTTTGGCAAGGGTTTTAGGTGAATCTATTGCGGAAGGGTTTATTAAAGGGCTTGAGGCCAAAAAATTCAAAGGAACCTTGCTGTTGGATGCGGATGAGTATGAAAAAGATTTTTGATAAAGAAACAGTAGAAAGGGGGTGAAATTGAGGGTTCCTAAAAGTTGTGCTTTTTATGACAATTCATGGAATCCCCAGGGGACTTAGATTAATTTTAAGTAGCAGTTAGAAGAGTCAGGATACCTTCGAATGTTGTTCCAGTTTGAAGCTCTATCATCTAGCTTTAAGGGTAAGCGAAAGCTGAAGGTGAGTTAGATCTAAAAAGCTCTTTTAACAACCCCGAGGAGCATCTTACAGGTTTTGAGAGTTCCTGGTCATAAAGACAACAAAAACTTTCATCAACAAAGACTTATAAATTAGCAGTAAATGTGTTTGTAGATTAAGTTTGGTTGAAAATAAGCCACAAGAGATCAAATTAAATTGTAGAGGAAATGAGAAAATGACTGACAGACGTATTGATATGGATATGGATGAATACGAAGAGAGTTATCAGACGAGGAAAGGTAAGAGATATCGGGGATATTTTATGGATGAGGCTTCAATTCCTCTGTGGACTCCAGATAAGAACGATCATGTGATTGATATTGTTCCCTACCAGGCAGGAGAATGGGACCCAAGGGTGAGACTTGGAAGTGTCAAGGCAGGGAAATGGGTGTATAAGTATGACTTTTACGTCCACGAAAAGATTGGAATTTCTGATTTAACTCATATTTGTTTGAAGAACACTTATATGACTCCTTGTCCTGTTTGTGAAGAAATTGAAAGCATGAAACGGAAAGAGGGGGGTATTGATAAGGAAACATGGAAATTAGTTAAGCCGAAGCGAAGAACTCTTTATAAAGTTTGGGTTCATAATAATGAGGCGGAGGAAAATAAAGGGGCTCAAGTCTTAGATATTTCTCATTTTCACTTGGAACAGAAATTAATTATTATTGCCCGAAAAAGGAAGGGTGGAGGATTCGTTCCCTTCTCTGATCCGGATCAGGGATGCTTGATATGTTTTACACGGTTGGGGATAGGTGCAGAAAATACGGCGTATGATGGGTATAAGTTTGAGCCACGGGAGAATTCCAGTATCCCAGACACAATTCTAAGGGAGACAGTTATTGGTTCCCTGGATAGTTTGGTATATGTGCCCACCTATGAAGAGGTAAAGCGTCTTATTTTTTCAGGTGGGCCTGTTGTGTATAAGGAGGGGGAAGATCCAGAAGAAGATGTACCAGATTACTCCTCTGAGTTTCCTCGAACTTCTAAAAGTTATAACAATCCCCTCCCTGTCCGGAATAAATGTTATATGGGAAAGAAGTTTGGGCAGAGCTTTCGGCAAACTGATGGATGTGGGGAATGCCCGTCAATTTGCTACAGCGAGTGTGCTGAAGAATATAATAAATTAGAAGCAGCGGCAGCAAAGTAGATGTTGGTAAAACAGGGGCCAGGAACAATTCTGGCCCCTGTTTTATAGAGATTATAATGTCGCCTGCAACATTTTGAGACTGGGGCTACAGTTTCTGGGAAACCTAGAAGCTACGGGGCTTTAGGCCCTGTGGAGTATAGTCACAATGCCTGTTGGTCGTCCTAAAAAATCTGATTTGCAAGAAGCTACCAATCAAGTTATTCAAGAAACAGAAAAAACTTTAGAAAAAGAACCAGAGCGAGAAGGAGATCTTACCCGGGTAATTTCTACTGGATCAACTCTGCTGGATTTATCTATTTCAGGAGGGGTTCTTCCTGAAGGTGGAATTCCGGGGGGGATTATGGTAGAGATCTTTGGAGGGGAAAGTACAGGAAAGACTGCGTTGCTTTGTGAGATTTGCGCTTCAGCTCAATCTAAAGGAGGGCGGGGGCTTTTTTTAGATCCTGAAGGAAGGATCAATGAAATTTATAGCCAAATTTATGGAATAGATTTTTATAGTGCCGGCTGGGACATACGAGGGCCGGAAGAAGTAGGAAGTGTGGAAGATTTCTTTTCACAAATTAGAAAATGGGAGCCCGGTTCTTCCAGAGATTTTCTGGATGTTGTTGTAGTGGATTCCCTGGCGGCTTTGGCAAGTGAAGAAGAATTAAAAGCAGCTTTAAGTGATGAAGAGAAGGGCATGGCGGCAGCCAGACGGGCAGGAAAGTTTTCAGAAGGTCTTAGAACTACCAAAGCTTCATTGTCTAAAAAGTCGCGGTTATTGGTTTGTAGTAACCAGGTTAGGGATGATTTGAATAAAAGATCTTTTGGTCCCAAAGACAAGGCAACCGGAGGTCGGGCTATTGCTTTCTGGGCGTCATTAAGAATTCGGGTAACACCTTCCTACCCTAAATCTAAGATTAGTGTTTCCCGAACTATTAATGGAACCAAGGTGGAACGGGTAGTTGGAATACTGTCAGATTGTGAGGTTGTAAAATCAAGTATTGATGTTCCTTACCGGGAATGTCAGGTCCCAATTATTTTTAATTATGGAATTGATGATGTAAGAGGTTGTCTTTCTTATTTGAAGGAAATTCGAGGAACTAATGGTTATGAGTTGAATGGAAGACATTTAGGAGGAACAATTGAAACAGCTATAAGATCAGTAGAGGAAAATCAGTTGATGAAGAATTTAAGGCAAGAAACTATAAATGTTTGGGGATTTGTGGAAGCAGAATTTAAAATTAGTCGTAAACCAAAGGAGAGATAAGTCAACTACCGCCAGCTAAAGCAGGGGGTCTCCTGGCGCAATTTTTGTGATT
>Ga0209002_10003350_pt1 | contig 12723 bp, 10 predicted proteins | sample Rifsed16ft2_FD_184010 | JGI IMG/M metagenome (GOLD analysis project Ga0209002, IMG submission 184010) | Soil microbial communities from Rifle, Colorado, USA - sediment 16ft 2 (version 2) | ecosystem: Environmental > Terrestrial > Deep subsurface > Rock core/Sediment | place: Rifle, Colorado...
GACGATCTCGATCTCGAAGAGCTTCGGCCATAGCTTGCCGGTCACGAAGAGACGCTTCTTCCCCGGGTCGTAGGCGATCCCGTTCAGCACGTCTTCGCCGCCGTGGCGGTCCGCGGGGGCGAGGAGGCCCTTCAAATCGATCCAGCCCGTGACCTTGCCCGTCTCGGGAGAGACGCGGGCGATGCGATCCCGCTGCCAGATGTTGGCGTAGATCTCCCCCTCGACGAGCTCGAGCTCGTTGAGGTTCGTGACGGGCTTGCCCCCGTCGGTGACCGCCAGGCGCTTCACCTCGCGGAGAGTTTTGGGATCCCAGTAGTAGAGGGTGGCGGAGCCGTCGCTCACGATGAGGGACTTCCCGTCGTGAGTCATGCCCCAGCCCTCGATCCCGTAGCGGAACTCCTGGAGGAGAGCGAGAGTCTTCTTGTCGTAAATGAACCCGACGCCGGTGGTCCAGGTGAGCTGGTAGATGCGATCCCCGAGGACCGCGATTCCCTCGCCGAAAAACTCGGGAAGAAGCCTCGTCTGGCTCAGGATGTTTCCGGTCTCGAGGGTGACCCGCCTTACGCTCGAGCGGCCGCGAAGCCCGGTGCTCTCGTAGAGAATGCCGTCGCTGTAGACGAGCCCCTGGGTGAAAGCAGAGCTATCGTGGGGATAGCTGTTCTTGATTCTGTAGCTATGCACCGGCGTTGCCAGCAGGAGAATCAAGGTTACAATCATTCATACCATGATAGCCCAGCTCTTCCACGAACACGTTCTCGAACGACAGAAGAAGGCAGCCGAGGCGCTTTCGAAGACCGGCTTCGACATGCTCGTGCTCTCGAGTGGTGAGCCGTACACGTACTTCGCGGACGACGAGAACGCGCCGTTTCACGCCGTGGCCCATTTCGCGCACTGGTGCCCGATGCCGGGTCCGCACCACCTGCTTTCGATCGAGCCCGGAAAGAAGCCGCGCCTCGTCCGCTACGCCCCCGAGGACTACTGGTACGAGCAGAAGGCACTCGGCGATCCCTTCTGGGCGCCGGAGTTCGATCTCGTCGAAGCGGGAACGATCGACGCGGTCTGGGAGGCGCTCGGCCCGGCGAGGAACGCCGCCTACATCGGGAACGAGGTCGACCGCGCCCGGGCCGCGGGTCTCGCGCTCAACGCCGAGAAGCTCGTCTCCCGACTGGACTGGGATCGCGCCTACAAGACCGACTACGAGATCCAAAGCCTGGAAGAGGCGAGCGCTCTCGGCGCGAAAGGACACCGGGCGGCGGCGAGGGCCTTCGAGGCCGGAGCGTCGGAGCTCGAGATCCACTACGCCTTTGTGCAGGCGATGGAATCGACCGAGGACGAGCTCCCGTACCCGACGATCGTGGCGCTGAACGAGAAGGCGGCGTTCTTGCACTACTACAACAAGAGGGACGTGCGGAACGGGAACGTGCTACTGATCGACGCGGGGGCGAAGGCGCGGGGCTATGCCTCCGACATCACCCGCACCCACGTTTCGAGCCGATGCGACCCGAGATTCACCGCGCTGCGCGACGGCGTCGAAAAGCTTCAGCAGGAGCTCTGCCGGGAGATCCGTCCCGGCCTCCCCTTCGGCGACCTGCACCGGGCGGCCCACCTCAAGGTCGCTAGCCTTCTGAAGGAGAGCGATTTGCTCCGCGCCGATCCCGAAGAGGCGGAAGCTAGGGGCTGGACGCGGCCGTTTCTTCCGCACGGTCTCGGCCATCACCTCGGCCTTCAGGTCCACGATGTAGGAGGCCATCTCAGGGATCCGGAGGGGAACAAGGCACCCCCTCCGCCAGAACACCCTTATCTCCGAAACACCCGCACCATCGAGCCGCGTCACGTTTTCACGATGGAGCCCGGCCTTTACTTCATCGAGATGCTTCTCCGGGTGTTTCGCGAGGGAGAGGCGGCCGCGCGGTTCAACTGGAAGCTCATCTCCGAGCTTTCGCCGTTCGGAGGAATCCGCGTCGAGGACAACGTGGTCGTCACCGAAGACGGCCATCGAAACCTGACGCGCGCCTATCTGCGGTAGACCTGGAGGTGAATCGATGATGAGGACTCTCGCCGTGACGGCCGCCGCGATCCTCACGTGCCCTTCCGCCCGCGCCGAGGACGACGTCCTCGCCCGAATCCGGGAAGAAGGATTCCAGCGTTCTCAGGTGATGGACATCGCGTTTACCATGACGGACGTCCTCGGCCCCCGCCTCACGAGCTCTCGCGGCGAGAAGAAGGCGCAGGAGTGGGCGCAATCGAAGATGCGAGAGATCGGTCTTTGGCGTGTGGTCGCGGAGCCCTTCGGTGCGCACGAAGCGAGCTGGGACAACCTCTATACCTCGCTTCACCTCCTCGAGCCCGACTATCAGCCGCTGATCGGCTACCCCTACGCTTTCACTCCCGGTACGGACGGCAAGGTGACCGCGGAGGCGAAGATCGCGCTCATCCACGCTCGCGAGGACTTCGACCGCTACCGGGGGAAGCTCCGGGGGGCCGTGGTGCTCACCGCTCCGCCGAGGAGCGTCCCTCCGCGCTTCGAGCCCGACTCCGTGCGTTTTTCGAGCGACGAGCTCCGCGCGCTCGAGCAGTCCACAATCGCCTCCCGCTTCGGCGCGGGGCAGGACGACCACGTCTGGGACGACCGGACGATGACTTTCGTTCTCCGCGACGAGCGCCGGGACTTATTGAGTCCCTCTCGCGAGCAGATTGAGAATTTCCGTAACGAGGTGCAAAGCTTCTACAAATCCGAGGGCGTGGCTGCGGTCGTCGACCCCGCGCCCGGTCGGGACGGCACGGTCTTCGTCGACGGACGACCGGGGAGCCGCTACGACCGCTCGCTGAAAGGCGCTCTCGACGCGCCGGTCCGGATCGCGCTCGCCGTCGAGCACTACAACCGGATCTATCGGCTCGTCGATCGGGGAATGGCGGTGAAGCTCGAGATCGAGGTGCGAAACCAGCTCGACGCCGACGACCCGCAGGCGTACAACGTTCTCGGCGATCTCCCGGGGACCGACCTCGCGCACGAGCTCGTCATGGTGGGAGGCCACTACGACTCCTGGCACGCCGGAACCGGAGCCACCGACGACGGTGCGGGATGCGCCGTCGCCCTCGAGGCGGTGCGCATCTTGAAGACCATCGGCGTCGCTCCGCGGCGCACGATACGGGTCGCCCTCTGGAGCTGGGAGGAAGGGGGGAAAGTGGGCTCCCGACGCTACGTTGAGGAGCACTTCGGCCCCAACGTCGCGACCGCCGGGGGCGAGACGCTCTCCGTTTACTTCAACGTGGACAACGGGACCGGCCAGTTTCGAGGTGTCTACCTCCATGGCAACGAGCGGGCGAGGGATCTGTTCGCCCGCTGGATGGCGCCGCTCCGCGATCTGAAGATGGACACCCTCACCATCGACCACACCTTCGGCATCGACGTAGAGGGGTTCGATATGGCCGGGCTTCCCGCGTTCCAGTTCATCCAGGACGCGGTCGACTACGACACCCGAACGCACCACTCGAACATGGACGTCTACGACCGGCTGGTACCCGAGGACTTGAGGAAGAACGCGGTAATCCTGGCGACTTTCCTCTACCACGCGGCGATGAGCGACGAGAGGGTGCCGCGCGAGGGGCACTGAGGCCGCAGCCCGCTATTTCGGGGGAACCGGTCGCGGCTTGCGGTTCTTGTCGATGGCGACGAACGTAAACAAACCCTCAGTGACCTTGACGTTCAGGCCCACGCTCTCACGGAGCGCCCAGGCCTCGACGTGGATCTTCATCGACGTCGTTCCGATGCCGATGAGGTCGGTATAGACGCAGAGGATGTCCCCCACGAAGACCGGGAGCTTGAACGACATGGCGTCGATGGCGACCGTCGCCACTCTTCCGTGCGAGCGCTGGGAGGCGGTCATTCCCGCGGCGATGTCCATTTGCGAGAGCACCCAGCCGCCGAAAATGTCTCCGCTGGGGTTCGCGTCCCTGGGCATGGCGAGCGTGCGCAGGGAGAGTTGGCCTCTGGGGCTCTCGGTCATCGGATCAGCCCAGCTCGTCCAGGGTGAGGCGGAAGCTCGGAACGAAGACCTCGAGGAAGTAGCGCACTTCGGGGAGGTCGATGCTCTGGACGGAGCTTTCGAGGGCCTGCTCCGCCTTGGTGAACTCCTTGTTTCCCGCCGCCATCTCCTCGAGGCACTTGATGTAGGCGCAGAGTTTGTCCGCGGCCTTGACGATCTCCTTGTGCTCGGCATCCGACGAATCGGGGACGAGGACCTGCCGATAGTCCTCCGCGAGCTCCTTCGGCACCATCGCAACCAGGCGCGTGGCAGCGGAGGCCTCGATGTCGCGATAGGCCTTCTGGATCTCGGGGTTGAAATACTTGATGGGGGAGGGGAGGTCGCCCGTGAGCACCTCCCCCGCGTCGTGGTAGAGCGCGAGCACCGCGACCCTCTCCGGGCTCACCGTGCCTCCGAACTTCCGATTGCGAATGAGGGCGAGGGCGTGCGCGATCTGCGCCACCCGAAGGCTGTGCTCCTGGACGTTCTCGGCGTAGGTGTTATGCATCAAGCCCCACCGCTTGATGAACTTCATCCGGGAGAGATAGGCGAAGAAGTGGCTCCGGCTCACCGCGACGATTCTACAGCTCCCGACTTTCGAATTGAACCGGTCATCCTCGCGCGCCACCACCCGAGGAACGTCTTTGCGGCTCGCTGCGTGAGGGTGAGGACGCCCAGGCCGATGGCGAGCGAGATCGGGATGATCGCGTAGCCTCCCCAGACTTCTGCGCCCGGCGGCGCGGGAAATTGGGCGCCGAACGCGCGGGGCACACCGTCCACGACGAATAGACCCACGTTCGCCGGGAAGATCGGCTTCAGCGCCGCGGTGAGGAGGAAGGCAGCTCCAATAATGTAGCCCGCGAAGAGCGCCACCCCGGCAAAGAAGCCCGCCATCGTAGTCGTGGCCAGACGCCAGATCGCGCGCGCCACGGGGCCGAGCCCTCCGGTGGAAAGAGCCTCTTCGACCACCATCTCTGCGAAATAAGCTCGGGCGACTTCGAGCGGCGGGCGGACCTCGGCGAGGATTCGCTCCACTGCCTCCCGTTCGGCGGGCACGGCTTGCTCCTGGGCGATGCGCTCCCTGACGTGGGATTCGACCTCGCGCAGCGCGTCGAGTGCCACGGCGTGCGGCATGAACGATCGGAGCGACCGTCCCAGGATGTATAGGTAACCGTGGATCCGGGCCTCGCCCGTTTCAGTGAGCTTCATCGCATTCGCTCCGGCAACGTCTTGATGAGGCGGCCGATCTTCCTGGTGAACTGCTCCCAGTGGACGAGCATCTCCGAAAGCCTGCGCCGTCCGGAGCCGGTCAGCCGATAGTATTTCCGGGGGTGTGGCCCTTCGTCCGCCACCCACTCCGCCAAGAGAGACCCCTCGCGCGTGAGGCGCCCGAGAATGGGATAAATCGTACCGTCGGTCACGACCAAATCGGTGAATTCCTCGAGGTGCCGGATGATGTCGAGGCCGTATCGAGGCGCCTCGGCGACGGACAGGAGGATGGCGAGGTCGAGACCCCCTCGTCGAAGCTGTTCCTGCCAGTTTTCCAGAGCCATATGATGCCTTGTCTCTTTTGATACCTGGTGTCACAAGGCTATACGAGCGATCCGAGAAGAAGTTCACGCTCGATCGCTCTCTGGTTCACGAGCGCCAGGCCCTTCGGGATAGGGCCGTCGCCAACCGGCCGCATCCGAATCGTACTGCTCGAGCCGCCACTCACTCTTGACGGGGGCGGTGCTGCCTGTTAGCTTCAAGTCATATCCATCTAATTTTCGTTAGCAGCTTACCGCCCGTTCGTGGCAGGGCGGAGAACCCGTTGTTGGATGCTAAAGGAGAGACCGATGAAGATGCGACGTTTCTGTCTGCTACTTCTGGCCGCAGGCATGGCGACGAGTACGGCACTCGGGCAGGAGCTCGGAATTCGCTCGTACGGCCTGCGGGGCGGCATCAACATGAACCCGGATCAGTTCAATTTCGGCGCACACGTTGATGCCGGTAGCCTGACTTCCCGCGTTCGACTCCAGCCGAGTTTCGAGCTCGGTCTGGGAAACGGCGTCACGCTGGCCTCGGCCAACTTCGACGCCCATTACCTTTTCACGGCGCGACGATTTCGGCCCTACGCCGGGGGTGGTTTGGGCGTTAACCTCTTCGACGTGACGAGTGGCGTGGGACGGCGAGAGGGGTTGAACATCGAGCCCGTGTTGAACCTGGTGGGCGGACTCGAGTGGGGCGCGCCTCGTGCCGGCTCACGGGCGTTTCGCCGCTATCTCCTGGAGGCGCGGGTGGGAATGGGCGATACCCCTGAGCTGAAGCTGGTCGCAGGCATCAGTTTTTGACGGAGCAAGCGCGGGATTCCCAATCAGGGACTCGCTTTGGGCGGGGGGACTCGCCCACACTCCTGACGAAAACCCCCGCGTCTCGCATCACCGGTCGCAAAACCGCGAAGAGTTAGAATTCAGATATCGCATTCGACAGTTTGCGAAATCTGCCCCCTGTCTCTTCCCCAGGAGAGAGGGCCTGAGGAGTTACGAAATGAGCCCGAAATCAGGTCTCTCAGTCCCCGCCGCCGCGGTCGTGCTGATCTTCGCCGCCGCCGCGTGCGACTTCAGCCCGTCGTCACCGTTCGCAGGCTTCGACGAGGCGCAACAGCAAGGGGCCACACTCAATGGCCAATTCCAGCAGAGCGGCGTCACCGGGGCCTCGCAGCAATCCGTCCCGTCCGGCTACAACGCCCAGCGAACGTTCGCTGCGGCGTCCAGTAGCGACGCGCTGACGGCGACCGAGGTGATCGTGTATGCCGCTGACGGCAGCGAGATCGCAAGTGTCGACATCGGTGCCGACGGTTCCTTCACCCTCCGGGGGCTTCCCGAATCCTTCACCTTGGTTTTCGTAGACGCGAGCGGAAATCCAGTGGGAGAGCCCATGGAGTTCGAGGGGGTCAGGCCCAACCAGGAGATCGATATCGTCGTGGCCATGGTGAACGGCGAGGTCGTCCTTCTGGAAGAGAGCCGCACGGGCATCGACCCTGAGGGAGCGAGCGGGATCGAGATCGATGGGGCAGCCCAGAATATCGTCATCGATTCGCCCTCCGATTTGATGACGGGCTCTCTCGATGTGAAGGGCTACTACGTCCTGACCCGCGCGGGCGAAACGTCCATTCGAAAGGGTAACCGAAGCCTGACTCTGGAGGATCTGGACGACGGAGACCAGGTCCACGTACGAGGCGTGTTCGAAGGGGACGATGTCTTCGCCTTCGAGATCAAACTGCAGGAAGAGGACGACGAGGACGAGGAGGAACTGGTCACGCTTTGTCACATTCCTCCCGGTAACCCCGGTAACGCTCAAACCCTAACCGTCGGCGCGAGCGCCGTTCCCGCTCACCTCGCGCACGGGGATTATCTGGGCGCCTGCAGATAAGACTCGCAACGATTCGCCGGGAGAGCTGCTCCTGGTCGCTCCGCAGCAAGAGTAACCCCCCGACCCAGTCGGGGGGGTACTCATGTGACAACATACGGCGGTGCGGGACGAAAAAACTGGCCCTCAACGAATGACACAAAAGCGACTGGCGAACCACCTCGGGTGCGATGTCAAAGTCGTCAACAGGCTCGCAACCTTTCTGGGATAAGGCGATGCCCCTGGAGGTATTCTACTGGAGGCCGTAAAGCCTCCGACATACCAGCAAGTCGCGTGAATCGCGCCTGACCTTGCTGACGAGAGTCTTTGAGCGACCCTTTTGGGGCCGGCACTGATTCGAATTCTAGTTCACGCTCGATCGCGCTCTGGTTCGCGAGCGCCAGGCCCTTCGGGATAGCGGCGTTGCCAACCGGCCGCATCCGAAGCGTACGGCTCGAGGGCGTTCGAAAGCGCGGTGAGTCGGTAATCGCCGTAACGCGGGTTGTGGTATCCGTAGAACCGCTCCTCTTCGGTCAGATCCGCCTCGTTCTTCATGGGCTCGAAAGCGTGGCCCTCGTGCCACTCGTTGAACGAGTTGACGTAGACGAGAAAGAAGCCCCGGCGATAGTTGGAGAGGCTTTCGTCTTCCTGAGCTTCGATCGTCGCCGCGAGCGAGTCGCGGATGCGTCCCGTCGAAAGCTCCGCCGCCCGCTCGCGATGGTCGAAGCGCTCGAAGTCGAGGGGCGGATCCGACGGCGGCACGAACGGCCGCGGCTCGTAGCAACTGTCCGGGGCGACGTACTCCTGGAGGATCTCGTCATACCCGGGATTGACGTTGAAGGAAAAGAGAAGCTCTCTCTCGGAGGCCGCCCGCGCCAGCGGGTGGTACTGCTCCGGGCCGATGAAGTTGTCGTAAATCCCGATGCCGTCGAATCCCGACGCGGGGGTTCTGCCGAAGTCGAGCGAATCGGCGAGCAGAATGATTTTGTCGAAGTCCCAACGCAGCTCGCGGCGAACGATCTCGATCTGGCGGCTCCAGAGATCGTCGGGCGTGTAGTCGGGCACGGATCGCGTCACCTCGTGACAGTCCACGATCGTCTTCGGGAGAATGCATCGGAAGCCCTTCAGCACGGGGCTCTCGCTCCCATCCGCGTTCCTCAGAATCAGGAACGCGTCCCAGCCGCGCCTTTCGCCGTACTTGGTCAACAAATAGAGGACGTCGTTGGCAAAGCGATATCCGCGATCCGTCGCGTACGGCTCGAGCCCGAAGGTGACGGCGATGCCGTGGTCCTTCATCACGTCCATTACCTCGTGAACGGCTCGGTCCTCGAAGTTTCCGTTCCCCCACCAGGAGAGGGAGATCGACCCCGCGCCGGAGTCGGCAATCCAGCGGGCGTGCTGCTCGATCGCCGCCCGCGATCGAGAATCGTATGCGCCCAGAAGCGGAAAGTACTCCGTCGCGAGATCGTCAGGGGGTTTGCGGCCGGCCTCATTCCAGTGCCTCCAGGGCTCCCGCGCGTACCACGGGTAGTACTCGAAGAGGAAATGGCGAGCCAGATCGGGGAAGCGTTCCCCGAGCGGTGGAATCGTCAGGCTGGATTTCGGGTCGCCGGGAATGCCGGCGGGCAGCGACTGGCCCGCCTCGAGAGCGGCGCCCACGGAGGACTGGCGGAAGAACTCGCGCTTCCACTCCGAGAAAACCGTGCGGCTCGTACGACCGAAGTGGAGGAGGGCGGGAAGGGAGCCGGCGCGCTCGAGGAACATCCGTCGGGTGATGGCCGGCATCGTCGGGTCTTGGTCCTCGTCTTCAGGTTACCGTTTTCTCGACTTCGGTTTCGGCGGTTTCGACGTTTTTCTCGCGGCGGTCTTACGCGACCGAGTGGAAGCGCTCGACGTCAGGCTCGCCGAGCTCATTTCGTACCTTCCAAAGATCGTATTGCGACTGCTGCTGAAGCCAGCTCTCGGGGCTGCCGCCGAAGGCCTTCCCAAGGCGAATCGCCATCTCGGGCGACACCCCGGCCTTGCCATTGAGCAATTGCGAAAGGGTCTTCCGGCTCAGGCCGAGCCCTTTCGCCGCACGCGTCACCGTCAACCCCAAAGGCTCGATGCAAAGCTTTCGAATGATCTCACCGGGATGAGGAGGGTTGTGCATCTTCATGGTCGATCTCTCCGTCAATGGTAATCGACGTAATCCACGTCCACGACTTGCTGAGTCTCGAATCGAAACGTCACGCGCCAATTTCCAGATACCTTCACAGCCCAGTGCCCTCTGAGCTTCCCTTTCAGCGGATGAAGACCGAGCCCAGGCAAATCCATGTCGGCAGGCTGAAAGCTTGCGTGCAGTCGGGCCAAGATCAGGCGAAGCCTTTCCGCATGCTCTGGTTGGATCCCTCGAACCGTTCCCTCAGCGAAGAACCGCTTCAAGCCACGGTGCTTGAAGTGGCGGATCACAGAATGAGTGTAACCCGATACGTAGCAGGTGTCAATTCGTGGGGTTTTCAGCGTAGACCGATCTCCACTGGAGGTGTCCGAGGCTTCGGCCTTGATCTTCGGCCAGGCGGTGGCTCGCTCTGGATCAGCTCGTCTCATCTGAACTCGCATCGTTTGTAGACCTAACCGGCCGAGCTCCGCGGCCCACCAGCGCCCTGCTATAATCCCCGCCCACGTTTTCTTCCAGAGGAGATCTGCCATGAAACGCATCCTCGGGTACGCACTCATTCTCGCGACCATCCTCGCCACCTCCGCGGCCGGAGAGCCCGTCGATGACTTTCATCTAAAGCTTCTCTTCTGGCGCTCCATCGGACCGACGCGAGGAGGCCGGGTAGTGGCCGTCTCAGGAGACCCGGTGAACAAGCTCGTCTTCTATCAAGGGACGACGGGAGGCGGCGTCTGGAAGACGGAGGACGGCGGGCTTCAGTGGAAGAATGTTTCGGACGGCTACTTCGGCACCGGCTCGGTCGGAGCGGTCGCGGTCGCGCCCTCGGACCCGAACGTGGTGTTCGTGGGAATGGGTGAGGCCTGCTTTCGCGGGAACGCCACGCACGGGGACGGAGTCTACAAATCCACCGACGCCGGAAAGACCTGGACCCGTGTCGGTCTCGAGGCGACGCGGCAGATTGGACGCATCCGCATCGATCCGCGGAATCCCGACGTGGTCTGGGTCGCCGCTCTCGGAGATGCGTTCGGACCGAGCGAGCATCGCGGCGTCTATCGCACTCGGGACGGCGGTCGAACCTGGCAGAAGGTCCTGTACCGGGACGAGGACGCGGGGGCCATCGACATCGCGATCGATCCTTCGAACCCCGATGTCCTCTACGCGTCGCTTCTCGAGATGAGGCGCTTCCCCTGGGGATTCCGGAGCGCGGGGCCGGGAACGGGGATATTCAAGACGGTCGACGGCGGAGATCGGTGGACGGAGCTGACCGACAACCCCGGCCTTCCTTCGGGACCCAAGGGAAGAATCGGACTCGCGCTCTCGCCCGCGCGTCCCAATCGCGTCTGGGCGATCCTCGACGCCGACATCGGGAAGAAAGGGGTCTACCGCTCGGACGACGCCGGCGCCACCTGGACGCGTCTCGCCGACAACGCGAACCTCACCCAGAGGCCCTGGTACTACCACCACATCATCGCCCATCCGAAGGATCCCGAGACGGTCTACGTCCTCAACGTCGACATGTGGAAGTCGACCGACGGAGGCAAGACCTATACGGAGATGACGCCGCCTCACGGCGACAATCACGACCTCTGGATCGACCCTCAGGATCCGAACCGCATGGTGCAGGGAAACGACGGCGGCGCCACCGTGAGCTTCAACGGCGGCGAATCCTGGTCGACGATCCTGAACCAGCCGACGGCGCAGCTCTACCACGTCGCCGCCGACAACCAGGTGCCCTACCGCGTCTACGCGTCCCAGCAGGACAACACCAGCATCTCGCTTCCGAGCCGCTCGGACTACGGGAAGATCACCCTCGAGGACTGGTACACGGTCGGGGGAGGCGAAGACGGATACATCGCTCCCCATCCGACGAACTCCGACATCGTCTACGCCGGCGACCATCACTGGATCTACCGCTACGACCACCGCACGAAACAGATCCGGGACATCTCGCCGAACCCCGAGACTCACTACGGCTGGGGATCGGCGGACATCAACTACCGGTTCTGGTGGACCTACCCCGTCGCCGTCTCGCCGCACGATGCGAACGTGGTCTACGTGACCTCGCAGTACGTCCACAAGTCGACGAACCAGGGGGAGAGCTGGGAGACCATCAGCCCCGATCTGAGCCGCGCCGATCCCAAGACGCTCGAGAAGACCCCGTCGTACCTCGATCCCGAGACCGGCCCGTACTGGGGACCGATCACCCGCGAGGCCTACGGTCCCGAGTGGTACGCGACGATCTTCGCCTTCGCGGAATCGAAGGCGAAAGCGGGAGTCCTCTGGGCGGGCTCGGACGACGGCTACGTCCAGGTCTCGCAGGACGGAGGCAAGAGCTGGAAGAACCGGACGCCTCCCGATCTGCCCGAGTTCGCGCTCATCAGCATCATCGACCCTTCGCCTCACGACCCGGCCAGAGCCTACGTCGCCGCGACCCGGTACAAGCTCTCCGACCACACTCCCTACCTTTATAAGACGAGCGACTACGGCGCGACCTGGACCCGGATCACGAAAGGAATCCCCGCGACGGACTTCACCCGGGTGATCCGGGAGGATCCCGGACGCCGCGGCCTCCTTTATGCGGGAACGGAGACCTCGGTCTACGTTTCGTTTGACGACGGCGGAAACTGGCAGCCGCTGCGCTTGAACCTCCCCGTCGTCCCGATCCACGACCTCCTCGTGAAGGAGGGCGACCTCGTGGCGGCGACGCACGGGCGCTCGTTCTGGATCCTGGACAACGTGGCGCTGCTGCATCAGCTCGATCCGGCGGCTCTGAGCGCCGCGGCCCATCTCTTCGCGCCGCGCCGGACGATCCGCTTCCGCGACGGAGCGGACCTCGCGGGAGCATTCTCCGGGGATGCCGGAATCTCCGGTGAGAACCCTCCCGAAGGTGTCGTCGTACCGTACTTCGTCAAAGAAAAGCCGGCGGGCGAGGTGAAGCTCTCCTTCTATAAGGATGGAGCTCTCATCCGGAGCTTCACGAGCGAGGGGGAGAAACCCGAGGTCAAGGCGGAAGCGGGCGCGAACCGCTTCGCCTGGGACATGCGCTATCCGGGCGCCGACGTCCTCGAGGGCGCGGTCTTTCAAGGAAGCGCCCGCGGTCCGGTCGCAGCACCGGGGACCTACGAAGTCGAGTTGACGGCGGGCGGCGAG
>Ga0209002_10003351_pt1 | contig 12721 bp, 14 predicted proteins | sample Rifsed16ft2_FD_184010 | JGI IMG/M metagenome (GOLD analysis project Ga0209002, IMG submission 184010) | Soil microbial communities from Rifle, Colorado, USA - sediment 16ft 2 (version 2) | ecosystem: Environmental > Terrestrial > Deep subsurface > Rock core/Sediment | place: Rifle, Colorado...
AGGGGCTAACCCTCCAGCAGCGCCTGAAGTTCGGGCAAGCTGGTAACCCCCGCCACAGTTCGGAGAAAGCGCACGGGATCGCGCATGCGGTCCCACAGCGCCCGCACCGCCTCCCCGGCCGGATCGGCTCCGGCCGCCCCACCCGGCTGATCGGCGTAGGCCCCGTAAAAGGCGAAATAGGCCTGGTTGATCCGGCGCAGGTGGCGATAGCCATGGTCCCAGAAGACCAGCCGCCGAGCCTCCATGTAGGCCTCCGCCTGCTCGATCTGACCCTGGGCCAGCAGTTCATCGGCATGCACCCGGGTGGCGCGCATTTCGGCGCTGAAATCGAAACCCGGGGGCTCGGCGGGGGGCTCGGCCGGATCAGGGCGCGGCAGCTCGACCGGCGGTGGTGGAACCTGCTCGGGGAAGAAGCGCTGCAGCACCTGGCGCCCGACCTCCCGCCCCAGGATCGAGGCCACCGTCTCGTTGATGGTGCGCAATTCCGGGCTGCGATCGTAACTCAGCCCCAGGGGACGGAACGCCAGGTAGAGGTGCACCCACTCATGCACCACCGTCTGGGTCACCCAATCCAACGAGCTGGTTTCCATGATCATGGTGGGATAGGTTGACAATCCCCCGATGGGCACCACCAGCGCCGACACGTCCAGGCCGTCCTCCACACTGCGCTCCAGGTTGATCTGTTGCCGAAGGGTCAGGCGCGGGTCCAACTGCAGATTGGCGTCCTGCCGTATCACCGCACGCGGGGAGACCACCAGCGCCGAAGGCAGCCTGGAAAAACGGAAGGCGACCGGCGGGAAGGGCGACCCGGTCGGCGCCAGACCCAGTTCATGCAGCACCAGGGCGACGTCTTCCTGCAGCACCGCCTCGGCCAGCGGACCCATGTCAGCCTGCTGGTTCTGGACCCGCTCCAACTCGAGCGCCAGCGGCGCGGCCGCCTGCTGCGGATCGGAAGCATGCGGGTCTGAAAGCGCCTCCTGGAACTGCTGGCGCAGCCGGCCGGCCTGGTCGATCATGCCGGTGTAATCCAGCACCAGGGCTTTGCGCTGAGCTTCGTCCAGGTAGCTTGGAGCCCCGGCGCCGACCTGGAGCAGCTTCTCCGACAGCGCCTCCAGAGTCCAGCTCACAAAGTCGAATTCGTCCCGGCGTGTGTACCGGCGTACCCGGTCGGAAGTCTCCAGTTCCCCGCCGGTGCTGGCCGCCATCAGCCAGCATGCGCTGATCAGCACCAGCGAGCGCCAGGACCAGTGCCCGGCAGCGTCCAGACCCTTGCCCCAATCCACGCCGGCATCATATCAGCCGTTGAGGGGCTGTCAACCTGCCCTTCGGGCCAGCCCGGAAATCGCCCACGATCGGTGCGCAGGGCCGCCGGAAGTGCTTAGAACCGCTCCCGCGAACCGCTGTGCTATAATCGCCCAACGCTGTGGGCCATCGGGGGTCGGCCAGAGCGAACAACGATCCATGAATTTCCTCGTAACCGGCGCCGCCGGCTTCCTGGGCTCCGCGCTTGCCAACCGATTAGCACGTGAAGGACATCAGGTCCGAGGGCTGGATGACCTGTCGGCTGGCGATCCGGCGCGCCTGGATTCGGCGGTGCTCTTCAGCCGGGGTGACGTCACCGACCGGCCCAAGCTGTGGAGCCTGCTGCAGGATGTGGACTGCGTATACCACCTGGCGGCCCGGGTATCCGTGCCCGAGTCGATGCTCTATCCGAGAGAATACAACGCGGTCAACGTGAGCGGCACGGTGAGCGTGATGGAAGCGATGCGGGATGTGGGGGTGAAGCGGGTGGTGCTGACCTCCTCCGGCGCGGTGTACGGGGACAAGCAGGAGCAGCCTCTCAGGGAGGATACCCCCCCCGATCCGCGTTCGCCCTATGCCGTCTCCAAACTGGCGGCTGAGTACTACGTGCGGACCATCGGCGCTCTGTGGGGCATCGAGACCGTCGCCCTGCGGGTCTTCAACGCCTACGGTCCGGATCAGCCGTTGCCTGCCGCCCACCCGCCGGTCATCCCCAATTTCCTGCGCCGGACCGTGCGCGGCGGCACTCTGGTCATTCACGGCCAGGGACAACAGACCCGGGATTTCGCATACATCTCCGACGTGGTCGAAGCCATGCTGGCCGCCGCCACCGCCCCCACCGTGGATCGGGCGGTGATCAACATTGGGAGCGGGGTGGAGACCTCCATCCGCGAGCTGGCGCAGCTGGTGCTGGAAGCGGTGGGCTCGAGCGTCGAGTGGATCTTCAAGGAGGATCAAGACCCCGGATCCTCGCGCATGTGCGCCGATATCAGCCTGGCGCGCGCCAAGCTGGGCTACCGGCCGCAGGTCGGCCTGCAGGAAGGCCTGCGGCGGATGATGGAGAAGGATCCCCGTTTTCAGCCGGTGCCGGCCGAGTAGCGCGCCACCGGGAGTGCTCCAACCAACATGTCAACCGGACGCTGGCGGCGGGGCGATTTCGAACGCCCCACAGTACAGGTCTGTCGCGCGCTGATGGGCCAATTGTTGGTGTGCCGCGCCCAATCTCGGGAGCGCCTGGCCGGCCGCATTGTGGAGGCAGAGGCCTACGTGGGGCAGGAAGACCTGGGCTGCCATGCTCACTCCGGCCGCACGCCGCGCAACCGGGTGATGTGGGGGCGGCCGGGTCACGCCTATGTTTACTTCACCTACGGAATGCACTGGATGCTGAACCTGGTGACGGAACAGGACGGATTCCCGGCGGCGGTCCTGCTGCGGGCCATCCTGCCGCAGGAGGGTCTGGAGGTCATGCGTGCCCGGCGCGCCGGACGTCCCCAGCCCCGCTGGACCGACGGCCCTGCCAAGCTGTGCCAGGCGTTGGGATTGGACGGCGGTTGGAACGGCCACGACCTGTGTCGGAGAGAATCCACGCTGTTCGTGGAGGCCCGCCCGGCAGTGCCCGATGCGTTCGTCACCTGGGGGCCGCGAGTGGGGTTAAACTCGGTACCGGAACCATGGAAGAGCATCCCCTGGCGCGCCCGGATCCTGCCCGAGCACCAGGCGATGCTCCTGACAGAGGAAGGTGCGCATGGGTTTGCTGGACGGTAAGACCGCCCTGATCTTCGGCGTGGCCAACGACCACTCCATCGGCTGGGGTATCGCCCGCTCCATGCATGAGCAGGGGGCGCGGCTGGCCTTCTCCTATGCCGCCGAAGCGCTGGAGCGCCGGGTGCGTCCGCTGGCCGAATCAGTGGGAGCCGACTTCGTCGAGCTGTGCGACGTCACCCGGGATGACCACGTTCAGCGAGTCTTTCAGCAGGCCGCCGAACAGCTGGGCAGCCTGGACAGCCTGGTGCACTCCATCGCCTTCGCCAACCGGGAGGACCTGGAGGGCCACTTCAGCGACACCTCCCGCTCAGGCTTTCTCACCGCCATGGACATCAGCGTCTACTCGTTCCTGGCCCTGGCGCGCGGGGCGGCCGGCATCATGCCCCGGGGCGGCTCCATGCTCACCCTCACCTACAACGCCGGCTCCCGGGTGGTCCCCAACTACAACGTGATGGGCGTGGCCAAGGCGGCGCTGGAAGCGACCACCCGCTATCTGGCCGCCGATCTTGGCCCGCGCGGGATCCGGGTGAACGCCATCTCGGCGGGCCCCATTCGCACGCTCTCCGCCGCCGGTGTGAGCGGTTTCAAGCGCTGGCATCGGGAGTTCCCTCATCTGGCGCCGATGCGCCGGCATGTGACCATCGAGGACATCGGCGCGGCCGCGGTCTGGCTGGCTTCCGACTTGGCCCAGAATGTCACCGGCGGGGTCCATTTCGTGGACTCTGGGTACAATATCCTGGGTATCGCCGACACCGACGAGCAGGGGTCGGCGGAATGAATGGATCGAGCTGGTCAGGTAGTGCATAGGCTGCGTTCAAGTTTCTTCCCCCGCATCCAACCGGATCTGCGTGCTTCGCGCACCCGCCTGGCGCAAGCGGTCAGCTACACTCACCTGGGATTGGTGGGCTTGTGGCTGGCCGGGCTGCTGGGGCTGAGCCTGCTGCGCGGGCGACCCGTCCAGGGTATGGCTGTCCAGCTGGGGGCCATCGCGGTGTTGGCGTTGGCCTGGTGGGCAGCGCATGGCCTGCTGCGTCAGGGGCGGTTGCTCCCGGCCGGATACCTGCTTTCGACCGCGCTGCTGCTGTACGTGGCTGCGGGCACGCTGCTGCTCCCCCAGTACGCGCTGCACCTGGGCATGGCTTACCTGCTCTCGGTGCTGGCCGCCGCGGCCATCGTGGGGCGAACCGCCAGCTTCCTGTTTGCCGCCCTGTCCGTGCTGCTGCAGGTACTGATCCTGCAGTTCGCTCCCGCCCTGGGGCCGGCCACCGCAGCGCTGCGCCAGGAAGGGACCCTGCTGCTGTACTTCCTGATCCATGCCGGGGTGGTGGGGGCGGTGGCCGGCGTTTCCAACGCGCTGGCCGTCCAGATCGAGCAAACCATCGGTGGTCTGCACCGCCAGGCCGAGCAGATGGCCAGGCTGGCCCACACCGACCCGCTGACCGGACTGGCCAACCGGCGCCACCTCTTTGAACGACTGGAGAGCGAATTCGCCCGGGCCCAGCGCTATCGGCGACCCTTCACCCTGCTCTACATCGATCTGGATGGATTCAAGTCCATCAACGATCGCTTCGGCCATCTCTTTGGCGATGAGATCCTGCGCGGATCGGCGCTGTCCATGCAGGCAGTGCTGAGATCCACCGACCTGCTGGCCCGCATCGGCGGAGATGAGTTCGCGGTCCTGATGCCGGAAACCAGCCTGGGCGGCGCCGACTATGTGGTGGGCAAATTGCGCAAGGCGCTGGCGGCCTACAGCCGGCAGCTCAGTCCGGCGCTCCCTCCGCTCACCTTGTCGGTCGGCATCGGCGAGATCGGAGAAGAGGACGAAGCCATCGAGGACATCCTGGCCCGGGCCGACAAGGCGCAGTACCTGGCCAAGGCCTCCGGCAAAGACACCACCCGCACTCAGGAAGACCTCAAGCCCCAGGGGATGCCCGGTTGATCCAGGCCAGCTCCAAGGTGCTGCTGGCGGTGCTGGCCCATCCCGACGACGAGACCTTCGGAATGGGCGGTACGCTGGCCCTCTATGCCAGCCGCGGCGTCCAGGTAGACCTGGTCTGCGCCACCCGGGGGGAGGCCGGTACGGTCTCCCCGGAGCACCTGCAGCACCACCAGAGCGTCGCGGCCTTGCGCGAGGACGAACTGCGCTGTGCCGCGCAGCACCTGGGCCTGCGGGCGGTGCATTTCCTGGATTATCGCGATTCGGGGATGCCGGGCTCATCCGACAACCAGCACCCGCAGGCCTTGATCAACGCGCCCATGGAGCAGGTCGTCCAGAAGGTCACCCATCTCATTCGACAGATCAGGCCGCAGGTGGTCATCACCTTCGACCCGATGGGCGGCTACGGACACCCTGACCACATCGCCACCCACAAGGCCACCGTGGAGGCCTTCCATGCGGCCGGCGACCCTTCCCGGTTTCCGCCGGATCTTCCCGCCCACCGGCCGGACAAGCTGTACTACTCGGTCTTCTCCCGCGCATTCTTGAGAACCGCGTTGGCGGTGATGCGCCTGCTGGGCCGGGATCCCAAGCGCTGGGGAAGGAACCAGGACATCGACCTGCAGGAAGTGGCCGAGAACCGCTTCCCCATCCATGCCAGGGTGAACTATCGGCCGGTGGTCGCCGCCAAGAAGAAAGCCACCGCCTGCCATGCCAGCCAGTTGGACATGGGCCGGTCCAACAACGGCATCCTGAGCCTGGCATTCCGCCTGGCCCGGGCCGGCACCACCGAGACCTTCATGCGGGCCTTTCCGCCGCCCAATTCCGACCGCCCCGAGCGCGATCTGTTCCTCGGGATCCCCAAGGAATCCCCTATGCCCCCGACCCCGTGACGGGGTCGCCCAACCATCACTGCGTTTGAGGATTCCATGATCCCGGATGGCTCGCCGCCCCCCAACCACTTCAACCTGCCCCGCCGCATCCGCCGGCTGGCCGACCTGGCCTATAACCTGTGGTGGACCTGGAATCACGACGCCGAGCGCGCCTTCCGCTTCATCGACTTCGTGGGCTGGGAAGCCGCCCGGCACAATCCGGTGAGCTTCCTGCGCCAGGTCCCGGCGGCTCGGCTCAAGGCGGTCATCCAGGATCGCCTGTATCTGGAGCTCTACGATCAGGTGATCCGCGAGTTCGACGCCTACCTGTCGGGTGCCGGGGAGGCCTGGTACGCCCGATCGCACGCCGACCGGTTGCAGGAGCCCATTGCCTACTTCTCCACCGAGTTCGGCCTGCACGAGTCGCTGCCTTTCTATGCCGGAGGGTTGGGCGTACTCTCGGGAGACCACCTCAAGGAGGCCAGCGATTTGGGGATGCCGCTGGTGGCGTTGGGCTTCCTGTACACCCAGGGCTACTTCTCCCAGCACATCACCGAGGACGGCTGGCAGGAGGCGCACTACGCCAGCCTGAGCTTCCCCGATCTGCCGGTACACGCCGTGCTGGATACGAAGGGCGAGCCCCTGACGGTCCAGGTCGACCTGCCCGGCAGGGCGGTCCACCTGCGCCTGTGGCGGGTCCAGGTCGGGCGGGTGCCGCTCTACCTCATGGACAGCAACGTACCCCAGAATCAACCTGTCGACCGTGAGCTATCTGCCCGGCTATACACCAGCGAGCTCGAGCTGCGCATCTCCCAGGAGATCATTCTGGGGATCGGCGGCGTGCGGGCATTGCGGGAGCTGGGCTACAACCCACAGGTCTGGCACATGAACGAAGGCCACTCGGCCTTTCTGGCGTTGGAGCGCGTCCGGGAGTTGGTGGCAGCCGGACGGGACTTCGAAGCGGCCCTGGCCCGGGTGCAGGCCAGCCTGGTGTTCACCACCCACACGCCGGTGGCCGCCGGGCACGACGAGTTCCCGCTGTGGCTGATCGACAAGTACCTGGGGAGTTTCTGGCCGGAGCTGGGGATCGACCGCGAGCGTTTCCTCGACCTGGCCCGACATCAGGAGCCCTGGGGGGAGACCTTCAGCATGGCGGTGCTGGCCATGCGGGTGGCGGGCAGGCGCAATGGAGTCTCCGAGCTGCATGGCAAGATCGCCCGCAAGATGTGGGCCTACCTGTGGCCGGGGCGGTCCGGCAAGCGCGTTCCCATCGGGTACATCACCAACGGTGTTCACACCTCCACCTGGATCGCCCGCCGCATGGGCGAGCTCTTCAACCACTACCTACCCGAGGGCTGGCTCGAGCACCTGGAGGAGGAGCAGATCTGGCAGTCGGTGGACCGCATCCCGGACGACGAGCTCTGGGAGGTGCGCCGGCACCTGAAGCGCAAGCTGATCGCGGTCATGCGCGAGCGCTCGCGCGGCCTGTGGGAGCCCGGAAACCACCATCCGGTGCAGGTGGTGGCCAGCGGGGTGCTGCTGGATCCGTATGTGCTGACGATCGGCTTCGCCCGGCGCTTTGCCACCTACAAGCGCGCCAACCTGCTGCTGCACGATCCTCGGCGGCTCCTGGAAATCGTCAACCGCCCGGGGGCGCCGGTGCAGTTCATCCTGGCCGGCAAGGCCCACCCGGCCGATGACCCGGGCAAACAATTGATCCAGGAGGTCTATCGCCAGGTCAAGCGGGCCGAGTTCGCCGGGCGGCTGGTGTTCCTGGAAGACTACGACATGACCGTGGCTCGCAATCTGATCCAAGGCGTGGATGTGTGGCTCAACACCCCGCAGCGGCTGCACGAGGCCTCCGGCACCTCCGGCCAGAAGGCCGCCATCAACGGAGTCCTGAATTGCTCGGTGCTGGACGGGTGGTGGGCGGAGGGGTTCAACGGGCAGAACGGCTGGGCCATCGCGCCGGAGCAGTCCCGGCAGTCGGAGGAGGCCCAGGCCGCCGCGGATGCCGAGAGCCTGTACCGGCTGTTGGAGGAGGAGATCGTGCCGCTGTACTACTCGGAACGCTCGGCGGATGACCTGCCGGGCGAATGGTTGGGCATGGCCAAAGAATCCATGCGCAGCCTGATCCCTCGCTTCAGCATGCGGCGCATGGTCAAGCAGTACGTGGAAGAAATGTATCTTCCGTCGATGCCGGAACTGGAACCAGGCTGATGCTGGGTCTTGCGGGCATCCGGCCGGAGTGGATGCCTCTGGCCATCTTCCTGATACGGGTCGGCGACATGTCGCTGGACACCCTGCGGGTGCTGCTGGTCATGCGCGGCCGGCGCCTGCCGGCCTGGGTGACCGGGTTTGCCCAGTCGGCGCTGTGGGTGATCGCGGTGACCAGCGTGCTGAGCAATCTGGACAACCTGTGGAACATCGTCGGCTACGCCGCCGGCTTCGCCACGGGGGGTGTGGTCGGGATGGTGATCGACGACCGCCTGGCCATTGGCCACGGCAACATCCGCATCATCAGCTCCGACCGGGGCAGCGCGGTGGCCGAGGCTATCCGGGCCGCCGGCTATGGGGTCACCGAGTTGGCCGGTCGGGGCAAGGACGGTATGGTGACCATCCTCACCAGCAGCCTCCGCCGCCGAGACATCGATCGCCTGCGGCGGGAAGTGCTCCAGATCGATCCGGATTCCTTCGTAACCGTGGAAGAGGTCCGGCCGCTTCACCGCGGTTTCTGGCGCGCCTGACCCGGCCCGTGATGCTCGCAATCAGCCGGAGTGTGGGGATTGAGTGGAGCGGGCTGTCGCCCGCTCTGGTCTTTCTGCTGCTGTTCTTGCTGCGTGCCGGCGACCTGACCCTGGCCACCCTGCGCATGCTGGCCGTGATGCGCGGACGTCGGCTGTCCGCTTGGCTGTTGGGGCTGCTGCAGGCCGGCTTCTTCCTGCTGGGCGCAGCCGGGCTGCTGAGCAACTTACAGAATCCTTTCAATTTGCTCGCCTACGCGGCCGGATTCGCCACCGGGAACGTCCTCGGCCTGAGCCTGGAGAACCGGTTGGCGCCGGGCCACAGCCTGCTGCGGGTGATCAGCCAGGATCGAGGCGAGGCCGTCCTGCACAGTCTGTGGAAGGCCGGCTGGGGAGCGACCGAAATGGCAGGCCGGGGACAGGGCGGCACGGTAGGCTACATCCTGTGCTATATCCCCCGTCGGGCCCTCGGGCGGGTGGAGCGCAGCATCCAACAGGCAGATCCGCAGGCTTTCATCACCGTGCAGTACGTGCGTGCGTTGCACGGCGGCTGGAAGGCCTGACTCCGGCGCATCCCACAAAAGGCCTGCTTTTGTTCGGGGGAGCCCCCGCGGTATAATCCCCGCTGCCCTAGCGAGGGGGCCTTTTTTAAGAGAACCGAATGGCGCTCAAAGGCAACCTACGCGACTTCAGCGTTCTTCAGATCTTCAACCTGGTGAACCTTGCTCGAAAGACCGGCACGCTGACGCTCGAAGGCCCCAACGTCGCCGCGTGGGTTTCCTTTCGCGAGGGCAAGCTGATCCATGCCCAGCTCGGCAACGAGGACGGGACGCTGCTCGGCGTACTGGCCAAAGCGGGCAAGATCGGCCCTCAGCAGACCAAGATCATCAAGCAGAACGCTGCCGATAAGACCGACAAAGAGCTCGGTCTGCTGCTCATTAACGCCGGCTACCTGAACCAGCAAGACATCCTGGCCAGCCTGCAGCACTACGTGCTGGATGTGGTCTACCGGCTGTTCTCCTGGCTGGACGGCTTCTTCCGCTTCGACAGCGACGTGCTGCCCCCCGACGACAACATCACCATTCGCCTGGATCTGGAAAACGTGATCATGGAGGGATCTCGCCGGATGAAGCAGTACGAGCATCTGGTCGAGGAAATCCCCAACCTGGACATGGCACTCAACTTCGTCGAACGGCCCGGGGCCAACATCCGCAACGTGCACCTGAACACCATGGAATGGAAGGTCGTCTCCTACATCAACCCCAAGAACACCCTGCGGCAGATCGCCAAAGCCAACAAGATGAACGAAATGGAGATTCGCGGCATCGTGTATGGGCTGCTGGAGGCGGGACTGGTTGAATTCGTCAGGCCGGAGGGCATGCCGCTGCCGCCGCAGGCCCGGAGCTTCAAACCAGTCGAGGAAAAGGAACGCTCCAAGCTGGTCAATCGGCTGATCGACCGGATCCGTTCGCTCTAGACGAGAGTGGGACCATGCAGACGGTAAAGATGGTGGTCACCGGGCCCTTCAACTCAGGCAAGACCGAGTTCATCAAGTCGGTCAGCGAGATCGACGTGGTGTCCACCGAGCGCAAGATCAGCACCGAGGCCGAACGGGTGAAAGAGACCACCACGGTGGCTATGGATTTCGGCCGCATCACCGTGGACGACGAATTGGTGCTCTACCTGTTCGGCACCCCCGGCCAGAAGCGTTTCGATTTTATGTGGGAGATTCTCTCGGAGGGCATGCTGGGCTTCATCGTCATGGTGGACAGCGCCCGGCCGGAGACTTTCCGGGAAGCCCGCGGCATCCTGCAGACCTTCCGGGCCTATGCGCCAACACCCTACGTCGTCGCCGCCAACAAGCAGGACGCCGAGGACGCCTGGGAGGTGGAGGACCTGCGCATCGCCCTCAAGCTGGACGGCAAGATCAAGATGCTGCCGTGCACCGCCACCAAGAAGGACTCGGTCAAGGAAGTGCTGCTGGAGCTGCTCTACTCGATCCAGGAAGAAACCGATCTGAAGAAGTAACCCGGTGGAATTGGCCCTCAGGGCCGGTCCGCCCCGGCGATCAATTCGATCAGGTGCCCGTCCGGATCGCGCAGGTAGGCCGAGCGCCCCCAATAGTAGTCCTGGGGCGGGCGCTCAATGGTCAGGCCGGCCAGCAGCAGTTGCTCGCAGGCGGCATCTACATCCCCCACCCTGAAAGCGACATGGTTCTCCGGGGGCAGCTCCCCTTCCTCGGGCACGTAGGTTCGATGGATGAACAGCTTGGTCTGGCCGGCCATGAAAATGGCCATCCCCTCCGAAACGGCAATGGGGCCGGTGCCGAGCAACCGCTCGTAGAAGGCCTGCATGCCGGGCACATCGTTCGTGAAGTAGGCGATCTCGTTCAGCTGCACCATCGCAAGTTCCTCCCTGGCTGAGACGAGTATATCGCCGCAGCGAGCCGGAGTCCGGCGGACTGACTTGACGGTCGCCCGACTGCCGGATAGAATGCCCTCGACAAGATAGCACGGGGAGCTCGGCGTGGCCGGGCTGAGAGGAGGGCCGCTATGCCCTCGACCCGCAAGACCTGACCCGGGTAATGCCGGCGGAGGGATGGCTCAATGTACAGGCAAACCAGCCGCCCCCCGCCCAAGGGGGCGGTTTTATGTCCCAGAAGTCGATTGTGCTGGCCAATGGACCCCTGGACGATCTGGCGCCGCTGCGCGAGCGGCTGGCAGCCTGGGGTGAGGCTGAGGTCATCGCCGCCGACGGAGGCGCCCGACTCGCCGCCCGCCTGGGGCTCCGGCCGCAGATCGTGATCGGGGACCTGGACTCGCTGGACCCGCAGGAGCGCCAGGCACTCGTGGAAGCCGGGGTCCGCCTGCAGGCCTCCCCGGCCGACAAGGACGAGACCGACCTGGAGCTGGCCCTGCGGCTGGCGGTGGCGGGCGGGGCCGAGCAGATAGCCGTCCTCGGAGCCCTGGGCGGCCGGCTGGACATGACCCTGGCCAACGTGCTGCTCCTGGCCGACGACCGGCTGGCCGGGGTTGAGGTGCAGCTGTGGCACGGGGAACAGACGGCCTGGATCATACGGCCGCCCGGCGGTGAGTTGCTCGGCCAGGCGGGCGACACCCTCAGTCTGATCCCCTTGGGCGGCCCCGCAGCCGGCATCACGACACACAACCTGGCCTACCCGCTACTGGACGAGACCCTGTCGGTCGGCCCGGCCCGGGGGCTGAGCAACGTGATTCGCGCCGCGCCGGCGAGCGTCCGGCTGGCGGCCGGCAGGCTGCTCGCCGTACACACACCGGGGCGCGCCTGAGGAGGCTCCCGTGGAGTTGGATCCCAAACGCACCGTCAACGTCTCCGTCCAAGTTCTCCCTCTGGCGGAGTCGGCCATCCCCATGGTGGACCGGGCCATCCAGGTCATCGCCGCCAGCGGCGTGCGTTACGAGGTCGGGCCCATGGAAACCGTCATGGAGGGTCAGCTGGATGAGTTGCTCGAAATCGCCAAGCGGGCCCACCTGGCTTGCTTTGCGGCCGGCGCCTCGCAAGTGGTGACCTTCATCAAGATCGGGGATCGGGTGGGAGGCACCACCATGGCGGAGAAGGTCGGTCCGTACCGGGGTGGAGCGGGTGGCTGAGTCCGCCTCCGGCGGAACGCAGGATCGGGGCGCCCGGGCCGGCCGGGCAGCCCGGCTGCCCCGCTGGCTGCAGGAGGCCATTCCGCCTGCCCTGCTCGGCCTGTTTGTGCTGCTGGCCTGGCACGTAGTCGCCGTGCGCAGCGGCCTGTCGGCGTTCATCCTGCCCTCTCCGCTGCGAGTGGCCGGCGCGGCCTGGGAGACCCGGCACCTGCTCAGCCAGGCGGTCGGCACCACCCTGCTGGAGACGGCGGTCGGCCTGGCGGTCGCCCTGCTGCTGGGGGTCGCCCTGGCGGCCTGCATGGACCTGGTCGGATTCCTGCGGCGGGCGCTCTACCCGATCCTGGTGGCCTCCCAGACCGTGCAAATCCTGGCCATCGCTCCTCTGCTCATCATCTGGTTCGGCTTCGGCTTGCTGCCCAAGGTCATTATCGTGGTGCTGGTTTGTTTCTTCCCGCTGGCGATCAATACCGCCGA
>Ga0209002_10003356_pt1 | contig 12712 bp, 8 predicted proteins | sample Rifsed16ft2_FD_184010 | JGI IMG/M metagenome (GOLD analysis project Ga0209002, IMG submission 184010) | Soil microbial communities from Rifle, Colorado, USA - sediment 16ft 2 (version 2) | ecosystem: Environmental > Terrestrial > Deep subsurface > Rock core/Sediment | place: Rifle, Colorado...
ACTAGAGAGTTGGACGATGTGCGAGGGTTTCTAGCAAGATGGGTACCAACACCGACCGTCAACGGGAAGGGGAAAGGAAACCGCCTCTATCTAAGGGGGATCTTTCTGTGACGGAACCGAGGGAGTCATTTGAGCTGCGAAAAGACAACGTTGGGATTCCACAACACCTGTCGGGAAAGGACCCCCGCCCCGGTCGGAGAGGGACGTTGCTGGGTTTGCTTCTCGCTCTCTTCCCGGCGCCGCTTCTTCTCGGCGCCCCGGACCCGGCCCTACGCGACCCGGATTACCTTCGGTTGGTCGATGCGGCCTTCGAGCGGATGTACAACCTGCAATACGAGGCTGCGATCGCAACGTTCTCGTCGTTAGAAGCCCGGTACCCGAGTCACCCCGGTCCGCCACTCCACGCCGCGGGCGCGCTCTGGCTGCAGGAGCTCTTCGAGCGCCAGGAACTGGATCTTAGTCGATTCATCGCTCCTGGTTATTTCAACAAAGCATCCGATCGGAAGATGCAGGATTCCCAAAGAAAGGCCTTCTTCGAGGACATCGATCGCGGTCGAGGTTTCGCCGAGGACATACTGAGCCGAGAACCCGGCAACGAGGACGCCCGGTTTTTTCAGGGAACGGCCGAGGCACTCTTGGCCGCTTTCTTCTATACGGTTGACCGTCAGACCCTGGATGCCTTCGGACACGCCAAGAAGGCGTACCAGCAGCATCGAAATCTCATCGACCAAGACCCGGCCTATTACGATGCGTACATTAGCGTGGGACTATACGAGTACATCGTCGATAACCTGCGGTGGTACCTGAAATGGCCCGCCAAGATGATCGGGTATCGAGGGAGCGAGGAGAGAGGAATCGAGTACCTGGAGATGGCGCGGAGCAAGGGGCGGTCGGTAACCGAGGAAGCCAGCGCCATGTTGATGGTCATCTATTTCCGTGAAAGGCGGTACCGAGAGGCGTTGGCGCTGGCCAGCCACCTGCACCGACGTTTTCCACAGAACTTCCTCTTTCATCTGAACCAAGGGCAGATTCTGGACAGGATGGGGCGGAAGCAGGAGGCGGTGGAGACTTATTCGGCGGTGGTGGCGCTTGCCGCCCAGGGGCGGCCCGGCTATGGGAGGCTTCCGCTCGACACGTTCAGATACCCGTTGGGGAAGAGACTCCGAGAGCTTGGCCGAACGGAAATGGCTCTTCGAACGTTCACCGAATGCGTCGACGATCCGCGAACCCCGAATCGCGAAAGGGCGCTTTGTCACCTAGACGCCGGGGTCATCGCCGACCAGAGAGGAAGGAGAGACGAAGCCGCTCAACACTATGAGGCGGTGCTAGCGCTTCCGCAAATCGAAGACTCTCACCAGCAGGCTCGGCGATACCTCAGTCGGCCTCGGCGGGGGCAGTGAGAATTTTTGAGGCGGTTCTAACCGATGACTTCGCCGATTCGACCGAGCGCCCAATCGACGTCCTGGCGCTCGATGACCAGGGGCGGTGCGAAGCGTATGACGCTTTGGTGCGTCTCCTTGCAGAGCATTCCGCGTTCCATGAGCTTCTCGCAATAGGCGCGGGCCGGGCCGGACTCCGGTTTCAGCTCCACCCCGATGAGGAGCCCCTTGCCGCGGACTTCTTTGACCAGCGGAGAGCTCATCTCGCGTAAGCCTTCCATGAAATAGGTACCCATGCGCTCGGCGCGCTCCACCAGGTTCTCCTCCACCAGGATGCGGAGCGCTTCGGTTGCCAGGGCGCAAGCCAAGGGATTTCCGCCGAAAGTCGAACCGTGATCGCCGGGTCGAAAAATCCCCAGCACTTCCCGGGAGGATACGACGGCCGAGACCGGATAGAATCCTCCCGCCAGAGCCTTGCCGATGATGTAGACGTCGGGCACCACGTTCTCATATTGGCAGGCAAACAGGCGGCCGGTGCGGCCCAGACCGGTCTGGATCTCGTCGGCGAGGAATAGAACGTTCTCCGCCGCGCAGAGAGCCTTCAAGTCGCGCAAGAAACCTTCCGGGGGAACGATGACTCCCGCTTCACCTTGAATGGGCTCGACCAGGATGCCCACCGTATTCCTGTTCACCGCCTTGCGAACGGCGTCCACATCACCGTAGGGCACGGTACGGAATCCGGGCGTGAACGGGCCGAAGCCCTCTCGATACTGAGGGTCGGTGGAAAATCCGACGAGGGTGGTGGTGCGACCATGGAAATTGTTCTCGAAGGTGATGATCTCCGCCCGGTCGGCCTCCACGCCCTTCTTCAGGTAGCCCCACTTGCGCGCCGTCTTGATGGCGGTCTCCACGGCTTCCGCGCCGGAGTTCATGGGCAGCACCATGTCCATACCGCAAAGGTCCGCCAGCATCCGGAAGAAGGGACCGGTCTGGTCGTTGTGGAAGGCGCGAGAGGTGAGGGTGAGCCTTTCCGCCTGTCGCTTAACGGTGGCCACCAGTCGGGGATGGCAATGGCCTTGGTTCACCGCGGAGTAGGCGGAGAGACAGTCCATGTACTTCTTGCCTTCGACGTCCCAGACCCAGATGCCCTCGCCCCGCTCGAGGACCACCGGCAGCGGATGGTAGTTATGGGCTCCGTACGTTTCAGCGAGCGAAATGTGCTCTTGGGTTTTTCCGGATGTGGTCGGTGTCGGCGATCCTGTCATGCGTGTCCCCTTGCGGTCTCCATTTCGAGCTTACCACGCTCCGTAATCCGCCCAGGCGCTCGAGGTTCGTCGAGCGTCCGGATGACCCGAGAATTCCAGGTCTTCAATTTAACCTTGCCAGATCCACCAGAGAAAAAGACAGATCATCGTGACCGCCAGGGATAGCTTCGCCACCGTTCCAAGAAGCATCCCGACCACGGTGCCGAACGCGCTTCGCAGGCTCTCATCGAGCCGGCGGCTGTGCACCAGCTCAGCTAGCACCGACCCGGTGATCGGGCCCAGAATCAGACCGAGTGGCCCGAAGAATACACCGACCAGCGCTCCAAGTAGGGCGCCCAAGGCGGCCCATCGACTTCCCCCGAACTTCTTGGCTCCCAGAGCGCCGGCGGTAAAGTCGAGGACATAGGCCAAGGCACTGATTACAACCAAGACGAGAAGCCGCCCGTAGCCGACGGTCTGAAAATCGGTGAAAACACCGTACACCAAGGCTCCCAGAAGGATGAGCGGCGTGCCGGGAATGATGGGAAGGAAGGATCCGAGAAGGCCCACCAACATCAAGACGCCGACCAGGAGATAGACCGCGGTCACGAATCCATTCTACCTTTGGCACGGGGGTTGGGGTCGCGACTTCCAGAGCGGAAGTTTCTGAGTCCGGCTGCAGCGGCCCGCCCCGCTCGCCAGGGCTAGTCCCAAACGTGAGTGAGAGTGGTGCGCTCTCCCAGCTCGTTGTGCTCGACTACCAGCTCGACCAATCGTTCCACGTCGCGAGCCCGCAGGGCCTTCGCAATCTCCGAATGTTGGTGAACCATCAGCTCTCGGAATTGAGGTGAGCCGTGGAAGTCCGGTCGCAGCATGGTAACGATCCGGTATGGCTGGAGCGCCGTCCGCAACTGGCCGACCAACTCCTTGAGGCGCCGGTGAGCGGTGACTTCGATGAGCAGGTCGTGGAATCGGGCGTTCAGCTCGATCAGCCGGTCGATATCCTCCGCACCTGCCTGCTCCGCTCGAGTACAGAGCGATTCCAGACGGTCGAGCTGCTTGGCGGTGATTCTCTCCGCCGCCAGTCGTATTCCATAAGTTTCCAAGACTCGGAGCAGGCCGTATATCTCTTTGACGTCGTTTGCCGAGAGCTTCACGACGGTCAGTCCTCCCGAGGGAAAGGGTTGGACGAGACCTTCCTGTTCGAGTCGGGAGAGCGCCTCGCGCACCGGTGTCCGGCTGGCTCCCAGCTCCCGCGCGATCTCGAGCTCCTTCAATCGTTCTCCGGGACGAAGGTCCCCGCTGATGATCCTCCTCTTCAAGGAGGTGTAGACTTGATCGGCGAGGGTAAGCCTCTCTACCGGCCTGGTCTTGAGCCTGCCGGTCGCCATAATCAACCCCCGGGTTCTTGATTGGCCATGCGGCACAGCAAACGCTCCGCCCTGACCGGATTAAAGACGCCGCACACACAGAATCGCGACATGTAGCGTGCACATTCCGCAGCAGACTTGCGCCGTGTCTTGACCCAATCGATCATTTTTTGAGCGAAGGCACTGGCGACCATTCCATGACCGCACATGGTGGTAAGCGACAAGGTGTTCGCGTCAGCCAACTGGCTGGTGTTACCCATGAATCCCAGAGAATACTCCACCGCGTGCGGCTCGATGCCCGCTCGTCGGCTGCAATTCACCGCGTCCTCGACGAGCGCCGAGATGTTGATGGATAGTCCCAGGTCGGCTGCTCTTACCTCTTGCAAACATTCGTATAGAGAATCGGGGTTGTCGAAAACCGCGGCTGCCGTGGTGGGGGTGGTGATTCCCTCGATGACGTCTTCCACCGAACCGTTGGCGGGACGACGCCAGTGAGCGAGTGGGTTCAAGTGGCGTGAGGGACGGAAGATGCTCCCGTTCTTGCCGTCGCCCATGTTCACCGGATGGTGACGGGCACAGATTCTCAGGAACTCCCGGAGACGCTCCGACGCACCCAAATCGTTCCTGCCGCGAGTACACATGGCGAACAGGATGTAGTCGTCTTTCAGATCCTCAGGCTGACCGGAGCGGTGAAGTGTATTCGTCATTTCGCTACGTGCAGCGCAGTCTCGGTGGGATTCGTCACCCGGCCGAGACCGAGGTTGGTCTTACCTCGAATCACCGGATATCCCCGGCGCGACAGAAGCTCCGGCAAAGGGTTGCTTGCGCCGGGACCGCAGACGGCGCCTATCCCCAGGGAGACGACCGTTTGGAGTCGCGGACCCACGGTTTCGACGACCTCGAGGATTTCCTCCACGCCGCTCAAGGGGACTTTGATCTCGACGATGGCCGACAACACCTTTTCATCGAGGATGTCCGTTCGCACTTTCCCCCGCGATCGATCCGCCATGAGCTGGGTCACCGGGTTGTTCGGCTCGAACTCGGCTCCTGCGTCCGCCAAGGCAGCAGTCATGCGATCGATGTCACGAAACCATACACCTACCCCGGGGCGCCCGAACTCCACCACCAACCCCGCCTCGCCCGGCCCGACCCGATGAGTCACGTCGTTGGTCTTGACCTCCTCGGTGCCCCGGCCATGGACTCCGGTGCTCTCATGGGTGGAGGTCACATCAGAGAAGGCCCGTCGCACCACCCGGGGCCAGGTCAGCTCATCGGGCTCGAACGCCGCGGTGGGACATACATCGGGCTCCGGCTCGAAGCGCAGACGCATCCAGCCGAGAACGGTGCGAAGGGAGCGCACCAAAGTTGGATTGAGGTGCTCTTGGCTCATCCCCCGATAGCACTGGTAGCACTCGACGCAGTTTCCGTGATCGATCTCGGCTCGATTCGATTGCGGGTCGATGGCAATGGCACCCATCGGGCAAATCGGGACGCAGTTACCACAAGCAACACACCTGGAAGGGCTTATACGCATGGTGCAAATGTTCCAACCGGATACGGTATGCCAGGCACCCTTGCAAGTCAACCTGGGAACGAGCGAGACGCGGGCGGCGGAAGGGTTAGGCGGAGAGCTGACCGAGCTCGAAGGCGTCTCTCAGTTCCGGCACGAAGCAGCGAGACCGAAGCTCTTCCTCGATGCGGCGAGCCAATTTTCGGGAGGCCTCTGGTTCGCCGTGGGTGACAAAAACGGTAGGCGGTGGTTTTTCCGAAGAGCGGAGCCAGCGAAGAAGCTCGTCAGCGTCGGCGTGAGCAGACAATCCTTGAAGCGACTGGAAACTTGCCCGAACCGGGACATCCATCCCATGCATCCTGAGGGTCTTGGCTCCTTCTAGTAAGGCTCGGCCCCGCGTTCCAGCGGCTTGGTAACCGACCAGCAAGACCAGGTTGCGCCGCTCTGGCAACAGGCGCCGCAGATGGTGAAGAACGCGACCGGCAGTGAGCATCCCGCTGGCGGATATGATGATGCGAGGGCCGGGAAGCTCGTTGAGCTCTTTGGATTCCTCGACGGTTCGGTGGAACTTCACGTTGCGCGGAAACAGGCGGTTGGTTCCGTCCTCGGCTAGGTTCTCATCCAAGCTCTCGTCCCTCAGGTGATGGCTATAGATCCGGGTAGCATCGACCGCCATCGGACTGTCTATGTGGATAGGAACGTCGGGGAGGTCACCGTCGTTCATGAGCTCGCGCAGGATGAGGGTGACCAATTGGGCTCGTCCCACCGCGAAGGAGGGAATAAGCACCGTCCCGCCACGGTCGAAGGCCTTTCTGATGGGCTCGCTCAATTGCGCCTGCAGAGGGCGATGATCATGAGCGCGATCGCCATAGGTCGACTCGACCACCATGAAGTCGCACACCGGCGGTGCCGCCGGATCGGAGTGCAGGGGGACGCCGTACCGTCCTACGTCTCCGCTGAAAACCAACATCGTTTCCTTCTTTTCGGATGGAACGTGCAGTTCGATCATAGCTGAACCGAGTATGTGACCGACGTTGCGAAACTGCGCCTTGACTCCGTCTCCGAGCTCCAGCCATTGCCCGTAGGGTACCGGACGCATCAACTGAATAGCTGCTTCGGCGTGTTCGCTGGTGTAAAGGGGTAAGGCGGGGCGGTGTTTACTAAAACCCTTCCTGTTCGCATAGCGGGCGTCTTCCTCTTGAATTTTCGCCGCGTCCATGAGGAGAAGCTTGGCCAGATCCAGAGTAGCAGGCGTGCAGTAGACGGGCCCGGAGAAGCCGTCGCGCACTAGCCGGGGGAGATAGCCGCTGTGATCGATGTGGGCGTGGGTCAGTAGAAGATGGTCGACGGAGCCGATCTCGAAGTCGGGCTGCTGCCAGTTCAGGAGTCTTAGCTCCTTTAGGCCCTGAAATAGTCCGGCGTCGACCAGGATGCTCTGGCTCCCGACCGTCAGGAGATGGCGGGAGCCAGTGACCGTACCGGCTCCCCCGTGGAAGGAGAGGTTCACCTCCATCGGTTTGTGCGGATAGGAAGGACGAACGGAAGGGTCGACATGAGGGTGACCAGCATAGGGAAAGCCACCGAGGAAGGCAACCTTGTGAACGGGATGCGCTAGGGAGACACCAAACCACGGAGCTCACCTAGAACGGGCCACGCTCTGAGGCCAGAGCGCTTGCACTCGAAATGGAACAACCCCGAGCGCGTGAATCGGGGCACGGCCGTTCGGCGACCGTGCCCCGCGACACGACCTACTTCTTGCGGCGCCTCTTACCACCCTTTTTCTTGGCCGCCTTTTTCAGCCGCCCGACTGACTTCTTCAGTCGAGCGATCTCTCGACTCATGCGGCGAGCTTTCGCCCTCGCCCTGTTAAGGTTTCGTTTGGCGGCCGCTCTTACCTTCTTCAACTGTGCGGAACCGCCAGAAGCCTTTTTTCGTCTCCGTTTTGCCATTTAAAATCCTCCCACTCTGGGCACCGAAACGGCCCAGCCTCGATAGATCCTACGTCCGCAGACCTATGCGCCAATCAGGGTGCTCTCGGGGGTACCCCTACTATATATAGGTATGAGCGCCGTGTGTCAAGCCTTTTGGGCCCAATATCTAGTGTGTGTGGCTGGTGGCGTTGGACGCCATCTTGAGGACGGATAGTCCCCGGAGGCTTCACTTAGCCACTGGGCTCAAGCGCGGGGATCGTATCCGAGATTCGGGCCCAACCAGCGCTCCACCTCTTCGACCGACATCGATTTGCGCCGCGCGTAGTCGAGCACCTGATCCTTGCCGATCTTCCCCACGCTGAAATATCTCGCTTCGGGGTGATTGAAGTAGAGCCCGCTCACCGAAGCGGCGGGAAGCATGGCAAAGGTCTCGGTCAGCGTGATGCAAGCGTGCTTCTCGACTTCCAATAGTCGAAAGAGGGTAGCCTTCTCCGTGTGTTCGGGAGAGGCGGGATAGCCTGGGGCCGGGCGTATTCCGCGGTAACGCTCCCGGATGAGATCCGGCTTGCTGAGTTGCTCCTCTTTTCCGTAACCGCAATCCTGGCGAGCCTGTTCGTGCAGCTTCTCCGCCAAAGCCTCCGCCAGGCGATCCGCCAGCGCCTTCACCATGATGGCCTGGTAGTCGTCGTGATCCTTTTCGAAACGTTCGACCAGCTCGGCTACTCCGTGCCCGGTGGTTACCGCGAAGGCTCCGATGTAGTCGATGGTGCCCGACTGCAACGGGGCCACGAAATCCGCCAGAGCCAGGTATCCCTTTCCGTCTCGCTTGAGCTGTTGCTGCCGGAGCGTATGGAACCGAGCCAACTCGTTTTTTCGCGCAACGTCACTGAAGACGATGATGTCGTCGCCGTCGGAATTGGCGGGGAAGAATCCATAGACCGCCTTGGCCCGCAGCAGCTTCTTGTCGACGATCTCGCCGAGGAGGGTCTGGGCATTCTCATAGAGCTCCCGGGCGGCTTTTCCCACGTCTGGTTTGTCCAGGATCGCCGGATAGACGCCGCGAAGCTCCCAGGCGTGAAAGAAAGGCGTCCAATCGATGTAGGGGACGATGTCGCGGAGTGAGACCTCCGCCGGTGCACGGACCCCCAGAAACTCTGGTTTCGCTACCAGCGAGGGGTGTGGATCGATCTCGATGTGCTTTCGGCGAGCTTCCTGGTAAGAGACGAGCTCTCGAGAAGGGCCCGCCTCGTATTCTTCACGAGTCTTTGCCTGCTCCCGCTGGTTCTTCTCCAGGAGATCGTGCTTGGCAGACGCGTTCATCAGATCGCTGACCACTTTCACGGCACGAGACGCGTCTTCCACGTGCAGCGTTCCCTGACTATATGCGGGCGCGATCTTGACGGCGGTGTGCTTGCGCGAGGTCGTCGCACCTCCGATGAGGAGCGGTATCTTGAATCGGGTGCGCTCCATTTCCGAGGCGACGTGCACCATCTCGTCGAGCGAGGGCGTGATGAGCCCGCTCAGTCCGATGATGTCCACCTTCTCGTCCTTGGCGGTCTGGAGAATCTTGTCGGAAGGGACCATCACGCCGAGATCGATGACCTTGTAGCCGTTGCAACCCAGGACCACTCCTACGATGTTCTTTCCGATATCGTGAACGTCTCCCTTGACCGTCGCCAGGAGTAGCTTGCCTTGCTGGCGTTTCTCGGAAGACGCAGCCTCTTCGGCCTCCATGAAAGGCTCTAGATAGGCCACCGCCTTCTTCATGACCCGCGCACTCTTGACGACTTGCGGCAGAAACATCTTGCCGGAGCCGAAGAGATCGCCGACGACGTTCATGCCGTCCATCAGGGGGCCCTCGATGACCGAGAGGGGGCGGCCGTGGATTCGCCGCGCCTCCTCGGTGTCCTCTTCGATGTAATCGGCGATTCCCTTGATGAGCGAGTGCTTCAGGCGCTCATCCACCGACTCGCGGCGCCAGGCCAGATCCTTTTCTTGAACCCTGCCGGGACCGGCGTGCGACTGCGCGTAGTCGGTGAGGCGCTCGGTGGCATCGGGCCGTCGGTTGAAGAGCACGTCTTCGATAAGGTCCCGCAGCTCGGTGGGGATCTCGTCATAGACGGCGAGCTGGCCGGCATTGACGATTCCCATGTCGAGGCCAGCGTGGATGGCATGGTAGAGAACGGCCGAGTTCATGGCCTCCCGGACGAAGTCGTTGCCGCGGAAGGAAAAGGAAAGATTGCTGATGCCGCCGCTCACCTTGGCGCCCGGGCAGCGCTGCTTGAGCTGGCGTGTTGCCTCGATGAAGGCGGTGGCGTAGTCGTTGTGCTCCTCGATCCCGGTGGCGACGGTGAGCACGTTGGGGTCGAAGATAATGTCTTGCGGGGGAAAACCCGCCTGCTCCGTCAGCAGGCGAAAGGCTCGTTCCAGGATCTCGACCTTTCGACTTGCGGTGGTGGCCTGCCCTTCCTCATCGAAAGCCATGACGACCACCGCTGCACCGTAGCGACGAACGAGCCGCGCCTGCTCCAGGAACTTCGCTTCACCCTCCTTGAGGCTGATGGAGTTGACGATGCCTTTGCCCTGCAGACACTTGAGGCCCGCTTCGATGACCGAGAACTTGGAGCTGTCGACCATGATGGGAAGCCGGGCGACATCAGGCTCCGTCGCCAATAGAGACAGGAAAGTGGTCATCGCCTTCTCGGAGTCGAGCAGACCCTCGTCCATGTTGACGTCGATGATGTTGGCGCCGCCTTCCACTTGATTCCGCGCCACCTCCAGGGCTCCCTCGTAGTCCCCGGACTGGATGAGCCGGCTGAACCTTCGCGAGCCGGTGACGTTGGTGCGCTCGCCGATGACGATGAAGTTGGACTCGGGCCGAATGGTGAGAGGCTCCAGGCCGCTGTAACGGGAGTACGGCTCCGGGGCCGAGGGCTTGTGCGGAGGGACGCCCCGAACCGCCTCGGCAATCGCCCGGATGTGCTCGGGAGTGCTGCCGCAACATCCCCCCGCTAGATTGAGCCAGCCTTCCCGAGCGAACTCACCGAGAACCCTGGCCATCCGCTCGGGGGTCTCATCGTATCCGCCGAAGGCGTTGGGCAGACCGGCGTTCGGCACGCAGCTCACGAAAACATCGGAGACCGCTGCCAGCTCCTCGACGTAGGAACGCATCGCTTCCGGGCCCAAGGAACAATTGATGCCGACCGCGAAGAGAGGCACGTGGGACACCGAGTTCCAGAAAGCCTCCGGTGTCTGTCCGGAGAGGGTGCGCCCGCTGGCGTCCACCACCGTCACCGAAGAAATGATGGGAACTTGCTCGTCCCGCTCCGCTAGGAGCTGCTGGATTGCGAAGAGCGCCGCCTTCATGTTGAGCGTATCGAAGGACGTCTCGGGTAGGAGGATATCGACTCCTCCGTCTAGGAGACCGCGGGCCTGCTGGTAGTAGGCGTCGCGAAGCGCATCAAAGGTAACGTTCCGTAAGGACGCATTGCTCACGTCCGGCGAAAGGGAGGCAGTACGGTTGGTGGGGCCCATCGAACCGGCCACGAAGCGCGGCTTGTCAGGCTCCTTCTGAGAGAACTCGTCCGCCACCCGTCGGGCGATTTGGGCGGCGGCGCGATTCATCGCATAGACCTGGGATTCCATCCGGTAGTCGCTCATCGAGATGGCGTTGGCGTTGAACGTGTTGGTTTCGAGAATATCGGCGCCTGCCTTCAAGTTGGCGCGGTGAATCTCTTCTATGATCTCGGGGCGCGTCAGAGACAGCAGGTCGTTGCAACCCTTGAGATCCCGCGGGTGATCACGAAAGAGCGTGCCCCGGAAGGCGGCCTCGTCCGGCTGGTAGGCCTGGATCATCGTCCCCATCGCCCCGTCGAACACCAGGATGCGTTGGCGCACTATCTCCGCCAGCCGGCCGCGTGCGGAATTCTTCATGGTTGGCTATAGTTTACACTGAATCGCCGAGTCGGTTCGGGGGTCGGCCCTCGCTGCCTGCCTTGCTTCCCGCCAGCCCCTGAGCGTCGGGGGAAACCGTTTTGAAGACACGGGTTTGGACAGCCTGCTCTCTGGGACTGCTGCTGGCCACAGCGGTGCCTGCCCGGGCGTTTGCTCAAGAGAGAGTGCCGCGTCCGGAAGAGCTTCTCGGTTTTCGACCCGGCGAGGACTATAAGCTCGCCGATTACGATCAGATGCTCCAGTACTTTCGAGCCGTGGACGCGTCGTCCGACCGAGTTCAGCTGCAGGAGATCGGCCTGTCTTCCATGGGGAGACCCATGGTCATGGCCATCGTCACCTCACCCGAGAACTTCGGCCGGCTGGATCGTTATCAAGAGATCTCCCGCCGTCTCGCCACCGCACGAGGACTGAGTGAGGAGCAAGCTAGGGCAATGGCCGCGGAAGGCAAGGCGGTTATTTACATCGATAGCGGGCTTCATGCCACGGAGGTTGGGCACGCCCAACATTCCTTCGAGCTGATCTACCACCTGGCGGCAGATTCGAGCCCGTCAACGCAAGAGATCTTGGACAATGTCATCCTGCTGTTGTTGCCGTGCGTCAATCCGGATGGGATGGACCTGGTGGTCAACTGGTATGAGCGCAACCTGGGATCGCCGTACGAAGTGAGTCCGTTGCCACAGTTGTCCTCGAAATACGTAGGTCACGATAATAATCGTGACTGGTTCATGTTCACCCAGACCGAGACCCGGAACATCGGTCGAGTCATTTACCACCAGTGGCTTCCTCAGATCGTCTACAATCACCATCAGGGAGTCCCTTTCCCCGCGCGTATTTTCATCCCGCCCTTCGACGGACCGATGAACCCCCATATTCCTCCTTTGGTCATGCGGGGCATCCAGCTCATCGGCTCCAGCATGGCCCGAGCGTTTGCCGAACAGGGCAAGTCGGGAGTGGTGTCTCGGATGGTCTATGACACATGGTGGAACGGTGGTCTCAGAACCTCACCCTATTTCCACAACATGATTGGCATCCTGACCGAAACGGCTCTTCACAAATATGCGACTCCCAAGTTCTATGCCGAACGAGACTTGCCGGAGAGCTTTCCCGACGGAACGAGCGCCAAATTGCCTTCCACCTTCTATCCGGATCCTTGGCGAGGAGGATGGTGGAGGCTCAGAGAAGCCATCGATTACATGATGACGGCTTCACTTGCTCTTTTAGAGGTGGGCGCCAGGGACAAAGAGAAGTGGCTCTATGGCATCTACCGCATGGGTCGGGACAGCATCGATAAGGGGAAGAACGAGCCGCCCTATGCCTTCATTAT
>Ga0209002_10003359_pt1 | contig 12708 bp, 10 predicted proteins | sample Rifsed16ft2_FD_184010 | JGI IMG/M metagenome (GOLD analysis project Ga0209002, IMG submission 184010) | Soil microbial communities from Rifle, Colorado, USA - sediment 16ft 2 (version 2) | ecosystem: Environmental > Terrestrial > Deep subsurface > Rock core/Sediment | place: Rifle, Colorado...
TAAACCCCGCCTACAAGGCGTGTCTGGAATAACCTCTCCCCGCCCCTCTTTTTCTAGGAGAGGGAGATAACTGCCTACGCTGAAGACGCAGTGAGTCTACAGCTACTGAGCAATACCGGGAACGTACCGCCCTTTTATCCGTCTAACAAATTGTAGCATACAAACTTAATAAATCACTGCCGATATGACTGATACCAGCAATGTTACCAGGAGCGTTACCAATAGCGTACCAAGGTCGTTCCGCTCTCGTACCGTCAGCGTACCCAATCAATAATTAATAGAACTAAAGAGAATGAATATAAAAATAAGCCGACATAAAAGTTTTCAAAAATCACTTGACAAGCTGAACTAATGTTCTATATTGGGGGACAAATGTTCAGAAAAACAGGCGTCTCTTACTAACTAAGGAGGTAACACTTGACTACGCTTATGGCTATTACTTTAGCATGGGGATTAAGTTTGAGTGTCCTAGGAGCTGGCCAGGTCCAGGGAGCAGAGAAATGCCTGGAAAAATTGGCCAAAAAAGTAAAACCCAAGCAGCAGGTGACTATCGTAAGAGCCGAAGGAGATACCACTTCCGGGAAATTCGTCTCAGTCGATCTTTCTCAGTCTTTGCTGACAATTCTGCGGACTGACCAGCTCGGCCAAGTAGCCGAGAAAACTTTTACCGGATCTGAGATACAAGTAATTCAATACCGGGGGTACGGGAAATACAGAGGATTACCCGCGCTGACCTTTATGGTCATGGGTGGCGTTATAGGTGCATCCGTTGCTGATGAGGGCTCAGGTTCATTTTATGGCGACTCTTATGTTTATGCAATGGCGGGCATGATGGCTGGCTTCGTGGCCGGAAGTATAATTTCAGCCATTATTCCCGGCACTCTTACCATCAGCTGCAAATGAGGCTGGATTGAAGGGCTAATCCGAATTATAAAACAGGATAAACTTTAAAAGGAGTAAAGCATGGTCAGACAGTTTTTAGAAGAGCTCACTTTTAGGCAGAAGGAGGTTATAGAATTCATCTCTGCCACTATTCAGCAAAAAGGTTTTCCCCCTACCGTGCGGGAGATTGGCAAAAGGTTTAGAATAGCCTCCACCAATGCAGTGCACGGAATCTTAGAGGCCCTGGAGAAAAAGGGGCATATCAGAAAGCGTCCGTTTCTGTCTCGGGGAATAGAAATCATAAGCTCCCTAAGGCCGGATTTCAGGCTGGTGCCGGTGGTTGGCAGAATTGCAGCCGGACTGCCAATCTTGGCCGTCGAAAATATTGAGACCCACTTGGCGGTGGATAAGTCTTTCCTTCCGGGAGGGGACATTTTCTCACTCAAAGTAGTCGGCGAAAGTATGAAGGAGGCCGGTATCTTTGACGGGGATTACGTTTTAGCCCGAAGGCAGAGTATGGCCGAGCCCGGGGATATTGTAGTGGCTGTAATCGGAGAAGAGGCTACGGTCAAAAAGTATTATCCGACCAAGAAATACATCCGCTTGGAGCCGGCCAACCAGGATTTTGAGGCGATCATAGTGGAAAAAGGGACCCCGGATTTTTATATTGCCGGGAAGGTGATCGGGTTGATGAGGAGGATGTAATAGGGCGCCTGAGATTCTGTGCTTGAACTATTTGTTAAATCTGCGCACCATAGAGGTTTCTACAGGAATCGTAGATATAGATTGTGAACAAATTCTTGCGAAAGCTGATAAGACCGCCGGTTAGAGTGCGACATGCTGAACACACTTTTCTCTTTTCTGCGGATGATGACATCTCTCAACCCTCCCACCACTTAATATCACTAGCCCTACATGCAGTGCAATTTGCGCAGGAAGTCTCTCTGGCTGACATTAGCGCCAGAATGAAGAAACCCCCTTATTATCCTGAGATCTGGCCCGGTGAACATTACAAGCTCTTAGCGGGATTGGTAGCCACCTTAAAGCCCAAAATGATCGTCGAGCTGGGTACAGCCACCGGGCTATCTGCATTAGCAATGCATAAGTATCTCCCTCCAGAATCAACCTTGGTCACCTTCGACCTAATTGGCTGGAAGTCGTTTCCAGACACCTGCTTCAGGGAAAGTGACTTCAAAGACAAAAGACTAATCCAGTACGTAGACGACCTGAGCAGCCCGGCAATCTTTCCAAAGTATACTCAAATATTGGAAAAAGCAGAAATTATTTTTGTGGATGCTGCCAAAGACGGGATAATGGAACAAAGGTTTTTGGATAACCTGAGATCTCTCTCCGCGGATTTCAAACCCTTCTTAGTATTTGACGATATTCGCCTATGGAACATGTTAAAGATTTGGAGAAATATTCCCTTCCCCAAGTTAGACCTGACCTCTTTTGGACATTGGTCTGGAACAGGGTTAGTTGAGTGGAGATAGAAGCATTAGGCTTGCCTAATTTGAGTGTGTCTGGTTTGTTTGATTAGCCGGTAGCCCCGCCTTGCCCTTCAGGATAAACCCTCGAGGTGGGAAGGATAACTCCCTCTCCTAAGAGGAGAGGGTTCACCCTGAAGATTCACCCTGAAGGGTTGGGGTGAGGTTTTGCTTTTAATCTTAAGAGAGAGTCAAAACCCCTCCTTTTTCCTCCCCTCTAGGGGAGGATTATGTAACCCCCTCTGTCTGGGAGTCATTGCGAGCTCCGGCAAGCTCGTTCCGATATATCAGAGTAAATCGGCTCTCCTCGCAATGACAGCGATAATTTCGGCGGGGTAAGAAAACCCTTCAGGGTGAATCCTTTTCACTCTGACAAATCCCTTCACTCTGATGAATCGGAACGAGTCGACAAAGCTCGGGATAAATCGGAACGAGCAGGGTGAACCCCGCCTACGTTTCTCTCTTTGAAGAGAGGTCTGGAGTAAGAAGAGTTATTACCAAATCATAGAAAATGAATTCTCAAAATGCTCTCAACTAACCGGACACTTTATTTCACTTGACACCTGCTGGGGAAGACTTGATATTATGCGTTTTGAAAGGGATTTCTAAAACCGCAAAAGTGATTAGTATAAAAAGACTCACAGGGGCAGGCTGGGTGCTAATAGGCCTCACAGTTCTCGTCCCGGCTCAGATTTTTCCCCTAACTTCAGTAAAGTGGTTTATATGGAGGTAACTGTTTTAAGACAATTTGGTGTGTGGAAGTGTTAGTAGGAGACCAAGTAGAAGTAATTGAGTGTGGTTGCGAGTCTCCGCTTCACACAGGAATGCAGGGAAAGATTGTTAAAATAGACGAGCCTTTGCCATGCGGTGAAGAGATGAAGAACATCTATATAATAATGAGTGCGGAAACGGAGTACTGCAGAGCAAGGACAGTTAGAAGGATATGATTGAAAAAAAAGTGGCTCAAACAAATAGACTTCTAGGGGCAGGCGGGCTCTTGCTATTCTTGTCAGTGGTCATACCCACTGGCCTGAGTTCCCAAACTTTGGAAGACTTGAAGGCTGACCTGAGGAACCTGCCTCCTGGTAGCCAGAGAGCAGGTACCAAACTGCCAGAGCAGCCTCTCTTGGACAAAGAAATTGATCCGGGCCAGTATATAGTCGGACCAGGGGACATTCTGTTTCTGAATCTTTTAGGAGAGTTAAATTACAGCTACCAGATTGTCATAAGCCCGGAGGGAACCGCTTTGATACCTTCGGTCGGCTCGGTTTACGTCTCCGGACTTTCCTTAAAGGAAGCTAAGGAGAAGATCAAAGCCAAGGTATTAACCAGTTACAGAGGAGTCGATGTTTTTGTCACCCTAATCGGACTGAGGCAGTTTTCGGTTTCAGTAGTCGGAGAGGTTGGCCAACCAGGTACCTATCCGGCTCGGGCCAGCCAGAGGGCAGTGGAACTAATCCAGATGGCCAAAGGAATTACTCCTACCGGTTCCAAAAGAAACATTCAGGTCAAAAGAAGAGATGGAGAAATCATCTGGGTCGACTTGGAAAAATTCCAGAGGGCCGGGGATTATAAGAGAAATCCTTATCTCCAAGAGGGAGATATTATCTTCATACCAACCCAGCAGAAAGAACTGGGCCGGGTGGGAATCTACGGGGCAGTCCGCTCTCCAGGTGAGTTTGAATTCTGTCCGGGGGATAGTCTTTCTGACTTGCTTGAATTGGGGCAGGGCTTAAGAGATGATGCTCTCTCGGAGGAGGCCGAGTTAGTCAGATTTGATCCAAAAGGCAAAACTTCTCATACCATCCCCTTGAACTTAGTCGAGCTTTTGGCGGCGAATCCTGGTCTTCACAATCTTTCTCTGCAGCCAGAAGATAGGGTCTTCATCCGCTTCAAGCCCCGTCCCTATCTCCCAGGAGAAGCCACCATTCTAGGAGAAATTAAATCTCCTGGCACCTATCCTATCCAGGATGGAAAGACCAGCTTGACCGAGCTGGTAAATTTAGCTGGGGGATTGACAACCAGGGCATCTTTACCGGAAGCCGGGCTGTTTCGCACCAGCTTCCCCAGTCTGGCGGAGAGCTCCTTTTTGAAACTGGCGCAAGCCTCACCCAATAATCTCAGGCCTGAGGAGTTTGAGTATCTCAAAAGCAGGCAGGAAGGCCGCGCAGTCCGGGTATCGGTTGATTTCGTCAAGTTATATGAACAGAATGATCAAAGTCAGGACCGTTTCTTAAGAGATGGAGATTCGATCTTTGTTCCTCCTCCCAGCCTGGTGGTCAAGGTGGCCGGTCAGGTAGTCAGGTCCGGGCTGGTACCCTTCAGCCAAGGTCTCTCAGCCGGGGAATTGGTCCAGAGAGCCGGTGGCTTTTCCGGCCAGGCAGACCAGCGCAAAATCTATGTAATCAAAAGAGGGAGTGGAGAATGGACCCGCTTGGGGGGAAAGCAAAAGATTGAGCCGGGAGATACTATCTGGGTGCCGATGAAAGCAGACAAAAGCTTCTGGGCCACGTTTAAGGACATTGTCTTAATTACCGGCACCTTAGCTACCACTTATTTCATAATCGATCAGACTACAAAGTAGTTTTGAAAATGGATCAGGAAAAAGTTTACATTGATCTCAACCAGCGCAGAGAAAATCTGCCTGAGCCGGAATCAGACCAAGAGAAAGTAGATTTAGCTTCTTATCTTTTAGTCTTGGTCAAATACCGAAAGTTCATCATACTAAATTTCATAAGCATTTGTGTGGTCGTGGCCGGAATCTCGCTTCTCTTTCCGAACTGGTACACTGCCAAGACCACTATCTTGCCGCCTGAAAAACAGGGATTGAGTTTGGGATTGTCCTCCTCACTTTTATCCGGCCTCTCTTCACTCGGCGGGGGGATGGCTCTCCCTTTAATGGCTACTCCCTCAGATGTTTATGCCTCAATAGCCGAGAGCCGAAGCGTGGCAGAAGAGGTCATAAAGAGTGAGGATTTGCTGAATTACTACCAGGAAAAGAGCATCCAGAGGGCGGTCAAGGAGGTCAGAAGCCATTTGCAGGTCTCGGTCGGCGATGAAGGAATGGTGACGATTGCCTATGAGGACAAAAACCCGCAAAAGGCGGCTTCAGTTGCCAATAGCTTTGCCCTGAAATTGGACCAGGTCAATCGCCAGACTTTTATTTCCAAGGCCAAAAACAGCCGGATTTTCATTGAGCAAAGATTAGAGCAGACCAAAGAGGACTTAGCCGAATCTGAAGAGAATCTGCGCAAGTTTCAGCAGGAGAACAAAGCCATAGCCATTGACGAGCAGACCAAGGCGGCTATCGGAGCTGCAGCAGATTTACAAGCCCAGTTGGTCGTAGTGGAATTGGAGTTAAACGTATTAAGTAAGAACGTAGAGGACACTCCTGAAAAAAGACAGCTGCAGTTCAAGCGGCAGGAACTCTTAAAACAACTGAATAAACTGGAAAAAGGGGAAGGGAAGGGGAATCAGACCGGAGTTTTGAGTGTTCCCTTTGAAAAGCTGCCGGATTTGGCCTTAGAATATGCCAGACTGTACCGGGAGCTGAAAATCCAGGAGAGTGTTTTCGAGCTTCTGACCGCCGAATACGAGAAAGCCAAAATCGAGGAATCCAAAGATACCCCTACCATTCAGGTTTTAGACCGGGCGGTGCCGCCGGAGAGAAAGTCTAAACCCAAGCGCTCTTTTATGGTGGCTTTTGCAGGCGGGTTTTCACTTCTGTTTTCCATTTTTTTAGTCTTCTTCAAGGAGTTTTTGGACCGAACCAGAATCAAAAGTCCCCAGGACTATCACCGGCTCCAGCTGGTGTATGCTACCTTGCAGGGGGACTGGCAGAATCTTAGAAAAAAGCTCCCCTTCGGCCGCAAGTCCAGCGCTTAAAGAAGGCCGCTTCTGACCGAAATAAAGGAATAGGCAGTTATGGCTGAAACAGAGAATAAAGTCAGGCTGGGGCTGGTGGGAGCAGGAGACTGGGGAAGGAACTTACTCCGCAACTTTGCTCGCCTGAAGGAGTGCCAGATTGCCTTTATCTGCGATACCGACGAGAAAAACCTCAAAAAAGCCTCTGGTTTGTTTCCCCAGCTGGAGGTCAGCAAAGATTTTCAGAAAGCCCTATCCCAGAACTCAGTCGATGCGGTAGTGGTTGCCACCCCCCCGGATTCTCACTTCCAACTGGCCAAGCAGGCCCTTTTGGCTGGAAAACATATATTTGTTGAGAAGCCTTTAGTTCTGGATCTCTCCCAAGGAGAAGAGTTATGTAATCTAGCTTCTCGGATGCAGAAAATGATAATGGTCGGGCATATTATGATGTATCATGCGGCTACCAGGAAACTCAAAGGATACATTCAGAAAGGCGAACTGGGAGAAATTTATTATATCTATACACAGCGGATAAACCTGGGAAAGGTGCGCAATAATGAAAACGCTTTATATTCTTTTGCTCCACACGATATTTCTCTGGCCTGCTATCTCTTAGACCAGACTCCAATCCGAGTCTCGGCCACTGGCAACTCTTATCTGCAGCCGGAGATAGAAGACGTGGTCTTTTTGACCCTGCACTTTGCCGATAATGTGATGGCGCATATTCATGTCTCCTGGCTGGATCCGCACAAGGACCGAAAAGTAACTATCGTCGGCAGTAAAAAAATGGCGGTCTTTGACGACACCGAAGCCTCGGAAAAAATCTGGCTGTACGACAAAGGGGTAGATAGCAAGTTTGATTATAACACCTACGGTGAGTACTTGAGCCTGCGCTCCGGTGATATCCTGATTCCCAAGCTTGAATCGGCCGAGCCTTTGGAGCTGGAGTGCAGACATTTCTTAGAGTGCATCCGGGAAGGGAAAACCCCTCTTTCAGATGGCAAAGATGGTTTGAAAGTTCTAAAAGTTTTGCAAGCCGCACAGAGATCATTGAAGTTGGGAGGTTCTCCCATTGAAATTAAAAACTGACGAACAAATGAAAGAAAATTATATACACCCCAGCGCTAACTTGGGGGAGAATGTATCAGTAGGCCTTTACACGGTCATAAGAGAAAATGTGAAGATTGGCAGCAACTGCCGGATTGGCAGCCAGGTTGTAATCCATCCTGGTACTGAAATAGGAGAAAATGTCAGAATAGATGACCACACCGCAATAGGCAAACTTCCGATGAAGGCCAAAATCTCAGCCACGACCTCAGAGAAGATCTTATCCCCGGCTGTGGTTGGCTCAGACTCTCTGATTGGCACCGGGGTGGTCATCTATGCCGGAGCAACTCTGGGTAAAGGAGTTTTAGTAGCCGACTTAGCTACCATCCGAGAAGATGTCTTGGTAGGGGACTACACTATCGTAGGCCGGGGAGTAGCCATTGAAAATTTCTGCCAGATCGGCTCCTACTGCAAGCTGGAGACCAACTCCTATATCACGGCTTACTCCCATTTAGAAGATAGAGTATTCATTTCCCCAGGAGTAGTAACTTCCAATGACAACTTCGTCGGCCGGACTAAAGAGAGGTTCAAGCACTTTAAAGGGGTAACGGTCAAAGAGGGAGGGCGGATAGGGGCCAATTCTACCATTCTGCCGGGCAAAATCATTGCAAAAGAGAGCTTGGTAGCAGCCGGCTCAGTGGTTACCAAAGATACCCCCCCCGGCAAAATAGTCAAAGGCAGCCCGGCCAAGGAGTGGCGGGAGGTTCCCAAAGAACAACTTTTAGAAAACCAGTAGGTAGAAAAGAATGAAAGTTCCTTTTCTGGATTTAAAAAGACAGTACGCCTCCATCCAGAAGGATGTCGACGGAGCTATTTCCAGAGTTCTGTCCCACACCCAGTTTGTCTTAGGGCCGGAAGTAAAGAGCTTTGAAGAAAATTTAGCTCGCTACTGTGGGACAAAATTCGCAGTGGGATGCGCTTCAGGTACTGACGCTCTTTTATTATCCCTGAGGGCCTGTGGGGTAGAACCCGGAGATGAAGTCATCACCAGCACGTTTTCCTTCTTTGCCACAGCTGGAGCAATCTCCCGCTTAGGAGCGATCCCAGTCTTCGTAGATATCCTCCCGAAAAGCTATAACATCGACACCAGTCAAATTGAAAAGAAAATCACCCCCCAGACCAAAGTCATAATGCCGGTGCATCTGTATGGACAGTGCGCAGATATGGACGAAATCCTGTCCTTGGCCAAGAGGCACAATCTGCGGGTGGTGGAGGACGCAGCTCAAGCCATTGGTGCCAGCTACCAGGGCAAAAAGGCAGGCGGTCTGGGGGAGCTGGGCTGTTTTTCTTTCTTTCCCAGCAAAAACCTGGGAGCCTACGGGGATGCCGGTGCAGTTGTCACCAACAGTGAAGAGTTGGCAGACCAAATCAAAATGCTCAGGGTGCACGGCTCGCGCCGGAAATACTACCACGAAACCGTGGGCTACAACAGCCGCCTGGATACCTTTCAAGCCGCCATCTTAGATGCCAAACTGAAGTACCTGGATCAATGGACTAACAAAAGAAGAGAGCAGGCAGAGTTTTACAACCAGGCTTTAGCCGGTTTGCCTATCCAGCTTCCCCTAGAAGAAAAGGATAAGTACCACATCTTTCACCAGTACACTTTAGCGGTTCCCCAAAGAGACCGGTTCAAAGAGTACCTCAAACAAAAAGAGATTGGCTGCGACACTTACTATCCCTTACCTCTGCATCAGCAGGAGTGCTACCGAAACTTGGCCGCCCGAAACGGCTCTCTGCCGGTGGCCGAAAAGAAAGCCGGCCAAGTAGTCTCCCTCCCTATCTTTCCGGAGCTGACTAAGGAAGAACTGAACTACGTGGTTGAAAGTGTGGCCTGTTTTTATAAGCAATGAAAATTGCTTGCATTGTCGGAGCCAGACCGCAGTTCATCAAACTAGCCCCCTTATCCAGACAGCTCCGTAAAAGACATAAAGAAATAATAATCCACACCGGCCAGCATTACGACCCGGAGCTTTCAGAGGTCTTCTTCCGGGAATTAAAAATTCCAGAGCCGGACTACAACTTAGAAGTCGGCTCAGCCGAGCAGGGTAAACAGACCGGGGAAATGTTAGTCAAACTGGAGGAAGTATTGCAATTCGAAAAGCCGGACTGGGTCATAATCTTCGGTGATACCAATACTACTTTAGCTGGAGCGCTGGCTGCCTCCAAGTTACATTTACCCCTGGCTCACATCGAGGCAGGAATGAGGAGTTACAATAACTGTATGCCAGAAGAAATCAATCGCAGGATAGCTGACCATTTGTCTGGGCTTCTGTTTTGCCCTACTCCCAAGGGAGTTGCCAACTTACGCAAAGAAGGTATAAACAGAGGAGTTTACCTGGTCGGGGACCTGATGTATGAAGCTTTAGCCGAGAACATAGAGCTAGCCCGGCGAAAATCTCGCATTCTAAATAAACTGAAATTGCAGAAAAAAGAGTACTTTCTGGTAACCATTCACCGGGCTGAGAATACTGACTCACAGGAGAGGTTGGCTGAACTCGTCCTGCTTCTATCAAAGCTTGATTGGAAGACCATTTTCCTAGTGCATCCCCGCACCAAAAAGTATATGCAGGAATACGGCTGGTGGAGTAAGTTGGCACAAAACAGAAGATTGCGATTAATCGAGCCGGTCGGATATCTGGATATGTTAATCTTGGAGGAAAATGCACAAGCAGTTTTAACCGACTCAGGAGGAGTGCAAAGAGAGGCGTTTTTCTTAGGTAGCCCCTGTTTAGTACTCAGAAACCAAACCGAGTGGACCGAGATCCTTGGCAAGCAAAAAAACGTGCTGTTAGGTTCAAAACTATCTATCACGGGAATCAAATGGCAACCAACTCATCGGATAGGGGTTGCCACATCCCGTCATCTCCGGGTCAAACCGGTTGCCAGAACCATCGTCAACATCCTAAGCCGCAGCTCCTCGAAGAAGAGCTGATTCTCAAACCCTATGATTTCAGCGGTTGTACACACTTGGAATGAAGAAAAGAACATTCGAAATTGCTTAAGCTGTCTGAAATGGTGCGATGAGATAGTGGTGATAGATATGCACAGCACCGATAAGACCAGAGAGATTGCAGCGGAATTTACCGATAGAATATTTTTCCATGAACTGACGTATTATGCAGATCCAGCCAGACAATTCGGAATTGAGAAAACCAGAGGGGAGTGGATCTTTACTCTGGATGCGGATGAGATGATTACCCCCCAATTAGCCAAGATTCTACAAGAATCGACTCAGGATAAGAATCTAGATATCTTAAGCATACCCAGAAAGAATTATATGTTTGGAAAGTGGATCAAGACCGGGGGGTGGTGGCCCGATTATCAACAACGTTTCTTCAGGAGAGGAAAGATGATTTTTTCTGATAGGATTCACGGTTATTCCAGGGCACATGGCAGAATCCGGCGGCTAGCAGCCCAAGAAGACTATGCCATTATACATTTCAATTACCTTGACGCGACCCAATTCGTCGAGCGGCTCAACCGCTACACTACCGTTGAAGCTTTGAACCTCATCTCTTCCGGAAAAAATACGAATCTGCTTAGAATGAGTAAATCGTTAGCCAAGGAGTTCCTGTTAAGATTTGTCAGGTACCAGAGTTTCAAGGGTGGTTGGGAAGGTTTTTTCCTTTCCGCGGCCATGTCCTTCTACCGGCTGTTGACTCATTTCAAATGTCGGGAGATGTTACTAAAGGAAAGAGAGCAAATAGACCCTCAAAAAATCTACGCCAGTGAGGCAGAAAAGGTTTTGCGCAAATGGCAGGATCAGCAAGCTTAAGCGAGTTGATTTATGGAATTGGATCAAAATCGCCTAGGGCAGGGTCGGTTCTGTCAAGGTCCCTTAGCTAATCTGCAAATCTAATGGTTTCCTACCAAAAACAGGTTTTTACTTCAGGAACTACGCTAATTTCAACTTTGATTATTCTTACTGCTCCTTTAGAGAAGCTCAACTGGCAGGTCGGCTTCACCTTAAGGCCAGTTATGCTTTTGTCGTTTGCATTGCGGTCTTTTACCAAGGCAACCATTATGAAAATGTTTTCTGAATCTGGATACAAGATTACTTGCTGGAATAAGAAGTTTTCTCCTAGGCCAGAAGTGCAACTATTTGAAAAGCCGACTTTGGGGATGTTAGAAAGATTTTTGGCTTATCAGTATTTGGTTAAGGGAAAGAGACATTAAGCTATTTTCAATGAAACCTTCTGAGAGTCTCATATTCAAGAAAGACTATCAGGTATTTGTACTTCTATTGGCCGCTCAAATAGCTTTACTGTGGGCAATTTACAGAGGATTTACAGATCCTTTTGCTATTTTGATTATCATGGGAGTGGCTGGTATTGTAGCCTTTGTAATGACAGTCAATTTCGAAATAGCCTCATATCTGTTTATCATTTCTTTCATGTTTGATCAAGACTTGACCGCAAGCATGAGAATTAGAGTGGCCGACTTGATAGCAGCTCTACTGGTGTTGAATTTCTTTCTAAAAACAGTAGTCACAAGAGAGATAAGAATAACTAAGACTCCTTTAGATAGTTTAATCTTGATGTTTTTAGGGGTATTGGGCATTTCACTTATCAATGCTAAGAGCTTGGCATTCGGGACTATTAATTATCTGCGGCATATCGAGTTATTTCTGGTTATGTATGCCCTCTGCCACTGTCTCTCTGTGGACATGTTTAAGCGGTTGCTGTATCTGTTTCTTGTTATTGTTTCAACAAACGCATTCCTAAGTAACATTATTTTTATATCTGCAGGAGGGGGTTTTAGAAGTTTTGGTGCGGCCGGAAATGAATTTACAGATATGGTCGTACCAGCTTCCTTCATAGCTTACGCATTTTCATTCTTTGAAACCAACCGTAAAAAGAAGGTCATCCTTTCCTTAATGGTTTTGAATTTGGTTTTTGCCCTTTTTGCTACTGGTACCAGAGGGGCGATGTTTAGCTGGGCTATCGGTTTTGCCCTAACCAATTTGGCGCTGCTGTTCCATGGTGGTCTAAGTAAAAGAAGAATAATAACGCTTGGCATAGTGATACCCGTCTTGCTTGGATTTCTTGCTTTGCAATTTGGCTATACGACTAGCCATGGGGTAATGTCTCCTTATAAGGGTTACGTTGATACGGTGGATTTTCGTTTTGCGCTATGGTATTTAGCCCTGAAGTCGTTTTTGGCTCATCCTATTTTGGGCATAGGTCTGAACCAATTCATGCATATTGAGGAGGTTTTCCCCTCGATAAAATTCAGTGTAATTTATCCCTACATTAAAGGGTTAGATGCTCACAGTGTAGTTCTCAATTTTGCCGCAAACACTGGAATCTTGGGATTAACACTTTTGTTTTTCCTATTCTTTAAAATTGTAAAACTGGGCTGGCGAACA
>Ga0209002_10003360_pt1 | contig 12708 bp, 13 predicted proteins | sample Rifsed16ft2_FD_184010 | JGI IMG/M metagenome (GOLD analysis project Ga0209002, IMG submission 184010) | Soil microbial communities from Rifle, Colorado, USA - sediment 16ft 2 (version 2) | ecosystem: Environmental > Terrestrial > Deep subsurface > Rock core/Sediment | place: Rifle, Colorado...
GCCGGTGCATCGACCGACGGCGCGTCCATCGGCTGCTCGGTCGGGTCGTTGGGAGTGGTCATGCGGCAGACTCGCTTGCAGATTCGGGTTGAGGCGACGGGTGCGGCAGGGGCACCCGGCGCTGGATTGTGTCGCTCATCCTGCCGAGTCCGGGTTCACCTTCAGGCCGCCGGACGATGAAGTTTCCGTCACGAACGGCTCGGAACCGGCGAGATCGCCCCGATCCGCGCCGTCCACGTGGCGCGGGTCGCGGGGCAGGACGACCGTGAACGTGGAGCCGACACCCAGCTGGCTCTCGACGCTGACGGTGCCGCCGTGCATCTCGACGATGCTCCGGACGATCGCCAGGCCCAGGCCGCTGCCGCTTCCGCGCGCCTCGCTGGCGCGCGTCCCACGGTAGAACCGCTCGAAGATACGGGGCAGCTCCTCCGTCCCGATCCCGACCCCGGAGTCGGTGACGACGATCTTCACGCCTTCCCGCACGGGGGCGACCTCCACGCCGATGTGCCCGCCGCGTGGCGTGAACTTGATCGCGTTGCCGACGAGGTTCGTGACGACCTGGCCGACCCTAACCGGGTCGTGGCGGATTCGGAGCGGGTGCTCCGGAAGATGCACCGCCACATCGACGCCACGCCTTCGGGCGGCCGCGTCGGCCTGCTCCACCGCCTGCTCCACCGTCGCCCGGATGTCATCCGGCCGGAGGTCCAGCAGGACGAGGCCTGAGTCGAGCTTCGACAGCTCGAGCAGGTTCTGGGCGAGCCAGTCCAGGCGCTCCAGCTGGACACCGCTGGCCTCGAGGAACTCGGCCCGCGCGGTCGGGTCCTCGCCGGCCCGCTCGCGGAGGAGTTCGTTGAAGGTCCGCAGGGCCGCGATCGGAGTCCGCAGCTCGTGCGACACGTCGGCCAGGAAGTCACGACCCCGGTCTCGGTCGTGGCGGATGATCTCCACGCTCTCCTGGACCTGGTCGGCCATCGTGTTGAACTGGACGGCGAGCTCCAGGAACTCGCGCGAGCCCCATTGGGCGGGATCGTCCGGGACCCGCCGCGCCAGGTCGCCCTCCGCGAGGCCACGGCTCGCTTCTGTCAGCCGACGGAGCGGGATCGTGATCCGGCGGGCCATGGCGGCCCCGGCAGAGATCGAGATCGCCAGCGCCAGAACGCCGATGACGGCCAGAAGGCCCGTCGTCGTTGCCAGGGCGGTCGCCCGGTACGTGAACGGATTGGACAGGGTGACCTCGACGACGTACGGCACGAAGGTGCCGTTCACCGTGTAGTAGACCGTGTCGCTGGTGATCGGCTCGCGCGTCTGGCCCACCGGCGCGCCGGCCTCCAGGAGGGCCGTGAACTCGCCATTCGAGGCGGGCGTGAACTTGCGATCCACGATGATCCCGAGCCGGATCCGCACATCCGCCTTGCCCAGCCGATCGGCCAGGATCCGCTCCTGCGTATTTCGGGTGAGCTGGATCACGACGCCCGGATCCACGACGTTGTCAAGGCCCACGACCGGTCGGACGGTGCTCGCGCTTTCGGCGACCAGCGCGACGTACTGGGCCACGCCCAGGGACCGGGCGGTCAGATCCTCACGCTGCTGTTGGTCGAAGTAGTCGCCAAGGCGATTCAGGACGCCGACGGTCACGAGGCTCAGGGTGAGGGCAAGGATCGCGACGAAGGCCAGTGTCAGGCGACCCTGGAAGGTGTGCGGGACGAACCGGTTCAGGGCGCCGCCGTCCGGCATCTCAGCGGTCGACGAAGGCGTAGCCGACACCCCGGATGGTCTGGACGAAGACCGGATGCGTCGGGTCGTCCTCGATCTTGTCGCGGAGGTGGCTGACGTGGACGTTGATCGTCTTCTCGTCCTGGTCCAGCGCTTCGTAGTCGCGCAGGAGTTCGAGCAGCTCGCCGCGCGTGTACACGCGCCCCGGCCGGCTGGCCAGGTGACGGAGGATTTCGAACTCCGTGGGCGTCAGGCTGATCCGGCGAGCACCCCGCTGGACCCGCCGGCGCTCGAGGTCGATGACGAGGTCATCGTGGCGGATGACGCGCCCGCCGCTCGCGTCCGCCAGGTCTCCGTAGGCGCGCCGGAGGAGTGCCTTCACGCGGCTCAGGAGCTCGCGCAGCCCGAACGGCTTCGTGACGTAGTCGTCCGCACCCAGCTCCAGCCCGATGACCTTGTCGACCTCATCATCGCGGGCGGTGAGCATGAGGACCGCGGCCCTCGAACCGGCAGCGCGGAGGCGCCGAAGGACCTCGAAGCCGTCGATCCCCGGCAGGCGGACGTCGAGGATCACGAGATCCGGGGCCTGCCCGACCGCAAGCTCAAGGCCCTCCTCGCCGGACCGGGCAAGGGCGACCGTGTAGCCCTCCTGTTGGAGGGCGTACTCGATCCCGCGGGCGACCGCGTGCTCGTCTTCGACGATGAGGATGGTGCTCGCCATTGGCCCGATCCTACACCGGGCCACCGCCTGCGGGCCGCAACCGGGTCCTCGTGGTACCGTGACGCATCCACGATCAGAGGTATCGCCCCCCCATGTCCACCGCCCGACCATCTCTCGCGGCCACCCACCGCGACGTCACCGGCAAGGCCGTCAATCATCTCCGCAAGGCAGGCCAGCTCCCGGCGGTCGTCTTCGGCCATGGCGTCGAGTCGACGAACGTGTCCGTGGATGCCCACGCGTTCGAGCTGCTCCGCCGAAAGACGAGCGCCAACGCCCTCGTCGACCTGTCGATCGACGGCAAGAAGCCGCGTCCGGTCCTCGTCCACGGCGTCCAGCTCCACGTGACCACCCAACGACCTTTGCACGCGGACCTGTTCCTGGTCCGGATGACCGAAGAGATGATCGTGGATGTGCCGCTCGTGGCGACCGGCGAGTCCGAGGCCGTGAAACTGCACGGCGGCACGCTGCTCCACCCGATTGAGCACGTCCGCGTCAAGGCGCTGCCCGACCACCTGCCGCAGTCGCTCGCCTACGACATCACGAGCCTCGCCACGTTCGACGACGTGGTGCGCCTCCGCGACGTCTCGATCCCCGGCGATGTCACGCTGTTGACCGATCCCGACGAGATCGTCGCGCGGGTCGCCCCGCCGCGGGTCGAAGAAGAAGTCGCGCCGGCCGCGGAGCTGGGTCTCGCCGAGGGCGCCGAAGGTGCCGAAGGTGCCGAGGGCGCTCCGAGCGCCGAGGGTGCCGAGGGTGCCTCTGGTTCGTCCGCGGGTGGCTCCGGCTCCTCCGAAGGCTGATCGGCCTCAACCAGGCGCCCGGCCCGTCACGTAGACGACCGGGAGCCGAAGCCTGAGCTGCTCCGGCCGGAGCTCTCCGAGGCGCTCCAGGAGTCGGCGGCGCAGCGCGCGGCGCTCACCCCGCTCGAGTTCGTCGAACAGGGATTCCTCGGAGAAGTGCTCGATGAAGTCGACGTAGCCGCGCGCCGTCCAGCGGTGTGCCAGGACCTCCGCATGGGCTCGTACGTCGCGAAAGCCCGCCCGCCGGAGTCCATCAGCTGCCGCACGCGCGCTTGCCGCGTCCCCGGAGTGCGAGTCCGGCTCGGGCGGATCGAAGCCGAACTCATCGAGGACCTCGTCGAGGACGCGATCCGGCGGGTCGATACCGTCGTCCGCACGCAGCCACGTCACGTAGCCGAACGGCGCTCCCGGTCGAAGCACGCGTCGAGCCTCCCGGAGTGCGGCGGCCCGGTTCGGGACGAGCTGGAGCACGAAGGACGACATCGCGAGATCGAACGATGCGTCCGGGAATGGCAGCCGGTCGGCGAATGCGACGGCCGTGGAGAGCCGCTGCCTGGCGCTCGTCGGGAGTCGTCGATCGGCCTCCCCGAGCGCCCAGCGGACCATCTCGGACGAAGCGTCGATGCCCGTCACCTGCGTGGACGGCCAGCGCTCGAGTGCCTCGATGGCCAGCGCTCCCGTGCCCGTCCCGATATCGAGCAGATGCGGCGAGCCGGCCGGCAGGAGCGAGGCCAGGTCATCGAGCAATCGGATGGCCGCCGGCCGGATGACCGGAGCCCAATGTGCCGCATATCCATCGGCGATCCGGTCGTAGCGCGCGGGCTGGTCCTCACTCATCCCGCACATCGTACGCGGCGGATCGGGTGATTCGGCCCCTCCGGCAAGGCCTGACGGCCGATGACTTCACGTGCGAGTTGAAGCAACCTGACGGTGCGCGAGTCGGCCTCGGTTGGCCCGGCGCCGATGAAAGGAGCAGCCGTCATGAAGAAGATCCTTGTTGCCTACGATGGCGGTGAGCCCGCGCAGCGCGCGCTGACTACGGCCGCCGAACTGGCCCGCCTCACGGGCGCGACCATTGCCGTCGTGAGTGTCGTCCCGGTTCGCCCGGGGCGCTTTCCCGTCGAGCCCTGGGACGACGCGAGCGTGCACGCCCAGGAGCTGATCGAGGCGCGGCGGATGCTGCGCGATATGGGCATCGAGGCCGAACTGATCGAGCCGGCCGGGGATCCGGCGATCACGATCGAGCGAGTGGCCGAGGACGGCGGGTTCGATACCGTTGTCGTCGGGTCGCGCAGCCTGAACCTGATGAGCCGCGTGCTCCAGGGTAGTGTCTCCGAGCACGTCGCAACGCACGCAAAGGCGACCGTCGTCATTGCCCGCTGAGTCGATCACGCGGCCGGGCTCGGATTGGTCCGAGCCCGGCCGCGCTGTGTACCGTTGACGAAGCGAGCGACTACCTCGCCTCCTACACTCCGACGGTGACCATGGACCGTCTACCGTTCGCGCCACCCGTGGAGCCGATGCTGGCCAAGGCCTCGGACGGGCTTCCGGATGGAGACGGCTGGCTGTACGAGCCGAAGTGGGACGGCTTCCGGGCGATCGTGTTCCGGGACGGCGACGAGATGCTGATCCAGTCGCGGGATCTGAAGCCGCTGGATCGCTACTTCCCGGAGCTCGCGGCGCCGCTCCGCGCGTCGCTGCCCGAGCGCTGTGTGATCGATGGTGAGGTCGTGATCTCACGTGACGGGGCGCTCGACTTCGAAGCGCTCCTGCTCCGGATTCACCCCGCGGCATCGCGGGTCAAGATGCTTGCGGCGTCATCGCCGGCCTCATTCGTGGCGTGGGACCTGCTCGCGCTCGGGGACGAGGACCTGCGGGCCGTGCCACAAGGGGAGCGCCGGGCGCGCCTTGAGTCCGCGCTCGCGGATGCCGCACCGCCGGTCCATCTCACGCCGGCGACGCGAGATCGGGTCCTCGCGGCCGAGTGGTTCGAGCGGTTCGAGGGCGCGGGACTCGACGGCGTCGTGGCGAAGCGCCTGGACGCGCCGTACCAGCCGGGCAAGCGGGCGATGCTGAAGATCAAGCACCAGCGCACCGCCGACTGCGTGGTGGCCGGCTTCCGGTGGCACAAGAACGGACCGGGAACGCATGTTGGATCGCTGCTCCTCGGCCTGTTCGACGACGAGGGCACGCTCCATCACGTCGGGATCACGTCATCGTTCACGTGGGAACGTCGGGCAGCACTCGTCGAGGAGCTCGCACCGCTCCGCGACCGGGCTCTTGACGAGCATCCGTGGCGGGAATGGGCCCAGTGGGCGGGCTACGGCGACGCCGATGCATCCGGGCAGCGCCTACCAGGCGCAACCTCCCGCTGGAACCGCGGCAAGGACCTGTCCTGGGAACCGCTCCGAACCGAGCGCGTGGCCGAGGTTGCCTACGACCATCTCCAGGGTCCGCGGTTTCGCCATGCCACGACCTTCAAGCGTTGGCGTCCGGACAAGCCGCCGGCCGACTGCCGCTACGACCAGCTGGAGGAGACGGCGGCGTACGAGATCGGGCGCATCTTCGGGGCCTGACGCCGCAGCGGGTCGCTGCGCGAGGTCGCTGAGGCGGGCGGTCGTACCGGCCACCACATCCGCCGGTGCCTGATGCCCAGTTCCGGAGGCGAGATGCCCCGCTCTCCTTGCGATGACCCTCGCGGTAATACGAACGCTACTGGGCCGCCCCGCGGGTCACCGCGGGCCACCTTGAGCCGCCGGCGAGCGCCGACCATCGATGTGCTCGGGCCCCTCGTATTACCCCGACAGTCATCGTGAAGCAGACACCGGTCTGCGGCGCGCAGACTGGTCATACGAGCCACGGCGCCGTGCTCCGTCACTACTCCGACGGCCGGGGTGGTGCCCGCTGGGGCCGGCCGGAGCGATCCGGCGACTCGTAGCCCTCCCATGGGCTGTAGTCCGGGTCCAGAGCCTCCTGCGGTGGCCGATCGACCTCCGCCACGTGCATGAGGTTGACCCGGACGCGGTACCACAGCGACGAACGGCCGCGCATCCCATCCACGAGCACGTCGGCGGGCTCCAGCGCCCCGGAAGCTGCCGGCCAGTGCGCCTTCCATCGCTCGAGGCCGGCAAGCGCCTCCTCCTTCGAGGCCGCGCGCGAGATCTCGATCACGGGGATGGCGGAGCGCCGACGTCCGGTGGGGGTGGGGCGGGTCCCGGCGCCGGCCGCACCGGCCGCACCGGCCGCGCCCGCCGCTTGGGCAGCCGCGAACCGTCGCTCCATCGCCGCCCGCGACTTCTCGCGCTGTGCCTCGGCTTCGGGCGAGTCGTACTCGGCGGCCGCGCGCCGCTGCCGGGACGGCTGGACCCGCGGCGGTTCGCCCTCCTGCTTCCGGTAGTTCGGCGGCCATGGCGCGTCACCCAGACCCTCGGCCTCGTCCCGGCGCGTGAGCTCGAGCAGCGCCTCGAGGGAGCCCGCGGCGTCGTCAATGCCGGCCCCGGGGTCGCCGATGGCGGCGAACCGCGCCGGTACGGTATGGACCGTGAACGCCTCGGCCTCGCAGGTCGGAAGCTCCTCCCAGGTCAGGGGCGTCGAAACGCGCGCATCCGGCAGCGGCCGCACGGAATAGGCGGACGCCACGGTCCGGTCCTTGGCGTTCTGGTTGTAGTCGAGGAAGACGCCATGGCGCTCCTCCTTCCACCACCTGGAGGTGGCGATCGTCGGCGCCCGACGCTCTACGTCACGGGCCAGGGCAAGGGCGGCCCGCCGCACCTCCGGGTAGGTCCAGTGACGCTCAATCCGGATGTTGATATGGATCCCGCGTGAGCCGGATGTCTTCGGCCAGCCGACCAACCCGACCGCGTCGAGCGCCTCCTTGGCGACCATCGCGACGTCGCGGATCTGCGCCCACTCGATGCCCGGTACTGGATCAAGGTCCACCCGAAGCTCGTCCGGATGGTCCATGTCGTCGGCCCTGACCGGGTGGGGGTTGAGGTCGATGCAGCCGAGATTCACGATCCATGCCAAGCCCGCGGCGTCGTCCACGACGATCTCGTCGGCCGTCCGCCCCGACGGGAACGACAACGTGGCAACGCGCAGCCAGTCCGGCCGGTTGTCGGGGGCCCGCTTCTGGAAGAACGCCTCGGCCGCGGCCCCGTTGACGAACCGCTTGAGCGCCATCGGGCGATCGCGGATGCCTCGCAAGGCCCCGTCGGCCACGGCGAGGTAGTACCGGACAAGATCCAGCTTCGTCACCCCGGCCTCGTCGAAGAACACCTTGCCCGGGTTCGTGATCGTGACCTCACGATCGTTGATCCGCAGGACCTCGGGCTCGGCTTTCATGGTCGGAGACGATACCCCCTCGACATCGCCGATCCCAACCGGGATGATCGACGCTCGCAACGATCGGAACCATGCTGAGTCGTCCCGAACCAGCCTGCCTCGTCATCGCCGACATCGCCGGATACACCGGGTACATGGCCGGCGTTGAGCTGGACCACGCACAGGACATCCTGGCCGACCTGATGGACACCGTGGTCGGTACGCTCCGACCGTCATTCCGGCTGGCCAAACTCGAAGGCGATGCGGCGTTCGCCTATGTCATGGCGGAGACCGTCGACGGGTCGGCGCTCCAGGACACCGTCGAGCGCACCTATTTCGCCTTCCGGCGGCGCCTGCGCGACATCAAGCGGGCGTCTCGCTGCGAGTGCAACGCCTGCATCCTCATTCCGAGCCTGGACCTGAAAGTGGTGGTCCACCACGGGCTCATCGCACGACATCGGATAGCCGGCTGGGAGGAACTCGTCGGGGCGGCGGTGATCCTCGTCCATCGGCTCCTCAAGAATCAGGTTGCCGAAGCGACCGGTTTCAAGGCCTATGCCATGTACACCCAGGACTGCGTCGCGGCCGCCGGGATCGACCCCGAAAACCAGGGCCTGCGGCACCATGTCGAGACGACGGATATCGCCGGCGAGGTTGCGGTCTGGTTGCGGGACCTCGAAGAGGCGTGGACGGCCGATCAGACGGGTCGTCGGTTCAGCGTGACCGACAAGTCGGCCTATCGGACGTACGTCACGGAGACGGCGGCGCCGCCGATGCTCGTCTGGGAGTACCTCACGGCGCCGATCCGGCGGCCGCAATGGGGCCCGGGGGTGACGGCCGTCCTTGAGGCCTCGCCCTCCGGTCGCCGAGGTGCGGGGACCGTGAACCATTGCATGCACGGCAAGGATGCCGTTCTCGAGGAGATCCTTGACTGGCAGCCCGGCCGATCGTGGACGACGCGGTCCACCATGCCGATGCCGGGCGGCCCCGCCTTCGTCATGACGGATGAGCTGGAGGAGCTACCGACCGGAGGCACCCGCGTCACGTCGCGGATCGGCAGGCCGAGGCCCCGCGATCGGGACGTCCTCATGGCGATGTTCCCGATGATCGAGCCGATGATCGTCCAAGCGGCCGAGGGCATCGTGGCCGCGCTCGCCGACGAGCTCGCCCGACGGGCAGTCGCGGACGAGGCCTCTGAGCCACCCGTCCCGCCGACGGCGGGTCGATTCCTGACCGAGCCCGTTGCCGCGCGCCCGGCCCCGACGCCGGACACGGCCGGCGGTGTCGATTCCACGAGGTCCTCTTCGTCGTCCGGATAGGGCCGTGTCGGTCGCCCACCAGCGGAGGTTCGTGCATGCAGTACCTGCTCCTGATCTACCAAGCCGAGGCCCCGGGGGCGTCGGCGGCGGACGACGAGGCGATGGCCAGCGAGCTCGCCGCCTACGCCGCATTCACCCGGGAGGCGCGCGAGCGGAACCAGTTCATCGCCGGCGAGGCGCTCGCGCCGACCACCGGTGCGACGTCTGTGCGCGTCCACGACGGCCGGGTGTCGGTCACCGACGGGCCGTTCGCGGAAACGAAGGAGGCCCTCGGCGGTTTCTACCTGCTCGAGTGCCGTGACCTGGACGAGGCGATCGAGATGGCAGCCAAGATCCCGGCCGCGAAGCGCGGGACCGTCGAGGTCCGCCCGATCTGGTCGCTTCCGGCCGAGTATGCGGCGGCCACCGGAGGCGGCCCGAGCTGACCGGCGCGCCCGTCGAGATCGAGGCTGTCGAGCGCCTGTTCCGAGAGGAATCAGGGCGGGTTCTCGCGTCCCTCATCCGCTCGCTCCGGGACTTCGATCTCGCCGAGGAAGCGGTCCAGGACGCGTTCGTCACCGCGCTTGAGCGATGGCCGCGGGATGGTGTTCCACCAAACCCCGGGGCGTGGATCACGACAACGGCACGGAATCGGGCGATCGATCGGCTCCGGCGTGCACGGCGGCTCGTCGAGAAGGCCGAGGTCCTCGGGCGGAGCCAGATCGTCGAGGAAGGGCTCGCGGCGATGGAGCCGGGAGACGAGGAGGAGGAGGAGATGCCGATCCAGGACGATCGCCTTCGCCTGATCTTCACGTGCTGCCATCCGGCGCTGCCGATGGACGCCCGGGTCGCGCTCACGCTCCGAACGCTCGGCGGCCTGCAGACCCCCGAGATCGCTCGCGCCTTCCTCGTCCCGGAACCGACCCTTGCCCAGCGGCTGGTCCGCGCCAAGCGGAAGATCCGTGATGCCGGGATCCCGTACCGCGTCCCGCCCGACCACCTGCTCCCCGAGCGCCTCGACGGGGTCCTCCAGGTGCTCTACCTCGTCTTCAACGAGGGCTACGGGGCGTCGTCGGGCGAGGCGCTCATCCGGCACGATCTGTCCGCGGAGGGCATTCGGCTGGGGCGCGTGCTCGTGGCCCTCATGCCGGACGAGCCCGAGGCCCTGGGCCTGCTCGCGCTCATGCTCCTGCACGACGCACGGCGCGATGCGCGGGTGGGCAAGGATGGGGAGCTCGTGCTGCTCGACGACCAGGATCGATCTCGGTGGGACGGGGAGCGGATCAGCGAAGGGGCCGCGCTGATCGAGCGCGCGCTCCGAATGCGAGCCCCGGGCCCCTACCAGCTCCAGGCGGCCATCGCGGCGCTCCACGATCAGGCCGCGACACCGGACGCGACAGACTGGGCGCAGATCGCCGCGCTCTACGCGGAGCTGGCGAGACGATCGCCGTCGCCCGTCGTGGCACTCAACCACGCCGTCGCCGTCGCGATGGCCGAGGGCATCGAAGTCGGGCTGGCGCGGGTCGAGGCGCTCGTCGCGAGCGGCGTCCTCGACGATTACCCGTACCTCCACGCGGCCCGCGCGGACCTGCTTCGGAGGCTCGGACGGCACGAGGCCGCGCGTGGCGCGTACGAGCGCGCCCTGGCGCTCACGGCAAACGCGGCCGAGCGGCGGTTCCTGCGCCGTCGCCTCGTCGAGGTCGGCGCCTAGGTCAGGATCGCGTCAAGTGTGGCCCATCTCACGGACGGCAATGCTGAAACTGGTCCACTCTTGGCGGGAGCGAGTTGCCGAACCAACCACCCGGAGACCACAACCGTGACCACAACCCTTCCGATCCCGGACCTGCTGACCGTCTACGGTGCCGCCTGGTGCGGCGACTGCCATCGGACGCGCCGCTATCTCGACGGGTCGGGTGTGCCGTACCGGTACGTGGATCTGCAGGCCGACCCGGCTGCCCAGCTGCTCCTGGATGACGCGGGATACCGGGCGATCCCGGTCGTCGTGACGCCCAGGGGAGTGGTTCTCATTGAGCCGTCCGACCGGGAGCTGGGCGCTGCCATCGAAGCCGAGGCAGCGTGAGCAGTGGGCCGGCAATGACCGCAACGCTAACCGTGACCGAAACGATCGCCCCGGCACCCGCCATCCCGGTACTCCCCGCCTCGCACGTCCCGGCCATCAGCGCCGCCCAGATGGCCGAGGTCGATCGATCGGCGATCGAGGACTACGGCGTGACCCTCCTGCAGATGATGGAGCAGGCCGGCGCGCACCTCGCCGAGGTTGTTCGAGTCGAGATCGGCGGGGATCTCCGGGACAAGCGCGTCGTGGTCGCCGTCGGGCCGGGGAACAACGGCGGCGGGGGGCTCGTGGCGGCGCGCCATCTGGCCAATCGGGGCGCCAGCGTCCGCGTTGTCCTCGCTCGTCCCGCCCTGCGCATGTCCGAGGCGGCGAGACACCAGCTCGCGACCCTGATCGCCATGGGGACCGATTGCTGCGTGGCCACCTACGACCTCGGCGACGCTGCCCTCGAGCACGTCCTCGCGACCGCTGATCTCGTCGTGGACACGGTGCTCGGGTACCGGATCCGCGATGCGCCGCGCGGCGAAGAAGAACGACTCATCGGCTTCGTGGTCGGGGCCGGGCGACCGATCGTCAGCCTGGACCTGCCTTCCGGCATGGACCCGGATTCGGGGGAAGCATCCGGAGCGGCGATCACGGCCGGGGCGACGCTGACGCTGGCCCTCCCGAAGTCGGGACTCCTGACGCCTGCCGGGGTCGCCCGATCCGGCCGGCTCTACCTCGGAGATCTCGGCCTGCCGAGTGCCCTCTACACTGGGATCGGGATCAGGACGAACCATCCCTTCGCAGCCGGTCGCGTCGTCATCATGGATCGAACCGCATGACCGTATCCGCACAGGCCCGCTCGTTCGCCGAGAAGCTCGGCCTGCTCAACGAGGTTGCGCTCTTCGACGGCCTGTCGGAGGCGGACATGGCCGCGATCGGTCACGCCACCACGATGACCCACTGTGTTCGTGGCCAGCAGATCCTCACGCCCGACGACCCACCGGACCGCATCCACATCATCAAGAAGGGGCGGGTCCGGGTGTACCGCGTCACGCCGGACGGCAAGCAGCTGACCCTCGATATCCACGAGCGCGGCACGATCCTGGGGGACATGAGCCTGCTCGGCCAGTCGCGACTGCCCGAGGCCTTCGCCGATGCGATCGACGACGCGGTCATCTGCACGATCACCCCGGACCAGCTGCGACAGCTCATCGAACGGTTCCCGACCATTGGCGTCAATCTGATCCGCCACCTTTCGGGTCGGCTCCAGTCCGCCGAGCGGGAGCTGGAGTCGCTGGCCTACCAGCGCGTCGACCAGCGTCTCGCACGGAAGCTCCTGGACCTGGTCCGGCGGTTCGGCTCACCCACGGAAGGGGGCACGCTCATCGATGCTCGCCTGACCCAGCAGGAGCTCGCGGAGATGATCGGGACCACCCGCGAGACACTCGCCCACACCCTGTCCGACTTCCGTCGCCGAGGCCTGCTCGCCACGGTCCAGCACCGGGTGGTCATCCGGGACGCGGAGCGACTGGCGGGCATCGCCGACGCCGACACGGCCGGCTGACCGGTCATGGGTCCTTGGATCGTGTGCGCGCTCACAGCCCCAGCGACGACTGGCGCGTAGGCTGCCGGCATGGATCTTCTTCGACGCATTGCATCAGCTTCCAGCCCGCGGACCTGCGAGCACATCCCCGAGTCGACCGCCGCGCCCCAGGCCGATTCATGCCAGGAGTGCGGCAGCACCTACAACCTGCGGCTGTGCGCCACCTGCGGCCACGTCGGCTGCTGCGAGTC
>Ga0209002_10003361_pt1 | contig 12707 bp, 9 predicted proteins | sample Rifsed16ft2_FD_184010 | JGI IMG/M metagenome (GOLD analysis project Ga0209002, IMG submission 184010) | Soil microbial communities from Rifle, Colorado, USA - sediment 16ft 2 (version 2) | ecosystem: Environmental > Terrestrial > Deep subsurface > Rock core/Sediment | place: Rifle, Colorado...
ACCAGCTCGCCCTGGCCCGCGCCGAAGCCGACGTTACGCGCCTGCGCAAGGCCAACGAAGAGTTTGCCCGCAGCGCCGGGCTGCTGGCCGAACGCGCTCGCCTGCTCATCGAGCAGTACCGCACCGAGATTCGCTCGCTCGAGGAGAAAGTCCGTTCCGCCGAGGTTACCGCGCCGATTGATGGCACGCTTTACTCCCTGCCGGTGAAGGAGCGCGACTACGTGCAAGTTGGCGCGCTGCTCGCCGAGTTAGCCGACTTGCGCCGCGTCCGCATCCGCGCGTTCATCGACGAGCCCGAGCTCGGCTCGCTCGAGCCCGGCCAGCCCGTCGTCCTCACCTGGGACGCCCTGCCCGGCCAGTCCTGGCAGGGCCGCACGGAGATGATTCCCAAGCAGGTGGTTGCCCGCGGCACCCGTAGCGTCGGCGAAGTGCTCTGTTCGGTGGAAAACGAAAAGCTGCGCCTTCTGCCCAATATCAACGTCAGCGTCCGCATTAACGTCCGCGAAAAGGCGAACGTCCTGACCGTGCCGCGCGGCGCCATCGAGACCGAAGGCCAGCGCCACTTTGCCTATCTGGTCGAAGGCGGAGGATTGCCCGGGGTTACCCCGCACCTCCGCAAGCGCGAAGTGCAGGTCGGCATCTCGAGCGCCACGCGCCTCGAGATCACCTCCGGCTTGAAGGAAGACGATGTGCTCGCCTTGCCCGGCGACACCGAGCTCCGCGACGGCATGCCGGTCCGCGTCTTTCAGGCTCGATAACGTGCCGCCCGCACCGCCCCATGTGCGGCTCGTTTCCCCGTGAGAATCCCACCGCAAATGAAGGCTAACTCACTTCTTCAGGTGCAGCCGTGAAGCGCGCCACAATCCTGGCCCTGCTCCTGGGCGCCGTCTTGTTCGTTGTTCTGCTCGGGCACTACGGTGCCGGCGAAATCGCCGCTGCCACCGCCGCGGCGGGCTGGGGACTGCTTTACGTCTCCGCGTTCCGCTTCGTCACCATTGCCACAGACACACTGGGCTGGCGCGTCCTGTTCTCTGCTCCGAACTGCCCGCCGCTCGGACGGCTCTTTCTTTTCCGCTGGGTGGGCGAAGCGGTGAACAGCCTCTTGCCCGTCGCGCAAGTTGGCGGCGACGTCGCGCGCGCGCGATTGGCGGCGCGTGCGGGCGTCCCGGGGCCGGAAGCCGGCGCCACCGTCGTCGTGGATTTCACCCTCGGCCTCGTCACTCAGTTTCTCTACACCGTGCTGGGCGCGGCGCTGTTCATGTCTGCGGGACGCTCCGGCAGCGAGATGCGAGGCTTGTGGATCGGCCTGCTGATTGCCGCGGGTGTGCTCGTTCTCTTCTACCTGGCGCAGCACTCGAGCCTTTTCCGCCGCCTGGCCGGCACGCTTCGCTTTGTTTCCGATGAGCGGCGATGGGGCTCGCTGGCCGGACATGCCGCTGGGCTCGACCTCGCCGTCTCCACTCTTTACGGCCACCGCGGGCGCGTCGCCGTCTGCGGCTTCTGGCGGCTGGCCACCTGGGTGTTGCACACCGGCGAGACCTGGCTGGCGCTTTACGCCCTCGGCTATCCTGTGAGCTGGACCGACGCCTTCATCCTGGAATGCCTCGGCACGGCGGTCCGCAGCGCCGCGTTTGCTATCCCTGGCGGTCTGGGAGTTCAGGAAGGCGGCTTTGTTCTGATCGGCATGAGACTCGGCCTGTCGCCCGAGGTCTCTCTCGCACTGGCACTGGTCAAGCGGGTGAGGGAACTACTCGTCGGCGGCCCGGGCCTGATGGTCTGGACGACGCTCGAAGGTCGCGGCTTCGCCCGCTTTTTCTCACGGCGTCCCTGAAGACTTTGTGGTCAGCTTTCGGCTGTGGCTGGGCGGCTGGCCGGCTTCGGTTCACGGGTGCGGCGGAACTCTTCGATGGCCCGGCAGACCTCTTCCGGGTTGGTCTGGTCCACGCGCGGGTGGAAGGGCACCCACTGAAAGCGCTCGTAGAAGAGTTTTCTCGGGTGTGGAGGCCGAGAGTAGTCGTACTCCGCCAGCGGGCGAAAGACCTCCCGCTCGGTCCATATATGGCTCAAGTTTTCCCGCTCGGAGACGTACGTTTCCAGGACCGCTCTCTTGAACCGACGTTCGTTGGCCTTCAGCACAATCTCCTGCTCGGTCCCATTCCGTGAAATAAATTCCTGTGACCTCACCCGGCGTCCGGCAAAGTTGTACTCGCTGAATTCCCACACCGGCAGCGTCTTGCGAAAGGTGCTGGCCAGGAAGTTCGCCGCGTCGTGGTCCTGGTGTCCTCCTTCGTACGCGGGTGTCCAAAGCACGTCGGGCTTGTGGTGCAGGATCAGACGGGTGAGCAGGTCGTGCGTACCGTCCAGCGCGGACTTGAGCGTGCGCGTCGGGATGATTTGGTAGCTCGCCATTTCGATCCCCAGCATGTCTGCCGCGCGTTGCGCTTCGTGCCGGCGATGGATCATGCGCCCCTGCTGGCCTTCTCGTTGCCAGGGCCACAGCGCCTCAGCAGCCGGCACGCCGCTGGTGAGGTATGCGCCAAAGACCGCCGCGCCCTGCTCGCGCGCCCGCGTGATTGCGGCTGCGCAGCCCACCGCCTCATCGTCGGGGTGAGGGATCAGCACCAGGATGCGTTGCGCATACATGATCGTTTTCGCTTAGGGCCAGAGGCCGCGCTCGCGCGCCACGCGCCGCCAGACCGGCAGCAGGTCCTCGCGGAACACGTCGCGCCACGACGGCCATTCCGTTTCGATCGAGCGGCGCGCTTGGGCGCCCAGCGCCGCACGCCGCTCGGGCTGCTTCCACAGTCCCTCGATCGTTTCCGCCCACACGAAGGAGTCCGCGCTCTCCACCACCAACCCGTCACGCCCTGGTTCGCGGATCATCCGCTGTGAGCCGCCTGTGCCCGAGACCAGAGCAGGCAGCCCCGAAGCCTTCGCCTCCAAAACCACATTCGGCGAAATCTCGATTCGTGAGGGGAACACAAACAGGTCGGCGCTGGCATAGAGCCAGGCCAGCTCGGCCTGCGCCACGGTTCCCGGCAGACTCGCGCGGTCGCCGAGCAGGTGCTGAATCTCATCTCGCTGGCTGCCCTCGCCGGCAAAGACCGCGTGCACCGGCACGCCGCGGTCGGCCAGGATACGCGTAGCCCGCGCCAGCGTCATCACGTCTTTGCCCTGGTCCACGCGGCCGGCGAAGAGCAGCACCAGCTGGTCTTCGCCGATTCCAAACTCTTCCCGCAGCCGCTTGCGATCTCGCCGGGCGGGATGGAAGAACTCTTTGTCGATCCCGCGGCGCAGCACCGACCGCCGCCCGCCCATCGGCAGCGTTGCGGCGGACGTTTCGCTCTCCTGCGCGTCCATCGTCCAGTCGCAACGTTTGAGGTAGCGCTCGAGCTGTCGCTGCTTCCCCGCCGCCAGTCGCTCCTGCCAGCGCCAGCGCTCGCGCACCAGCCGTCCCAGCCGGCCGTCGCCAAAGATCCGCCGCAGCACTTGTGTTGAATAGACCCGCGTGTACCCGGGCGTATCCGTATGGATTGAATTCACCAGCGGCCGCTTGTCCCTCCGTGCAAGAAAGAGCGCCGTGCGCGCCAGCGAAAAGTAGGCGTCGGTCGAGTGCAGCACCTGATGCCGCCGCAGTGCGTCCAGTACTCCGGGGTGCAATGGGGCGAGGTCCGTGTGCGCGGCAATCCGGTCGAGGAAGGGAAACGCCTTGGTACCGAGCAGCGGCCGAACGGTGACGAACCGCACGTTTTCCGCCACCGGTTCGGTCTCTGCTTGCTCTCCTAGAAAATAAACCGTCAGGTCGAGCTCCTCGCCCGCGGCGGCCTCGGCCAGCCGTTCCCAGCACTTCACATGTCCGCCGGCGGCGATTCCGCGGTGCAGATCCACCAGCACACCCACGGAAAGGCGCTCGCCGGCTGCGGGTGCATTCGCGGCTTGGGGCGCGTGCTTCATCTCAACCATCGTAAGGGAACATCAGGCAGCGTTCAACCACTCGCAGAGAGACGAGGCTTCTGCGGATTTTACTCAATCTGGCAGACGAGCACACGCTCGTTCGCATAAGGACACTTCAGGCACGCCACCCCGGGCTGTTCCACCACCGCCCAGTCCACATCAAACTGCTCGCGGAGCCAGCGAAAGTCTGCCAGCTGAAACTGTCTCCACCGGTCGCGAGCCCGCACATGATCTCTCCAAGCGCTGGCCAGCTCGGGCCAGGTGGCGGCGATGCCGCGGCCCTTTCTGACGAGTGCGGCGGGCCCTCGTCAAACGATGGTAGCGAAATGCGCATGAGAGGTTTGCTATAGTCTTCATCCATGGCCGCCATGCTCCGTAACGAGACCTGGATGGTGGCGCTCGATGCCCTGCGCGCCAATCGAGTCCGCGCCGCCCTGACCATGCTCGGTGTGATCATCGGCAGCATGTGCATCGTGCTGGTCGCCACCATCTCGCTCACCGGCCGCCGCTACATCATCGCCCTGATCGAAGGCGTGGGCACCAATATCGTCTACGCCAAGCTCGTCCGCGCCGGCCCGCAGGAAACGACGGCCCTTTCCGACGAGATTTCAATGGCTGATCTCGAGGCCATCCGGCGCAGCAGTCCCCAGGTGGTGGCCGCCGCGGGCACGCGCAGCCTGGGTCGTTCGATCGTTGCCGAAGGCAAAGTCCATCCGATCAGCCTGGTGGGCGTCACCGAGGAGTTCCAGCGCATCCGCAACCTGCTCATCCTGCGCGGTCGCGGCCTCGATGCCGGCGACATGGCTGCGCGCGGCAAGGTCTGTGTCATCACCGAGGAGCTTGCCAAACTGCTTTTCACTTTTGAGAACCCTGTCGGCCAGAGCGTCCGCGTCGGCGAGTTGAGCTTTACCGTCGTCGGAGTGTTTCGCGAGCGCGTCTCCACCTTCGGCACTTCCGAAATCCAGCGCGAAACGGTGATGATCCCGCTGTCGCTGATGAAGTATTACACCGGCAGCGAGTTCATCAGCGTGCTCTACGTCCAGGCCACGTCGCCCGACGACGTCCCGGTGGTCACCCGCCAGCTCGAGCGCTTCCTCGCGGAGCGCCACCGCGCTGAGGCCGTCTATCGTGTCGAGAATCTTGCCGCACTGCTTGAAACCGCCCAAAAGATTGCCCTGGCGTTGAGCGTGGTTCTGCTGGTCATCGGCTTCATCGCCCTGCTGATCAGCGGCATCGGCATCATGAACATCATGCTCGTCACCGTCACCCAGCGCACCCGCGAAATCGGCATCCGCAAAGCCATTGGCGCGCCCCGCCGCGAAATCCTCTGGCAGTTTCTGCTCGAGGCCTTCATTATCAGCGGTACCGGAGCCGTTGTCGGCATCCTGATCGCTGTAGCCATCCCGGTAATCGTTCGCCCGCTGCTCCCTGGCGGACTGCGCGTGCCGGTTTCCTGGGTGTCGGTCCTACTGGCGTTTTTCGTCACCTGCTTGACCGGCGTCCTCTTCGGCTATCTCCCCGCCAACCGCGCCGCCAAGCTTGCCCCCACCGAATCCCTCCGCTACGAATAGCAGATATTTGATCTCGCGGCGGCTTCGCGCGGCCAGTCTTCCATTGGGAAACGACGGTCTTCAGGCGGGCGGATTTCCCTGCATCCTCACTGACAACTGAAGGCTGAACGCTTTTTCACTCCACGTACAGCGCAAACTGCAGCCCCAGCGTGAGCAGCAGCGCCGGCACGGCATACACGCGCACCCAACGCCCGCCCCAGCCCAGGTCAGAAACGGCTTTCGTCAGGGCAAGCGTGAGGACCACGACGCTCATCCACCGGTGCTGGATGTGGATGATGGGGTTGTGCGGCCCCGAGTGGAAGAGCAGGGCGATTCCGCCGCCCAGGATCAGCACGTTCAGGATTTGTGACCATGCTTTACTCTTCAGCGTGCCCGTCCGGCGGAACAGCTCGATGAAGCCGAGCACAATCGCCAGCGATTCAAACAGCTTGTGCTGCACCGGCTCCAGATCAAAGCGCCCTTCCAGCAGCCAGCGAAACCACGGGTCGGCGTCGTCGCGGAAGATCAGCAGGAATCCGCCGATCAAAAACAACGGCAGCGGCACCAGGTAACTCACCCAGCGCTGCCGCGCCGCTTCGCTTTGCTCCAGGTAGGCGAGTGCAGCCCAGAGGATCAACAGCGCGCCGGCCAGGTGGTGGTCAAAGAGCGAGATCGCGTCGGGCATCTGAGTCATGGCGTGCCCGGCGTGGTCCTGCATGTCGTGGGCTTGTTGGAGCAGCAGCATCAGGGCATACATATTCGTCGTCCTCTCCATCCGTACGGCAGATTGTGCGCGGCAGTTGGCGGCTACTCCACGTAGAGCGCCAGTTGCAGGCCCAGGGCCAGGAAGAGCGCCGGCAGCACGTACACGCGCAGCCAGCCGCTCGAGCCCTGGAAGTCAGTGATCGCTTTCACCGCGCCGATGGCGATGATCTCGGTCCCCATCCACAGATGTTGCGTGTGGATCAGCGGCGTGCCGTGGCCCTGGTGCAGCAGCAGGAAGATGCCGGCGCCGATCATCAGCGCGTTCAGTACGTGCGGCCAGGCGCGACTTTTCAATCGGCCCGTACGGCGGAACAGCTCGATCAGCCCCAGCACAATCGCCACCGCAGCGAAGATCTTGTGCTGCACACCGACGTGGCCGGGCAGAAAGCGCTTCCAGTCAAACGGGAAGAGCTGCCCGTTCTCGCTGAAAAGCATTGTGATCGTCCCTTGCAGCATCAGCGCCACTGGCCAGGAGTAGTGCACCCAGCGCTGGCGCCCCAGCTCGCTCTTCTCGAGGTAAGTGAAAATGCCCAGCAGGATCACCATCACACCCGCCGCGTGGTGGAGCAGCAGCGAGTACTCGTCCGGACCGCTGGGCATGGTGTGGCCCGCGTGTGGGTCCCATTGCGCCACTTGCTGAAGCAGAAGAAGTGCCAAAGACATTCCCGAATCCCCCTTGCAGGCTCAAAAAAATCCAGCCGCGCATCATACCTTGACTACCGCCCATTCGTGCAACATCTTCTGCGCCCGACGGGCATCGTAACCGCGTGCCGCCGCGGCCCTGCCAGTGTGTCGAGACAACAGTTTCACCAGCCGGTGGCCCTAGGATTGGCTACAATCGGAGGCTGCTCCGTCAGGCGATAGCCAAGGAAGGGAAGCGCCATGAAGAACTTAAACCGGACAATACTCCTCGCCACGATTCTGTGGCTTGCTGTACCGCTGACTGTGCTCGCGCAAGCGCCCGACGCCGCACCGCCCGGTCCCGGCGAAAAGCTCACGCTTCAGCGCGCCGTGGCACTTGCTGTCCAGAACAGCCGCGAGTTGGCGCTCGCGCGCATTCGCCAGACCGTCGCCGAAAACACCGCCGGCGTCTCTCGCTCGCAATTCCTCCCCAATCTCTACACTGGCACCGGCGCGGCCTACACCAACGGCTTCCCGCTCCTCGGTGGCAGCGCGCCCTCGGTCTTCAACCTCAGCTACATCCAGACGCTTTTCAACCCGCCCGTGCGCGGCCAGCTCCGTGCCGCCGAAGAGGGAGCCGCCAGCCAGCGCCTCGAAGTGGATCGCACGCGCGACGCCGTTATCGTCCGCGCGGCCAGCGCCTATCTCGAGCTGGCCAAGGCACGCCACGCGCTCGACCTGCTCCGCCGCGAGCGTGAGAGCGCGCAAAAGATTGTTGACATCACACGCGAGCGCCTCGCCGCTGGCCTCGAGCTGCCCATCGAGCTTACCCGCGGGCAACTCTCCGCCGCACGCGTCGAGCAGCGCATCGCCCAGTACGAGGGCCGCGAGGAAGCGCTCGCCACCGGTCTACGCAACCTCACCGGCCTGGCACCCGATGCTCCGCTTGAGGTGGAAGCCCAGTCGCTGCCCCTGCCTCCTGAGCAGCCCATTGGTGAGCTGGTTGCCCTTGCGCTCCAGAACAGCCCCGAGCTCAAGCAGGCCGAAGCCGAGCGTCGCGCCCGCGAACACCGCTTGAAGGGCGAGCGCGGGGGCTACTTCCCCACGATTGATGCCGTGGTGGACTACCGCGTCCTCGGCCGCTTCAACAACTACGACGACTTCTTCAACAAGTTTGTCCGCAATAACGTCAGCGCCGGCGTGCGCATCAGCATCCCGATCTTCAGCGCGAAGACCTCCGCTGCCGTCGCCCTCGCTCGCAGCGAGTTCTCTGCCGCCGAGCAGGAGCTCAAGCTGAAGCGCACGGCTCTGGAGATGGGCGTCCGCCGCCAGGCCCGTTCCGCCCGCGAGCTTGATGCGGCACGCGAGGTCGCCCGGCTCGAGCTCCAACTTGCCCGCGACACACTTTCGAATCTCCAAGCCCAATTCACCGAAGGCCGCGCCAGCCTGCGCGATCTCGAAAAGGCTCGCCTCGAGGAAAGCGACAAGTGGATGGCCTTCCTCGACGCCGACTTCGCCCGCCAGCAGGCTCAGCTTGAGTTGTATCGCTCCACCGGCCAGCTCGCTCGCCTCTTCCCGTAGCCACGGATCATGGATGCCGTCCGTTGTAGCTCATGTCCCGGCCGCCGCAGGTGGGCTGACGTTAAGCCTTTGAGCTTTTCTAGCGGCGGCTTCGTCCCGTTGCTCCTCTCGCTGAAAGCTGAGAGCTGAAAGCTGACAACCTTCCTCCGGTTGACCATTTCCCCTTTCCCGATTAGATTAGTAGTTGCGCGCCGGGCCGCACAGGGCGCGCTTTTCTTTCCTCCCTCGGCTGGGAGGTCGTTCAATCGGTAGGACATCAGACTCTGGATCTGATTATCCTGGTTCGAGTCCAGGCCTCCCAGCCAACTCTTTTCCACCCTCACTGCTTCGCAATCTCGGTGTTCACACTTGAAACTGCCTCCCGAAACCGAACTCTTCACACAAGCCGTTGAGCCGCCTCAAGAGCTTTTATCAATACTAAGCCAAGTAGTTTCAGTAAGTTAACTGCTTGGCAGCAGACGTGCTCAAACGGGTGCAGTTCCTTCTCGCAGGTGGCCGCGTGGCTGGGGGAACATGAACGAACGGCGCGGCACCCGAAGGTTTGCTGTCAGTCTACCCGTCATGATCTGGAGGAACGGGCAAAGCTCTGCCCTGGGCACTACCAGAGACATCTCCAGCAACGGGGTCTACTTCTTCCTCGACCAACCCCTGCGTCCGGGTGCTGACATTGACTTGACCGTTCGCCTGACCACCGAAATCACCCAGGGCAGGGAGATGTTCCTCTGGGCCAGCGGCCGAACGGTTCGCCTGGAAGACTCGCCGGATTCCCCCGCCGGCCGCATCGGCGTCGCCGCTCTGATCAATTGCTATCACGCGCTCCGCAACGAATCTCCCATTGCCCGCGGCCTGGCCCTGGACACTCGCTAACTCCGCCCTGTGCCCGCCGCCAGTTCCGGCCCCGATAAGCCAAACACTTCTTGAAGCCTAATCCCTTCCCCTGCATCCAAACTTGCGTCGGTAGTCCCTGTGGCCCGGCCCGGCGATTGGGGTATCATCTGGGTCGCCCGGGGGGACGTATACCCTCTGCGCGAGGTTCCGGGCCTGCCCTTTAAGAAAGCCGGGGAGAATTCCCCGGGATAAGCCCTTAGGTGGGAGCACTCGCATGACATCGAACACCATCACCCGGGAAGAGCAGCGCCTCGAGGAATCGCACCTGCGCAAGGTCCACTGGAAGCGCTGGGGGCCGTACCTTTCCGAGCGTCAGTGGGGCACTGTCCGCGAAGACTACAGCGCCTACGGCACCGCCTGGGAGTACTTCCCCCACGACCACGCCCGCTCCCGCGCCTACCGCTGGGGAGAAGATGGCATCGGTGGAATCTCCGACCGTCATGGCAGGATCTGCTTTGCCCTGGCGTTGTGGAACGGCCGCGACCCCATCCTGAAAGAGCGCTTGTTCGGCCTGACCGGCAACGAAGGCAATCACGGCGAGGACGTCAAGGAATACTACTTCTACCTCGACAACACGCCGACGCATTCCTACATGAAGGCGCTCTACAAGTATCCCCAGGCCGAGTTCCCCTACGGCCGGCTGGTGGAAGAAAACCGCCGCCGCGGCCGCCAGGCCCCGGAGTTTGAGCTGCTCGATACCGGGGTTTTTGACGAGGATCGTTACTTCGAGGTCTTCATCGAGTACGCCAAGGCCTCTTCGGAAGACATCCTGGTCCGCATCACTGCGCACAACCGCGGCCCTGAAGCCGCAGAGATCTCCCTGCTGCCCGCACTCTGGTTCCGTAATACCTGGTCGTGGGGCCGCGACGACTACAAGCCGCGCCTCGGCCAGATTGCTTCCCCCGCCGGCAACGCCATCGAGTGCGAGCACCAGATGTACGGTAGGCGCTGGCTGGGCTGTGAAGGCTCGCCCGAGCTGCTCTTCACCGAAAACGAGACCAACTTCCAGCGTCTCTTCGGCTCGTCCAACCCAACGCCTTACGTCAAAGATGGCATCAACAATTTCATCGTCAGTGGCGACGTCACCGCCGTAAACCCCGCCGCCACCGGCACCAAGGCTGCGGCCGTTTATCGCGCGCGGATAGAGCCTGGCGCCAGCGTCACCCTGCGTCTGCGCCTTTCCGATCAGCAGCCCTCCGCAAAATCCTTCGGGAGAGATTTCGACGAGGTCTTCCGCGTGCGGATTGCCGAAGCCGACGAGTTCTACGCCCGGCGCACGCCGATGGGCCTTTCCGAAGACGCCCGCAGCGTCCAGCGGCAGGCCTTTGCCGGCATGCTCTGGTCCAAGCAGTTCTTTCACTACGACGTCCGCGCGTGGCTCGAAGGCGACCCGGCTCAACCCGCGCCCCCTCCTGATCGCAAGCGCGGCCGCAACCGGGAGTGGACGCACCTCTACAACGCCGACGTCGTCTCCATGCCCGATAAGTGGGAGTATCCCTGGTACGCCGCGTGGGACCTGGCCTTCCACTGCATTCCGCTCGCGCAGATCGATCCCGACTTCGCCAAAGAGCAACTCATCCTGATGCTCCGCGAATGGTACATGCATCCCAACGGTCAGTTGGCCGCCTACGAGTGGGCCTTTGGCGACGTCAATCCGCCCGTCCACGCCTGGGCCGCCTGGCGCGTTTACAAAATTGAAAAGCGCACCCGCGGTAAGGCTGACCGCGCCTTCCTCGAAAAGATTTTCCATAAGCTCCTGCTGAACTTCACCTGGTGGGTGAACCGCAAGGACCCGGACGGCATGAACGTCTTCCAGGGCGGCTTCCTGGGACTGGACAACATCGGCGTCTTCGACCGCTCCGCCCCGCTACCGACGGGCGGCCACCTCGAGCAGTCCGACGGCACCAGTTGGATGGGGATGTATTGCCTGAACATGCTGGCCATCGCCGGTGAGCTGGCCCGCGAGGATCCCGCCTACGAAGACGTGGCCAGCAAATTCTTCGAGCACTTTGTTTATATCGCCCGGGCCATGAACAACCTCGGCGGCGAAGGCATCTCGCTCTGGGACGAGGAGGACGGCTTCTATTACGACGTGCTCCACCTCCCCAACGGCCAGACCAGCTTCCTCAAGGTGCGCTCGCTGGTCGGCCTGATCCCGCTGCTGGCTGTGGAGACACTCGAGCCCGAGATCGTGGATATGTTCCCCGGCTTCAAGCGCCGCATGCAGTGGTTCCTGGACAACACGCCGGAATGTCCGCAGCACCTTGAAATGACGCAGCGCTCGCCGCGGGGCATTCGGCGGCTGCTTTCACTGGTGAACCGCAGCCAGCTTGGCCGCGTGCTTCGCTACATGCTCGACGAGTCCGAGTTCTTCTCGCCTCACGGCATCCGTTCCATCTCCCGCTACCACAAGCAGCACCCCTACATGATCGAGGCCAACGGCATGCACAGCCGTGTGGACTACGAGCCGGCTGAGTCCACCACCGGCCTTTTCGGCGGCAACTCCAACTGGCGCGGGCCGGTCTGGTTCCCCATCAACTTCCTGCTGATTGAGGCGCTCCAGAAATTCCATCACTATTACGGCGACGATTTGACCATTGAGTGCCCCACCGGGTCCGGCAAGTACATGAACCTCTGGGAAGTGGCCGCCGAACTCTCCCACCGTTTGACGCGCATTTTTCTCCGCGATGCAAGGGGGCGCCGGCCCGTCTTCGGCGGCATTGAAAAATTCCAGACCGACCCGCACTGGCGCGACTACATCCTGTTCAATGAATACTTCCACGGCGACAATGGTGCCGGCCTCGGCGCCGGCCATCAGACCGGCTGGACCGGCGTCGTGGCCAAGCTGATCGAGCAGAACGAGGTTTACCGCGCCCGCGCTGCGGCCAATCAGGTGGCCGCTGCGCCTGCATCGCGCCGTTAACGCGCTCGTCCGTTTGTTATGAATCTTTCCGATCGCATTGCACTCGTTGCCGGTGGCACGGGCGGCCTGGGCCGCGCCGTTGCGCTGGAGTTTCTCCAGGCCGGCGCGCGCGTCGCGGTCACCTGTCGCAAGCAGCCGGAGTATGATTCTCTGGTCGCTGAGGCCGGCGAAGCGAAGCCCTGCCTCTTTGGTGCAACTGTGGATGTCACCGACCAGGCTGCCGCAAAGCAGCTCGTCGAGCGCCTCCTGGCCGAGCACGGCCGGCTGGACATTTTGGTGAATACCGTCGGCGGCTATGCTGGCGGAACGAACCTCTGGGAGACCGACGCAAAGGTTTACGATCAAATGATGGCCCTCAACCTCAAGGCCGGTTTCGTTCTGGCCCGCGCCGTCCTGCCGGCGATGGACCGCCAGAATCGTGGCTG
>Ga0209002_10003362_pt1 | contig 12707 bp, 15 predicted proteins | sample Rifsed16ft2_FD_184010 | JGI IMG/M metagenome (GOLD analysis project Ga0209002, IMG submission 184010) | Soil microbial communities from Rifle, Colorado, USA - sediment 16ft 2 (version 2) | ecosystem: Environmental > Terrestrial > Deep subsurface > Rock core/Sediment | place: Rifle, Colorado...
CCTGCCGGGATGTCGTTGAGCCACGAGTCGAAGTTTTCCGTCAGCAGTGATTCGGAGAAATAATCCTCCGCATAATCCAACGCCATCTTTCAGCAATCTCTTTTGTGAGGTGCCGCATGAAATCAATACCCTCATCCGGCTCCTCAGTTTCGATCTTGATGTTGATCCTGCGCTGCCCGGGACCCGACTTGCCGATCACGGCGCCTGTATCGGCTGAGATCTCAAGGCAATAATCAATATGGGTTTTCTGCTCATTGCTCCCGTCGTTGTAGGTATGTTTTTCACGCCTGAAGACTATGGATGTCTCGGGGAGCATATCGCCAAAGCCGTATCCGTCGTGTTCCCCGGCTTTGAATTTTTCAAGCGATTCAGCTTTTTCTGTGATGGGAAATTGAAATTCGACATGGTGGATAAAACTGCGGGTATAAAAGAACTGCACATCGTTGACCGAATAGATGATCTCGATCAGGATGTTGGTTGTGGCGTCGAAATTTGCCCCACTGCCAATCACGAATTCCTGATGGCTTTTTCCGCCCAGCCGCCAGGGACGCACTTCAATCCGCTCAACGGTGGAGGGAGTGCCTTCTTTTTCTTCTGATCGGTGTTCGAATGTAGCCATTTTGTCTCCAAATACTGCGACCCCAGCAACGCCCCCGATGGGGGCAGGCGCAATTCCTTTTTGGTTTCAGACTGCAATAGCATCAGCAATGTGAGCCGACGCACTTTGCGGAGTACTTTCATCTCCGCCTTCGCTTTTTTGGGGATGGTGGGGACACAATGGCGGGACGAAGCGCCTTGGATATCGGGGCAGGCAATCCAGAATGAGAACAAGTGATGGGGTGGCGCATTTTATTGGCTGATAGAGTGGAGGTTTGCACCATCATGACATCGTCCTGCCCGTCTTTGAGGGAGAATTCCAATTGAAAATCTATTACATTGCGTCCATCTTCAAGTTGTTCCGTATTCCATGACATGGCTTGCAGGACGCGCCCGCGCAAGTGTCTTTTTTCCGTTTGCAGGTCAGGGCATGCCAGTGGCTGCCCGCAACAATAGCAGAGGAGGGGTAATTCATGCCTGTTCTCAAAGACATAGTAAAGGGTGTCATTCCGCTGGACGACATCGGTTATTTTCTGCCTTCCAACGCAATAATTCACAAATTCCGCAAGACAATGCTGTTGCCCATTAATGTCCAGGATGGGAAAGCCATCTCGTTCGCATTCAATTAGTTTGATCGTCATTGCAAAACACCTCCGCGCAAAATAATATCATATCCAACATGCCATCGTCAGGTCTTCAACTCTCCTTAAACGCCCGATCCAGCACGGACGGCAGCAACGCGTCCAATTCCTCTTGCGTTTCGGACTGCAACCTGAGCAACGCAATGAGTTTTATGCTCAAATCTTTTCAACTCCAGCCATTTCAGCACCTGTAAAGTCTGTGTTTGTCAGATCAGCGCCTCTTAGGTTAGCTCTGGTCATTTTGGCATTGATTAATCTAGCATCACTCAAATTCGCGCCGCTCAAGTCAGCGTTTGTTAGATTAGCGCCAGTCAAGTCTGCCCCACTTAGGTTAGCATTTTTCAGGTATGCTCCATCTAGGTAAGCGCTTGTTAGATTGGCATTGCTTAGATCAGCGCCGAACAGATGTCTTCCGCTCAGGTTGGCACCGCTCAGGTCAGTACCGCTTAACTGCGGAGGTCCTGGTTGATTTATGAGATCATCAAGTTCTTGATCTGTGAATTGCATATGGCAGTTCCTCCGATAATAAGTGGAAATCTTTGGTCTTAATTCTATGACCTTCCAAAAAACGCCCTATCCAGCACGGATGGCGGCAACGTCCGCAAGCGCAACTCCTCTTCCGTTGCGGACTGCAACTGCCGCAGCGGCTAAGGCTACAGGGGTGGCAGAATCGACGTTGCCAGAAACCGCTACCACTAGGCGGGAAAAGCCGGCATCGGTGACCGTCTTCTTCAGGAATGAAGTGATCCGTTCAGCAGTCCCCGGAATGTCCAGTTCTCTCATCAGGGCTATTGCAGCCTGATTTCACCATTGATCTTCACGCTCAGGTTCAGCCCGGCGACTTCCACCGTTGCTCTCGCCGGAAAGGACTCGCTGCCATCGATGAGCCCGTCCTCAAGGGCCTTACTCACCGCCCGTTCGATTTCGCGCTGGGAATTAATGCCGACCATCTTGAGGAATTTGCGGATGCTGAGGTTGAGGGTTTCTTCATTCATCGGGATCTCCATTCTTCCGGTGGAGGTGGAAAACCAATGGCGTTGGGGCCTACGTGCCTGTTATCCACCAGGTGTTTAGCTGTCTGAAGTATACAGCAAATCCGCAGCATGTCCCGCGCTTCAACAACCGCGCGAGTCAAGCCTTCTTGAAGAAGAACGGTCTTGCGGCTCAAGATGGACTTACAGGCTCTAGGTCAGCCACCAACCAGGAGCCTGTGTCGCATAATGACGCTAGGCTACAGAGATTTTACGGTTACCGCGTAACTCTGCGGCCTGATCTAATACACCCGTATCACCTGCCCGGAATAGATCCGGTTTGCGTTCGGTATGCCGTTTAGCGATTGCAGGTATCGCCAGGTCGTCCCGTAATATAGAGCGATCCCACCCAGGGTATCGCCGCGACATACCACGTAGTAGCTACCGTAATAATCATAGGAAGGGCCACAATATGGGGCCGGATCATAGCCACCGGGGATTGCCAGCAGCTGCCCGGGATAGATGTAGTAGCCTACCCACGGGTTTGCGGCATATAACGAAGACAGGGTGATGCCGCAGCGCCTCGCAATCTTTGCCAGCCAGTCGCCCCGCTGGACAACGTAGGTACTGCCGCAGCTCGACCATGCGTCTGCCTTGCTGGCCGCCGCAAAGGTCGCCACCAGCAACACCAATACCAGACCGAATTGAATCATTTGTTTGACTGACATTGCTTTACCTCCTTGACGTGAAACATGAATGAGAGTGACTCCAAAAATATTGTACAACTTTCGGCGACAAATTTCTACAACCAATTTCGATTTTTCACAAGACGGGAACTTTGATCTGGTGCGCATCGTCCATTCTCCATCTAAACCAATAATCCTTGGAGATGAGAATGAGACTATTCGCTTTTATTATCTTTGTGTCAGTAATGTTGCTGGCGACCTGCTCCGCACCCGGAACCACGCCCGCGCCGGTGGAGACGGAGATGCCTGCACTCCCCATATCATCCCCGCAGCCGACGAATACCCGGCCCTTCGACCCTGCTCAGGACAGGCCCGCTCCCGCGCCGACGGAGACGGCTCCCAGCCCGAAGCTCCCCGCTGCGTCGTTCGAATCAGAAACCTATGTCAATGAGGAGGCCGGCTTTGCGCTGGATTACCCCGCCGGCTGGACGGTCAACGAAATTGTGATCGGTCCGCGTGGCACGCAGGTGCAGTTCCTGTCTTCGCCTGAGATCGCTGAACTGGCGGCGCTGCCCGAGGGCGAGACGCGCGTCAATGCCACGATCTACCAATGGGACCCGAAGAACGATCTCGCGGCTTATGTCGCAAAATGGAAAACTGCCTGGGAGAGCTCCGGTTTCACAATCCTGGAAGAGGAGCAGTTGGTGCTTGAACAGGGATTGCCCGCTGTGAAGATCACCGTGCAAACTACCGAAGCGAATGTGGTATTTCTGGTGACCGCGCTGGAGGATCAATACCTGGTGCTTAGTGGAGAAGGAAATATGGATTTGGTGCAGGAGATCGTCCAGAGACTAAGGCCGATTTCGGTCAAGTAATAAGACGGTCACTTGATGCGCTGTTGAAATAATTTCTCGAAAGTGGAGCTGACGATCTGCGCGGTCTGCTGGGGGGTTTCGGGTTCGATGAGGAAAATATCTGTAAAGCCCGCTTTATATCCAAGTTCCCGGTTCAGGGATCTGATCCCGGTTGGCAATCTTTCGGGGTGGTAATTGAAGATGAGCTTATTCCATTGGACGAGGCCTTTCAATCTCTCCCGGATCTCAGGTTGGACCGAGTCAGGGATGGATGCCAGCCAGCGCGAGCCGATCACATAAAGCCAGGGATATGTGGCATGGTCGTGCTCGTTCATGTCCAGCAGGTCAAGGTAGCCGGCGGTGAATTCGGGGATAAACCCCTTCTCTAAAAATAAATTCTCATACTGGTCGAAGTCAGTCCTGTCTTCTGGTGAAGCGAAGAACTTGACGCGCGCGCAATAACTTTGAACGGGTTTGCCGGGATCCAGCAAAATGTCTTCGGCTCGCAGTAGAACCGTATCGGGTTTTCTGTTTTTGTTGGGGAAATACAATTCCATATCCTGGATATTGTGTATGTACCCGTCGCTTGGGTAGCAGGTCTTGACGCGTCCAAAGAAGACAGGTGGGCGCCCATCGCGCCTGCGGACAAGCTCCAACATGCAGAAGTAGTTTGTGTTGACCCATGCTTCGTATGGAGAAGGGAGGAGCTGGCTCTTAAAGAAATCATAGGCATCGTGCACATCGCCGAGCGTCAGGCTGGCAAGGTCACGGTAGCCGCGCATGTCACGGCCTGGTTTTGGGCTATCCTCCTTCTTTCCTCCCGGGGCCTGACCTTGCTGCGCCGGGGTGGGTACCTTGTCCCCAAGCCAATGCGGCTTACGCGGCTTGTCTTTCCCCGTTTGAATAGGGGCAGGTGAGAACAGGAAGCGCCTGAGGGTGGTTTCGAGAGCCATATCCTGGGCAAGGATACAACTAAATATTGATCTGTGCAACCCCAGCCCTACCCGACCCTGCCCACTTCGTGGGCGGGTCACCCTCCCCAAATTCGAAAGGTAAAATTTGGTTGCGAATAAGAAATCTCAATGCCGGATTTGGGGAGGGATGGGGAGGGGCCGGATCAAAACAATTGTCTTCTTATCTCCTCCTTCGACAATATTGCCTCCAGCACACCGCCTCCAATCGCCAGTGCCTTATCGGAAACGAGAAAACATATCCTGGGATCATTGCGCGGATCAACGTCCCCGATCTTCATATCCTTCGTCACGTGTATCCCATCTCGAATAATGCCGCGCAATACGCCGGCAAATGGGCTTTGTACCTGTATGCTTGTGTACCTGTCTACTTGAATATTTGCCACTGTTTCTCCCACTTCGCAATGGTTACCAATTTGTTTCAATCCAATCATGATGCCATCGCTCGGCGCGCGCAGCACACGGCGCGGGTTGCCTTCAGGCACGCCTGAGTCGGGTTGAGTTGTACCGCTCCAGAACACGCGTCCGAGTGTGTGACTGCGGTGGGTTTCGATCACAGCGTGGCAATCGCGTCCGGCGTGGAAGCCCGGTCCAAGCCCGATGTGAAGCGGGATGTCAGCCGGAAGAGGATGGGGAGGAGACTTCGTAAGCCTCGCGTCTACGACAACAAGAAAGAGGAAAGATGAAAGAAGGATGTCCGCATCTGGATCAACCAGGATGGGAATTTCATCCGCCTCCAACGCAGCCGATAGTTGATCCCGTTCAACGAGACGCGCGGTTACACCTTCGACGGTGTGCTGTCCCTCGTAAACCGCCTCTGCAAACGAGACCGCGCGGCGGACAGCCAGAGGCTGGGCGAGTTCGGTGATGACAACCTTCATCCGCGCGCGATGCAAACGAAGCGCAACGCCCGTGGCGAGATCCCCTCCGCCGCGCACCAGGATGAGGGACGGTTTATTTCCTGACATTCGAGGGTTGGGTGCCTGCGATCTGTTCGGGGGAATCCTGTGCCCGGAAGGATTGTTCGCGCAGCATGTGGCTGAATGAATAAAGCAGGAGAAAAACAAACAGGAAGAAGAATGTATACAGCAATGTGAAAGCCGCCAGGCGCATGCTCGGATCAACAACGATGCCAAGGATTTCCATGGCGGTCTCGGCGGGGTCCTGTAGAATGTCCCACGAATTGAGCCGGACGAAACGGCCGATATACATGCCGAAACTGCTCAAGCTCGATATGGCAAAGACAAAGATCCAGCCTGCCGCGCGGCTGACCGTGCGAATAATGATATCCTGCATGAGATAGAGCGAAATGATGCCCAGCAGCATACCGGTCCACGAACACCACACGACGATGATCACGTCGTACCAGAGCGGCGCGCCGCCGGGATCGCGGGCGAGATCCTGAAGGTCGGTGAGCATGTAGGGCGCGTTCGGGAAGAAGATCAGCCAGAGCAGGGCAATGGCAGGGATGATGAAATACAGCGAGACCCGCCGCCATGAAACCGCATGCGCGAAGTAAGCCAGTATAAAGGGGATCCACGCCAGAAAGAGATTCCAGATCAGCCCGATGTGACGACTTGAATCACTGTATGCCACACGCGCCAGGACCAGCCCAATACAGACTGCACACGCGATGTTCAGCAGGATGAAGACGGAAACGCTATACCGGTTGCGAATGAAATAATTGCGGAATCTTTTGAACATGAAATATGATTATGTCACTTTCCCGAAGGGACGCCGGACGGTGTGAGGGAGCCGCTCGTCGCGACGCAAGCGTCAAGACCGAGCGAGCGAAGAGTCACCTTATTATGCCTCACTCAGAAAATAGATCATGTCAACGTCTCCGGGCGAGTGACCGAAGTCGGTGAGCATGGCCGCGGCTTCGCTGCGGTGTTGCGTGCCGTGATTGACGAGATGCGCCATCGCATGCCACAAAATCCTTTTATAAGGTGTGCCTTCCGTGGAAGTGTAATCGAAATGACTGTCCAGTCTCTCGTCGCTGAGGCCATCCACAAACGCCATCAGAAGTTTTTCCTCCTCCGCCCAGCGGGCGCGCAGCGATTCGAAGGTGGGAAACTCATCTTGTTTGAAGCGCACAGTGGGAGACGTACCTTCCCAGCGCTTGCGCCAGATCCATTCGGCGAACAAGGTGTGGACGAGGGTGCCGCGCAATCCGCCATGCGGAAAGGATGCCTCCGCGAGATATTGTTCCTGCGTGATATTTGCCGCGGCGTTCAATATTTTTGCATTCGCCCATTGATTGTATTGGTAGAGGGTGAGGATGTCTTGTTTGTTCATGTTAGTTTTCCTTGCTCCAGCCGCCGTCCCCGGCGGCGCCCACAGGATGCTCCGCAAAGAACGCCGCCTCGAGCGTGACAAAGCCCCATCCCACCCAGCGGCCAAACTCCCGGCGGATGATCTCCTGCATAAGAAAGAGCGAGACCATGCCAGGCAGGAGCCCTGTAAAGGCAAACCAGATGAGCCTCATCACGTCATACCGGACGGGCAGGTCTGTCCGTTGGCCTGCGAGATGCTGAAAGTCAGTCAGGATGTATGGTGCGTTGGGAAAGAAGATCACCAGGCGATACTTGTTGTGTGAGAAGTAATCAAGGATTTTTCTGTACACTACTTCCTCAGGAAATCCAAAAGGACCGGGTTGACTTCTTCGGGCTTTTCGTAGTGAGGGATATGTCCGCAATGATCGATTGCGTGAAATTCAAGGTTTGGCATTGCAGCTCGCAGGTCGTCACTGTGTTTGAAGGGCACAGTCGGGTCATTGCGTCCCCAGAATAATAAAACAGGTTTGTCCATTTTGCCAACGCGTTCATAAATCTCAAGGAACGAGTCGAGCATGCCATTTCGAATCGTTGAAAGGATGCCGCGCCTGAATCCTTTGTATTGCATTTGAGCGATGTATCTGGCCTGGAAGTGCTCTACAAGTGCGCGATCAAAGAGGGCTGCGATATTCCTGACCATACCCTCGCTTCGGAACAGGCTGATAAAGGCCTCACCTACAACGGGCATTGCCGCCACTTTCAAAATTCGCGAGAGGGCGAGAATCTTTGCTCCAATAGGGTCAATCAACACGAGTTTGTTTACTTGTTCCGGGAAGCGCGCGGTAAACGCGGCAGTGATGGGTCCACCCGTGGAGAGGCCGACCAGGTTCACGGGTCGCGTGCAGCCAAGCGCATCTAATAAATCCCCAAGCTGTCGGACGAAGAGATCAATGTTGTAGCATGTGTCTGGCCGGTCGGAAAATCCGCGCCCGAATAAGTCATATCTCACAACGCGAAAACCGGATTGTGTCAGAAACTCAAAGGTGGGATCGTAGATGAAATATGGCACGGAGAATCCGTGCACGAGGATCACGGTGTTTTCTTTTTCCGGGTTGTTGAGCTCGTAATGCGTGACACCGTCGGGCAATTCAATGAACGAACCACTCAGGTCTTTGCGAGTGACGTCGTTCAATTCTCTGGTTTCATCGCGATAAGGAAATGACATGAAAAAGGCTCCGAGCGCCGGGGACGGCGCTCGTTGTGCCGGGGATGGCGGCCAGAGCAATTTAATGCGGACTTTGCGGTTCAGATTTTTCCCAATGCGCGCAGGACGCGCTCGGGCGTGAACGGGAATTCATCGATCCACACGCCTGTTGCGTCGTGGATGGCTGCGGCAACGGCTGGCGCGACGGGCAGGAAGGGCAATTCGCCCACGCCGCGCGCGCCCCACGGACCATTCGGGTCAGGCACTTCAAGGATCACCGATTCGACCTTTTCGGGAATATCCCAGATCGTCGGGATGAGATACGTGCTCAATTGGTCGGTGAGCACGCGCCCGTCTTTTGTTTTGTAATCTTCGAGCACTGCGTAGCCCTGCGCCTGCACGACCGCGCCTTCGATCTGCCCCTCTACGAGTGCCGGGTTGATCGGTTTGCCCAGGTCATCTGCGGCGACCACGCGCACGACGCGCACGTGACCCGTCTCTGTATCCACTTCCACTTCGACGGCCTGCGCCGCGAACGCGTAGGCAAAGTTCGGTGTGGAATAACCGGTCTCTTTATCGAACTGTGTTGTACGCGGCGCGAGATATTTGAACTCACCGATTGCCGGTCGTTCTTCGGCTTTCCATTTTTTCAAGGCGACCTCTGCCGCGCCTCTGATGGAGTTGCCAGACATAAAGGTCATGCGTGACGCGGAAACGCTTCCTGAGTTGCCCATCGTTGCAGAATCAGAAGAAATCAACTTTACTTTCTCAACCGGTACGCCGACAGCTTCCGCGGTCATTTGCACCATGACAGTGTGCGTGCCCTGTCCCACTTCCGCGCTTGCGTGGTGCAGAACCACATGGTCTATTTCGATGTTGCCGTGGATTTCCACGCGCGCCCAGCAGTTCTCCTCATAGCCAAATGAGAAGCCAATGTTCTTGAAACCTGCTGCAAATCCATGACCGCGCTTGATATGGGCGGGACGTTTTTCTTCCTTCGTCTTTCCTTTGCTCCACCCAAATTTATCCCTGGCCGCTTCTATACACTGTATCACGCTCACGGGACTTGGCGAGGGTGTTCCCACGCCCAGCGTGTCGCCATCTTTCAAGGCGTTCTTCAAACGGAACTCAACGGGGTCCATGCCAAGTTTTTCGGCAAGCTTGTTCATCTGTGTTTCAGCCATGAACAGAGCCTGCGGCGCGCCGAAGCCGCGGAACGCTGCGCCCGGCAGGTTGTTGGTGTAGACACCATACACGTCAGTTTTTACATTGGGGATGTAATAGGATCCAGTCGAGGTGATCGTGGAATTTCCCAGCACTTTATTCGATGTGTACATATATGCGCCGCCATCACCGATAATTTCATTTTCCACCGCGACGACTTTGCCGTCCTTTGTCGCCCCCCATTTTGCGCGCAAGACCGCCGCATGACGTTTTCCATGGCCAATGATCGATTCCTGCCGTGACCAGATAATTTTTACGGGTCTTTGTAATTTCCATGCCGCGAGCGCCAGCAGGATCTGCACGGACATATCTTCACGCCCGCCGAATGCGCCGCCGATCGCGGGATAGACCACGCGGATACTTTCATTCGGCATATTCAGCGCATGCGCGATCTGATGCCGGTCCTCATGTGTCCATTGTCCTGCAGCCGCAACCGTGATACGACCTTCCTCGTCGATATAAGCAATTCCTGCTTCGGGTTGCAGATAGGCATGTTCCTGCACGGGCGTGCGATATTCACTTTCAACGATCACATCCGCTTTGGCGAATCCCTGCTCCACATCCCCTTTGCGGATCTTGTAGTGGACACAGATATTCGAATCGCCGATCTCTGCGTGGATGCGCGGCGCGTCGGGTTTCATCGCCTCGACTGGGTCGGTGACGATGGGCAGATCTTCATACTCGACCTCGATCAACTTAACCGCCGCGGCTGCTTCGGCTTCGCTTCGCGCAACCACAGCCGCAACCTGGTCGCCGATAAACCGAACGATATCTCTGCCCTTCGCGCTGAGCGGAGGGTCGAGACGCGCAGCGTCGAAACCCGCAGTCGAAGCGGGCTCAGGGGCCGGCCCGCACAAAACGGGCTGGTCCTGCCATTGCAGGCCATACTCATTGACGGGTACATCCTTGGCAGTGTACACCGCGACCACGCCCGGCGCGGCTTCGGCCCTGCCGGTCTTGATCGATTTGATGCGTGCGTGCGGGCGATCCGTGAACAGGATCTTCATGTGCAACATGTCCTGCATCGACAGGTCGCCTGGATAAAGGGTTTCCCCGGTGACTTTGCCGCGCGCATCCACGCGGGGCAGGGATTGGCCGATGGTGGCGTGTGTGGTCATGAGTTAATCTTGGAAAAACTTATCCTTTTCTTTATCTCTTATACGGCTTCGTCTTGACTCTCGGAGGCGGAGCGTCGGTGGGGCCATAGCGCGGCGGACCGAAGATCTGGTAAATATAGCCGTAAATTACTGACATCACTCCACCGATCACGACCGTAATCGCGATCGTGAATATCACGTTGGCGATTAGATTGGTCTGTGTCTGAAGGAATGTCAGAATTGTCGCCACGCCTGATAACCTCCACAAGAGCGGATGGAATGTGGGTGTGCCCAGCCAGTCCGTTGGGATGGGCCAGCCGTTTTTGAGGCCATAGTCCACCAATAATAACGATACCCCATAGGCAAGGATTGGCACGATCACGATCATGAGGCAGCCAATGCCGCGCATCACAGGATGCACGACCCCTCTTTTGGGTCTGGGGACCTGTCTTGCATGTGAACTATATTTGCCCATCTTTTACCTCTTGAGTTGCTTTACTCGCATCCACGGCATCGCCGTGTGCAGCGCCGTGTATCGCCTTCACAATTTTGTAATAACCTGTACAGCGGCATAGGTTGCCTGTGATGGCCTGTTCGATCTCGTTGCGGGTCGGGTTGGCTTTCTCGTCCAACAACATGGCGGCCGACATGATAAAGCCCGGTGTGCAGTATCCGCATTGGACCGCGCCATGCTCGATAAATGCTTCCTGGACGGGGTGTAAACGCTCCCTCACCCCTAGCCCCTCAATCGTCACGATCTCCGCGCCATGCGCGCGCGGTGCAGGCACGAGACATGCCATGACCGCCTTGCCATCCAGGAAAACAGTGCACGCGCCACACTCGCCCTCAGCGCAGCCTTCTTTCGTGCCGATCAGATTCCCTTCTTCGCGCAGGAGACGAAGCAGGGTCTTATTGAATCCATGATCGAAAATATATTTCTTTTCGTTGATGGTCGTTTCAATCGGAGCAGACGGCGATTGGTGCGCAGACTGCGTTCCGCCATTTGAGTTCTGTTCCCCCCATAGCAGGATCGGTTCAGCCGGCATCCCAAGCTGTTCCTGTCCATCGCGCACCGACGTCAACCCGCGTTTGGTGCAGACACGCACCATCTCAAGCCGGTACGCGGCGCTGCCGCGAATATCGTCAATGGGTTTGCTGGCGTTCATGGTCAGGCGCGCGGCTTCTTCGATCACATCATCGCCTAGTTGCTTGCCTTCGAGGTATTTCTCCGCTGCCTCGGCGTGGATGATCGTCGGCGCGACCGCTCCCAGCGTGATGGAGGCTGATTTAACGGTGCCAGCCTGAGTATCCAGAATGAGCGCTACATCTATAACGGAAATGGCCTGGGCGCGGCGCAACGCCAGTTTGATGAACGTCCCGCGTGCTGTACTCGCCATCGCAGGGAAGGAAATATCCACCATCATTTCGTCGGGCTGCATCACCGTTTTGCGGACACCGGTGTAAAAATCCCTGAGCGGGACTGTGCGGGTGCTTTTTGTGGATTGTAAAGTCACCGACGCACCCAGCGCCATGAGTGGGGTGATGGTGTCGTTGGCGGGAGAGGCAGTGATGAGGTTGCCCGCGATCGTGCCGCGGTTGCGGATCTGCGGCGCGCCGACCTCCCATGCCGCGCGCGCCAGCGGGTAGGCACGCGCGCGGATCAACCTTGATTCCACGCAGTGGTTGTGCGTGACCAGCGGGCCCAGGTGAATGACTTCCTCTTCATCGATTGTGATGCGATCCAGACCGGGAATGCGCGTGACATCTATCAATGTATCGATCCCCGTGCGCACGCCACGCTCAAGTTCAAGGATCAAGTCTGTTCCCCCCGCCATAATGCGGGCGCGTTCCCCCTTTTCCGCCAAAGTTTGAATTACTTCTTCAATCGTCGTCGCGTTGGTATATTCTTTCCACATGGTTTCATAAGAGACCCTAAGGGTTTTTGCGAAGCATCCCCGAAGTGGGAAGGGGCAAAACCCTTAGGGTCTGATTCAATTATTTCCCATCACCGGTCACAGCTTCGGACCGTCTGTTGTACGTTTCCACTGCCAGCCGCGCAAGCGATGTCACGTTGCGGATGGCCGCGGGAAGTGCGGCCTGGTCACCGAGGCTCGCCTCAACATTATCGAGGGCGCGCCCTACTTGTTCAGCAAGATCAAAGAACGCGGCATCGAATTGATAGATCG
>Ga0209002_10003363_pt1 | contig 12707 bp, 11 predicted proteins | sample Rifsed16ft2_FD_184010 | JGI IMG/M metagenome (GOLD analysis project Ga0209002, IMG submission 184010) | Soil microbial communities from Rifle, Colorado, USA - sediment 16ft 2 (version 2) | ecosystem: Environmental > Terrestrial > Deep subsurface > Rock core/Sediment | place: Rifle, Colorado...
GTATGATCGATTGCTCAGCTTAAGGCAAAGCCAGGTTGTCCCCGCCAGTCAAAAGATAAGGATCCCGACAGTGATTTACCACGATTCCAAGCTGAACGCCATATTTTTTGAACACATTCCCGGGGAGGCTCTGCATGAAATCATGAGCAGCTCAGCATTTTTAGCCTCGGTCAGACAACTGCCGAGCTTCTTATCTCACTTCCAGTCCAGACCGGTAATGCTGGAAGACCAGCATTCACTGACAGATGAATTAGAGGTGATGAAAAGATGGTACAAGTATCTGCGACTGGTTTTCCCCAGCTTAAGGAGTGTGGCTGGCGAAGCCTATAGTAAAATCGTTGATTTATCAAGCTTAATAAGGAGCCGGAGCCTGGTGCCTGCCCACCGGGACTTCCATGACAAGCAGATTCTCAGGAACGGAAAATATCTCTATATTCTAGATTGGGATTTGTCCTGTCTGGCTGACCCGGCTTTGGATTTAGGTAATTTTCTAGCCCATTTAGAACTCCGCAGTTTTCAGCACCCGGAATTCAGCCCGACCTTAGAGAGAGCGGAAGCCATGTTGTTAGAAGACTTCAATGCCAGTCACAGGCGCAGTAATCCTAAAAGCTTAGAGTTTTACCGGCTCTGTTCTCTTTTCCGGCTGGCTTGTGTTTACGCCTTTAGACCGAAATGGCATTTTTTGGCTGGACCACTTTTGAACCAATGTCTGAATTCAAACCAAATAGAAACCGTTAAAAGGAGTAACTATGAGGAAACATAATCAATATCTGGGGGAGTTGGTCGATCTGGGGGGATTTACGGTAACTAGGTGGCTGCTTTTTGCCTTTGGCGCGGTCTTGCTCCCAACCTTTGCTCAAGCTAGAGACTTGAAGGCTGACTTTGAAAAGCTGCAAGCTGGCAGTCGGATCGAAGTCGAGTTGGAATTTCCGGCAGATTCGGTCTTAAGAGCAGAGTCTATAGAGCCGGCGCCAAAGGAAGGGAAGGACAAGCTCAGGGGGTATATCACTTCACTGCAAGGTCCCACCAATAACTGGATTGAAGTGATGGGAATTAAAGTCAAATTCTCCGAAGAAACCGTCAGTGATTTTAGTAAGAGTTTGCCCACCTCTGATGATTTGAAGCTGGGGCAGAGAATTTACGTGAAGGGGAAACCATATGGGAATTATCTCAAAGCCAAGCAAGTTATGACTAAGCGTTTGAAGGAATCGAATAAAGTGACCGGTACCATTACAGAGAAGATCTGGCAGAATAAAGAGTCATTCTGGATTGTTATCCTGGAGAAGAAAATAAAAGTTGACCGAAAAACCAACATTTTAAGGGAGTAACTTTGAGGAAACATAATCAATATCTGTGGGAGTTGGTTAATTCGGGAGGAATTCCAGTATCTAGGTCGCTGCTGTGGCTGCTTTTTGCCTTTGGCGCGGTCTTGCCCCCAACCTATGCTCAGGCTGGGGACCTGAAGGCTGACTTTGAAAAGCTGCAAATAAACAGCCGGGTCGAAGTCGAGCTGGAATTTGTCGCCGATTCGGTCTTGAGAGCAGAGTCTATTAAGCCGGCGCCAAAGGAAGGGAAGGACAAGCTCAGGGGATATGTCACTTCACTGCAAGGCCCCACCAATAACTGGATTGAAGTGATGGGAATCAAAGTAAAACTGTACGAGGAGACGGTTAGTGATTTTGGCAAAAATCCACCCACCGCCGATGATTTCAAAGTAGGGCAGAGAATCTACGTCAAAGGCAGACCCCGGGAGAATTATCTCAAAGCCAAAGAAGTGCTGATTAAAAACCTCAAGGAATCCAATGAAGTGACCGGTACCCTTACCGAGAAGATCTGGCGGAACAAGGAATCATTTTGGATTGTTATCCTGGGAAAGAAAATAATAGTTGACCGAAAAACTGACATCGCTTCCACCAGCGAGGAATTTAAGTCGGAAGTATATCAGCGGGTCATAGATATTGATGAGAGCAGGCCAGGATTGGGGTTAGCCTTGGGGGATTTATTGTTTCTCTCCGGGGGGTTGGAACTGAATACCACTCCTCAGCGTAATTACAGCTTGCAGAATGACACTTTAAAAGACAAACTGGTTCAGGCGGGAGGTATACTGGATTTAGAGCTGAGCGGAGTCTACTCTGAACATTTGGAGAGTTTTCTCAAAACCCGCTGGCTGGTAGAGCGAGCGATAACCAGAGAAAGGCTGCCCCCCTTAGTTGAAACCTCCCAGAATGTCTTTCGGGTACGGGAGGTGTGGGTGTTGTTCAAAGATATTGGCAATTTTCCCTTTGGTCTCAAAATCGGACGCCAGGATTTCGACGAGCCCCGGGAGTGGCTCTATGATGCGGATTTGGATGCTGCCAGATTATACGCCTATTTTTTTGACTCCTGGAGGCTGGAGCTTGCCTGGATAAAGCATATCGAACCCCCCAGCGACAAGTATGAGAATACTTCTGATATTCTTTTTTACTCAACCTGGGACACCCATCGAATATTAGGTGGTCCAATTGGCTCCCTTTTCAAAGAGAATCAATTGGGCGTTTACTACTTAAGAAGATTCGACCCATCCTCCAGAAACTGGGAGCCCCGCTGGCTGGGGCTGCGTATGTTAGGGAAGACCAGAGGATTGGTTAGATTCAAGTACTGGGGTGACCTGGCTTTTTTAAGGGGGGAGGATAAGGGAAGGAAATTCGAATCTTACGCAGCCGACTTCGGAAGTTCTCTAATTTTTAACATCAGATTTGAGCCCTCACTCACTTTTGGCTATGCTTTAGGCTCAGGAGATACGACCCCCAAGATCAGTCCTAACAAATCATTTGAGCAGACCGGCTATGAAGATAACTATGGCAGATTCAACGGAGTGGCTTCTTTCAAATACTATGGCGAGATCTTTGACCCGGAGTTGAGCAACATGAGAGTTTTTACGGTAGGAGTGGGAGTAAAACCGGGCCAGATTTGGTCTTTGGACTTAATCTATCATAAGTATCGTCAGGTAGAGCTGGCTTCCCCTCTGAAAGATACTGACCTTTACAACCAGACGCCCTTGCTGATTTCAAAAGAGTTGGGGTACGAGTTGGATTTAGTGTGGGGTATTGAAAAATTCAAAAATTTCGACGCTAAGGTCATTCTGTCTTACTTCTCCCCAGGTGAAGCGTTTGAGGTGCCTGGATTTATCGAGACTTCTGGGGCTTATCGGCAGAGATTCCAAGTTGAATATAACTTTTAGAATCTAATTCATAACCATCAATTTTGGAAATCCAATCTATAACTATGGAGGTAGTATGAGACGGATAATCTTTATTATCAATTTGCTAATCCTTATAGGCTTGCCAGCAAAGTTATTGTGGGCACAGAGTTTTAGCCTATCGGGAAAGGTAACCAATCAGGCAAGCGTAGGTGTAGCGGGAGTGGATTTGGACTTTTATGATTCTAACACCGGCGACAAGATCGGTACGCTTGATGCTGATACAGACCTATTAGGAAACTACGCTCTCCTGGTCCCCGCTGGCACTTACGATATTGTGTTTACCCCTCTTGCAGGAGGCGGCCTGGTACCCAAAGAGGTGAAAACTTTCACTATTTCCAACCACACGGTCCTAAATGTAACCTTGCTCACCGGCTTTACTCTATCAGGCAAGGTGACTAACAATCTAGCGGTCGGAGTTGACGCGGTTGATATTAATGTCATCGACGTCATTACCGGAAATAAGTTGTTTACCCCCGGAGACAATACTGATATCAATGGCAACTATTCCGTAGTTGTCCCGTCCGGCACCTATGACCTTGTTTATAGCCCTCCCCAGGCGACTAAGTTAGTGGCGGTAACGCATACCAATATTGCCATCTCTTCCAACACCGTCCATAATGTCACACTGAATCCTGGATTTCTGTTGAGCGGGACGGTCACAGACAACAGCTTTACACCGATTCAGGATGTAGATTTGGATGCCTTTATCTCTTCCACCGGCGAAAAAGTGACCACCCCCGGGGATAACACCGACAACAACGGGATATACAGCATTGTGATCCCAGGTGGAACTCTGGATATCAGCTACAATCCTCTACCGTCCACCGGACTTGCTCCACTCTTGCTCCACAATGTCGTTATAACCAAAGATACTACCATAAATGTTACCCTATTCCCAGGAATAACCATCTCTGGTCAGGTAAAAGACCAATTCAACACCGTGGTTCCAAATGTTGATCTGGATGTGATAGACACTCTCACCCAGCTAAAACTTTCCATCTCCGGAGATGTAACTGACCAGAATGGGAACTATTCTATAAGAATACCAGTGGGGGTTTATGATATTACTTATGAGCCGCTGGATTCGACTCATCTGGTTCCCCAGAAGCTGGCCGGTTTATCACTGGCCAATGATACGACTATAAACGTCTCCTTGAGTGCAGGTGCAATCCTTTCCGGCAAAGTCTCCAACCAGTCCAGCCAGGGCATTCCCCTGGTGGATTTAAACGTTACTAACTCAGCTACCCAGGAAAGACTTTTCACTCCCAGCGACAATACCGATGCCAACGGCAATTACTCCCTGGTTATACCCGCAGGAACCTACGACATTGACTTTAACACTCCTACAGGCACAAGATATGTTGCTAAGGTGCTTTATAATCAGGCCATTAATAGCGATAAAACGCTAAACGTCATTCTGTCCACTGGGTTTTATGTCAGCGGCAAGGTTTCTGACCCACTCAGCAGCGGCGTAGCCAGTGTCAAAATTGGGGCTGATTATACTTACACTGGTCAGGAGCAGTTGATTACCAATAAGCTCACTGACGGGGCGGGCAACTATCAAATTGTGCTTCCCTCCGGACTCTTTAGATTATCTTTTGATCCTCCACTGACTACGGGGCTGGCTGGGCTGTACTTATACGACGTCAATATCTCCAAGGATACGATCATCAACGTCTCCCTTCCCAATGGAGTAAGCCTATCTGGTACAGTTACTAATGTTTCCAGCCAGCCCATTCTAAATGTGGATTTAGACATTTATTCAGTTTCAACTGGCTTAAAAGTATTCACCGGCAACGACAATACCAATACAAGTGGCAACTATCTGGTTAGGGTAGCTCCTCAAACATATGATGTTGTCTTCAACTCACCGGAGGGGAGCAACTATGCCTCGGCCATATTCAGGAATGTAAACGTATCCACTAACACAGTCCTCAATGCTACCTTGCAAATGGGGAAGTCTCTATCCGGTCAGGTAAAGGACAGCAGCAATGCTCCGGTCTTTGACGCGGATGTGAGAGTATATGAAGCTGGCACCATCAACTGGATTCCTACGCCTCGGAACAGCACCGATTCATCCGGTCTTTATCAGGTTTATATTCTTTCTGGAAATTACGATATAATATTTGATCCCCCCAGCACAGGCATCTGGGACTCGCTGGTCTTATCTGGAGTAAATATCACCGCAGATACGATTTTAAATGTTTTACTGCCGTTTAAGCCCTGTGCCGCCAAACCTGGTGATGCCAATGCCAGCGGTACTTATACCTTAGGTGATGCCATTGCCATTGTTAATTACATCTTCAGCAAACCGGGCTGTGTTCCTTTACCTACCTGCTGGCTGTCCGGTCTGCTTTGTCGCGGGGACTGGAATGGGACTGGTACTGTAACTTTAGGAGATGCCATTCGGGCAGTCAATTATATCTTCAACAAGCCGGGTGGACCCTGGAATGCGCTGCCTGTGGGACTGTGCTGTCTGCCTTAGTCCAAAGAGTAAAAACGCATCGTAATATACAGGAGAGGGTCAGATGGCTTTTTCCTGTTTGTTTGGCGCAGAGAAATCTGACACCATTTAGGGCTGAGAAAATTCTTAAGAAAACTCTCTGAGGAATTGTGAAATAGGGGACTGAATTTATCGCGCGGGGGTACCCCACCCCTGTTTCCATTTTGTTTCCAATTGAGGCAGGCTAACCAAGAGCGTGCCCTAGTTCCAACCCTAAATGGTCCTGAAGGCTCTGAAACCGGACAACCCTCAAAAAAATGCTTGACAGAGATGAAATGCAGCAATATATTAGTAAAAATAAAAGAAAAGATGGTCTGTTATTCGTGTAATATGCTCTACTCTACTGCCTGCGAGTACGCCATAAGAGCCATGGCCTATTTGGCGCGGCAACCGAAAAATAAGTTTTCCCCTTTAGAGGAGATAGTCAGATACGATGGCCTCCGAGCTCCCTTCCTGGCCAAGACTCTACTCCAACTTGTTAAGCAGAGACTTGTAGTTTCTCAGAAAGGACCGGGAGGCGGATTTTCGTTGGCTAAAAAGCCGAAAGAGATCTGCCTGTTGGACATCGTCCAGACTATAGATGGTGAGCCTGATTTTACCCGGTGTGCCGTGGGTCTGGCAAAATGCTCGAGTAAAATGCCCTGCCCCCTGCACGACTCGTGGCTGAACGTGAGAACCAGCATCAGAAAGTATTTAGAAACCCAGACCTTGGATAAACTGGCTAAAGCAGTTGAAAAAAAACTGGAATACCTCCAGAAAAATCCCAAAAGCAGAGTTTGATTAGAACCATCATGCACAAATGATATTTTTTTTGGCTCAGGAATGAAAATGGGTCTCTATTTCAAATGGGTTTTCAACTTTCGGGGTAGCCTAGGCCTCAGATTTTTCGAAATCGCACTACTAATATCAAGTATCTCAGTCTTGAATTGTTGCTCAAAGTCCCGGAATCAAGGGCGAGTTGACTGGGAAATAAGATCTGACTCAATTCTTTCCAGTTTGGCATCCAGCCCCCAGCTTCAAGAAGGTTATAAAGTTTATAAGAATTACGGCTGTATCCTCTGTCATGGCGTAAATGGTGAAAAAGGAGTAAAAAATGCAAATGCCCAGACCGGGGAAGAGATTCCAGCTTTGACCTACGTGGCGGAAGGATACACCCAGGATGAATTGAAACAACAAATATTGAAAGGTCTGAAAGACATTCCTCAGAAAGATTCTCTGGGCCGGACTCCCCCTTACCGAATGCCCAGCTGGAAAGGAGCAATCAGCGATCAAGAATTAGAGCTCTTGGCAGACTACTTAATGAGTCTGATGCCCAAGGGAGAAAAGGAAGAATGGTAGTCTTACTCAAAATTTCCAGAGGAGGTGAGCAGCCAATCAAGAGAGAGTGGTAAAGAGTCTATATGGCCTTACGGCATATGTCTCCAGAAGTGCAGAGGATAGGTGAAAGTATGACATTACAGCTGAGATGAAATGGAAAACTAACAAAAAACCATAGATTCAAGGAGGATAAAATGAGAAGAGCAGGTTTAATTTTTCTCCTGATGATATTGTCGTTCTTTACGGTCTCGATAGCCCAAGCCCAAAAGGCCAAGTGGCTTGTCACCGGCTACATGGATTGGCAATACAGTTGGACCCAAAAAGAGGACACCCTCACCAGTGTTGGAACCTTCGACAACTACCATTTCAATCCCATATTTCTATTCCAGATGCAAGATAACCTGTTGGCTGCTGCAGAAGTAGAGGTTGAACATGGGGCTGAGTTCGAACTGGAGTATGCCTTCATTAGCTACATCTGGAATGACTATGTCACCCTTACGGGTGGTAAGTTTCTGGTTCCCTTTGGAGTGTTCAACGAAAGACTTCATCCCTCCTGGATTGCCAAGGTCCCTACCAGGCCCTATTCCAACGACCAGGTGATTCCAGTTGCCTGGAGCGAGGCAGGAATTATGCTCAGTGGAGCCGTAGGCATTGCCGCTCCTTATAGCAGGGTGAACTACAATCTCTATCTAGTGAACGGCTTAGAAGGGGGTATCGGAGCTAAGATGAGAGACCTCAGAAAGGAAGATGACCGCGATAAGAAGAACAATAACAAGGCGGTCGGGGGGAGGCTGGGAGTAGTCCCTTACAAAGGAGTGGAGATCGGTGCGTCCGCTTATACTGGCAAATACGATGCAGTCAAATCCCCTAAGTTAGACCTTAACCTGTTCGGGATAGACGCTGAATTTCATCACCAGGACTTTTTCGAACTAAGGGGAGAATTCAATCAGGTTGATCAAGCTATTTCTCCGGACACTTTTCAGGTGAAGCGCGGGTGGTATGCTCAGGCCGCTCTGAAGTTAGGTTTTACCGAAGTGGATATACTTAACCCGGTGGAGATCGTGGTCAGATACTCAGCCCAAGACTTTGGGGGAAAGGCTGAAGATTTCACCGAATTCACTCCCTGCCTAAACTACTACTTGGCCAGCAGCACGATTTTCCGCATCGCCTTCAGATTGAATCAGGAGAAAGAGAACGAAATAGATAACAATGAGTTTATCTTTCAGTTTGCCCAAGGATTCTAAAGGAGAGAAAAATGAAAAAAGTTAAGAAAATTACCGGACTGGTTTTGGCTGTTAGTTTTCTGGCAATCCTGGTCTATCCTTCCCTGGTACTAACTCAGGAAAAAGAGATTACCGGAGAAAATGTTTACCAGGCCAACTGCGGTAAATGCCATTCCGAAAGAAACGCCACTGAGCGCTCAGACGATGAGTGGGCAGTGATAGTAAACCATATGCGGGTCCGCGGCGGACTGACCGCCAAGGAATCAAGAGCAGTCTTAGAATATCTGCAGGAAAACAATGATTAGTCAGGAGGTAAGCTTATGGTAAGAGTAGTCTTCTATTTGGTTCTTTGCCTGACTCTTTTTGGGGCCGGTACTTCTGCGGCTTCTGACCAGAGCGCTCCGGCGGATACTTCCCAGTCTCGCTTTAAGGAACTGGAGAAAGGTCCCAAGACCATCGACGTCTCCAAGTATCCCAAGGAGATGCAGGACAATTACAAGATCTTTGGGAAGACTTGCTCAAAGTGCCACAGCTTGGCCAGGCCCATCAACAGCACTTATGCCCTGCCGGATGAATGGGAAAGGTACATCAAGAGAATGAAGCGAAAGCCCGGCTCTGGGATCGGCTCCAAGGAGGCCAAAGCCATCTATGAGTTCTTAGTTTATGATTCCCAAGTCAGAAAAAAGGAACTATATGATAAAAAACTCAAAGAGCAGGAGGCTAGCGGACAGAATAAGGAAAAAGCCAAATAGGGACAAATAAGCTTACGGGGAAGTTGCATGCGCATACTCAGAATCCTGGTCTTGGCACTGGTAGGATTCACCCTGGGTTACAATTTGTCACCCTTATTGCCCGGAAGCGGTGTTGAACAACCCTTCTCCTTCAATCACCAGGTCCACCGGGTAATGGATTGTACTCTCTGCCACTCAGGAGCAAAGGCCGGCGTCCAGGCCGGCCTTCCCCAAGCAGAAGTGTGTCTGAAATGCCATGCCACTTCCCCTCTTGCTAATGCTAACTACCGAGAGATCTGGAAACTAGCCGAAAGCGGAAATCCGATTCGGTGGAACAAGTTAGCTAAAGTGCCTAACCATGTCTACTTTTCCCACAACCGGCACGTCCGATTAGCCGGTCTGGATTGCCAGGAGTGCCATGGCAAAATATCACTGGCAGAAAAACCTCCCTCATCTCCTCTGAAGAAAATATCTATGAATAACTGTTTGGACTGCCACCGCAAAAGCAAAGTTTCCCAAGATTGCGCTGCCTGCCACCGCTAAAAGATGCAGATTACGCGTAGAGATTTTCTGGCCTTTAGTGGATTTACTTTAGCCGGGATTACCTTGGGGGAATGGGGCAAAAGCAAGCTATTGGCCAAGGAAGAGTACAAAGATGGTCTGCTGGCAGGAATTGGAAAAGAAGAATTCAAACTGTCAATTTGCGGCCAATGTCCGGCTGGGTGCGGAATCGTGGTCAGGCTGGTAGATGGTTATCCCAGAAAAATCGAGGGGAATCCGCTTTGCCCTATAAGCCGGGGCAAGCTTTGCCCCAAAGGACAAAATGGGCTGCAGGTTCTTTATGATCCAGACCGTTTAGTCGGACCGGTAAAAAGAACCGGAAAGAGAGGCGATAATCAGTGGGAGAAGATCTCCTGGGAGGAAGCGGTAGAAATTGTTACGGACAGATTACGAGAGCTCAGAAACGATCGAAAGGCTCATCAACTTTTGGTTCTAACCCAGGAGAACCGAGGCTTATCTGGAAAACTCTGGGAGCAGTTTACCTCGGCCTATGGCACTCCCAATTTGGTGCAAGTTAATCTGCTTCGAGACCCCGGCATCTTGTGGGCCCAATTTCTTATGCAGGGTATAAAAGATTATCCTGCCTATGATATAGAAAATGCCAGATATATTCTCTCCTTTGGAACTCCCCTTTTGGAAGGGTGGTATTCCCCCACCTGGATGCAAAGAATGTATGGTAACTTCAGGAGGAAAAGACCTGAAACCAGAGGCAAACTGGTTCAGATTGAACCAAGGCTTTCTCCCACTGCGGCTAATGCGGACGAATGGATCAGCATCAATCCCGGAACTGAAGCTGCATTAGCCTTGGGATTGGCCTATACCATCCTTAAGGAGGGTAGATACGACGAGGACTTCGTCCGGAAACACACCTTTGGCTTCGAGGATTGGACCGACAAACAAGGCCAGGGCCACTTAGGGTTTAAGAACTGGGTTCTTCAGGAATATCCCACCGAGACCGTCTCCAAAATCACAGGGGTTCCAATTGTTACCATCATTCGTTTAGCCAGAGAGTTTGCAGAGCTGAGACCGGCTTTGGCCATTGGAGAAAGAAGACCCCCTTCCGGAGGTCTCAATCTCCAGATGGCTGTGCTGGCACTCAACGCCTTGGTAGGAAGCCTCGACTCAGAAGGAGGTACACTCATTCAGAGAGAGGTACCTTTTAAGAAATTTCCTTCGCTGGAATCCTCTTCACCAACAGCACTAAAAATTAGTCCCATTTTAGAAAACAATAACCTGGCTGGTTGGGAGGTGTTCCCTCATTTGACCAATGCCATTTTGGAGGAAAAGCCTTACCCGGTAGAAATTCTATTGATTGATAAGATAAATCCCTTCTCCAATTGCTACCCGATTGGAGAGTGGGCGCAAGCTTTAACCAAAATCCCGTTTATAGTAAGTTTCTCGCCTTTTTTGGATGAAACTTCTCAGTATGCTGACTTGATTTTGCCGGACCATACTTTTTTGGAGAAATGGCAGGATGTGGTTCCCTACCCCGCCTTGGGCTCTGCTTGCCTAGGAGTCTGCCAACCGGTGGTGGAGCCTTTCTTGGACACCACAGACACGGTAGAGCTAATTTTGAAAATTTCTAACAAATCAGATGAGACCATACACAAGAGTCTGCCTTGGGAAAACCATCCCGAGCTGATACAAGATGGTCTGCGAGGAGTTTACGAATCCCGGAGAGGAATGGTATTTGGCACTCCTTTCCAGGGGGCCTGGATGAGACAGATGGAAAAAGGAGGATGGTGGAGTGCTGAATATTCAAATTTCGAAGAATTCTGGAATCGGATTTTAGAAAAAGGGGGTTGGTGGGACCCTCTTTATGAATACCAACGCTGGGAAAGAGCTTTTCAAACCCCTTCTGGTAAATTTGAATTCTATTCCCAGGCCTTAGAAAAACTTACCCCTGCTGGCCAGACAAGAGGGAAAAGCTCGGATTCGGTGTTCTTGCCTTATTATGAAGCCCCCAGCTGGCAAGGTGAAGAAAGCCTGTTCCCTTTTTATCTTAATGTGTTCGAACCGTTGACCTTTTCCGCACTCTTGAACAGCAACCAGCCTTATCTCTACGAACATATCACCCCGCATCTGCCAGTCCAGTGGCAAAGCTGGGTGGAAATTCATCCGGAACAGGCTCATAAGCTGGGAATCAAGGAGGACGATTGGGTTTGGGTGGAATCTGTTCTGGGTAAAATCAAAATTAAGGCCAAACTCTATTCTGGAACTCTGCCAGAAGTCGTCAGCATACCATTAGGATTAGGTAATGGTGGCAACGGAAGATGGAGTCTGGAGAAAGCCACCAATCCGAATCGGTTGGCAAGTGGCAACGGAAAGTCATTAGATAAAAACCTGAGCTATCTTAAGATTAAACTTTACAAGGCTTAGAGCGTAACTTATGCCTCGTTGGGGAATGGTAATTGATTTAGACCGCTGCACCGGCTGCCAGGCCTGCGTCATCGCCTGCAAGCAGGAGAATAACGTCCCTTTTGTCTCTCCTGCAGAAGCTGAAAAAAGAAGGACTATTGCCTGGATTAACGTAATTCAGTTCCGCGAGGAAAACTCCACCTCTAGAATGAAGTTTTTACCCATCTTGTGTCAGCACTGCGACCGACCCCCCTGCACTCCGGTCTGCCCCACCGGGGCAACCTACAAGAATAAAGAGGGCTTGGTGGCACAGGTCTACCCGCGCTGTATTGGCTGCCGCTACTGTGCTAACGCCTGCCCTTACACTATTAAGTTTTTCAACTGGTATGCTCCTCACTGGCCCGAGCAGATGCAGCCTATGTTAAACCCGGATGTTTCGGTGCGACCCAAAGGGGTGGTGGAAAAATGCACTTTCTGCCACCATCGCTTGATGAAAGCCAAAGAGAAGGCCGAGACCGAGAAAAGAGAGCTCTCGCCTGAAGATTATACACCAGCCTGTGCTCAAACTTGCCCGACCGGCGCGATAATCTTTGGGGATCTCGATGACCCTTATAGTGAAGTGGCAAGACTGTCTAAAGACGCACGTGCCTTCACCTTGATGGAAGATTTAGGAACCAAACCCAAGGTAATCTACTTGCGAGCTGGAGCTTAGAATGCAGACCAGGCCGATTAACGACGAGGCCTTATTCAAACCGATTCTCTTTACGGGGAAA
>Ga0209002_10003368_pt1 | contig 12702 bp, 6 predicted proteins | sample Rifsed16ft2_FD_184010 | JGI IMG/M metagenome (GOLD analysis project Ga0209002, IMG submission 184010) | Soil microbial communities from Rifle, Colorado, USA - sediment 16ft 2 (version 2) | ecosystem: Environmental > Terrestrial > Deep subsurface > Rock core/Sediment | place: Rifle, Colorado...
AAGGCGTTGGCCGGTGGTGTTCATTGCTGCCACGCTGGGGGCGATCATCCTGGCGCCGATCATGTGGGATGCGGTCCTGAGCGGGCTGTTAATGGTTGAAGTGCTGCGGCCCTTGCGTCCAGGTCCCACACGATGGGTCACCAGGAGCCCGCAGGAGGCGCGGGTTACCTTCCCCGGCGGGGATCGTGTTATGCATGCGAATCTGTACGTGCCGGCCGGTGGGGGGAGGCGGGCTGGGGTGGTGCTCGTCCATGGAGTCGTCGAGACAGGGAAGGACGATCCACGGATGGTCTGGCTTGCCAGGTTGCTGGCCCGCTCCGGCTTTGTCGTGTTGGTTCCGGACTTCTTGGGCTTCAAGTCCCTGAGGCTTCGAGCCTCCGACATCCGAGAGATGAGCGACGCTGTCGTTTACCTGCACTCTCTGCGTGAGCGGGTCCTTCCCGACCGGATCGGCATGATTGGGTTTAGCTACGGCGCCGGACCCATGCTGATCGCCGCGGCTGACCCGCGCCTTGAAAGGCGCCTGAGGTTCGTGGTCTCCTTCGGCGGCTACTATGATCTCGTCCAGGTCATCAAATTCGTGACGACCGGCTATTACCAGTACGGGGAGGAGAAGGGGTACACAAAACCCAGCGATTATACCCGGTGGATATTCCTCCGGTACAACCTCGATCTGCTTCGCGATCCCGTAGATCAGGCCATCCTGGCCAGGCTGGCGGGGACAAAAGACTTGGAGAACCCTGACGAAAGCCCGGTGCTGCCTTCTGATCTGACGCCCGAGGGCCGGAGCGTGTACAACCTCTTGGTGAACCGCGACCCCGAGAAGGTCGAGACCCTGGTGAGTCGGCTTGCCCCATCCATTCGGGAGATGATCGAGCAACTCTCGCCGTCCCGGCAGATCAGTCGGCTCTCCGCGTACGCGATCATCGTCCACTCAGACCCGGACCCCTTCATCCCGCACACCGAAAGCCTGGCATTGGCGAAAGCCCTGGGGTATAGCGGAAGGGTCCGTCTGGACATCCTCCGTCTTTTCCGGCACGTGCGACCGGAGCTTCCCGAGACAACTCTGGGGAATTTCTTCAGAGTGTATGTCCCACAGGGTTTGAACATCTACCGGCTCATTTTTGATTTGCTCCGCCAGCGGCGATAAGGTAAAATTTTCCCGTGTCGCGCCCGCCGACAGGAGTCGTCGGAAACGGCGTGGTGTGTATGTAATTGGCACTCTCACGGAGGCTGTTCCACAAGAGGAGGAAGTGGATGACCCGTACATACGGACGACTCTTGGGGCTGGTGGTTATCGCAGCGGTCGTCGCGCTGCTGGCTATGCAGCTCGATGTGTGGGCAAGGGCCGGTGGCGGCCGGAGTATGGGGAGCCGTGGCTCGCGCTCCTACTCCAGCCCGAGCCAGAGCTATCGCGCCCCAGCGGCGCCTGCTCAGCCGCGGCCCGACCAGAGGACTCCATTTGCGACCCAAGCGCCGGCTCCTGCAGGGGGCGGGTTCATGCGAAGTCTGGCAGGTGGCCTACTCGGCGGGATCCTGGGCGGGATGCTGTTCCGGAGTCTGGGCTTCGCCGGCTTCGGTGGCATGGGTGGAGGCTTCGGGCTGATGGACCTCGTGATCCTGGCCGCGATCGGCTTCGCGATTTACTGGGTTGTGAAGCAGAGGCGGGAGCGGCGGGTTGTGAGCGAAGGGCCGTACCAGCGGGCGGAACTGGGGGATCGCGGACCGGAGCTCTACCGGACGGGGCAGGCCCAGTCAACGATGGTTCAAGAGACTGACCTGGAGCGAGGAGTGTCATATGTCCGTCAGATGGACCCCGGCTTCGATGAGGGCCGTTTTCGGGACACCTGCACCGACCTCTTCTTCAAGGTCCAGGCCGCCTGGGGAAATCGTGAGATGGAACCACTGCGCGCCATTCTCACTCCAGAAATGTACATCCAGCTCTCGGAGGATGTGGAGCGGTACAAGAAGGAACGGCGGATCAACCGCTTGGAGAATATCGCCGTGCGGTCCGTGGAGGTGACGGAGGCCTGGCAAGAGCAAGGACAGGACTATGTGACTGTTCGCTTCCTCGCGAATCTTCTCGATTACACAGTGGAGGAGGGTACGGGCCACGTTGTCGAGGGAAGCCGGATCGAGCCGGTCAAGTTTGAGGAGTTTTGGACTTTCACCCGCCCGGTAGGGCCGAATCCCTGGCGATTGTCGGCCATCAACCAGGCTGAGATCTAAGCCTTCGGCTTTCAGCGATCAGCTTTCAGCAGGTGACTCCGTTGTTCCTCGAACTACTTCACCTTTCCGGTTAACCGCACTTCCGTCATGCCCCCTTTTCTGTGACTCGCTCAGGCCCGCTCGGTGGCGCTATTCTGATTTTGCAAAACTCCAGCGCTTGGAGTGAAAGGATGAGATGACACTCCGGGCAAACGCGGTTGTCAGGAACAGCTCCTTGAACAAGGTCACCGCAAGCCTCGAAGGTTGAAGATTCCAGTATCGTTTCCTGCGCAGGTGTTCCCGGGTTCTCGCCCAGAATGTTTTCAGATCCTGTCGGGAATAGACGATCCGGTTGCTCAGGGCATCGAACTTGACATAGAGGAGCTGCAATCTTGACGGGAGCCTATGCCTGAATCCTGAGTACACCTGTTGCCATTCCTCGACCTTCAGACTCTGCCAGGCATCTCTGTGGAGGCCACAGAGTTGATCAAGCCATCTCTTGGCAGGTCCTTCTTCCCTTGCAAATTGGCCATAGAGTTTCTGAATCCTGGTCTGGAGGCTTCCCCATTTTTTCAGGAAGGCATCCAGATCCTTGCCGCTGAGTAACATCCTCGACGAGAGATCTTCAAAGGGATCGAGCAGGGCCCTGGCCTTGGCAGGGAGCGTCACCTTGGCATCGTTATATGCCTTTTGCCATTCCGCGATCTTCAGGGTCTGCCAGATCTCTCCCTGGATTCTCTGAAACTCCTCAAGTGCTCGCTTTTCCCTCTCACTCCTCGGGCGTGTCTGGAGCCATATCTCTTCCATTTCCTTGAGAAAGCGGGCCCATGACACGAACAGGCTGACCACATCCTTGGCGCGTTTCCATAGATGGACCGGCAAGGAGTCGATCGCAAACCCGGGTCTCCGCGATCGCCGCTCCTTCAGGCGGAAGAAGCCCGCAATCATGGGGTGTTGCTTCTCGATCAGGGCAGCGTTCTTGTACCACATATGCACAAGGACGAGGTTCCAATACACCTTGGGGTTATGACTCCAACGCGACAGGATGGCCGTAAGATTCTCTTTGCTATAAAAGGACGTCCACGCGTCCTCATACGCCTGAGTCCATTCCTCGGCAGTCATATGTGGGTGCTTGATCGTCGCGTGGAAAGAATCCCTCTTGTTAAAATCGGGGTCCATCCACTCACCACGCTTCTTCATTTCCAGGTGATCGTGGGATCCCGGCAACGGGGTCAGCATGAAGAAGGACGCCTGATCCGGCTGGATGACATCCATGAGATACTGGATGTCGAGGGCCACCCCCTCCTTCGTATCGAAGGGAAGGCCGATGATGTACCCGGTGTGAATGGCAACGCCGGCATCGTGCCACTCTCGCATAATCTCCACGTACTGCTCGACCTTGTTTTGTGGCTTTCCCTCAGCCTTGAGGTTTTCAGGGTTCACGCTCTCCATGCCGATGAACACCTGGCTGCAGCCGGCCTCAGCAGCGAGGCGCACGAAGTCCTTTGGCTTGCGCGCCAGGTCCACCTGCATCATAAAGGAGATCTTGATGCCTTCGTCGTGCAGTCGGATGATGGCTTCAAAGGTCTCACGCCACCACCGCTTCCGGGCAAAGTTGTCGTCGGTAAAGAAGTAAAAATCGACGCCATGTTCGAGGTAATTCTTCCGCACGAGCTCGGCAATGCACTCCGGAGAGCGCTCCCGCATCGTTCGGCCCTGCACATTGATGATCGTGCAAAACGTGCATGCAAAGGGGCAGCCGCGCGAGGTCTCAACAGTCCCGAACGAGGGTCTGGCGAAGCGCTTCATTATTTTGGGTGTTATCACGGGAAGGGGGGCCTCCTCGATGTCCACGAGGTTCTTGAGGTCTTGCGCAAAGGAGTACAGGGGTTTCAATTCCCCGTTGAGCAGATCGGCCAGTATCCCTTCCCAATACCCTTCAACCTCACCGGACACGACAATGATCGATTCCCGAAAGAGTTCCTGGATGTCCGGTTCTTGTTCGCTGAGCATGTTGATGGTCCCACTGGTGTGGAATCCACCCATAATCACGTCAATCCCATATGAACGGAACTGCTTTCCCAGAACGAGGGCCCTCGGGAATTGATTCGTCTGGACCCCTACCAGGCACACCACCAGCTTTGTTGCAGGCTGGCGGCTCCATTGAACGATCTTCTTGACGGGAATGTTTTCCGCTGTCTCGTCGAAGGCATCGACCTGAATGTGGATGCCTCCCAGGGCGCGACGCCTTGCGATATCCTCGGTCAATCCACGCAACACGTTAAGGGTGTTGCTGGGAAGCACGCCTTTCCAGAACCGGATCACATATCCTTCATCGTCATACTTTGAGGGTTTGAGAAGAACGACTCGAAGGGTGTTGTACTTCTTGGACTGAGGGAGCAGGTAGGGATGCTGTGGTTCAGGAAGATCGGGAATGAGTTCTTTGATGGCCAGCGATGAAGTACCACCGTTGTTCTTCGGCTCCTTCTCCATTAACATTCTCCCAAGAAAGCGAGGTTGATTGTTCGTCGGGGCACTGAGAGGTCTGTATCATTGAAGATCTAAAGATACAGCAATAGGCCGTGCTTGGCACCAAACCGGACCCTCACCTTACAACAGATCGCCGAGGGTGTCAACGTGAAAATAGAGGGTCCCGGCGGCCTCGATCCCGCGCCCGCGCTTGACTTTTCGACGAAAGATGCTATAAGAGAAGGGAGAGATACAAAGGGCGTATGAGTCGGAGAAGTTGAGGATCTTTCGCGGGAGCGAAGCCCGATCGTACGGTTCTCCCCGTTGCGTGTGCTCATCTTGGTCGGCGAGTGCGGGGTCGGAATGCGGCGGGGCGTGGTGATCGCCGGTTCCGGCCTCGGCCTGCTGTTCGCGGCCAAGCCGAAGGTGTTTCCTCCGCCCATTTCCCCAAGAGATTCCACTGGATCGCATTCCCCCACTTTCACGTACCTCATAACAGGAGACGGCCCGACCAATGCGCATCCGTAAGGCGGTCTTGCCTGCTGCGGGACTAGGGACTCGGTTCCTGCCCGCGACCAAGGCGCAGCCGAAAGAGATGCTGCCGATAGTGGATAAGCCCACCATCCAGTATGTCGTGGAGGAGGCTGCGGCCTCCGGGATCGAGGACATTATCATTGTCACCGGTCGCGGGAAGAACGCTATCGAGGATCACTTCGATCGGTCGCTGGAACTGCAGATTGCCCTCGAGCGGAAGGGCAACGACGGGCAGTTGAAGGAGATCCAGCGGATCTCCGAGTTAGCTTCCTTCTGCTATGTTCGCCAAAAGGAACCGCTCGGCCTGGGGCATGCGATCCTCGTAACCAGAGCGCTCGTGGGGAATGAACCCTTCGCCGTCTTGCTCGGCGATGACATCATCGATGCGGAGGTCCCCTGTCTCAGGCAGATGATATCCGCGTTCGACAAGCATCGCTCATCGATCATTGCAGTGCAGCAGGTCCCCAGGGAGGAGACCAGCAGCTATGGGATCATCGATCACAAGCCGGTGGAGGATTCGGTCTATCGAATCGAGGACTTGGTGGAGAAGCCAACCCCTGACACTGCCCCCTCCGACTTGGCCATCATAGGGAGGTACATCCTGACGCCCGAGATCTTCGATGCCCTTGAACAGACCCTGCCGGATGAGGGGGGGGAGATCCAGCTCACGAACGGCCTGAGAATTCTGCTGAGAACACAGGCGATCTATGGGTTGGCGTTCCGCGGGCGCCGATATGATGCCGGGAGCAAACTCGGCTTCTTGAAGGCCACCGTGCAGTTTGCCCTGAAGCGCCCCGACCTGGCGCCTGGATTCCGCTCATACCTGAAGACCCTTGACCTGGACGCTGGTGAAGAGATGAGTGAACCGGACCGAAAGGAGCATTGAGAGCTGTGGTGGACAAGGAAGAGACGTTTGGAGGCACGGAGGAGGCACCCGCTTCCGCGGTGGTGATCACCGAGGCCAAGAGCGAGGAGCAGGCCCGAAAGGTGCCTGACACGATGCCCCTTCTTCCGGTGCGAGATGTGGTGGTCTATCCCTTCATGATCTTGCCCTTGTTCGTTGGACGCGAGAAGTCAGTCCGGGCCGTTGATGAATCGCTGTCGAGGGACCGACTGATCCTGTTGGTGGCGCAGCGGGATGCCGAGAAGGAGGATCCCGGCGTCGATGAGATCCATTCAGTCGGAACCGTCGCGATGATCATGCGAATGCTCAAGATGCCGGACGGGCGGGTGAAGGTGTTGGTGCAGGGTCTCACCCGAGCCAGGGTGCTCGGGATAGAGCGCCGGGATCCCTACTTCGAGGCGCGGATTGCCGAGATCCATGAGGCGGAGGGAGTTACCTCGGCGATTGAGGTGGAGGCCCTCATTCGATCGGTCAAGGAGCTGGTGAGCAAGAGCGTCACGCTCGGAAAGCAGATCGCACCGGATGTGGTGGTGATTGTCAGCAACCTTGATCACCCGGGGCGTTTGGCCGATCTCGTGGCCAGCCATCTGGATCTGAAGATCGAGCAGGCCCAGGAGGTTCTGGATCTCTTCGATCCGATCCAGAGACTGAAGAAGATCGGTGAGCTTTTGAGCAAGGAGATCGAGGTCCTGGAGGTTCAGCAGCGGATCCAGAGCCAGGCCCGGGAGGAGATGGATAAGACCCACCGGGAGTATTATCTCCGGGAGCAGATGAAGGCGATCCAGAAGGAGCTTGGTGAGACCGACGACCGTGGCCAGGAGCTCCAGGAGTTGGAGCAGAAGATCAAGAAGGCGAAGATGCCGGCCGAGGTTGAGTCCGAGGCGAAGGCTCAGCTCGGTCGGCTGAGCCGTATGCACCCCGACGCGGCCGAGGCCTCCGTGATCCGCACGTATCTCGACTGGCTCATCGAGCTGCCATGGAGTCGGCAGACCAAGGACAAGCTGTCCATCAAGCAGGCCTCCAAGATCCTCGATGAGGATCACTACAACCTCGAAAAGGTGAAGGAGCGGATCCTCGAGTATCTGGCGGTCCGGAAGCTGAAGAAGAAGATGAAGGGCCCGATCCTCTGCTTTGTGGGCCCGCCGGGTGTGGGAAAGACCTCTCTTGGTCGATCCATCGCCCGTGCCATGGGACGCAAGTTCATCAGGATTTCGTTGGGGGGAGTTCGTGATGAGGCAGAGATCCGCGGCCATCGCCGGACCTATATCGGCGCCCTCCCTGGGCGGATCATCCAGGGGATCAAACAGGCTGGGTCGAACAATCCGGTGTTCATGATCGACGAAGTGGACAAGGTGGGGACCGATTTTCGCGGCGATCCCTCCTCTGCCCTCCTGGAGGTCTTGGATCCGGAGCAGAATTTCAGCTTCAGCGACCATTACCTGGGGGTCCCGTTCGACCTCTCCAATGTCATGTTCATCTGCACGGCCAACCTTGCCGACCCGATCATCTCCGCCCTCCGAGACCGGCTGGAGATCATTGATATCTCCGGCTACACCGAGGAGGAGAAGCTCCATATCGCCAAGCGGTACCTGATTCCTCGGCAGTATCAGGAGCACGGGATCGACGGGAAGCGGCTGCTCATCACCGACGAAGCGATCCTCAAGATCATCGACGAGTATACCCGGGAGGCCGGGCTCCGAAATCTCGAGCGGGAGATCGCCAGGGTCTGCCGCAAGGTGGCCCGCGAGGTGGCGGAGGGGAAACGGGGCCAGACCCGGGCGACCGCGACGGTCCTCCAACGGTATCTGGGAGCCCCCAAGTTCCTGCCCGACCCGGAACAGGAGACCGATGAGGTCGGTGTGGCCACCGGTTTGGCGTGGACCCAGGCGGGCGGGGACATCATCTACATCGAATGCAGTATCTTGCGCGGGAAGGGGAATCTGTCCCTCACGGGTCACCTGGGGGAGGTCATGAAGGAGTCGGCCCAGGCCGCGCTCAGCTATGCTCGCTCGCGGGCGGCCGATCTGGGGATCAAGGACGACGTGTTCACCAAGTGTGACATCCACATCCATGTCCCGGCCGGCGCGATCCCCAAGGATGGTCCGTCGGCTGGCATCACCATGGCCACAGCGCTGCTCTCCGCCCTGACCAAGGTCCCTGTGAAGCGGGGCGTGGCGATGACCGGCGAGGTGACCCTTCGCGGCAAGGTCCTGCCAGTGGGTGGGATCAAAGAGAAGGTGCTGGCGGCGCGACGGATGGGGATTCACACGGTCCTGATCCCCGCGAGAAACGACAAGGATGTCAAGGAACTTCCGGCGAATGTCAAACGGGGGATGGAATTCATCTTAGTGGACCACATGGACCGGGTGTTGGAAGGGGCCTTGGCCACGCAGGCCAGGGCCAAGCGTCGGCTCCAGGTGGCTATCAGCGCCAAGCGGGCAACGGCCTCACAGAGGCAGCTCAGCCTCGCCAGGACTGCGCGGGGGCGTCGCTACAGTGTCTAACGATCGGACGGTCCGCATCATCCCCCTGGGGGGCCTGGGGGAGATCGGGCTGAACATGATGGTTGTAGAGGCGCCCGATGAGATCGTGGTGATCGATGCGGGCCTGATGTTCCCGGACGAGGAGATGCTAGGGATCGACCTGGTGATCCCAGACATCAGCTACCTGCTGGCTCGTCGGGAGAAGGTGCGGGCGGTCCTCCTGACGCATGGCCACGAAGATCACACAGGCGCCCTTCCCCACCTGCTGGCCGAGCTGAAGGTCCCGGTGTACGGGACGCCCCTCTCGCTGGGGCTGGCCGGGGAGAAGCTGAAAGAAGCGGATCTCCTGTCGGAGGCCGACCTGAGACCTGTTCGCCCCAGGGATCGCCTTCAACTCGGCGCCTTCGATGTCGAGTTCCTTCGGGTCAGTCACAGCATCCCCGACGGCGTCGCGCTGGCGATCGGGACTCCCGCGGGCATGATCGTGCACACCGGCGATTTCAAGTTTGATCAGAGCCCGGTGGATGGGCAGTTGGTGGATTACCGGAGGCTCTCTGAACTGGGCGATGGCGGTGTGTTGGCCCTGCTCTCGGATAGCACGAATGCCGGGCGGGATGGGTTCACGCCCTCCGAGAGGGCAGTGGGCAAGGCGTTCGAAGAGATTTTCCGGTCGGCTGCCGGCCGCGTGGTGCTGGCCTGCTTCGCTTCGAACATCCATCGGGTCCAGCAGGTCTTGGATGTGGCGGCAGCGCTTGGAAAGCAGGTGGCGATCAGTGGCAAGAGCATGGTGGCGAACACGCGGATCGCCAGCGAGTTGGGCTACCTGCGGATCCCCAAGGGCACGCTCGTCAGTCTAGAGGAGTTACAGCGCCTCCCCCCCGCTCAGGGGGTGGTCGTCACCACAGGAAGCCAGGGTGAGCCACTTTCCGCCATCTCCAGGATGGCTGCGGGCGAGCACAAACAGCTCCAGGTAGCGCCCGGCGATACCGTCATCTTCTCTGCGAGGGTCATCCCGGGCAATGAAAAATCGATCGGTCGGACGATCAATCGACTCCTACGGCAGGGAGCCCGTGTCATTACAGAAGAGGTGGCCTTGGTCCATGTGTCGGGTCACGCGAGTCGAGAGGAACTCAAGCTGATGTTGAATCTGACCCGGCCCGCCTTCTTCGTGCCGATACACGGAGAGTCCCGCCATCTGCACCTGCACGCGGCCCTTGCGCGGGAGGTTGGAATAGCGGAGGGCCGAACCTTTGTCATCGAAGACGGCGACATCTTGGAGCTCAGCGGGGAGGTCGGCCGGGTCGTCGGCAGGGCGCCCGTCGGTCGGGTCTTCGTCGATGGGAAGGGGATCGGCAATGTGGGGGAGTCCGTGCTTCGCGACCGACAGCACTTGGCGCAAGATGGGGTGGTCGTCGTGGTCATCGGCGTTGACCGACATCGCGGCAAACTGGTCGCGGGGCCGGAGATCCTCTCTCGCGGGTTCGTGTACGAACAGGCCTCGGAGACGCTCATGGATGAGATGAAAGCGCTGATCGTCTCGGTCGTGGAGCGCTCCTCCGAAGAGGAGTGGGCTGACCGCCCCCTCATCCAGCAGCGGATCAAGAGTGCGCTAAAAAAGCACCTGCAGAGGGAGATCGAACGGCGGCCCGTGATCGTGCCGGTGATCATCGAGGTCTGAGGAAGGAGGCGACTGATGGCGACGGGCGGCGAGTCGGAGCCGGTGACGGCCAAAGGGCGGCAGGCGGCAGGAGATCGATCGCCGCGCGTACAGATCCTCACTCACCCCAAGACCCAGGAGGTGTTGGGCATCCTCGGGATCGCGGTTGCCATTTTCCTCCTGGCCGGCCTTCTCTCGTACGATCCCCTCGACCCCTCGTTCTTCAACTCTGGAGGCGGCCCCGAGCATCAGGTGCGCAATTATGGCGGTCGGTGGGGGGCGGAACTGGCCGGCGATCTTCTCGAGGTGCTGGGGGTTGGCGCGCTGACCCTGCCGTTTTTCCTCGTCTTCCTGAGCTGGAGGCGGGTGACAGCCAAGACCACCCACTTACTGATCGTGAAGCTGGTGGGATTCCTTTTGCTCTTGCTGAGTCTCGGTCTGCTGGCCCAGCTCTTGGCCAGAGAGGGCCTTTCTATCGGCCCGGCCTCGGAGCGGCCCGGAGGTTTCGTTGGCAAAGAGCTCCATCGCATCTTCAGCCCGCTGGTCGGCCGTGTGGGTCTGCCGCTGCTCGGACTGACCGCACTCTCACTCGCTGTGGCGTGTTTGACCTCTCGGCCGCTCGCAGGCTTCTCCTCCGGTTGGGGCGGGTTCTTTGGCCGGGTCGCTGCGCGTTGGCGGGAGCGGAAAAGCGCCAGGGCGCAGATGCCCGGCCGGATCCGGCCGCCGTACACCCCTCCCGCCGAGGAGGAACCAAGGGTCGAGAGCCGACCGATTCCGATCCTGTCGGAGCCTGGCCCGGGACCTGGCACATCTGAGCCCGAGGCGCCGGCGATGGAGAAACCGGTGCAACGTTTCTTCCCGTTCGTCGTCCCGAAGGAGGGGTTTCAGGCGCCACCCTTGTCGCTCCTCGACATGCCGAGTTCGATCGATGCCGGGATCTCCAAGGAGGAGCTTGAGACCAACGCGGGGATCCTGGAGCGAAAGCTTCTCGACTTCGGCGTCGAGGGGAAGGTGGCCGAGGTCCAGCCGGGGCCCGTTATCACTCGGTATGAGATCGAGCCCGCGCCGGGGATCAAGATCAATCGGATCGTCGCTCTGGCTGACGATCTGGCGCTGGCCCTGCGAGCGCTGACCGTGCGTGTGGTTGCGCCGATCCCGGGGAAGGCGGCCGTCGGCGTTGAGATCCCGAATCGACATCGCGCTGTCGTTCACCTTCGGGAGGTGCTCTCGTCCAAGGCGTTCGATGGGTCTGCCGCACATCTTCCCCTGGCCTTGGGGAAGGACATCGCCGGTGAGCCGTTTGTGGCCGAGCTGGCCCAGATGCCTCACCTGCTGATCGCTGGGGCCACGGGTTCGGGCAAGAGTGTCTGCATCAACGCCCTGATTCTGAGCCTCCTGTACAAGGCCACGGCGGAGAGCGTGCGTCTCCTGCTGATTGATCCGAAGCGGGTGGAGCTTTCGATCTACGACGGGGTACCGCACTTGGCCGATCGGGTCGTGTCCGATCCAAAGGAGGCGGCGAAGCGACTTCATCGTCTCGTGAACCATATGGAGGGCCGATACAAACTGTTCGCCAGGCTCGGTGCGCGGAATATCGTCACCTACAACCGGCTGATCCGGATCGCCAGGCGGGAGGGGGGTGGGGAGGTCTTCCGTCCGCTCCCGTACCTGGTGGTGGTCATCGACGAACTGGCCGACCTGATGCTCACCGCCGCCGCCGAGGTTGAGGGCGCCATCGCCAGGCTGGCGCAGATGGCGCGGGCGGTTGGGATTCACCTGATCGTGGCGACTCAGCGGCCCTCGGTCGACGTGATCACTGGGATCATCAAGGCCAACTTCCCCGCAAGGTTAGCCTTCCAGGTCTCCTCTAAAGTGGATTCCAGGACCATCCTCGATATGAATGGCGCCGAGCATCTGCTGGGCGATGGGGATATGCTGTTCATCCCGCCCGGTAGTTCCAAGCCGATCCGGATCCATGGCTCGTTTGTGTCCGATATCGAGATCAAACGCGTTGTCGATTTTCTGAAGGCTCAGGGTAAGGCCGAGGAATTTCCGTGGTCGTTGCTCCCTGCGGAGGAGGAACAGGAATCGACCGGTGATGAAGAGGACGAGATGTACAAACAGGCGGTCGAATTGGTGGTGTCAACGCGGCAGGCCTCCATCTCGCTCATACAACGGCGGTTGCGGATCGGGTTCAATCGGGCGGCGCGAATGGTCGAGCGGATGGAACGAGAAGGAATCGTCAGTCCCATTGAAGGAAGCCGGCCGCGGGAGGTGCTCGTGGAGCAACGGACCCTTTAGTGCCGGTCCTATTAACTTCGCCTAGCGGCGTTGCTGCCCACTGGGGCGCTTCCTGCGACGTACCCGACGACGTACGTCGGGTACCCGCGAAGTGGGTGCGGCCCCAGTGGCAGCGCCTTGCTATGCTTGTTTCTTGGCCCGGCACG
>Ga0209002_10003371_pt1 | contig 12700 bp, 14 predicted proteins | sample Rifsed16ft2_FD_184010 | JGI IMG/M metagenome (GOLD analysis project Ga0209002, IMG submission 184010) | Soil microbial communities from Rifle, Colorado, USA - sediment 16ft 2 (version 2) | ecosystem: Environmental > Terrestrial > Deep subsurface > Rock core/Sediment | place: Rifle, Colorado...
TCCAAGGACATACCAAGTTTTTCTTTAATATGTTAACATAGGTGCAAGATAAGTTTGGGGGAGGTATGAAAATTTCCCACTTAACTTTGGCGGACAAAATTACTTTCTTAAGGATTTTGCTTATTCCGCTTTTTTTAGTGCTTCTTTTAGCAAAAAACCTTGAGCCTTTTGGGCCTTATTTGGCCGCTTTGGTCTTTGCGACCGCGGCTTTAACCGATACGGTGGACGGGTTTGTGGCCAGGATACAGAAAAAAATCACCGCTTTCGGCCAATTTCTCGATCCCCTCGCTGACAAGCTTCTAATCACGGCTGCTTTAGTGGCTCTGGTAAACATCAACCTTTTGGCACTCTGGGTCGCTTTAACCATCATCTTCCGGGAATTTCTGGTATCCGCCCTAAGGACTTACGCTGTCGCCAAGGGCAAAACAATACCGGCGAGCTTTTTGGGTAAGCTTAAGACTGTTTCCCAAATTTTGGCTATCATCGTCTTGATTATTAATCCTTCCTTCTTTGTCCTTGGTAAACCCATTGGTTGGATGTTGATGGTCTTGGCCCTCTGTTTAACTATATTCTCAGGCGGAGAGTTTCTGATCTGGTACTTTCCCTCACTTAGGTCCTCGAGGGGAGTACACTCCAATACACTTCTAAAAGATTAAAGGTTGAAATTCTTAATTAAATGGCCGCAAATATGAGTTGTGAAATTGTCACAATAGGTACCGAACTGACCTCAGGGCATGTGGTCGATACTAACTCGCCCTATATCGCCCAAAAACTCCTTGAAATAGGTGTTGAGTGCACCCGCCATTCAAGCGTCCCCGACGACGTTGAAGAGATTGCTAGGGCGATTAAAGAGGCACTCAATCGAGTCGACATCATAGTAACAACCGGAGGGCTAGGATCAACCGCCGATGACCTAACCCGCGAGGCACTCTCCCAAGCTACCGGAAAAAAACTGCTTTTTGACCCCAAATTAGCGCAGTTGGTTCAGGAAAGATTTAAGCGGTATCAAGAGGAGCTACCGGAATTTGTTCTTAAACAAGCCTATATTCCTGAGGGCAGTTTTCCTATTTTATCAGATAAAGGAACGGCTCCAGGTATCTCTTTAAAAACTGATCGAAAAATAATTTATGTTCTACCAGGAGTGCCTGGCGAGATGAAAAAAATGTTCGAGGGTCACGTTATCCCGGAAATTAAGGAAATAGCGCCCGCCCCGCCAATCTTAACCAAGACCATCAAAACTTGTTGCTTGAGGGAGGCTTTCCTGGCCGTAAAAATTGGTCATTTTCCGAATGAGTTTAAAAACGTTTCTTTGGCTTTCCTCCCCCACCCGGGTGAAGTTCACTTAAGACTCATGGTGAAAGGCTCCTCCCCTAATTCAGCTAAGACCCGCCTGTCTCAGGCTGAACAAAGACTAAAAGAGCTTTTGGGAGACGATATTTTCGGATTTGATGAAGACACCTTGGAAAAAACCGTGGGCGATCTCTTGCGCAAGTACGGCCTAAAATTAGCGGTGGCTGAGTCTTGTACCGGCGGCCTGATTGCTCACCGCTTAACCAACGTTCCGGGAAGTTCTGACTATCTTTGGGGAGGAATAACCGCTTACAGTAACGAAATGAAAAAGGAACAGTTGAATGTCCCCAAAGAAATACTCCTAAAAGAAGGGGCTGTTAGCTCCGCAGTCGCTATAGCTTTGGCCCAAGGAATAAGAGAATTGACCGGAGCCGACCTTGCCATAGGCACAACTGGCATCGCCGGGCCGACCGGGGGAACACCCGAAAAACCAGTCGGTCTTGTCTTTATCGCCCTCGCGACCAAGGAACAAAGCGCGAGCGAACGCTTCAAGTTTTGGGGCTCGAGAGAAGAAATAAAGCTCGAGACCTCTCAGGCCGCCCTAAATCTCCTCCGTCTGTATATTTTAGAAGAATATGAGGAAGGAGGAACAGCAGCTTAAGTGGTTAGACTTTTTGTGGCTATTGATCTACCTCAAGACCTAAAAAAAGAGCTCTACTTGATCCCGGACAAAGTGGCAAAACTTATTAATAATGTAAAATGGGTCTCCCCAGAAAATGTCCATTTAACCTTAAAATTTCTAGGCAGCTCCCCTGAAGAGTCAGTTCCCAAAATAAAAGAAAAGCTCTCTGAAAAGGTAAAGGAGGTGGAACCGTTCACTCTAGGATTCGGCACCCTCGGGGCCTTTCCGACATCAAAAAGAGCTCGAGTTTTCTGGCTTGGAGTAGAAAGGGGAGCAGATGAAGTAAGCATCCTTCAAAAAAAAGTGGAGAAAGCTCTAGTGCCTTTAGGATTTGAAAAGGAAAACCGGAAATTTCACGCCCACCTCACCCTGGCACGGCTTAGGATGCCCCAAAATCTTCAAAGTGTTATCAGTGAACTCGAAGCTGAAAAAATATCGCAAGAGGTAAGCGTTGACAGAGTATTTCTCTTTCAAAGCACTCTCACCCCGAAGGGTCCAATATATACCACTTTAGCTCAATTCCCGCTGAAAGGTGACTGAAAGCGGATTACCGGCACTTATCAGGCCAGCTAAAGCGCGAGTGTTCAATCCGTTATCCAAAGAAGTATCTAAAAAAGTATCCAAAAGGAGGAGCAAAATACTACCTTTGGGTAATTGTCAAATTCTACTTTATGGGTAAACTTAAGATACAGTCACTTTTTCAATACCGATGGTCGCAAAATTGCTTATTAAGGAAACGGAAAACATTCATCCAGGAATACCAAGGAGGCAATAATGGAAAAAGAAAAGGTTCTAGGATTGGCGCGGGAGCAGATAGAGAAAAAATACGGCAAAGGTTCCATTATGAGGCTGGGAGAGCATGCGGCCCGCTTTGACATACCCGTCATTTCCACCGGGGCCCTCGCATTGGACTTGGCCCTGGGAATCGGGGGAGTGCCACGAGGCCGTGTTGTTGAAATATTTGGTCCCGAGGGAAGCGGCAAAACTACTCTGGCCTTACACGTTATCGCGGAAGCTCAACGAAACGGGGGGGTAGCCGCTTTTATCGATGCCGAACACGCCTTGGACCCCAGTTACGCCCAAAAACTAAGTGTAGACGTTGAAAACCTTTTAGTCTCTCAGCCGGATACCGGAGAGCAAGCCCTGGAGATTGCCGAGATGCTGGTAAGATCGGGGGCCGTCGATATTATTGTTATTGATTCCGTGGCCGCTCTGGTCCCCCGAGCCGAGATCGAAGGTGACATGGGCGAAACCCAGGTAGGACTGCAGGCAAGGCTAATGTCCCACGCTTTAAGAAAACTCGCCGGCGCCATCAGTAAATCCCGGACTACCGCGGTTTTTGTAAACCAACTTCGAGAAAAAATAGGAGTTATGTTTGGCAATCCCGAGGTGACTCCGGGGGGGCGGGCCCTTAAATTTTACTCCACAATTAGACTTGATATCAGAAGAATAAGCTCTATCAAACAAGGGGTAGACAACATTGGCAACCGGGTGCGCGTTAAAGTGGTAAAAAATAAGCTTGCCCCTCCCTTTAAACAAGTGGAATTAGACATTCTCTTCGGAGATGGCATCTCCAAAGAAGGAAGTCTCCTAGACGTGGCGACCGATGAGGGTATTGTCCAAAAAAGTGGAGCTTGGTACACCTTCAAGGAGAAACAGTTAGGTCAGGGGCGAGAAGGAGCGAAGCTATTCCTAAAAGAACATCCCAAAATCGCCACCGACATTGTAAATCAGATCAAAACGAAATTGGGCCTTACAAAAACTCCGGCGCCTTCTTCGGCATCTTCGGCCAAGCACTAGAAATTGGCTTTCGAAATTTACAATATTACTTTGATTACTTTGGCAAATTTTCGAAAAGGGCAAGATCTTCGATTCGAACTGCTCGCGATAGCATTTTTCAAGTCAACCTAAGGGGTAAGGAGCATTAATTTGGTCCCGAAGGAAGAAAAAGCTTTCAGAGCCGCTTTTCATCTTCTCAAATTTCGGATGAGATCCGTGTCCGAACTTAGAGAACGCCTGTTAAGAAAGGATTTCGACGAAGACGTCGTAAACAAAGTGATTTCAAAGCTTGAGCAGAAAAACTACCTTAACGATAAAACTTTCGCTGAAGCCTTGATAAAAAGCCGCATGAAAAAAAATTATGGTGCTTTGAGAATAAAACGCGAACTCTTGCAAAAAGGAGTGTCAAAAGAACTGATCGAAACGGAGTTCGAAAAATTAAAGCCGGAAGAAAATTTGGAGGAATTCGCCCAGAAAAAACTTTCAAGTTATCGAGGATTAGACCCGGAGCATGCCTTGCAGCGGTTAAACCGCAATTTACTTCAGCGTGGTTTCACGCCGGACCTCGTTTATGAGGCGTGTGAAAAACTCCGCCAAAAAATAGCTAAATAGGACTGTTGATTAATAGTCAATTTTAATCGCTTAAAGTAACAATAAATGTATTTGTCCCGCAACTGCGGGGCTAATTTAGCCCCATGTCATGCCTAAGGCAGACCCGCCTTTGGCGGGAATGGGGCAACTACAGTTTAAAGGCGCTCAGGGTCGTTTTCAACAGTCTCAGTTTCGAGTTTCGGAAAAAAATGACATACAAACTCACGTATAAAACCAAAAACGGTCTTAAGTTTTTAACCGCCGAAGAACTTTTGAAACAACACTCAATATTCGTTGCCTTCACCACTAGGGAAAAAGGAGCAAGTCTTCCTCCCTATCAATCCTTGAACTTAAGCCTGAGTCAGGGAGACAATCCCCAAACAGTTAGGGAAAACCGAAAAATTCTTTGCGCATCGTTGAATCTTGACTACTCGCGACTAACCATGGCCAAACAGGTGCACAGCAATTCGGTGGCGGTAATACACAACAACGGCTTCACCGGTAATGATGCTTCCCAAAAAAGTGTGGCGCCAGTGATTCCCGAAGCCGACGCTCTGGTTACTAGTTTGAAAGGAGTGCCTCTGGCCCTCTTTTTTGCGGATTGTCTTCCGATCGTTCTTGCTGACCCTGTCAATAAAGCCGTCGCGGTGGTTCACGCCGGTTGGCGCGGAACACTCACCGAGATTGCCGCCAAGGCCCTAGTCCAAATGACGCGGGTTTTTCAATCAAGCCCCTCTGATATTCTGGTCTTCTTTGGGCCTTCAATCGGGCCCTGCTGCTATGAAGTAACTCCTGATCGGCTCCGACTATTTAGGGAAAATTTTTCCGCCGCGGCCGTGAACGACACGAGGCTTAACTTAGAAAAAACGAACCAACTAATCCTCGAAAATTTAGGAGTGCCGGCTGAAAACTTTTATTCCGCCAACATTTGCACCTCCTGCCAGAATAGCCTCTTTTTCTCTTACCGGCGGGAAAAAATTACTGGTCGGCAAGGAGCACTCGCCTGTATAATTTGATGACTAAAATGAGTAGAGTTAGAATCTGAAATGCAAAAAATTCTGATAGTCGGAGATGAAAAATCAATCGCTGCTAATTAAATCGTCGAGTCAAAATTACCAAAAGGAATAAGAAATGAATAAAGATAATTTTCTAATTTTAGCCAGTTTTCTAATGATCCTTGTGTTTGTGATCGCGTTATTTTCTTTTCAAACATTCTCGCAAAATAATAGCCATACGGCACCAGCCCAGCCGAGTCCAGCACCCTCTTTAGAGCCGTCGCAACCACCTGCTGACACCGACCCCCCCCCATCTGATGTAGAACCATCGCAACCGGCTACAGATACAGAGCGGCTAGAGCACACGACATGCTAACACAAAGATAAAAAAAATGTAGTTTACCCAAAATTAACCTCCAATTTACTTGACTTTTCCTTACTTTAGCTAAAATGTAAAGCAGCAAAAGTTAATCAAACATATTTTTGCCCTTAAAAGTGGAGGTAAAAAATGATTTCCAAAAGACATTTTAGTCTGGTAAGATTAGTGAAGCCCCAGACCCTTGTGGGGAACCACGTGAGGATTCTGCCAGTGGCAACCAGGCCGTTCTTATACGAGGTTTCTTAATATGAGATTTCCAAGAGCGAAACACAGCCCCGCTTTCTTTAGCCGGGTCGGTGCCGGGTTAAAAATATTCCTAATTTTAATATTGATTGTGGCAGCCTTTTTGGGCTCAGGTTGCAGCCGAAGAAAAGATCTTTCGGGAAGAATAAAGGCTGATGGTTCAAGCACCGTTTTTCCTATTACTGAAGCGGTGGCTGAAGAGTTCCAAAAGGAGAACCCCAAAATAAGGGTGACCGTAGGCCTCTCTGGAACCGGCGGTGGCTTTGAAAAATTTGCCCGAGGGGAGACCGATATTAGCAACGCCTCTAGGCCCATTAAGGAAGAGGAAAAAGAGCTGGCGGCCAAAAATGGTATCGAGTATCTCGAATTTGAAGTAGCTTTTGATGGTCTTTCGGTCGTGGTTAATCCAAAAAACAAGTTTGTGGAATTTCTGACCGTTACCGAACTTAAGAAGCTGTGGCGGCCTGGAAGCAAAATATCTCGTTGGAATGATCTTCGTCCGGAGTGGCCGGATGAAAAAATTGTCCTTTTCGGGCCGGGCACCGATTCCGGCACCTTTGATTATTTTACCGAGGCCATTGTTGGCAAGGAAGACGCGAGCCGGGCTGATTATACCGCTAGTGAAGATGATAATGTACTGGTGGAAGGTGTTGCTACCGAAGAAAATAGTCTTGGCTATTTTGGCTACGCCTATTATATTGAGAACAAAGACAAACTTAAGCTTTTGGCGATCGATGATGGAAAAGGGGCGGTTTTACCCACGGAAAAAACAATAAGGTCAAGAGAGTATTCCCCTCTTTCTCGGCCGCTCTACCTCTATGTGAGTAAAGAGTCCTTGAAAAAACAGGAGGTTCAAGATTTCGTTCGCTTTTATCTTGAAGAGATCAACTCTTTGCTTAAAGAAGTAGGCTACATTTCGCTACCCCAGGATGAGCTCGAGAAACAGATCGAGGAACTAAAACGGAGTCAATGAAAAAAAGCGGTGGTTTTCTGCCAAAATTGAAGCGTGGACAAGTTAGCGAAAGAATAATTCAGGGGTTGCTTACCCTCTGTGGCTTTCTCTCCATTTTTGTAACCGTTGGCATCGTTGTTTTCCTTCTCACCGAAACGGTAGCCTTTTTCCAAGAAGTCTCGCTGGTTGAGTTTTTTACGGAAACTAGATGGACCCCGCTTTTCATCCCGAAGCATTTTGGGATTCTCCCCCTGTTCTGGGGAACTTTCGCCGTGACGCTTGGGGCGAGTTTACTGGCCATACCTGTCGGGTTGGGAAGCGCCATTTACTTAAGCGAATACGCCAAAGAGCCGGTGCGGAAAGTGATAAAACCAGTCCTTGAGGTCTTAGCGGGAATCCCCACGGTCGTTTACGGTTACTTTGCTCTTACCTTTGTCACCCCTATCATTCGGGAGATTTTTCCCCAAGCCAATGTTTTTAATGCTTTAAGCGCCAGCCTGGCCATAGGGGTGATGATCATTCCCTTGATCGTCTCTTTGAGCGAGGACGCGATGATCGCTGTGCCCCAATCTCTCAGAGAAGCGGCGTACGGACTAGGTGCTAACAAATTTGAGGTCGCAACGCAAGTGGTAGTTCCGGCGGCTCGTTCAGGGATTGCCGCCTCTTTTATCCTGGCCATCTCTAGAGCCCTCGGGGAAACTATGGTGGTCGCTTTGGCCGCCGGGGCTACCCCAAAATTCACCTTAAATCCCTTAGAGAGCATACAAACCATGACCGCCTATATCGTCCAAGTAAGCTTAGGGGACACCCCCTTCGGCACCATTGAGTACAAGACAATTTTTGCGGTGGCCACCATTCTTTTTTTCATTACTCTTATTATTAACCTGATCGGCCAACTTATTGTCGGCCGCCAGATTCACGAAATAACCTAACGTTCACTCCCCACCGCCGGCAGGCAGCAACTTTGGAGTTACACTTTAGGAAGCTGTTAAAAATTTTCATAGTGGGTTTCTCGAAAGTGATATGTGAGCAACATGAGTCGAAGGTGAGGTGAGCATCTGCCGCAGCCGGCGTCCCGCAGGGGCGGGGAATAGCGGGGTGGCAATGTGAGACGATCGTGAGACCATAGTCGCGCAGTTTGAGCGTCAAAAAACCTACAAATTCAAGCGGGCAAATAATTTTTGCCAAAATCTTGGGATAGCTAGGAGGAGGTATTTGACCTCAAAAAACCTAAAAATCCGCAATCTAAAAGGAATAATATTTGAAATCCTTTGTCTTTTGGCGACGCTCTTTGGCATCGTGGCTCTGATCATTCTTTTGGAAGAGATCCTAAGAGCGGGTCTTCCCTTCTTGAACCTCCATTTTTTAACAAGTTTTCCCTCGCGGATACCGGAAGAGGCCGGCATAAAATCGGCCGTATTAGGAACGATCTGGGTCATAAGCCTTACAGCCCTCTTTACCTTTCCCTTAGGAGTCGGAGCGGCCATCTACCTGGAAGAGTATGCCCCGCGAAACTGGCTAACCCAACTTCTTAAACTAAACTTGGCAAATTTAGCCGGTGTCCCCTCGATTGTCTATGGAATTCTGGGTTTAGCCCTTTTCGTGAGAACCTTGGCTTTCGAGCGGAGCCTCATCTCCGGCGCTTTAACCCTAACCCTTCTCGTTCTTCCAGTTGTTATTATCGCCTCGCAAGAGGCAATTCGAACGGTTCCTTCTTTTATAAAAGAAGCCTCCTACGCCTTGGGCGCCACCCGCTGGCAAACAGTTTATAAAGCGGTCATCCCGTCGGCCTTACCGGGAATCTTGACCGGCACAATTCTTGCCCTTTCTCGAGCTATCGGGGAAACCGCTCCCCTAATTATGATCGGAGCTCTCGCTTTCGTTGCCTTCAGCCCCCAAAGTGTCTTTGATCCTTTTACGGTCCTTCCTATTCAGATTTTTAACTGGACATCCCGGCCCCAAGCGGAGTTTCGCAGTCTGGCCGCGGCGGCCATCATTGTGCTTCTTTTTGTCCTGGTCGTCTTAAACGCGGTAGCGGTGCTTCTTAGGAATCGTTACCAAAAAAGGGCTAACTGGTAAGGGGTTTAAAACGCGAGTTCTTAAGATTTGGGCGCGATGAACTTCGTAATTCGCCAAACATCGGCTAAGGCGGACAAAGTTAGGAGCTTCACTCAATTTTTGTAACAAGGTAAAATAAAGAGTGTCATGGAAAAATATCGAATGAAGATCAAAGACTTTAACTTTTATTACAAGAGCTTTCTCGCTTTAGAAGAAATAAATCTTGATATCCAAGCCGAAGCGGTTACCGCTTTGATCGGTCCCTCTGGCTGCGGCAAGACCACCCTGCTTCGGTGTCTTAACCGGATGAACGATTTGATTCCCGGAGCGAAGATAACGGGAGAAATTCTCCTCGACAACCTAAACATTTATAACTCAGCCATAGACTTAATTGATCTTAGAAAAAAGGTGGGAATGGTTTTTCAAAAGCCCAATCCCTTCCCCAAATCGATCTATGACAACGTTGCTTACGGTCCACGGCTTCATGGCACCAAAAAAAAGAGTGAATTAGACGCTATTGTAGAAAAGAGTTTAAAAAGGGCGGCTCTCTGGGATGCCGTAAAAAACCGCCTCAACAAATCGGCCTATGAACTATCAGGAGGCCAACAACAAAGGCTTTGTATCGCCAGAACCCTGGCGGTGGAACCGGAGGTAATTTTAATGGACGAGCCCTGCTCGGCTCTGGACCCTCGAGCTACCCAGCGTATCGAAGACCTAATGGGAGAGCTCAAGCAGAAGTATACTATTATCATCGCGACCCACAATATGCAGCAGGCGGCGAGAGTCTCGGACTATACCGCCTTTTTACTGGCTGAAGACACTTCGGGGTCGGCAAAATTGATCGAGTATGGAGCAACCGACATCGTATTTACAAATCCCACTGACAAAAGGACGGAAGATTATATCACGGGGCGCTTTGGTTAAAGTTTGGCTGCCCTGGGGCTTCGGCCTTAAGCCCTGGGCCTTGTCCTTAACCATTTAACTGTCTTTTTAAGGGAAAGGGAAGCAATTGATCGGCATTAAAGAGCTCAAAAAACATTACCTCTTTACCGAGGCAGATGAGAAAAACCTCAAAGAGATTGCCGAAATCATCTTACCCTTTTCGGATGAATTTGCTAACCATTTTTACAGTTATCTGATGAGTTTTGCTGAAAGCGCCCAGTTTTTCCGAGCCCCTCAAGCTAGCGAAAGGAGAAAAAAAACCATCATAGAATGGCTCAAAAGTCTGCTTGAAGGCCCCTATGACAACCGATACTTAAGTCGTCTTGAACACATCGGACGGGTTCACGTAAAAAGAGGCATTCAAATTCACTGGGTGACGGCCTCTATGAATATCAAAAGAGAATATATGCTGGATGTTTTAGAGAAAGAAGTCGAGGACAGCGGGAGATTTAAGGAATTAGAGACATCCCTTAACAAAATTCTCGACATGAACCTGGATGTCCTGGCCTCTTCCTATCACGAGGAAGAGATAAAGCAGAAGTTCTTAACCGCTCGGATGGACTCGATCTTAGTGACCTTCGCCGACAGATTTACTTACGGGCTAAACATCATTTTGGTTCTGGCGCTCATCGGACTTTCCCTAGGCATAATCGGACTATTCGGTACAGAGATCTTTTCGCTCTTATCTGGAGAAACGGAGTTCGGAAAAACGCTCTTAAGCGCGATTGGTACCCTTCTCATTATTTGGGTTATGATTGAGTTAATGCGAGCGGAGATAAATTATCTTAAAGGAGAAAGCTTTCACATCGAAATTTTTGTTTCAGTGGCTTTGGTAGCCTCTATTCGAGAGCTTCTAATAGCTACGCTCGCCGAAACGTCTACGATCAAACTGGCTATGATACTCGCATCCATTCTGGTCTTAGGTTTAGTTTATTTCCTTATTTTGCGCACCGGAGTTAGGCAATAGGACTGATAAAGGAATTAAGAACGAAAACGTAGTTGCCTGATTTATCAGGCAGTTTTTAGAATCTCCATAAAATAAAGCAACTACAAATCGGAAAACACCAAGAGGCTGTTTTAAGTAGCAGGCGTCAAGGAATTATTTCGCTAAATCAAGCGGGAGGGTGATAAAGTTGAGAAAAACGTTCCACGAGGAGTTAAAAGACTTGCGAGAAGAAGTCTTAAAAATCGGAGATCTGGTTGAAAAAGCTCTAGTTGATTCGGTAAAAGCGATTGTAGAGGGAGACGTTCCCCTGGCTGAAAGGGTTATAGAGGGCGATGATGAGATTGACAGGCTAACAGTGGGCTTAGAGGAACAAAGCATGGCCGTCCAGGCTCGTCAATGTCCGGTTGCAAAAGACCTGAGGCTCATCTATTCCACCCAGTTTATCTCGATCCACCTGGAACGAATGGCGGACCTGTGTCTAAACATTGCCCAGATTGTTAAAAAAACTTCTCAGAAGCCAAGATACCCCACTCTCCTTGAACTTCTTGACAAAATGGGGGCTTTGACCCGTGAGCTTGTTAGAGCGAGTCTTGAGGCTTTTGATAAAAAAGATCTGGAATTGGCCAGAAAGCTCGGGGAAATGGATGAACCCATTGATGAGCTGTTCAAAGAATTCTTTAAGGAACTCACCCGGTGCTCGGAAGACGAAACCTCGTTTGACTGGGCCACCCACATGGTCTTGGCCAACCGCTATTTGGAAAGAATCGCTGATCACGCCGTGGATATTGGCGAACGCGTAGCCTACTTAGTAACCGGCGAAATGGAAGAGTTCGACTAGAATAGCCGCACGTTGCAATGATTTTCTGGGGCCTGTAGCCTGAAACTTGCAGCGTATCCTACACCCAGTATTCCTTTTGTGGGCGCGCTTTTTTCCTTTTAGGTAAAATCAAAATAAGAATAAAACCGGCGATAAACCCACCGACGTGAGCGAACCAAGCCACTCCTCCAGATTGTCCTCCGGCAATCGAGCCCACACCGCTTAGCAACTGTAGCACAAACCAAAAACCAATCAGAAACAGGGCCGGCAGACTAATAATCTCAATAAAAAATACGATAATAAGCAGCGTAATTATCCTCGCCCTGGGGAAGAGCAAAAGGTAAGCCCCTAAAACCCCGGCGATAGCCCCACTCGCTCCTAAACTGGGTGTCTGTGAAAGGGGATTAGATAAAATGTGACCAACCGTTCCTCCGAGTCCCGCCAAAAGATAAAAGAAAATGAATTTGAAGTGTCCTAAGGTATCCTCAACGTTATTTCCGAAAATCCACAAGTACCACATGTTTGAGATTATGTGGAGAAAACCTCCGTGAAGAAACATCGAAGTAAATATGGGAAGATATATATAAGGAGTAACTTCGGCAGTAATGTTTGTTCCTTTTGTCACCTCATAGGGGATCAGGGCGTAGGTGTAGACAAACTTTTCCGGCGAACCGCCTTCAACTCCTAATGAAAGTTGGTAAAGAAAGACCAAAACATTGGCGGCGATTAAGGCTATAGTTACCCAAGGAAAGGTTTCTGTGGGATTCTCGTCTCGAAGAGGAAACAAACATACCTCCTGGAAAATAATTTAATACTTTCCCGCCATGGCGGGGTTCTGAAACCGGGCTACAAGTGCCGGGCAGATACCAAATTTTTGCCGAAACTTTAGCAAAAAGAAGTATAGTGCTCTTGGCTTAAAAAACCAAGAAAATTTCTTAGCTCTATGAATAAAATCCTGATATCCCTGTTTTTAAGAGTTTTTAAGTTATTATTCGAGCGAAGGGCGAGCGCAGTAAGCCTGAGTCG
>Ga0209002_10003372_pt1 | contig 12698 bp, 11 predicted proteins | sample Rifsed16ft2_FD_184010 | JGI IMG/M metagenome (GOLD analysis project Ga0209002, IMG submission 184010) | Soil microbial communities from Rifle, Colorado, USA - sediment 16ft 2 (version 2) | ecosystem: Environmental > Terrestrial > Deep subsurface > Rock core/Sediment | place: Rifle, Colorado...
GAGGCCGAGGTGCTCCCCGCGTAGTTCAGCCGTCGCGAACGACCTCGCGCCGGCGGAGCGCGATGTCTCGGATCTCCGTCACGAACGCCGCGCACCCCAGCGCGATGCCGGTGCCGAGAAGGACCCCTGCCAGGACATCGGTGAACCAGTGCGCGAGCAGGTACACGCGCGAGAGGGCCATCACGAAGGCGAACGCCGCCGCCGCCAGCTCCCATCGCCGTCGCGTCGGCCCGGGCGGGAGCATGACCAGGACCAAGGCCACCCCGATCGCGGCACCGGCGACCGCATGACCTGACGGGAACGAGAACCCCACGGTCTCGACGAGCGCGCCGGGAGGCCTGCCTCGGTGGAAGAAGTGCTTGGCGCCCACGAGGACGATCTCCGCCACCGCCCAAGTGAGGATCCACGCGGCGAACGCGCGCCAGCGGGTCCGGACGAGGAGCCAGACCGCTACGACGATCCGCAGGGGGATCGTCACGAGACCACCGCCGAGGACATCGAGGGGGCGGGCGATGGCGGAGAGCGGCTCGCTCCGGATGTCGTCCATCGCGTGCGAGATCGCGAGGTCCCACTCGCCGAGGAACGGGAGCGTCGTGCGGGGAGCGGCCGCAGGGAGGTGGCGCCCGACCGCCACGAAGACGAAGACGGTGGCTCCCAGAAGGGCCACCGCCCACACGAAAGCCCGTCGATGGTCGGTGAGCACGCCTCAGTCCTCGCCCACGCAGGGCGGGGCCTCGGCGCCGCAGAGCGTCAGGCCGAGGTCGCTCTGCGCGAGATCGACGAGCACCGAGCGCCGCACGAAGGTGAGCGCTTCATCGGCTTCGGAGGCGAGGATAGGTGCGTGCTCGGCGTCGCCGAACCGATACCGGTAGGTGACGCACCCGCCGTGGAAGACGAACACCCGGTCCGCGGTGTACGGACGGAACGTGATCGGCTCCAAGTAGACGAGAACGCCGAGCTCGCGCGAGGAGGCCGTCACGTTGGACATGCCCGCGACGGAGCAGCGCTCGGTGAGCTCGACCTCGACGGCGTGGATGCCCGCCCGGTCCGAGTCCAGCCAGAACCGCGATCGCCCGCTCCGCACGTCCGACCCTCCGTAGCTCCACCCCGCCGGGAAGACGCGGATGCACGGCAGCAGGACGGCCGACGGCACCGCCTGGGCGACGAGGACGGGGAAGGCCCCGCTCGGCGCATCGCACGTGGCCTCCTGCGACCGGACCGTGCCGACCGAGCAACCCGCCAGCAGGACGCTCGCGATAGCCATCCCGGTCAGCCGGCGCCTCACGCGAACACCGTCCAGTTGCTGACCACGATGCTGGCCGCGAGGAACAGGCCGAACGCAACGCCGGCAGTGAGCAGGACGCGCCGGATGCTCCAGCGCTGGATCGCCACGGGTTCGCGTTCAGGCGCCATTTCGCGGAACCGCGCGAGGAGGTCACGTCCGTCCCGCTTGACGTGATTCCGGAGTTGGGTCGGGCTCGCGACCCCCCGGGCCGCCGCGAACGCCTCGGCGAGCTCGTCCTCGGAGAAGAACGCCTTCGCGCGCTCGTAGACGCGGTCGGCGTCGGTCCGCAGGGCCAGGACGAGCATCATGTTGGCGAGGTCGACCGCCTGCCGCCACGGGGACGGCCGTACCTGAACGAAGAAGACGTCGATCAGCTTCAGCTGCCCGTCGCGCACCATCAGGTTCGCCGGCTTGATGTCGCGGTGCGCGAGCCCCCCGTCCCACATCCTCTGGATCAGCCGGAGCCCCTGGTCGATCACGGCGTCGTCGACCTCCGCCTCGCTGATCTCGACGGCGCCGTCGAAGAATTCCATCACGATCATGTACTCGCGCTCAGGGGTGATCTCGACGACCCCGAACGGCTCGGGCGAAGGCAGGTCCAGATCCTGCAGGAGCCGGAGGGTGTAGTCCTCGTACTCGACGAACCGCCGGACCGACGTGAAGCGCGCTTCGTCCTCCAGGGCCCCATACAAGATGGTGCGCCCGAGCTTGTACCAGCGGTCGGCGCGAACGTGGCTCTGCGCGTACAGCTTGGCGAAGAGGTACCCGTCCGGCCGGCCGTCGTCGCCGGCGACCCGCAGGCGGAGAGGCGTCGAGCCGCCCGAGCCCTCGAGGCCAACCGGCTTCAGGTCTAGAACCTCAAGATCCAGCTGGCGTCCGACCGCGGCTACGATCGCCTCGCCCCGGCGACCACCGACGTCCAGGTGCGCCGCTTTGCCGCGACCGTAGCTCACGGGGAACACATCGGCCGGGGCGAACCACCGGAAGGCCACCACGCCGACCGTAACGCCGAAGATCGCCCCGAAGGCTGCGTCCGTCGGGTGATCGACCGCAAGATAGAGCCGCGCGGCGGCGAGCACGAACAAGATCCCGGCGATCACCCACTTCATCTGGAACCGTTGCCGTCCGGGGACGACGAGGCAGTACGCCATCCCGATCAGCGTGATGGCCAGCCCGGCCATCGGCCGGGAGGGCATCGAGAACCCCTGCCAGTCGGCCAGGATCGTGACGCCGTACGCGCGGGGGCGGCGGATCAGGATCGAGAGGTCGTACGCGAGGAACTCCGTGACGATGATCGCGCCGAGGAACACCACGAGGTGACGCCACCGCCGGAAGTAGATGAGGACGGCGATCGTTCCCCACCGCAGCACCCGGATCGTCCAGCTGAGCGCCAGGGCGTTCACGAGCTCCATCGCACCGGTGAGCCGAGGGGTCCGGAGCTCCGCGATCCACAGGAGCCGTCGGTTGTCGAAGCGCTCGAACAGGCTCTCCAGTGACGGGAACAGCAGCGCGCCGATCAGGACGCTCACGAAGTAGGCGACCATGATCAGCCAGAAGCGACCCGTCCGGCCGAGCTCCCTCGGCAGCGGCGGCGGTTCTCCGGAGGGGCGGCGACGACGTGGGCCCCGCGTGCCGGGAAGGCGGCGATGTCGCTCTTCGGCGACCGCGCGAGGCTCCTGTGCGGCGTCCATGAGGTCTGGGCGACTGTACTCCTCTCGCTCGAGCCGCCGGTGGCTGCGGGGGGACGGGGCGCGTGTGAAGATGTCCCCGTTCACCAGGCGCCCGGGAGGATCGCGATGGCCGAGGACGGCGCGAAGAAGCGGAGGGACCATAAGCACAGCGACGTCGAGGACCGCCACAGCCGCCTCCCGAAGAAGGCCTACGACAAGGAACTGCGCCGCCTCCAGGAGGAGCTCGTCAAGCTGGAGGACTGGGTCGCGGCCGTAGGCGCGCGGATCGTCGTGATCTTCGAGGGCCGCGACGCCGCGGGCAAGGGCGGCACGATAAAGCGGATCACGCAGTACATGAACCCCCGGCTGACCCGTATCGTCGCGCTGCCGAAGCCGACCGAACGCGAACGCACGCAGTGGTACTTCCAGCGCTACATCGACCAGCTCCCCGCCGCGGGCGAGATCGTGTTGTTCGATCGAAGCTGGTACAACCGCGCCGGGATCGAGAAGGTGCTCGGATTCTGCACGCCCGAGGAGCACCGACGGTTCCTCCGACAGTGCCCGACCGTCGAGCGCCTCCTCGTCGAGGACGGCATCACCCTGCTGAAGTACTGGTTCTCGGTGTCAGACGAGGAGCAGGAGCGTCGGTTCCGCGCCCGGATCGACGACCCGATCCGCCGTTGGAAGCTCTCAGACACCGACCTGTTCTCGCGCTCGAAGTGGGTGGACTACTCGCGCGCGAAGGATGAGATGTTCGTCCACACGGACATCCCCGAGGCGCCCTGGTACCTGGTGGAGGCGGACGACAAGCCGAGCGCGCGCCTGAACTGCATCGCCCACCTCCTGTCCAAGATCCCCTACGAGCAGGTGCAGCACGAGCGGCTGGACGTGCCGGATCGTCAGTCCGACGAGGGCTACGTCCGGCCGCCGCGCGAGGCGTTCACCTACGTCCCCGATCACGCGGCCAGGCTCGTGGACTGAGTCGCGCCCGGCGTCCGATACCCTGCCGGGATCATGGAGCGTCTCCACGGGCTCGGCGCGCTTCCGTTCGGCGACGGACGGAGCGTCGTCACGGTCGGGTTCTTCGACGGCGTGCACCTGGGTCACAGGGCCGTCCTCGATCGCACGGTCGAGCGAGCGCGCGAGCGGAAGGTGCCGGCCGTAGCGGTGACCTTCGACCGGCATCCCCGGGAGGTCCTGACGCCGGGGAGCGAGCCGCGACTCCTAACGACCGTGGACCGCAAGGCGACCCTGATAGAGGAGACGGGGATCGACGCGCTGGTGGTCCTCGCCTTCACCGAAGACCTCAGCCGGTGGCCCGCCGAGCGGTTCATCACCGACGTCCTGGAAGGCCGACTGCGTGCCGAGCACTGCGTCATGGGCGCGAACTTCACCTTCGGTCACAAAGCCGCAGGCAACATCGACCGACTGAGCGAGGTCGGCCCGTCACACGGGTTCACGGCTGAGCGCGTCGAGCTCGTCGATCTCGACGGCCGTCGCGTCTCGTCCTCATCGGTCCGCGAGGCGCTCGCGGCGGGGGACCTCGCCTGGCCGGGGCTGGCGCTCGGCCGCCGCTTCGTGTTGGACGGGACCGTGGTGAGCGGTGCGGGCCGGGGCCACGATCTCGGGTTCCCCACGGCGAACCTGCAGACGTGGCCCCGGCTGCTCCTTCCGGGCCGCGGCATCTACGCGGGCCGGGCCGAGGTCGACGGTGCCACTCACGTCGCCGCCATCAGCGTCGGCACCAATCCCACCTTCGGCACCGAGCCCCTGCACGTCGAGTCATACCTCCTGGACTTCGAAGGGGACCTGATCGGCCGTCCGATGGCGGTCGAGTTCTGGTCCTACCTCCGCGACGAGGCCCGCTTCGACACCCCCGCGGCCCTCGTCGAGGCCATGACCGACGACGTCCGCCGAACCCGCGACCTCGTCCAGAGCTGACATGTCCCACCGACACGCGACCAGCAGCAAGATCCCGTTGTGGGCTGTGATCGCGATCCTCGTCGTTGGCGCGGCGACCGTTGCCTGGTTCCTAGGTGGACGCGGAGGTTCCGACGCAGGGGCGGGAGCGGTCCCGGAAGCCGGCGGGGGCTCGTCGACGGTGAGCACGTCGGGTGGCACGGACGATCCCGTCGACGACTCCCCCGACGGGCCCGGGGCCGCGACCACCACCACCACCTCGACCACCCCCCCGCCGACCCCCACCCCCGAGCCCAAGCAGAAGCTCGTGATACACGCCACCGGCGACGTGAGCCTGGACCCGTCCTACATCCCCGCCCTGAGCGCCAACGGCTACGCCTGGGCCTGGAGCGGCCTCGACGGCCTGTTCGAGCGCGACGATCTGACGATCGTCAACCACGAGTGCCCCTCGACGGAGATCGTGGCGCCCGTGTCGAAGACCTTCGTGTTCCGATGCGACCCCGAGGCCCTGGACGAGGCTCTGCAGGCGGGTGTCGAGGTGGCGAACCTCGCGAACAACCACGGCTACGACCAGGGGGCCGAGGGGCTCCTCGACTCGATCCGGAACCTCCGCAGGGCCGGCCTGGTGCCGGTTGGGGCCGGCCAGGACGCGGCGCACGCCGATGCGCCCCGCTACGTCGAGGTCAAGGGGTGGCGCATCGCCATCGTCGGCGTCGGCGAGGTGCTGGACCCCGTGACGCAGGTGGCCGCCAAGGGCCATCCGGGGACCGCGGTGGGCCACGAGTTCAGCCGCGCCCTGGCGGCGATCGCCGAGGCGGAGGCCCGCGCGGACCTCGTGCTGGTGACGATCCACTGGGGGGTCGAGCTCGACACCCAGCCGCGGGACTACCAGGTGGAGGAGGCGCGCTCGATGATCGACGCGGGTGCCGACGCGATCTTCGGGCACCACTCACACCGACTCCAACCCATGGACACCTACAAGGGCAGGCCGATCTTCTACGGCCTCGGGAACTTCGTGTGGCCCCGGCTCTCGGTCGAGGGGGCGACGACGGCCGTAGCCCGGGTGATGGTCCGTCCGGACGGAACGATCACGGGCAGGCTCATGCCCGCCGAGATCGTCTCCGACGGCCACCCCATCCTGAGGTAGCCGGGGCGTCTGAGCAGGAGGTTCGCGGCCATGCGTCTGGTAGCCTTGCCTCCCGTATGGCCCTCACGACTACCCAGAAGTCCGAGATCATCACCGAGCACCGGCGTTCGAACGCCGACACCGGATCAGCCGAGGTGCAGATCGCCGTGCTCAGCAAGCGGATCTCGGACCTGACCGAGCATCTGAAGACCCACAAGAAGGACCACGCGTCCCGACGTGGCCTGCTGATGCTGGTGGGGCGCCGGCGGCGACTCCTCGAGTACCTGAGGCGCGAGGACATCGCCCGCTACCGAGACATCGTGGCGAAGCTCGGACTTCGCCGGTAAGACCCGGAAGGCGCCTCAGGAGGCGCCTCCCGCGTAGGAGGGATGCGAACGACCTGACCCGCCGATCACGGGGCTCAAGCAGCGAAGCGGTAGCCCGATCAACCAGGGCTCAAGCAGCGAAGCGGTAGCCCGATCAACCAGGGCTCAAGCAGCGAAGCGGTAGCCCGATCAACCAGGGCTCAAGCAGCGAAGCGGTAGCCCCAAGGACCCGAGAGGCGGGAAGCCCGCGGTCGGTTCTCAGTAGCGAGCCTCCGAACTGGGTTCGGCGGTTCACCACTGACAACCGGCCCGGCCCGCCTCACAACCCGCGCGGCGCGTCCGCGCCGCGCCGTCTTCCAAGGAGGACCGGCCCATGGCCATCACCCTTTCCCGAGAGTTCGGGAGCCACACCCTGACGTTCGAGTCGGGCAAGCTCGCCATGCAGGCGGGCGGCTCGTGCGTCGTGACCTACGGCGAGACCCAGGTGCTAGCCACATGCACCACCGCCAACCCTCGAGAGGGGATCGACTTCTTCCCGCTCACGATCGATGTCGAGGAGCGGATGTACGCCGCCGGCAAGATCCCCGGCGGGTTCTTCCGCCGGGAGGGGCGGCCGTCCGAGACGGCGATCCTCACGGCCCGCCTCACCGATCGCCCGATGCGTCCGAGCTTCAAGGACGGGTACCGGGACGAGGTCCAGGTCGTGATCACGGTCCTGTCCGCGGACATGGCCAACCCCTACGACATCCCCGGCATGAACGCGGCGAGCCTGGCAACGATGCTCTCCGGGATCCCTTTCGAGGGCCCGGTCGGCTCGGTTCGTCTGGGCCTGATCGGCGGCGAGTGGGTCATCAATCCCACCTTCCAGCAGGTCGAGGAGGCCACGTTCGACATCGTGGTCGCGGGCCGGCGCAACGACGCCGGCGAGGTCGACATCCTGATGATCGAGGGCGAGGCGCCCGACAGCACGTGGTCGCTGCTCGAGTCCGGGAACGGCACCGCGCCGACCGAGGCGGTCGTCGCCGAGGGTCTGGAGGCCGCCAAGCGCGCTATCGACCAGCTGATCGACTTCCAGCTCGAGATCGTCGCGCAGATGGACGTGAAGCCCAAGGCCTTCGAGCCGCGCCCGCTTTACACAGAGGACACGTTCTCGGCGGTCACGGCCTTCGCGAAGGAGCGTCTGGAGGCCGCGATCGTTCCGGATCGGGCCGAGCGCGACGAGGCGCTCAGCCGGATCAAGGACGAGCTGAAGGCCCACCTGCTGGAGACCTGGGGTGAAGAGGCGTTCGCCGAGCGTTCGGCGCAGATCTCGCCGGCGTGGAAGGACCTGCAGAAGAAGGTCATGCGCGCCCGGGTCATCGAGCACGGCGTCCGTCTGGACGGCCGCGGTCCCCGCGATCTGCGGCCGCTCTCGGCCGAGGTCGGGATCATCCCGCGCGCGCACGGCTCGAGCCTGTTCAACCGGGGTGACACGCAGGCGCTGAACGTGACCACGCTCGGCATGCTGCGGATGACCCAGATGATCGACACGCTGGACCCCGAGGACACCAAACGCTACATCCACCACTACAACTTCCCCCCCTTCTCCACGGGGGAGGTGGGTCGCATCGGATCGCCCCGTCGCCGCGAGATCGGTCACGGCGCGCTCGCGGAGCGGGCACTCGTGCCGGTGGTCCCGCCGGAGGAGGAGTTCCCCTACGCGCTGCGTCTGGTCTCGGACATCCTGGGCTCCAACGGGTCCACGTCGATGGCCAGCGTGTGCGCATCGACCCTGTCGCTGATGGACGCGGGCGTGCCGATCAAGGCGCCGGTCGCGGGCATCGCGATGGGGATGATCGCGGAGGGCGACACGTTCGTGACGCTCACGGACATCCTGGGCGCCGAGGATGCCCTGGGCGACATGGACTTCAAGGTCGCCGGCACCAGCGAGTTCGTGACCGCGATCCAGCTGGACATGAAGGTCACCGGGCTGCCCGGCGACGTCCTCGTGGGTGCGCTGGACCAGGCCAAGGAGGCCCGCCTGAAGATCCTCGAGGTGATGGCGGACGCGATCGGCGTGCCGCGCACCGAGGTCAACCCGAAGGCGCCGCGGATCCTCACGATCAAGATCCCCGTGGACAAGATCGGCGAGGTGATCGGGCCCAAGGGCAAGAAGATCAACGAGATCGTCGCCATGACCGGCGCCGACATCGACATCCAGGACGACGGCACGGTGTTCGTCGGCGCGCGCGAGGCCGCGGGCGCGGACGAGGCCGCCCGGATCATCGACGAGATCGCGAACCCGCGGCCGATCATCGTGGGCGAGCGCTTCACGGGCACGGTCGTGAACACGACGACGTTCGGCGCCTTCGTGAACCTGGTGCCCGGCCGCGACGGCCTCGTGCACATCTCCAAGCTCGGCAAGGGGAAGCGCCTGTCGAGCGTGGAAGAGGCGGTCAAGGTCGGCGACACGCTAGAGGTCGAGGTCCAGGACATCGACGACCGGGGCAAGATCAGCCTGAAGCCGGTCGGGCAGGAGTGGGCGATCCCCGAGGGCATGGAGCCCGAGGTCTCGCAGGACCGACCGCCGCGCGATCGGGACCGACGTCCCCGAGACCGCGATCGTCGCCCGCGCGACCGCGACCGGACCCCCAGGGACCCGGCCTAGCCTTGCCGATCGGTCGGACGGAGTTCGGCTCCGGCCTGCGCGTCATCACCGAGCGGATGCCCGGCGTCCGCTCGGCGACGCTCGGCCTTTGGGTCCTTGCCGGCTCGCGCGACGAGCCGCCGCCGATCAGCGGGTCGAGCCACTTCCTGGAGCACCTGCTGTTCAAGGGGACCAAGACCCGCTCGGCGCGCGACATCGCCGAGGCGTTCGACGCCGTGGGCGGTGAGGCGAACGCGTTCACGGCCAAGGAGTACACGGCGTACTACGCGCGGATCCGCGACCGCGACCTGCCGATGGCGGTCGAACACCTGGCCGACATGGTGCGGAACTCGGTGCTGCGGCCCTCGGACTTCGACGCCGAGAAACAGGTGATCCTCGAGGAGATCAACGTGCACGAGGACACGCCCGACGACCTCGTGCACGACCTGTTCACCGAGACGCTGTGGCCCGGGCATCCGCTCGGGCGTCCCGTGCTGGGGACGAAGCAGAGCATCCAGGGTGCCACTCGTGACCAGGTCCGGCGCTTCTATCGTCGCCACTACGTGCCGGGCAGCGTGGTCGTGGTGGCCGCCGGGAACCTGCGCCACGAGGCCCTGCTCGATCTCGTCGCCGAGCACATGGAACCAGGCGCGGTGCGCACCCAGGAACCGGTTGCGTGGAACCTGCGCGCCGCGGGCCACGTGCCGGCGCCGTCGGGACGTTCGCTCGTGAAGCGCCGCAAGACCGAGCAGGCACACATCTGTCTCGGCACGAGTGGGCTTTCCCGCACCGATCCCGACCGGTTCGCGTTCGGCGTCGTGAACGCCGCGCTGGGCGGAGGGATGAGCTCGCGCCTGTTCCAGGAGGTGCGAGAGAAGCGGGGCCTCGCGTACAGCGTCTACAGCTACCACTCGATGTACGCCGAGGCCGGACTGTTCTGTGCGTACGCGGGGACCACGCCGGGCCGGGCCAAGGAGGTCCTCGCGATCATGCGGGGCGAGCTCGAGGACGTGGCGAGCAACGGGCTGCAGCCGGAGGAGTTCGAGCGCGCCAAGGGGCACATGAGGGGCTCGCTGGTCCTGTCGCTGGAGGATCCCGCAGGGAGGATGTCGCGCCTGGGCAAGTCCGAGATCGGCCACGGCGAGACCCTCACCGTCAGCCAGCTGCTGTCGCGCATCCAGTCGGTGACACCGGATGATGCGGGGCGGGCGGCCGAGCGCGTACTCTCGCAGCCGATGACGACGACGGTGCTCGGGCCGTTCTCCGGCAAGGACGTCTTGGCGTGATCCGGGTCGGCGTGATAGGTGCCTGCGGCCGGATGGGCCTCATGGTCTGCCGGGCCGTCGCGGAGGCCGAGGACCTGGCCCTGGTAGCTGCGATCGACCGATCGAAGGTCGGTCAGAAGATCGGCCAGATGATCGGCCACCCCGAGGTAGGCGCGCCGGTCTCCGATGAGCTGGACCGCCTGCTGGAGGCCGAGGCCGAGGTGGCGATCGACTTCACCCACCCCGATGTCGTGATGGACGACGTGCGTTGGTGCGTCGCCCACGCGATCCATATCGTGGTGGGGACGACCGGGGTGTCGCAGGAGGACCTGCGGGAGATCGAGGGCCTGATGGCCGACGACGGGCACGAATCCAACGTGATCGTGGCGCCCAACTTCGCCCTCGGCGCCGTGCTGATGCAGCGGTTCGCGGCCCAGGCGGCTCGCTACTTCCCCGCTGTCGAGATCATCGAGCTGCACCACGACCAGAAGGCCGACGCCCCATCGGGTACGGCCGTCGCCACCGTGCGGCGGATCCAGGAGGAGCGCCCCGAGCCATGGCACGGCCCGCTGCCCGAGAGCCTAGAGGGCGTCCGCGGCGGAGACGTCGACGGGATACGCGTGCACTCGGTCCGGCTCCCCGGACTCGTTGCTCACCAGGAGGTCCTCTTCGGCGGGCAGGGGCAGACGCTCGCGATCCGGCACGACTCCACCGACCGCTCCTCGTTCATGCCGGGAGTCCTGCTGGCCGCCCGGGCCGTGATGACCCGCAAGGGGCTGACCGTCGGGCTCGAGCCGCTGCTCGACCTGCCGCCGCTGCCGTGACCGCTCGGGTCGTCGGCGTCTTCGCCCACCCCGACGACGACACGTACGGCGTCGGCGGGAGCCTCGCGCTCCACGCCGGCGCGGATGTCGAGCTCACGGTCGTCATGGCGACCAGCGGAGATGCCGGCCGGATCGCGGACCCGTCCCTCGCCACTCGCGAGACCCTCGGGGACGTGCGCGAGGCCGAGGACCTTGCGGCCTGGCGGGCGCTCGGGCTCGAGCCGGACGTCCGCTTCCTGCGCCATCCCGACGGAGGACTGGACCGGGTGCCGCGCGAACAGCTCGCGGCCGAGGTGCTCGCGGTCCTCGAGGAGACGCGGCCGCAGGTCGTGATCACCTTCGGCCCCGACGGCATCACGGGTCACGAAGACCACGTCGCGATCGGCGCGGCCGCTACGGAGGCCTTCCACGACGCGCGGGTGGCGGGCGTCGGCGGCGCCTCCGCCCGCCTGCTCCACCTAGCCATCTCGACCGGCGGCCTCGAAAGGCTGAACGAGCTCCTGCGTGAGCGTGGACTCGAGCCGCTCGACCCCACCCAGCCCTTCATGCCCCGCGGCGTACCCGATCAGACGATCGGCGTCCGGGTGGACTGCTCGGCGGTCTACGACCGCAAGCTCGAGGCACTGCGCGCCCACAAGACCCAGGGCGAGATGGAGGACGTCCCGTTCGACCTGTGGCCCGAGATCTTGGGCACCGAATCCTTCGTCCAGGCCTGGCCCGAGCGCCCGCCCGGGTCGCCGACCGGCACCGACCTGTTCGAGGACCTGGCACCCGCGTAAGCTCGGTGGCCGTGGACGTCCAGATCCGCACGATCGCGCCGGACGAGTTCGAGGAGTACATGAACGCGACCGAGACCGCGTTCAGCGGCTTCGTCGAGGCCGATGATCTCGAGCGCGAGCGCTCGATCGCCGAGTTCGACCGCAGCTTCGCCGCGTTCGACGGCGATCGGATCGTCGGCACCGCGTCGACGGTCACGATGCCGATGACGGTGCCCGGCGCCGATCTGCAGGTGGGGTTCGTGACCGCCGTCGGCGTGGCCCCCACCCACACCCGACGCGGGATCAACACCGCGCTGATGCTCCGCACGCTCGAAGACGCGCGTGATCGGGGCGAGGCCGTCGACGTGCTCTTCGCGTCCGAGGGCTCGATCTACGGCCGGTTCGGCTACGGCATGAGCGCCCCCGAGCTCTCCCTCGACGTCAGAACGACGCACGCTGGGTTCGTTCGCGGCTACCACCCCTCGGGGTCGATCCGCCTCGTGACCCAGGAGGAGGGGATGGACGCGGTGATCGCCGTGCACGGGTCCGTCCGACGTGGCCGCCCCGGGTCCGTCGAGCTCACCCCGACGCGTCTGGCCTACGCGCTGCACGATCACGGCGAGGACAGGAGCAAGCCGAGGTTCTTCGCGCTCCACGAGGGCCGGGACGGTGTGGACGGCTACCTCGTCTACCGCGTGAAGCACGACTGGACGTCCGGTGCGCCCGAGAACCACCTGGCGATACACCTGCTGGACGGGGCCGACGCGGGCGCGTACGCGGACCTGTGGCGCTACGCGTTCGACGTCGATCTGGTCGCTCGGGTCACCTCTTGGGCGCGCCCCGCCGACGAACCGTTGCTGCATCTGGTCCGCGAGCCGCGCCGGCTGAACGCGAAACG
>Ga0209002_10003374_pt1 | contig 12696 bp, 11 predicted proteins | sample Rifsed16ft2_FD_184010 | JGI IMG/M metagenome (GOLD analysis project Ga0209002, IMG submission 184010) | Soil microbial communities from Rifle, Colorado, USA - sediment 16ft 2 (version 2) | ecosystem: Environmental > Terrestrial > Deep subsurface > Rock core/Sediment | place: Rifle, Colorado...
TGACCCCGAGCCGGGTGGGTGACGTCCACTACGACGAGGAGTACACCCTCAGGCTCATGTCGATGGAACCTTCCCCGTGACCACCAAGGATCCGGGATGGCGTCCCGCCTTTGCCCTCGCGGTTCGGATCGCAATGCTCCGCCCACCCCAAGGCCCGGTGCTGATGGTCCTCCGTGCCACCGTCGCCTTCCTTTGTGTCGCTTCCGGGGCCATCGCGCTGCTGGTGCTCCTGCTCGGAGGAGGTTCCGGCGACGCCCGCATCGAGGGGGCCACGGCGCAGATCGTGCTGTTCGCCGCAGTTGGTCTGGCGGCGGCCGTGATCGCGGTCACCGGCCGGGAGTCGCCGGACGATCGCTCCCCGGGGCATCTTGCTGTGTGGGTGTTCCGAATCACGATGCGGCGCCTGCTCGCCGCCGCCGCGGTGGGCCCGGTCGGGTTGCTGCTGTCGTGGTCAGTGGCCGACGGCGCCTGGGTGATCTATGGGGCCGGGGCCTCGATCTTGCTCATGCTCGTGGTGGCGCCCACGGTGCGGCGCATCGCCGCCTGGCAGGAGGAGGTCGGCGGCGAACTCGGGGTGCTCGACGCCCTGCTCCGCCCCTACCGCTGAGTCAACGCACCCCCGGGTGAAGAACTCCCCTTCCGCTGCCGATGATGCGGGATGAAGCCACTCACCCCATGGCAGCGTTGGGGCCGCGCCACGGCGCTTGCCGCGGTGGCGCTCGCCGCCGTGTGGTACGCGTTCGGAGCCGGGTCGCCGGTTCCGCTTTTCGATTGGTTCGACCTGGGGGTGCACGAGGCCGGGCACCTGTTGACCGCGCCGCTCCCCGAGATCATGATGTTCATGGCGGGTTCGTTCGCCCAGGTGGCCTTCCCGCTCACGATGGCCTGGTACTTCGGGATTCGCCGCCGGGACCAGGCGGCGGGCGGGTTCTGTCTCGTGTGGGCCGGGACCTCGGCCTGGGACGTGTCGGTGTACGCCGCCGACGCCGTCGTCCAGCAACTGCCGCTGGTTGGGGGAGGGCAGCACGACTGGGCGTACATCCTCGGTCAATTCGATGCCCTTCACCTGACCGGGCGCATCGCCGAGGGCATCGAAGTCGCCGGGGCGGCCCTGTGCGTGGCGGGTCTGGGAGTGATCGCCGCCGAGTTGGCAGCGTCACTGCGCCGCCGCCCGGCACCGATGGCGGGACCTGAGGCCAGGCCGGCCGCTGCGCTCGTCGAGGATCGATGGGTGGCCGCAGCCTCGCTGCCGTTCCGCCACGAGGCAGCGGAGCGCTAGCGGAGGGCGTCCTCCGCCTGCGGGGCGGCATGGCCGACGGTGGCACCGTCTACCGTCGTCGGTCCATGGCCTTCAGATCCGGGATCACGCGGGGATTCGATCTCTCCCTCCCGAGCAACCGATTCGTCTTGCTCGGAACCCCTGCGGCCGGTGTGGTGGCCGGGGTCGTCACCCTTCTCGCCGGCGACGGCCCGGCGACGGCGGTGCGTCACGGGTTCTCGGCGGGCGGCGCCACCTTCATCGCATGGGCGGTGGTGCGGGAACTGCACCCGGACCGACCCGTGCTCGCCGCTCTCGCCGCCGTCGTGGCGCCACTGGGCCTCGTCGCCGGCGATCCCGACCTGCTCGCCGCGGCGGTGGTGCTACTGGGAGCCCGGGTCGTGGCCGGGACGACGGGTCGGGCAATGCGCTGGGTCGACGTCGCCATCGTCGGCGCGGTCGCGTTCCCCGTCGCGATGCGCCCCACCGGCAGCGGCGTCCTCACCTCCACCGCGATCGCCCTGCTCGCGGTGCTTCCGGTGCAGGATCGCCGTCGCCTGCAGCTCGCCACCGGCGCCCTCCTCGTCGCCGGACTGGCGGCGTTCTCGTGGTGGGGCTTCGAGGCCGGGTTCGATCCCGATCCGTGGTCGATTGCCGCGGCTGCTCTCGGTGCGTCGTCGCTGATGGGGCCGCGCCGGGTGACGGCGGGCACCGATCGCAGCGGCGGGAGGATCTCGCCGCGGCGGGTGCGGGCCGCCCGCGGCTTCGCGCTGATTGCCGCCGCCGCAGCAGCGGTCGGCAGCGATCCCGCGACGATGGCGCCGGTATGGACGGCGCTCGCCGCCACCGGGTCTCGGCCTACTTGACGGCGAACGCGATCTTGCAGGTGGTGGTGTGGGAGACGATCTTCCCGTCCTTCACCCGCGCGGTGAACGAGACGGCCTCGACTCCGGTGATCCCTTCGAGCGACTCGGCAGCTTTGGCTACCGCCATCTTGGCGGCGTCCTCCCACGATTTCGCCGACACGCCGATGATCTCGACCACTTTGATCGCACCCGACTCGATGTATCCCATGTATGTCCTCTCCGTTCGCGAACTATTCGCGGTGAACCTACACCGGTATCCCGTTTCCAGTTACCCGTTACCCGGCGGCGGCACCGAGCTGGCCTACGGCGGGGCTGCATGCTGCAAGCTGCATGCTTGTCGCCACCTGTGACCTGCTACCTCCTGATCCGCTCCCAATCCCGGACCGCAAACCGGTCGGTCATCCCGGACACGTAGTCGATCGCCGCGGTCACCGGGTCCGAATCCGGGTGCCGGTAGGTGTCGGGCACCTCCCCGGGATGAGCCACGTAGTGGTCGGCGAGACCGCGGATGACGGCGATCGCCTCGTCGCGCTGCTCCGCCGCCTCGGGACGCAAATAGACGCGCTCGAACATGAACTCGCGTAGTTCGTGCATCACCTCGAGCGCCTCGGCCGCCATGGTGATCGTTCCGGTGCGCACTGAGTCATCCACGACCGCCTCGATCATGGTGGCGATCCAGGCGCTTCCCGGTGTGCCGAAGACCCGCTGGGCTCCGGCGGGGAGGTCGCGGTATGCGATCACTCCAGCCCGGACCGCATCATCGACGTCGTGGGTGAGGTAGGCGATCCGGTCGGCATAGCGGCACACCATGCCCTCTTCAGTTGACGGCGGGGGGTCAATCTTCCACGAGTGGGCGCGGATACCGTCGCTCACCTCCCAGGTCGGGTTGATCGGCTCCAGCACCTCGAACACCCGGACGCTCTGCGCGGCGTGGTGCCAGCCGCCGGCGACGTAAGTGCTGAGCGCGTCCTCTCCGATGTGACCGAAGGGTGAGTGACCGACGTCATGGCCCAGGCAGATGGCCTCGGCCAACGGCTCGTTGAGGCCGAGGTATACCGCGAGAGACCGTCCGATCTGGGTGACTTGGAGCGTGTGGGTGAGCCGGGTGACGAAGTGGTCCCCATCGGGATCGATGAACACCTGGGTCTTGTGCTTGAGACGACGGAACGCCTTGGTGTGGAGGATGCGATCCCGGTCGCGCTCGAAGGCGGTTCGGTGGTGATCCGGGGCTTCGGAGATGAGGCGACCCCGGCTTCGCGTCGACCGCGCTGCGGCCGGCGCCAGCCGCTCCCGTTCCCACAGCTCCGCCTGTTCCCGGGTGCGGCGAATGAACCCGCTCACACGATCCGCTCGCGGATCCGGGCGGACACGAAGTCGAGGGTGCCGACGACGATGGCGATTGCCAGCATCTGGACTGCGGCGGCCCGGTACAAGAGCAGGTTGATGTTCTGCTGGAGGAGAAATCCGATGCCGCCGCCGCCGGCAAACCCGATGATCGTGGACATGCGCACGTTGATGTCCCACCGGTAGAGCGTGAATGCGATGTAGGGGGGCACGATCTGGGGAACGACGGCGTAGACGATGCTCTGCAGGCGGGTGGCTCCGGTGGCGGTCACCGCCTCGATTGGTCCCTCCATGATGCTCTCTACCTGCTCGGAGTAGAGCTTGGCGAGGGAGGCGGTGGTGTGCAGGGCGAGGGCGATGGCACCGGCGAATGGACCCACGCCCACCCACACCACGAACACGATCGCCATCACCAGCGGCTCGACCGAGCGGATCACGTTGAAGAACGTCCTGGCGAAGTAGTAGGCCGCCATCCCCGAGGGAAGCTGGTCCCAGCCCCGGGCGAAGTAGACACCCACCACGCCGAGGGCGGCGCCGAGCAGCGCCGGCGCCCAGAGAGTGCCGCTCGCCGCGAACAGGGTGCCGACGGCGAAATCGGCCAGCATCCCCAGGCCGATGCCCGCAAAGAGGCCGGCGAGGGTCCCGGCGACACCGATCACCAGCCGCAGCACCGTTCCCACCAGCCCCCATCCCATCGAGATCCACTTGCGTGCCCGGCGTCCCGCCAACACCCCACCGACGAGAGCCAGCAGGAAGCCTCCGGCCGTCGTCGCTCGAGCATTCGAGGTGGCATCGAGTTGGTACAGCCATTGCACGGCGCCACCGAGGGTGGCGGCGAGGACTGCCACCGCCATGCCGCCGAGCACGAAGCGGGCCAGACCCGCTGCGGCGTCGGGGAGCTTCTGCTTCACCAGGTGTCCGGCGCGGGATCCGAGGAGGGCAAAGGCGGTGCCGGTGACGATGGCGGCGACCACGGTGAGGAACGTGGTGAGCAGGTCGCCGAACACCCGCACGAATCCCCCGAGGAACCCCAACGGCCCCAGGGCGTCCTCGAGGTCGAGGCCGATTTCGAGCAGTGCCCGCCCGAGGAAGCCGATGGCGAACAATCCGCCCAGCGCCACGACGGCTCCGATCCCCCAGCGGCCCGCCTTCATCCACGGCGTGGGCGGGGCATCGTCCTCTTCGGGCATGGTCACCCGGAGCAACCACCCCAACGCGATGACGATGGCTGCGGCGCCGCCGAGGAGGATGGGTAAGGAGTCACCGATGCCCTCCCCGGTGTCGGTGACCCACCGTCCCACCTGTCGTCCCACGAGAATCCCCACCGGGAGGCCGATCACGAACAGAGCCACGCTTGACAGCGGGCTGCGGATGGTTCGCATCAGGTTGCGTGCCGAGAGGAAGGAGAGCGGGATCGCCACTGCGGTGCCGAGCGTTGTGGCGACGAGGGCGAGCATGAGGGTCTCGATGATCTTGTCCCACGAATCCTGGGCGGTCTCGCTCCAGGTCCATCCCCCGGTCCGCTCCCGGGTCGTGAAGCGAAGCTGTTGCACGGTCTCGTCGGGCCGGTCCGGAAGTCTGTAGGTCCTCGAGAACGAGCCGTCGTCGCCGGCCACGATGGTGGCGGTACCCAGCGTCACCCCCGACGGCGGGATGAAGGAGAGCGGCCCTTCCTCACCGGGGTCGAAGTTGAACCCGCGCACGGTGACCTCGGAGCCGGGCAGGGCGCACGAGGGGAACATCTCGAGGTACGGCCCGGTGGTGTCCGGCGGAGTTGGAGTGAAACCTCCGGGCGGGCAGGGGGTCATCACGTCGACGAGGTGGAAGGTGACCACCTCGTTGTGGGCGATGAGATCGGGACGGGCGAGGCCGCGGACGATGCGGATCAGCTGGGTGCGGCGCTGTTCGTCCTTCACCGGTTTGAGGTCGATGTCGGTTCTCTCGAACGCAAAGGCATAGACGACGACCGCGGTGATGATCGTCAGCGTGATGGTGAGGAACCGCACGAACGGGTTCATGTGATGTTTCGGCGTCGCCATCAACCCACCCGCTCGGCATCCTTGCCGTAGATGCTCTTGAAGACCGCATCGTCGAGCTCGGTGGGGGCGCCCTCGAAGACCAGCCGGCCCTCGTTGAGAGCGATCACCCGGTCGGCGTAGCGGTGGACCAGGTCGAGGAAGTGAAGGCTGCACAGGACGGTGACGCCGTCCTTGTCGTTGATGTCCTCGAGGTACTGCATGATGCCGTGGGCGAGCACCGGGTCGAGCGAGGCCACCGGTTCGTCGGCGAGGATCATCTGCGGATCCTGCATCAGGGCGCGGGCGATACCGACCCGCTGCTGCTGGCCGCCGGAGAGCTCGTCGGCGCGTGAGCGGGCCTTGTCGGAGAGGCCGACTCGCTCCAACTGGGCGATTGCCTTGGCGACGTCCTTGTCGGGGAACCGGTTGAACAGGCTGAGGGCGGGGTTGACGTACCCGAGACGCCCGGCCAGCACGTTGGTGATCACCCGGGAGCGGTGGACCAGATTGAAATTCTGGAAGACCATCCCGATCCGACGCCGGATGCGACGCAGATCCTCCTGGTGGGCCTTGGTGAGATCCTCACCGTCCCAGGTGATGGTTCCCGCGGTGGGTTCGATGAGACGGTTGATGCACCGCAGCAGGGTTGACTTGCCGGAGCCGCTGAGTCCGATCACGGCCATGAACTGGCCGCTGGGAACCTCGAAGGAAACGTCGTCGAGCGCCAGCACTCCGCCCTCGTAGATCTTCGTCAGGTGCTCGACCTTGAGCACGGATCGGTCTCCCCGCCCGGCGTCGGTCTCTTTCTAGCCGATCGGGGGAGGGCCGGCGCTGGGCGCTGCGATGGGTAGCTCGCAGGTCGCAGATGGCGAGACCGCAGATGGCGAGACCGCAGATGGCAGATGGCGAGACCGCCACCACGCTTCCTCTGCTATCTGCAGTCTGCTGTCTGCGATCCGAAATGTGAAAGGGGCGGGGCCTGGTGGCCCCGCCCCCTTGCTGACTCCGAACTCCTGGACTTACAGGTCTTCGAGGTCGTATCCGAGTGCGATCAGCAGGGCTCGGATCGAGTCGAATTCGGCGTCGGTGGTGTCGGCCACGTTGTCCCACGAGTAGGCATCGAAGGCGGTGCCGAACGCGTCGGGATCGCTGGTGGCGAAGTCCTTGATCGCCTGGGTGATCTCGGCCTGGAGGTCCGCAGGGAACTCCGGTCCGTAGGCCATCAGGTCGTTGGGGATGGGATCCGACAGGGCCAGGATCCGTACCTTCTGGATCACGTCCGGCGCCTCCTCACGGAGACCACGACGGGCATCCTGGGGCCGGACCGTGTCGCAGACCAGATCACCCTCGGCGGTGACGGCGCAGGTCTCGACCAGGTCTGCGGGGACGTCGGCGTCCTCGCTGGTCCCGTCCCACGCGGTGTTGCCTTCGAGATCCACGTTCGGGCTGAAGAACACCGTCCCGAACTCGGCCTCGTTGTTGTAGACGGCACGCACCGTGCCGGTGTGACCGCCTGCCTCGAAGCCTTCCCCGGGGGTGATCCCCAGAGCGGCAAACATCCCGGAGGGAACCAGGAACCCCGAGGTCGAGGTGGCATCCGGATAGGCCCATGTCTTGCCGTTGAGGTCATCGAGACTGTCGATGTCACTGTCACGAGGCACGATCACCTCGGCCCAGTACTCGGTGTAGCCGAAGCGCAGCGACTTCAGTGCCGGGGTCACCCCGCACAGATCGTTCGCCAACACATAGGCATTCGCCGGGATGAACCCGATGGTGTTGTCGGGCGAAGCGCACATCGCCTCGATCGTCGCTGCATACGAACTCGGCACTTGCACCTCGAAGAACAAGCCGGTCGCTGTGTTCAGCGCCTCGGCGAGCAATTCGCCGCCGGCGATGATCTCCTCAGCAGAAACCGAAGGCACGAACAGCACCTGAATCGGATTCTCCGCGGTACCAATGGCGGCCGGGGCCGGCTCCTCGAAGAGGACGCTGCCCGCCGGAGCCTCGAACCAGGTGTCGTAGATCGTCTGGTAGGTGCCGTCGGCGAACATGTCGGCCAGCGCGGTGTTCATCTGCGCCAGCAACGCGGTCCGGGCAGGATCGACGCCGAACCCGTAGTGCTCGTTGGTGTCGATCACCTCGACGATCTCGAGGCCCTCACGGTTTGCGATCTCGACGAAGGCGGAGGGCTCGTCGCTGACGACGCCGGTCACCTGACCGCCCTCGACCGCGTTGTAGGCGTCACCGACCACGTCGAACTCGCGCACCAAGACGCCCAACGGGGCGAGGTTCGTGGTCGCCCAGTCGGCACCGGTCGTACCGGTCTGGACCGCCACCGAGTCACCGGTCCCGAGATCCTCGGTGCCGTTGATAAACGGCGTGAGGGTCGTGTTGACCGTGAACCCCTGCTGCGAGTTGTAATACGGCTCGGTGAAGCTCACCTGCAGCGCCCGCTCCGGAGTGATCGTCGTCGCCGAAGCCACGACGTCGAACTGGCCGGTGGCCAGCTGGGTGAAGATCGTGTCAAAGGCGGTGTCGATCCAGTCGACCTCAAGTCCGAGCCGCGTGGCGATCTCGTTGATCAGGTCGGCGTCGAAGCCGATGACGTTGCTTGCCGTATCGAAATCCTCGAACGGCGGGTAGGGGATGTCGGAACCGACGGTGAGCACACCCGGCGTTCGGGTGAGGCTGCTCGCCGCCGTGGTTGTGGCTGCGGTGGTAGTGGTCGCGTCGTCGTCACCACATGCGGAGACGATGAGCGCGAGCACGAATACCAACCCCAGCACCCTGCTTGCACGCATGGCAAATACTCCTGGGTTGACAAGTCGCACGGCCCCGAGGCCGTATCGCGGCGAGGGTATCACGCTCGTGTGACACACTTCTCGGGGAGATGATCCATGAGTGACGGGTTGCGGGTCGAGGCCGGGTTGACCGCGGTGGTGATCGCGGTCACCGATGATCGACCGCGGGTCCTCACCATCGGGGCGGCGGAGCCCGGTCTCCCCGCCGGTCCGCTCGACCCGGCGGCGGATCGGACGCTGGAACGGGCCCTTCGGCGATGGGTGGCGGAGACTACGGGTGTTGAACTCGGCTACGTGGAGCAGTTGTACACATTTGGGGATGCCGGCCGGGGCGGCAGGGCGGGGGCGAGGGAATTGGCGATCGCATACCTCGGGCTCGTCGCCGAGACTTCGGTGACCGGGGACGCCGCCTGGTGTGACCTGTATGAGTTCCTCCCCTGGGAGGACCGCCGGCTCGGGGACGGCGAGCCCTGGGCTCCGGCACTGGCGCCGTGGCTGGCGGCGGTGGCCGGCGACGCCCGTCGGGTGCGCCGGGAGCGGGTCGCGCTCGCATTCGGCGGCGGCGAGGCCGGGTGGGATCTCGAGCGGTGCCTGGAGAGATACGAGTTGCTCTTCGAGTCGGGGGCCGTCCCCGAGGCCGGGGGCTCCCGGATCGCCGGGTCGGCGATGGGCCTCGACCATCGCCGGGTGCTCGCCCAGGCTCTCGGCCGGATCCGCGGCAAGCTTCGGTATCGCCCGGTGGTGTTCGAGCTGCTTCTCACAGAGTTCACGCTCGGTGCCCTGCAGCGGGTCGTCGAGGCGCTGGCCGGCGTGCGACTCCACACCGGCAACTTCCGTCGGCTACTCGACCGCTCGGGTGTCGTCGAGGGGGTCGGTCGCTACGACACCGCCACCGGGGGCCGTCCCGCCGAGCTGCATCGGTTCCGGCGGGAGGTGATCCTGGAGCGCCCCGCCCCCGGGGTGGGTCTTCCCGGGATGCGGACATCGGGCTGAGACCACTCACGTCGCCCGTCGCCTGTCGCCCGCAAGACCTGCGTCATCACGGTCTGCCAATTGCCATCCGTCTGTGGTATATACTCATACTGAGTAAAAGGACGACCCACGGTGACCACCGAACTCATCCCGCTGGAATCGCTGTCCCGGGCGGAGCGCAAGGTGGTCGACGACCGCTACGCCGCGCTGCGGCGGGTCGTGCCCGAGGTGGAGTGGGACGGGCACGCTCCCTACGTCGCCGCCATCGAGCGGCTCAAGGCGGAGCGCAACGCGGTCGTGATCGCCCACAACTACCAGGCGCCCGAGATCTTCCACGGCGTTGCCGACCTCGTCGGCGACTCGCTGGCGATGGCCTACCTGGCCGCCGAGACCGATGCCGAGGTGGTGGTGGTCGCCGGGGTGCATTTCATGGCGGAGACGGCAAAGCTGGTCAACCCCGGCAAGACGGTCCTCATCCCTTCGCTCGAGGCCGGGTGCTCGCTCGCAGAGTCGATCACCGGTGCCGACGTCCGGCTCCTCCGGGAGCGGTACCCCGGTACGCCGGTGGTGACCTACGTCAACACCTCGGCGGAGGTGAAGGCCGAGTCCGACATCTGCTGCACCTCGTCGAACGCGGTCGAGGTGGTCGAGTCGCTCGGCGTGCCCCGGGTGATCTTTCTCCCCGACGAGTTCCTCGGGAAGTGGGTGGCGGCCCAGACCGGAGTGGGTGTCGTGCTGTGGAAGGGCCACTGCATGGTGCACGAGCGCTTTACCGTGGATGAGATCAGGCGGTTCCGTGCCGCGTACGACGGAGACATCGAGGTGCTCGCCCACCCCGAGTGCCCTCCCGAGGTGCTGGCGGAGGCCGACTTCGTGGGATCGACGAGCGGCCTGATTCGCTACGTGAGCGAGCGGCATCCGGCGCGGGTGCTGCTCGTCACGGAGTGCTCGATGGCCGCAAACGTGTCGGTCAACTTTCCCGACACCGAGTTCGTCCGCCCGTGCAACCTGTGCCCGCACATGAACCGCATCACGCTGCCGGCCATCTTCGAGTCGCTGCGGGATCTCAAGCACGAGGTGACGGTCCCCGACGACGTCGCCGCCCGCGCCCGGATCGCCGTGGAGCGGATGCTGGCGGTGGGGCGGGGGCGGGGCGGGTGACGATCGAGCGGATTGCCTCCGACGTCGTCGTCGTCGGCACCGGTGTCGCCGGTCTCACCACAGCGCTTTCGATGCCGACGCGTCGGGTCACGCTGATCACCAAAACCGAACTCGGCGGTGGGTCGACCTGGTTTGCCCAGGGAGGCATCGCCGCCGCGGTGTCGCGTCAGGACTCTCCCGTCCTGCATGCTGGCGACACCATGGCGGTCGGCGCCGGGCTCAACGATCCCCGCGCGGTGGAAACCCTGGCCGGGAACGCGGTCACCGTCATCCGGCACCTCCTGGAGCGGGGCGCGCGATTCGACATCGGTCCCGACGGTGAACTCGTTCTCGGGCGCGAAGCCGGGCATTCGGTGCGCCGCATCCTCCACACCGACGGCGATGCCACCGGCGTCGAGGTGAGCCGGGCGCTGGTGGCGGCGATCCGGAGCGCCGGCCACGTCGACCTGTACGAGCGCACCTTCGCCGCGGACCTCGTCGTCGATGGCGGCCGGGTGGTCGGGCTGACCGCCCGCCGCGCCGACGGTGAGCGGGCCGTCTTCCTTGCCGGGGCCGTGGTGCTGGCCACGGGGGGCATCGGCCGTGTGTACGCCAACACCACCAATCCGCCCGAGGTGACCGGCGACGGCCTGGCAATGGCGGCACGCGCGGGCGCTCGCATCATCGACGCCGAGTTCGTCCAGTTCCATCCGACCGCACTCGCGTCCGGTGTCGACCCGATGCCGTTGCTCACCGAGGCGCTGCGTGGCGAAGGGGCGATGCTCGTCGACGACGTGGGCAATCGGTTCATGATCGGCGAGCATCCCGATGCCGAGCTCGCACCCCGCGACATCGTCGCCCGGGCGGTGTGGCGGCGTCTGCGGTCCGGGCACCGGGTGTTCCTCGACGCCCGGACCGCGGTCGGCGACTCCTTCCCCGAGCGGTTCCCCACCGTGTTTCGCCTATGCCGGGAGTCGGGGATCGATCCGCGGGTCGAGCTCATCCCGGTGGCGCCGGCAGCACACTTCCACATGGGTGGGGTCGCCGTCGGGCTCGACGGCCGCAGCTCGCTCCCGGGGCTGTGGGCGGTGGGGGAGGTGAGTCGGTCGGGAGTGCACGGCGCCAACCGGCTGGCGAGCAACTCCCTGTTGGAGGGTCTCGTGTTCGGCGAGGCGGTCGCCGTCGACGTGGTGGCGTCGACTGCGGGCACACCCAAGGTCGGCGTCGACGCCGTCGTCGACCCGGGACCGCCACCCGAGGTCGATCCAGAGCGGGTCGGCGAGGTGCGCCGGGTGATGTGGGAGCGGGTGGGCGTGGTGCGCGACGACGCGTCATTGCAGTCCGCACTCGAGACCATCTCCGGGATCGAGCGGAACCTGCCGGCGGCGCCCGATGAGGCGGGGAATCTGGTCGAGGTGGCCCGGTTGGTGACGACGGCCGCGCTCGCCCGCACCGAATCGCGGGGCGCCCACTTCCGGTCGGACTACCCGGAGCCCGACGAGACCTACCTCGCCAGGGCGCGATGACCATCCCATTGCCCCCGGAGACCGAGTGGCGTTCGCTCCTGGAACGCGCCCTGCTCGAGGATCTCGATGGCGTCGGCGACATCACCACTGCCGCAGTGATCCCGGCGGGTGCCTCCGCCCGGGGTCGCATCGTCGCCCGCGAGCCGGGGGTCGTGGCCGGGGTGCCCGTCGCCCTCGAGGTGTTCCGGATGCTCGATCCGTCGATCCGGGTCGAGATCGGCGCAACTGAGGGAGCGGCGGTGGTGGAGGGGGGTGTGCTGGCGACGGTCGACGGCGCGGCCGCCCCGATCCTCACGGGCGAGCGGATCGCCCTCAACCTGCTCGGTCGGTTGTGCGGCATCGCCACTCGCACCGCCGGGCTCGTCGCCGCGGTGGCGCACACCGGGGTCGCGGTCGCCGCCACGCGCAAGACCACACCGGGGTTGCGGGCACTGGAGAAGTACGCGGTCGTCTGCGGTGGCGGCCGGCCGCACAGGTTTGGGCTGTTCGATGCGGTGCTCATCAAGGACAACCACCTCGCCGTCGTGGGCAGCATCCTCTCCGCGGTGCGCGCCGCGCGGGCTGCGGTGGGGGATGGGGTGGTCGTGGAAGTCGAGGTGACGACACTCGACGGTCTAGGGGAAGCGATCGCCGCAGGGGCCGATGCGGTGCTCCTCGACAACATGGACCCGTCCACCGTCGGGGAGGCCGTCGCCCTCGCCGCCGGGCGGGTCACCCTGGAGGCGTCGGGCGGCATCACGCCGGAGACGATCGTGGCGTTTGCCGAGACCG
>Ga0209002_10003377_pt1 | contig 12689 bp, 10 predicted proteins | sample Rifsed16ft2_FD_184010 | JGI IMG/M metagenome (GOLD analysis project Ga0209002, IMG submission 184010) | Soil microbial communities from Rifle, Colorado, USA - sediment 16ft 2 (version 2) | ecosystem: Environmental > Terrestrial > Deep subsurface > Rock core/Sediment | place: Rifle, Colorado...
GGATGCGAAGAAGGTGATCGGCGACCTGGTCAAGCAGCTGAGCGATACCGGCGGCATCCACTAGTGGACTGTAACACGCGAAGTAGTAGTAATGCGGTGCTGCGGGTTGGCGTAGGTCCATTTGACGGGCTGGGGCGCGCGGTTGTAGTGGCGGATATAGCGCATCAACTTGCGGGCCAGGTCGGGGACCGACGTGAACACCCCGCGTGCGATCACGTGGCGCTCGATCTTGGCGAACCACAGCTCCACCTGGTTGAGCCACGAGGCGTAGGTGGGGGTGAAGTGCAGGTGCACCCGCGGGTGCTCGGCCAAGAAGGTGGTGACCTGCCGCGTCTTGTGCGCGGAGAGATTGTCGAGGATCACATGAATCGCTTGCCGCCGGGGCTGCTCGGCGACCAGCGCCGCGAGGAAGGCCACGAACTCGGCCGAGGTGTGGCGCTCGACCGTCTTGCCCAAGACGTCGCCCGTGCGGGTGTTGAAGGCCGCATAGAGGCTCAAGGTGCCATGCCGATAGTACTCGAACCCGTGCCGCTCGGCCCGCCCCGGCGAGAGCGGCAGCACCGGGTCCAGCCGGTCGAGCGCTTGGATCGCGGTCTTCTCATCGACGCAGAACACCGCCGCATGCTGGGGTGGATGCAGATAGAGCCCGATGATATCCGCCGCTTTCCGCTCGAAGTTGGGATCGTCGGAGGCCAGGTATCGCTCGAGGCGGTGGGGCGCCAGGCCGTGGCGGGCCCACACGCGCGCCACCATCATGTGCGAGACCCCCAACTGCCGCCCCAGCCGCCGCGTGCTCCAGTGCGTGCTGCCATCCGCCGGCCCGCGCCGCGTGGCGTCCAGAATACGGGCTTCCAGCCGGGGCGTCAGCGCCGACGGAGGTTGGCCGCGATGGCGACTGTAGAGCCCGGCCAAGCGCTCACGGGCAAACCGGCGGGTCCAGCGGGCGATGTAACTGTCCGTGCAGGCCAGCTGGGTGCGGATCTCGGCCCAGGTGCTCCCGCCCGCGACCAGCAAGATACAGCGCGCCCGGCGGGCGTCGTCGGAACGCCCGCGCCGGCTGGCCACGCGGCGTTCAAGTTCCCGGCGTTCGGGTGGCGCAAGCTGCATCGTACCCTCCGGTGGGGGTACGACCAATATACTATCATTTCAGTTGTTACGCTCCACTAGTTACCGACGCAAACACCCAGTTGATTACCCATGGCCTCCACATCAACCCTGGCGATCGCCGGTTGGCCGCCGCTTACATGGCAGCGCTGCAGAAACTCGCCCGCCTCCTAGCGACGGTCCCCGGCGATAGTCTCTTTCGCCACGAGGTCGCCATCACTGCTGAGAGTCCCGCTGTTCCGCCCGACTACCAGCCGACATGGCGTTCCTTCGAAGAAGCGCGGGCCGCGCTGGCCAAGAGCTTTCGCGCCGTGCTAGGTGCAGATCAGATCTGAACCCGTCACGGCCGGGGCCTAACAAGCACTCGCTCTTCTCGTCGCGGAGAAGCGCCCAACCCCGGCGGGCGTCTTACGCTGCTGAGGAAGCCCTTCCGCTGCGCGCCCGGACGCGACGGTGCACGTTTGAACAGTCGCGCCGCCCACTGGCAGGTCGCCCGCGGGTGATGCGCGGATCGGTTAGTAGACGGCATCGAGGACATCACGTGATACCAACCCCTAGGCTATCCTCGAGCTGGCTCCTCACGCTTGCCGCCGCAACCATGGGTTGTCGCGGGGCGGAAGAGGGGGCCCGCAGGGACGTGCCGATGCCCACCCCACGGCCCGTTGCCGAGATCCTCCAGATCGAGGACGACACCGAGTTCGCCATCGCCATGAGCGACCTCGTTTTCAGCCGTGAAGCGGCTGTTGGATACCAGCAGCTCACGCCGCCCGAGCGGGTAGTGTTCTGTCTCGACGCGCTCGAGCGCGAGGTCAATAACGGTGGCTTCGCCCAGTTCTTCGAAAACTCGGCTGGCGACCACGCGCTGGAGACGATCGAGGCGCTGCGAACGCTCGGCGCGCCGCGAGTCGGCCGGCTGGTAGCCGAGGCCGTGGCCGTGTTCCCGGACGGCCCGGCCCCGGATCGCGAACGCCGGCGACGGCAGCTCGACCGGCTCGACGACCGAGCGCGGGCGAAGTTGGATCAGTTAGACGGCGCGTTCTATGCGTATCCCGAGAACTTGACGGCCCTCGAGCGACGCTACGTCAGAAGCCATCAAGAACAGTTCCACATGCCCTAGCCGAGTGACCCCGGTGCCGTGGATTCGCTAACCCGCAGCCCCTCCGCTGGTACACTGCCGTATACTTCAGTTGTCCTTCGCCGAGGCTTCAGCGTGAATCTCGTTTCTTATAAGGGTTTTGCCATCATGCCACGCACCTTCCAGATACGCGGCTCTGGACGCTGGACTCTCGATCTCTTGATCAGTCGCCACCGACGCTCCCGGGCCTTCAGCGGCTCCGACACCTACTCCACGGAGCAAGCGGCCATCGCGGGTTGTTCCGAATTCGGGCGGCGGATCATCGACGGGCGAGTCCAGCATTACTCGGTCGATGATTTGTCGTGAGGCTGAGGCCTCACCCGGAAACGGAGCCGGCGCTGGAACGGCCGAGGGTCCGAATCGGCTGGCGCGGATGGGGGCGTTAAGGAAATGATGTTCGGGCTGGGCCGGCCGATCGCCTGCAGCTGAACCGCAAGCCCGTTAGAAGCGGCTGGAGCACGTGGCGTGATCTCCGTCGGGCTCATCGTGATCGGCGCCCTGGCCGCCGAGCGGACGGACAGCTGTGATGTGCCGCCCCTCCTGCCCGCCTATTCCCACAACGACTATCTCGCCCCGCGGCCGCTCGCCGAGGCCCTGGGCGCCGGCTATCGTGGCGTTGAGGTAGATCTCTACCGGGACGGCAACCGACTGCTGGTCGGGCACGACCGGCGCACGCTCCGGCCGAAGCGAACTCTGGAGGAGCTCTACCTCAGACCACTGGAGATGCGCCTCTCTCGGTGCGACTTCGTGCTGGCGCCCAACACGACCTTTTTCCTGAACCTCGAGCTCAAGGAGCTGGACCCAGAAGCATTGCGGCTCCTCGTCAACCACTTGGAGTCCTACAGCACCACCCTGTTCGGCCGTGGCCAGGTTCGAGCCGTGCTGGTTGGGTGGTGGCCGACTCTTCAGGTAGTGGGCCAGCCATGGCCAGCCTACCTTGGGGTCCAGTTGCCGTTCGAGGGCAAGCCGGAAGAGACGATCGCCCGGGCCGGGCCACCCATCAGCCTCCTCAGCGTCGATTACTCCAAATCCCTTCGCTGGAATGGCCGCGGCTCCGTCCCCCGCCGCGCGCAGAACGCTCTTGCGGAGGCCGTTCGGCTGGGACGCGCGATAGGTGTGCCGGTCCGGGTTCATCAGGCGCGGGTTAACCCCCGCGTCTTCACCTGGCTCCTCGAAACAGGCGTGGATCTCATTGGGGTCAAGGAGTTGGGACCTGGCACGGAACTGCTGGCGCCCCACGGCGAGTCGCCGAACACCAGTAAGCCGGATCCCGTCAAGCGAACGCAGTGATTCGCGGCCCGCGTGGGTCTTGGTGGGGTGCGCCCTACGGATCGGCCGCGGCCGAGCCGCTATTCGTCACGCGGCCAGCGCTCGAAGGACTCATGGCGATGTCACGATGCCGCCGTGGCCAGGACCCACTCGACCAAGGAGACTAGATCCATGCACACTCACGCCCTGCCCCGCCGTGATTTCCTGGCCGCTCTGGGGGGCGCCGGAGCGATCCTCCGATCCGACGCGACGGGCACGCTCGGACGACTCACGTCGCGCGTGGCGAGCCTCTCGCCGGAGGAAGCCGCCCAACAGGAAGACTACTGGCTGGGCGTCCGGCAGGCGTTCACCATCGATGCCAACCAGATCAATCTCAACTCCGGCAGCGTGAGCCCGGCGCCCAGGGTCGTGGCGGATGCGATGCACCGTTACTGGACCATCACCAACCTGAGCCCGGCGCTGTACGTGGACGACCTGCTCTATCCCGAAGTGGAACTGGTGCGCCAGCGGTTGGCCGCCGCGTTCGGCTGCGACCCCGAGGAGCTGGCGCTCACGCGCAACACCACGGAATCGCTGCACGCCGTGATCTTCGGGCTGGAATTGCAGCGGGGCGATGAGATCGTCACCACGACGCAAGACTACCCCAGCATGCTCACGGCCTGGCGTCAGCGGGAGCGGCGCGACGGCGTGGTGTTGAAGCTGGTGAAGTATCCCACCCCTCCGCCTTCGCTGGACGACCTGGCGCTGCGGATCGAGCGCGCGATCACGCCGCGCACCAGGGTGATCCACTTCTGCCACATGACGTACACGTCCGGGCAGATCTTTCCGGTCAAGCGGATCTGCCAGCTGGCCCGGAGTCGGGGGATACAAACCATCGTGGACGGCGGCCACACGTTCGCGCAATTCCCGTTCAGGGCCGCGGATCTCGACTGCGATTACTACGGCACCAGCCTGCACAAGTGGCTGACCGCGCCCGTGGGCAACGGATTCCTGTACGTGCGGAAGGAGCGCATCCCGGCGGTCTGGTCGCTGTTCGCCGCGCCGGCCGAGCTGACGGACAACATCCGGAAGTTCGAGACGATCGGGACCTATCCGATCTCTCTCCGAAACGCCGTCAGCGACGCCCTCACCTTCCACCAGGCCATCGGCTTCGAGCGCAAGGCCGCCCGGTTCCGGCTCCTGCGGGAGCGCTGGATGCGGCGGGTCGAGGGGCTGAAAGGCGTGAAGCTGCTGACGGCATACGACCCGGCGCAGGCGTGCGCCCTGGGCGCGCTCACCATCGAGAGCATCGGGGCCAATGCCCTGACGGATCATCTGCTGAAGAAGCACCTGGTGCACGTGCGGCCGCGGTTCGTGCCGGACGAATGGGAGGGTATCCGCGTCACGCCCAACGTGTTCACCACGCTGGAAGAGATCGACGCGTTCGCGGCCGGGATCGAACATGTCGTCGCCCACGGCGTGTGAGCCAAACCCTCACACAGCGACCGGTGGTTCAGCCGGTCGCCGAGGTCGTGGCCGACCGCTAGATTCGCGAGAGTCAACCGGTTCGGGTCCCACAGGACAGCCTGGCCGCAGGTGAGGAGAAGCAGCGAAACGTGCCCCTAAGCCCGCTTGGAAAGTCCGAAGGAGTCACCCGCCGTGCCGGTGCAGCCCGGATGGCCCTTGCGGCGGCGCTCATGGTGACGCCGCTCGAGGCCCAAACACCCGACGCTCCGGTCTTCACCCGCGCCGACACGCTGCGCGGCTCGTTCACCACGACCGGACGGGTGTGGTGGGACGTGAGCTTCTACGATCTGCACCTTGCGGTCCGTCCCGCGGACAGCACCATCCGGGGCTACAACGGCATCACCTACCGCGTACTCCAACCGGCGCACGAGCTGCAGATCGACCTGATGGTGCCGCTGGAAGTGGACAGCATGGTGCAGGATGGCCGCGCGGTCGCCTTTCGGCGCGAGGGTAACGCCTTCTTCGCGAGCCTCACGGCGCCGCAACCGCCAGGCGAGACGAAGACGCTCACGGTCTACTACCACGGCACGCCTCAGGTGGCCAAGCGCCCGCCCTGGGAAGGCGGCTTCACCTGGACCCAGGACAGCCTGGCCCGGCCCTGGGTGGTCACCACCGATCAAGGAATGGGCGCCAGCGTGTGGTGGCCCAACAAAGACACGCAGGCGGACGAGCCCGACAGTCAGCGGGTCGCGCTCACCGTCCCGGACCCTATGATCAACGTGTCCAATGGGCGGCTACGGAGCACCACGCGCCATCCGGACGGCACGACCACCTACGAGTGGTTCGTGGTGAATCCGATCAACAACTACGCCATCGCGGTCGCGGCCGGGAGCTACCAGCACTACAGCGAGGTGTTCGAGGGCGAGCGGGGCCGGTTGACCCTGGACTTCTGGCCCCTCGACTATCACCTGGACGCCGCCAGGAGACAGTTCCCCCAGGCCCGGACCATGCTCCAGTGCTTCGAGCACTGGTTTGGGCCATACCCGTGGTACGAAGACGGCTACAAGCTCATCGAGACGCCCCATCCCGGGATGGAACACCAGAGCGCCGTCGCCTATGGGAACTGGTACGAGAATGGGTACCGCCGCCGCGATGGGTCCGGCACCGGCCTGGGACTCAAGTGGGATTTCATCATCGTGCACGAGAGCGCGCACGAGTGGTTCGCCAACAACATCACGGCGAAAGACAACGCCGACATGTGGGTGCACGAGAGTTTCGCGAACTACGCGGAGAACCTCTACACCGAGTGTCTGTTCGGCAAACAGGCCGGGGCGGACTACGTGATCGGCACTCGGCGCGGCATCCGCAACGACCGGCCCATCATCCCTCCCTACGAGGTCAACGCGCAGGGCTCGGGCGACATGTATCCCAAGGGTGGGAACCTGCTGCACACCATTCGCCAGATCGTGGGCGACGACGAGCAGTGGCGCGGCATCCTGCGTGGGCTGAACCAGACCTTCTGGCATCAGACCGTGATGGGGAAACAGATCGAGGACTACATCAGCCGGCGCGCCGGGGTGGATCTCACCAAGGTGTTCGACCAGTACCTCCGCACCACCAGGATCCCGGTTTTCGAGTACGCGATTGAGGGCTCGACGCTGGCCTACCGCTGGGCCGAAGTGGTGCCGGGGTTCGACATGCCGGTGGGCGTCACCCTCTCCGGCGCCGACTTTACCCTGATCAAGCCCTTGGAGGCGTGGCAGACGGCGACACTCGGCCTGCCGAGTCCGGATGCCTTTCGAGTAGATCCCAACTACTACGTGATCCCGCGGCGAGGAGTCCGATGAACGAGGGCCCCAGCATGACCTACCGAGCAGCCTGGCGTACAGTGATTCTGTTTTCGTCGCTCATCACGCTGGTTGCGCCGGCGGCGTCCGCCCAGGCGCCCGCCAAACGTCCGGTGAACGTCAATGACCTGTTCCGCCTCCGCACCGTGCGGGACGTCCAGGTCTCGCCGGACGGCGACTGGGTGGCGTTCGTGGTGGGGACGCTCGACTCCGCCCGAGACCGGAGCAATTCCGACCTCTACATGGTGAGTTGGGACGGCAGCCGCACGGTGCAGCTCACGTTCACGCCTGATGGCGAGAGCAGCCCGCGCTGGAGCCCGGATGGTCGGTATTTGTCCTTCGTGGCCTCGCGCGGCGAGTCGCGAACCGGAGGACAGATCTGGCTGCTCGACCGCGCGGGCGGGGAAGCGCAGAAGCTCACGGACCTCAAGGCCGGTGTGTCGGACTATCAGTGGTCTCCCGACAGCAAGCGCATCGTGATCGTGGCACAGGATCCCGACTCGGCGGCCCAAGCCGGGGGAGACAGCGCCCGATCGCGCACGCCTAAGCCGATCGTGATCGACCGGTATCAGTTCAAGCAGGACGGGCAGGGGTACCTGGGGAATCGGCGGTCACATCTGTATCTGTTCGACGTCGCGACCAAGAAAGCCGAGCAGCTCACGTCGGGGCGTCACAACGAGAACAACCCCTCGTGGTCCCCAGACGGCAGGTTGCTTGCCTTCGTCAGCGAGCGCGCCCCCGATCCCGACCGCGTCAACGACGCCAACGTCTACGTCATGGAGGCGAGGGTCGACGCTGAGCCGAAGCAGCTCACTACGTGGCCAGGCCCGGATGGCGGGCGCCCCACGTGGAGCCCTGACGGGAAGCGGGTCGCGTATCTCCAAGGGAGCGAGCCGCAGTACAGCGCCTACAGCCTGAACCAGCTCGCCGTCGTGGGTGTGGACGGCGGCACGGCACAGATCCTGACCGCCGCACTGGACCGCCCGGTGAGCCAGCCGGAGTGGACCAGCGACGGCGGCGCGATCGTGGGGCTCGTGACGGACGACCGGGTGGTGTATCCGGCACGCATCCGGATCTCGGATGGCGCCGTGGAACGGTTGTTGGACGGGAGGCGGGTGATCTCCGACGTCGCGATTTCCTCCAACGGCCGACTGGCGGTCCTGGCGGGCTCGGCCAACCAGCCCAACGAGATCTACGCGCTCGAAGGCGGCGCCCTGCGGGCCCTGACGCACCAGAACGACGCGTGGCTGGCGGAGGTCGAGCTCGGCGCCACTGAGGATTTCAGCGCCAAGGGCAAAGACGGGACCGTCGTGAACGGACTCCTGGTCAAGCCGGCCGGATATCGGGCGGGAACCAAGTACCCCACGCTGCTTCGTATTCACGGCGGCCCCAACGGCCAGGACCAGCACGCGTTCAACTTCGAGCGGGAGCTGTTCGCCGCCAACGGCTACGCGGTGATCGCAGCCAATTATCGGGGCAGCTCCGGCCGCGGAGCGGCCTACCAGAAGGCGATCTACGCCGACTGGGGCAACAAGGAGGTGCAGGACCTGCTCGCCGCGGTGGATCACGTGGTGGCGCTGGGCGTCGCGGATCCTGACCGGCTCGGCATTGGCGGGTGGAGTTACGGAGGCATTCTCACCGACTACACCATCGCGACCACCACGCGCTTCAAGGCCGCCACCAGCGGGGCGGGGAGCGCGCTCCAGACGTCGATGTACGGTGTGGACCAGTACATCCTCCAGTATGACACGGAGGTGGGGCCTCCGTGGAAGAATCAGGCGCTGTGGGAGAAGATCTCATACCCCTTCTGGCAGGCGGAGCGCATCAAGACGCCCACGCTCTTCCTGGGCGGCGAGAAGGACTTCAACGTCCCCATCGCGGGCGGCGAACAAATGTACCAGGCGCTCAAGAGCCAGAACATCGACACGCAGCTCATCATCTATCCCGGCCAGTTCCACGGGATCACCACGCCGAGTTACCAGAAGGACCGGCTGGAGCGGTACGTGGCGTGGTACGCGAAATACCTGAAGCCGCCGCAGGCAGCCGCGAGTCCGTAGGCTCAAGGCGATGCGGCGGGGGCGGATCATCCAGTACCGGCTGCCCGGGTCCTGGACGCTCTGGGTGGGCGGCAGCGACGCGGATAACGACTACCTGAGTACCAGGCTGGCCGCGCCGGAGGATTGGTGGTTTCACGTCCACGGCGTCCCCGGAAGTCACGTGGTGTTGCGGGCCAAGCCGGATGAGGAACCGAGCCGGGAAACCCTCCGGCAGGCGGCGGCCGTGGCGGCGTACCACAGCAAGGCGCGCAGAGCGGGCACGGTGGCGGTGCATTGCACCCGGGCGCGGTACGTCACCAAACCGCGCGGCGCCGAGGTGGGCACCGTCGAGGTCAGCCGCGGCCGGCTGTTCAGGGTTCGGCCGGATGTGAGCTTCGCGGTTCGCCGAGCCGAGTGACCGCCGTGGGTATATGACCCTTACCTCTCACTTCTCACCTCTCACTTCTCACTCAATGAACGCTATCCAGACAGCCAGCGCCCCCATCCCCGCGGGCCACTACTCCCAGGCCACGGTGCACAATGGGTTGGTCTTCGTCGCCGGGCAGCTGCCCATTGACCCCAAGGATCCCAAGCGGCCCCCGGGTCCGATCGAAGAGCAGACGGAGCAGGCGCTGCGCAACGTATCGGCCATTCTCGAGGCCGCGGGGAGCGCGCTCGATCGGGTACTGCAGCTCACCATCTTCGTGGCGGACATCACCCACTGGAGCGCCGTCAACGCGACGGTGGCCCGTGTGCTGGGGAACCACAAACCGGCCCGGGCGGTGGTTCCCTGCGGCACGTTGAACCGCGGCTACCAGATCGAAATCGTGACCATCGCCGCCCTCCGATGACGGACGGGCTTGCCGAGGCGGCGTCCGACGATCAGGTTCTCTGACCCACGAGAGGAGAAGGCCATGCGGTCGGCAATTCGACGGATTTCGGGTCTCGCGATGCTCCTGGGTGCCTGGGGCGCGCCCCTCGTGGCGCAGGCCCCCGCCCGCGGCGACGAGGCGATCCCCCTCGGCACCACCAAGGGCGAGCGCTACAACCGCCTCGTGATCCGCAACGTGACGATCATCAGCGGTCGCGGCACGCCGGGCAGCAACCGAGCCATGCCACCCGAGGGTCCGGTGGACATCGTGATCGAGGGCAACACCATCGTGGACCTGGTCCTGATGGACCCGGTCAACGCGGCGGGCTACGGCAAGGACTTCCAGCGGCCAACCGGTGACAAGGTTATTGACGCTACGGGCATGTACCTGATCCCGGGGCTGGTCGAGATGCACGCCCATCTCCCGGGGAACGGCGGCGAGCTGGGGGCCAACGCGCTGGACTACGTGTACCGCGTGTATCTGGGTCACGGGGTGACCACCGTGCGGGATGCTGGGACGGGCGCTGGCATCAGGAACATGGTGGAGCAGCGCCGCCTGTCCGCCGCCAATCAAACCGTGGCTCCCAGGCTGGTCCTGTGCCAGCGCTGGCCGTTGCCGCTCCGGGAGTGGAACGAAGGCGATACGCCGGAGAAGGCGCGGGCGATGGTGCGGCAGTTCAAGCAGCTGGGCGCCGACTGCGTGAAGGTGAGCAAGAGCCCAGGTCAGTATCCGGACGTCCTCGCCGCCATCGCGGACGAAGCCAAGGCCCTCGGCATGTTCGTGATGACCGATCTCAAGGTCTCGGAGACGGATGCGGTGGTCGCCTCGAACGCGGGCGTCAAGAGCATCGAGCACTGGTATGGCGTCCCGGATGCCGCCCTCACGGGCTCGCAGAGCTTCCCGCCGGACTACAACTACTGGGACGAGCTGGACCGGTTCCGCTACGCCGGCAAGCTGTGGGCCGAGGCCGACCAACACCCAGACCGGTTGAGCAAGGTGCTGGACCTGATGATCGCCAACGGGACCAATTGGGACCCGACCATGGTGGTCTATGAGGACAACCGGGACCTGTTCCGCGCCAAGACGCTGCCGTGGCGCGAAACGCTGATCCACCCGAGCGTGCTCGCGGCCAGCCCGGATTCCACGGTCCACGGGGCCTTCCACCGGGAGTGGAAGACGTCGGACGAAATCAACTGGAAGAAGAACTTTCAGATCTGGATGAAGTGGGTGGGGGAGTTCCACCGTCGCGGCGGGACCCTCACCGCGGGCAGTGACGACGGCGAGTCGGGTGGCCTCTCGATGATCCGCGAGCTGGAGCTGATGCAGGAGGCCGGCATCCATCCGCTCGACGTGATCAAGGTGGCGACGACCAACGCGTACCGGGTGCTGGGTTGGGAGCGGCACTGCGGGATCCGCGTGGGATGCGTGGCGGACCTGGCCGTGGTCAACGGGAACCCCATCGACAACTTCAAGGTCATGTACGGTCGTGGGTATGGGTTCTACGGGACCATGCCGCGCGATCAGATGAGCGGGCGTGGTGGGGTGAAGTGGACCATCAAGGACGGCGTCCTCTACGACGCGCAGGCGCTCCTGCGAGAGGCCGAGTGGTACGTGCAGCAGGAGCAGCAGCGGGTGGGGAGAGTGGCACGCGTCCCTGAGCCGGGACGCTGATGCCGGAGGGTGACGGACCGGTTCCGCTACGGTTCGACGCCGGAGTCGGTGCGGGCCCGGTGTCGGCGCTGCTCCAGCGCCCCAGGCAAGCGGAGCTGCTCTACGTGCTGGGGCACGGAGCCGGGGCGGGGATGCGCCACCCGTTTCTTCAGGCGGTAGCGGATGCGCTCGGCGCCGTAGGGGTCGCGACGTTCCGCTACCAGTTTCCCTACATGGAAGAGGGGCGCCGGAGCCCCGATCCGCCGCACGTAGCGGAAGCGACTGTCCGGTCCGCCGTCATGGCGGCGGTACGCGCGGCGCCCGAGCTGCCGCTGATTGCGGGAGGCAAGTCGTTCGGCGGGCGAATGACGTCGTCCGCGGCGGCCAAGCGCCCGCTCCCCGGCGTGCGGGGGCTGGCGTTCCTCGGCTTCCCCCTCCACCCCCCCAACCGGCCAGCCGACACGCGGGCGGCACACCTGAGCGATGTCCAGCTGCCGATGCTGTTCCTGCAAGGGACGCGGGATGACCTGGCGGACCTGGCGCTCATGCGCGGCGTGTGCGAGCGGCTGGGGGCCCGCGCCACGCTGCACGTGGTGGATGAGGCCGACCACTCGTTCCATGTGCCCAAGCGTTCTGGGCGGAGCGCCGAGGACGTGGTACTGGCCCTGGCCCGGACGCTGGCGGCGTGGGCCAGGGAGCTGGTGAGCGCGCACAGCGCGCGCTGAGCGCGGTCGCGCGCTCATCACGTGGAGTCCTGTAGTACCTTGACGACCGACCTTATCGTGTTCCAGTTGCGCGTCGTTACCGCCACTCCGAGCAGCCTGTCGATCGTGCCCAGATAACCGATCACCCTCATCCGCCGCCGGTACACGCCGACCAGGAAGCGGTTCTCGGTCGCCAGGATTCTCAACAGCCACGTCCCCTCACGAGGCAGGTTGATCGGGGTTGTGGGAACAAGGCGAGGACGCTTGGCCATGACACTGACAAAGCGAACCACGTCGGGTCCCTTCGGAGCCTTGCGGAACAGATCATCCGCCCGCAGGGCGAGAAGTTCGCGACCCTCGCAGATCATGACCTGAGCGGTAAAGGGCAGTCTCCGTGATAATTCGGCTCGGAGCTGCGCCCTGGTGATCGGGCGGCGAATCACGAAGGTTCCTGCTGCACCCACGTTGACCACGTCGTAACGAGCCAGCTCCTCGGCGAGGACGCGGGGCCGAAAGGCCCTGTGCCCGCCGACATTGACTCCTCTCAGGAACGCAACGAGTGCCACGATCTCTTTCCCCTCCCTCCCTTCCCCCCGGGGGCGAAGGCGACTCGGCTGCAGCAAGCG
>Ga0209002_10003378_pt1 | contig 12682 bp, 9 predicted proteins | sample Rifsed16ft2_FD_184010 | JGI IMG/M metagenome (GOLD analysis project Ga0209002, IMG submission 184010) | Soil microbial communities from Rifle, Colorado, USA - sediment 16ft 2 (version 2) | ecosystem: Environmental > Terrestrial > Deep subsurface > Rock core/Sediment | place: Rifle, Colorado...
CAATTATAGATTTTGACGTTGTTTCAAAAACAAAAGAAATAAAAAAGGAACAAGAAGTATTGGGAGGGAAGTTTGATAAAAATAATTACATCAGTGAGCGTGTTTGGGCAACATCCTTTGACGGAACCAGAATTCCTATATCATTGGTGCATCATAAAAACACGCCTTTGTCCAAAGAAACACCTTTATTAATGTATGGATATGGTTCTTACGGACATTCTATTGATGCAGGATTTAGCACAACACGTTTAAGTTTATTGGATCGAGGTTTTGTATTTGCAATTGCACATGTTAGAGGCGGTGAATATTTAGGTAGGAAATGGTACGAAGACGGAAAATTATTAAAAAAGAAAAATACTTTCACTGACTTTATTGACTGTTCGAAATATTTAATAGATCAAAAATATACTTCTCCTGAGCATTTATATGCTGAAGGAGGATCTGCGGGAGGATTATTGATGGGAGTTATTTTGAATATGGCACCAGAGTTATACCATGGAGTAATTGCCCAGGTCCCTTTTGTAGATGTTGCAACCACAATGCTTGACGATACGATTCCATTAACGACTGGGGAATATGACGAATGGGGAAACCCAAACGTGAAAAGGTATTACCATTATATGAAATCCTATTCTCCTTACGATAACGTGAAATCCCAAGCCTATCCTAATATGTATATATCGACTGGTCTGCATGACTCCCAAGTGCAGTACTGGGAGCCCGCTAAATGGGTCGCAAAATTGCGAGCTTTAAAAACCGATAATAATCTTTTATTTCTCGATACGAACATGGATGCAGGCCATGGAGGAGCCTCTGGAAGGTTCGAAAGCCTGAAAGAACTAGCAAAGGAATTTAGCTTTTTATTAGATTTAGAGGAAATTAAAAACTAATTCAAAAAATTTTGTTAAATTTGCAATGTTTCGAAGTCTAAAAAAATTGATTTCGATTAACTATTTTTTTATGAAAGAAGAAATAAACGCTTATAATAATGTTTTAGAATTAATAGGCAATACACCACTTATTAAGCTAAACAGAGTCACCGAAGAGTTAGAAGGTAATTTCTACGCAAAGGTAGAAGCTTTTAATCCGGGGCATTCCTCTAAAGATAGAATTGCATTATACATTATTGAAGAGGCTGAAAAAAGAGGGATATTATCTCCTGGAGATACCATTATAGAAACCACTTCCGGGAATACTGGTTTTAGTTTGGCTATGGTGAGTATCATTAAAGGATATAACTGCATCCTTGCCGTAAGTTCAAAATCATCCAAAGATAAAATTGACATGCTTCGCAGCTTGGGCGCAAAAGTTTATGTTTGCCCTGCGCATGTCTCCGCAGATGACGAACGTTCTTACTATAATGTAGCCAAAAGATTGCATGAAGAAACAAAAGGATCGGTATATATCAATCAGTATTTCAATCAATTGAATATTGATGCGCATTACAAATCAACTGGACCCGAAATTTGGAAGCAAACCAATGGTAAAATCACCCATTTGATCGCTTGTAGCGGAACGGGAGGGACGATTTCCGGAACAGCGAAGTATTTAAAAGAACAAAATCCTAATATCAGAGTTCTTGGTGTTGATGCTTTTGGTTCCGTATTGAAGAAATTTCACGAAACAAGAGAGTTTGATAACGATGAAATTTATCCTTACAGAATAGAAGGCTTGGGTAAAAACCTAATTCCATCTGCTACTGATTTTGACATGATCGATAAGTTCATAAAAGTAACTGACGAGGAAAGCGCGCATTCTGCCAGAGAAATCACCAGAAAGGAAGGTTTGTTTGTTGGATATACTTCAGGAGCTGTTTTACAAGCAATCAAGCAATATGCAGAGGAAGGTGAATTTGACGCTAACAGTAATGTTATTGCCATATTCCCAGACCACGGTTCTCGTTATATGAGTAAAGTATTTAGCGATGATTGGATGAACGAACAAGGTTTCTTTGACAGTGTAAACCAAGAAGAAGTTCAAAAGATTGAAATGATAAAATAAGTTGAAAATTATAAATTTAAAAGTCCCATTTGTTTTTACAAATGGGACTTTTTTGTTGAACATAGAATAATATGACTTATTTGTTTAATCCAATAATTCAGGATTACTAAGTATTAATTCTATCTTTTTGATAGTGATAGTGATCTGACTCATTTGAAGTTCTATATTTCTAAAAAAGAGACTGATATCCCTATTGACCCAACTTTCAGAAATAACTCTTGCGCCCAAACTGATTCTTAAAATAGCGCTTTCAACTTCGTTAGTGTATTTTACGTTGACCGCCTGACCGATATGGCATTTTTGTGCAGCAAGGCGAATGATTTCTAAAGAAGAACCTTCAAACTGCTCGGATAAATCAGAATTTAATAAGGCATACAATTTTTTTACTTTATCAACTGATAACACTTCATTATCTTTAAAAATAAAGAAAGGGAAAATGGTGCGGATATTTCTTATCCCAAACGCTTTAGAACTGTAGGACTTCGTTTTGGTTTCATTATCATCATAAATAGGCTGTAAAAAAGTGGCCTCTTTTATCGAGTCATCAACAAAATTGCAAAACATCTCAATACCCATATTTCGATATAAAATAGGTGTTTTATAATACCTGTCCATTTCAACTACGGCTGCATTCCAGCGCATATAAGAACCATAATTATAACCATCGGATAATTCGTTTGAACAGAACCAAGAAGTAGGCCAATCGGAATGATTGTAATATTTGGTCAAACCTTTGGGTAATGTGTTTTTTACGGAATGAATTAATTTGTTGACACTTTTAGGTAGAATTAATGCGCCGCAATATGGAGGGCCGGTGAAGAATTTACTCCCTGTGACGGTAACAATATATCCTTTGCTTAAATAATTTTGTATGTCTTTTGGATCTAATCTAAGCTGTGACCCATCTACAATTATTTGAATTGATAAATTTTCAATTGTATTTAGTTTTTTAATAAATTCGTCACTAGGAGCTTGGTAACCTAGTTTCGATTGATCCATAGTATGCAAGACAACGTGTCTGCCCAGGTCTTTGGTTCTAGAAACGGCATTAAATACTTCTTCATCCAGTTGATTAGAAGATTTTAATGCGCCGTTTTCATCTCTGAAAGGGATTTTAATTACATCAACATCTCTAAATCCTTCAATTTTATCACCTTTTTTAACTGGATAATTGAGTGCTGTCGTTTTTTCAAAATGACATCCTTTTAAGGCTGTCGCAACACCACTACCAGTTTCATCAGATGCGACCAAAATATGTGTAATTTCTTTGTCGGAAATAATTTGCGTTATTGCCGCTATTTGAAGCGAAGAATCAGTACCTGAGGGTGAAAAAATTATTTCAAATTCTTCATTTAATTTGAATATTTTTCTGAGGTTGTTTTTAAGCAATTCAGAAAACTCGATAGTAGTATTTTTAAAACCATTTTTCAAGCTGTTTCTAATTAATATGCTCCTGACTTTATCTGTTTTGTCAAAAGCAAAATTCGAAACGCTTGACGCCGTCGATGAGGCAAAAGTAAACGCATCAGGTCTTGGAAATGGGCGACATCCGTATTTATTCAGCAAATGAATTTCGTCGATATTCAATCTGAGATCACCTCCAGACATCAATAAGTACTCCGTGGGTTTTGCTAGATTTTCAATAATAGGTTTCCAAGATTCTTTAAGATCGGTGTTTGAATTTTTCAAACCGTGGAAAGATTGTAACTCTTCGTTTTTTAATAAAGATTCCGTGTCTAAAGAGGTATCGTTTTTAATTAATTTAATGAGAAGATAATCTAGGTCTTCTAATTTTTCTTTATCGTCTTTAGGCAGTAAATTATAAAATATCCGAATCACTTCAAGTGCCGCGATATCACATAAAACAGCATCTTTTTTTTCGTTGTCCAAAGCTTTGTACCATAGCTGCCATTCAATACCATATCTTAAATAAACTAAGGCCAATATGGGCTTGTCTAAAAAGGACGTGCCAATTATAATCGATTTATTGGGTACAATTTTGAAAATGGTAGGCTCACTAGTTGAGGTAATAATATTGATGTTGTTAATCTTTGGTACGGTATTAAATCTTTTTAAAATGCGAACTAAATAGTTTACATTTTCTTTTTCAAATAAACTGGTTCTTTTATATTGATTTTCAATTAAAATGTTGTTTGTCATATATTTTATAATTTAATAGGAATAATTGTCTGATTAATTCAATTTCATCAGCAGTTTCATCCTTTGGGGAACCATCATTGAAAAATTGATTTCCCCTTATGTATTCATTGTTTATGTTGACAACAGTCTATTTGTCAAGTGATTATTATTTAAATAAATTAAAATAGAGTCTATTTTAGGGCTTCGTATTTGTCAAACCTGAAGCAAATATAATGAACTTGCAATCATCAAAAAAAATATAAAATATTAGTCGTTTACTAAAGCCCTCCAGTTTAATTTGAGAATGTCATCGAAGCTGTATTTGTAAAATAATTAGGCAAGTAATATACCAATTATAAATATGATTTGGAACAAATTTTATTATTAAGTGAGAACTTGAGAAAAGGCGATAAGCACAATAGCAACTATTGCCAACAGTAACCCAAAATAATTGCAACGGCTCACTTTCTCTTTAAAAACAACTATTCCCACGATGCTTCCTATAATAATTACGCCCATATTCATCGCTGCAAAAACAGTCGATGGATTTTTGGCGAAAGCCTGATGTGCTTTAAGATAAAACAATATATTTCCAAAATTAAATACTCCTATAAGCGCCCCAAATAGCAAATTGTTACTTTTGAACTGGGCTTTTTTAAATGCCATTTCGTAAAGTACCACAGCCAAAATTACAATGAGCGATATACCAAAAACAATAAATAGCGAAGTTGTAAAAGGCAAACTTGTAGTTAGAGCGATTTGCTTGAACAAAATGTCGATTACTCCAAAACCCACCAGCACCACCGCTGGATAAACCCATTTGTTGTTTGGATTGTCGTTTTTTTTTGATAGTATAAGTAATAAGGCGGGTAGCGCCATTAAGAAGGCAATCAGCTTGATACCATTGAATTCTTCATTGAATATTAACCAAGCGGCGAGTATAGGAATAAAGAGCGAAAGCCGTTGTGCGGCATCTGTTTTTACAATTCCCATGTGCTTGATCGAGGCAGCTAAAAACAAGAATACAGTGGGTAATAAAATCCCTAACGGAATATAAATACTCCAAGGCGCTGATGTGTCAATTACGCTTAAATCAGGGCTGAAAAAGAAGTAACAAAGCAATAGGGCAAACACGTAGTTCCAAGCCACTATTTGGGTTGTGTTTAAAGCATATTTTCGGCCGACCTTGAAAATCACCCCTACAGTTACGCTAAAGAGAATACTTAAAATAAGAAAAAACATGGAAATCAGTTTATAATTTATAGAATTTCAAACAAAAAACTCCAGCCGAAGCTGGAGTTTTACATAATATTGTAGTGAAGTTTATGCTTCTTCCATTGTATGATACACGTTCATAACATCATCGTCTTCTTCCAGTTTCTCAATCAATTTTTCAACATCAGCCATTTCAGCTTCCGTTAGTTTTTTGGTGATTTGAGGGATTCTTTCAAATCCGGAAGAAAGGATTTCCAGGCCTCTGTTTTCCAGTTCTTTTTGGATGGTTCCAAAACTGTTGAAAGGAGCGTAGATTAGGATTCCGTCTTCGTCCTCAAAAACCTCTTCGGCACCAAAATCTATTAATTCCAGTTCCAGTTCTTCGGGGTCAATTCCATCTGCAGGGATTCTGAAGTTACAGGTGTGGTCAAACATAAATTCTACCGAACCCTGAGTTCCCATCGCTCCGTTACATTTGTTAAAATAACTTCTAACATTGGCAACGGTTCTATTATTATTGTCAGTGGCAGTTTCCACTAAAATTGCAATTCCATGTGGGGCATAGCCTTCAAAAAGTACTTCCTTATAATTGGCTGTGTCTTTATCTGTTGCTTTTTTAATGGCGCGTTCCACATTTTCTTTAGGCATATTTGCTGCCTTTGAATTTTGGATAACCGCACGTAGTCTAGAATTAGCATCAGGATTTGGACCACCTTCCTTAACGGCCATTACGATGTCTTTTCCAATTCTTGTAAATGCTTTAGCCATTGCTGACCAACGTTTCATTTTCCTGCCTTTTCTGAATTCAAACGCTCTTCCCATTTCTAATTTATTATATTGAGCAGCAAAAATACGTCTATTACTTATTTTTACCAAGATGAAACGCCGTTCTTTTCACGAAATTTATGGAAAAAGAACTCATTTATTGCTATTTTAAAGAATTGAAATCTTCCAAAATATCAATTGACTCCTTTAAAAAGTGATTTGTTTTTAGTGCTTCCAATTGGAATTGATTGTTCTCCCTCTCTGATGGATAGAGGGTCAGAAGGAATTCATTAAGATAAGAATTGCAGATGCTCAAATTGTTCGTATGGGCCTCAATAGCAATAATTTTTTCTGATAATCGGGTCACCTTCATTTGTTCTTTGAAAATCGCTTCAATTGTTAGGGGTATTGCCGTCTTTGGCTTATTGATTAAATCGGTTATTTGTTGGTTTATTTGCTTTATTTCGTTGAAATAGGAATCGGAAGCAATCCTATTTTTGCTTTTGTCTGCGATTTTTTCAAGTAAAATGCTTTTCAGGAATGGCTTAAAATGGAGTTGGGTTGTCAAACTGTCATTTTTAAAAGAAGTGGGGATGTTTCTCTCTTTTGGATAAAGTGTTTCATAGATTGCCGGCACGGTCACATCCGGAATAATACCCAACGCCTGGTTGCTTTTGCCGGTTATTCTGTAAAATTTGTTAATTGTCACTTTTAAGAAATTCTCATTGTCGTTTTTGTCTAACGGCAATATGGTTTGCATTGTTGCCTTGCCCATAGTGGGGCTTCCCAACAGCAGAGCCCTGTGGTAATCTTGTAAAATTGAGGCGAAAAATTCACTTGCCGATGCCGTATTGCTGTTTATTAAAATAACCATTGGCTCTTTAAATAACATGTCTTTGTAAGGGTCGTTTATTATTGTCTGAAGCTGCTTGTTATCGACAATAATTGAAATAGGTCCCGAATCGATGAACATTCCAGCCAATTTTATCGCCTCTTCGATGGAACCTCCTCCATTGTCTACTAAGTCAATAATCAGGCCTTTAATGTTTTCTTTCTGCAATTTCAGAATCTCCAACGCGGCGTCCTCCGCACAGCTTTTGCCGCTGTTTCCTTCAAAACCGGCATAAAAACTGGGGATTTTCAGGTAGCCAAATTTATCTTTTTTTTCTTCGATGATAAAGCTATAGACTGCATTCGCTTCATCTTTTATAAGTTCTTTGTCGATGGCCACGTCAAAATTTTGACCGGAGTTTCTTCTCAAAGTCAGTATGATCGTCTTATTGGTATCCGAAAGAATCATTGTTGATATCGACTGTATTGTGGAGCAAGAGACAATCAATGTTTCCTTGTTGTTGGAAACGGAAATAATTTGATCTCCCTTTTTTATTTTTCCGGTCTGGAACGCGGGGCCATTTGGGTTCAGTGCATAAATGATAATTTCGTTCTTTTCATTCAAACTGACGTTCAACCCCAGTGACAAATGCTCTTTCGATAGCGATGCGACAAAGTTGGACTTGGAGTCATTACTGAAATAGGAGGTGTGCGGGTCAAAGTAGATGCAGAAATGATTAAAAATGCTTTCTCCGAAGGCCATTTTACTTTCCAAAACCTTGTTTATCCTACAAAGTTCATTCTCTACAATTTTTTTTTTGGATGCCAAAGCCAATAGATTAAAATTGGATTTTATCGAATCGAGATTATTGTTTTTAGATACGATATCATCTAGGGTTTCGTATCTTATTTTCTTTCTCCATACTTTTTCAAGCTGATTTTCCTGCAAGTAGAATGGATGTGGTTTCCTGTAAAACCGAACGGTATCTTTCGTTTGAAAATCTAAGTTTTCTTTTGCTATTGAATCTAAATAGCCCTTGTTTCTGACGAGAGCGATTTTGTATGCCCTAATTATCTCGGTCATAAAAGAACAATCTTTCGCATTGAAATAGTCATCAATTTGCAAACGGTATTTTTGCGAAAGCGAATCGTATTCCGACTTGAGGAATAGGTTATGCGATGGGTCCAGCTCGTCAATGAAGTGGTCAAAAACAAAAACGGACAGACTATCGTCTATTGGTTTCGGCAGAAAATGTTCGCTTTGGATAAGCGTATTTATTTTTGAAAGTATTTCACATGTTTTAGCATCATTTTGGGCAAAGAGCGAAAATGTTGTCAATAACAGCAACAATGAAATAGTTTTCATTTCAATTTTTCGTATTAAAAAAATAACAAAAATTAATCAGTTTTACTTCAGTATAAAGTTACGTAAAGCACTGTTTGTCAGCTAATTTTTATACGCATAAATTAAAAATAGAATACAAAAAAAATAACCGCTTATTCGCTAACTTCTTAAAACACCGAAAGGTTATTATTGAAATTAGCGAATTAGCGGTCCGGGAAGTGTATTTTTATTTCTTGTAGAAAGGCAATTTCACTACTTTGGCAGGAACATCATTTTTTCTGATTCGGATAAAGATGTCGTTGTCTACAGCACTGTTGGCAACCGTTACGTAACCCAGTCCAATTCCTTTGTTCATCGAAGGCGACATAGTCCCCGAAGTTACTATTCCGATAACGGCTCCAGTCCCGTCTACAATCTCGTAGTCATGTCTTGGAACCGCACGTTCTTGCATTTCAAAAGCAACCAGCTTTTTAGAGACACCTTCTTCTTTCTGCTTTTTCAAGTTTTCAGAGTTGGTGAACTCTTTAGTGAATTTAGTGATCCAACCCAATCCCGCTTCAAGTGGGGAGGTAGTGTCACTAATGTCATTTCCGTACAAACAAAAACCCATTTCAAGGCGCAAAGTATCACGTGCAGCCAATCCGATTGGTTTAATTCCAAAAGGAGCTCCGGCTTCAAATACTTTTTTCCATATTTGTTCCACTTCAGTATTTTTGCAATAGATCTCAAAACCTCCCGAACCTGTATAGCCCGTTGCGGATATTATCACATGCTCAATTCCGGCGAAATCTGCCACCTCGAAATGATAGTATTTTATTGCCGATAAATCTATGGAAGACAGCGATTGCATCGCTTCAACCGCCTTTGGTCCCTGAATCGCCAATAAAGAATAGTCTTCCGACAGGTTTTTCATATCCACTCCTAAGTCATTGTGAGACGAAATCCAATTCCAGTCCTTTTCAATATTCGAAGCATTTACTACTAATAAATACTGCTCTTCTTTCATCTTGTAGATAATCAAATCATCCACAACGCCGCCCTCACTGTTGGGCAAACATGAATATTGTGCTCTGCCGACAGTCAATGTTGAAGCGTCATTTGATGTCACTTTCTGGATTAAAGCCAAGGCATTAGGACCCGAAAGCAAGAATTCTCCCATGTGCGAAACATCAAAAACACCAACGGCATTACGTACCGTTTCATGTTCAGCATTGACCCCTTCATATAAAATAGGCATATTGTATCCGGCAAACGGAAGCATTTTAGCTCCCAAACTTTCGTGTATGTGCGTAAGCGCAGTATTTTTCATTGTAGTTGTATATGATATTTGAAGCGGCTAATTTATTGAAAAATTATCATATTTAGGGCATCAAATATGTAAATTCAATATTATTTCGGTGCAATTTCCAACTGTACATTGCACTTGGAATTCGGTGAACACCAAGTGAATTATTAACTTCGAATTGATCTTTCCCTTTTTTTATGGGCTGAAATAAAATCAGGCAGCGTGAAAGAAAGGAATTATAATTTCTATCCGGCGGCGATTCCATTTTACTATAATTTTCGTACTTTTATCTGATGAAATATCTCGTTTACATTGACAAGCATGCTGTGCAAAAACGGTATAAAACTATTGATCCTCATACTCACAAGGGGATTCAGGGACATGCATTAATTATAGCGGGCAGTTATGGCAAAATGGGGGCGGCGGTTTTGTCTTCAAAGGCATGCTTAAAAACCGGTTGCGGACTGGTTACCACTTTTGTGCCACGATGCGGCTACGAAATAGTGCAGACGACCAATCCGGAAGTTATGGTGCTGACAGACGAAAACGATAAATTCGCTTCTAATATCGCCTTCGATATCAAACCGCAGGCGATAGCCATCGGTCCAGGATGGGGACAGGAAATTGAAACCCAAAATGCTTTCCATCGATTCCTTGAGATCAACAATACCCCCTTGGTCGTCGACGCAGATGCGTTGAATATTTTGTCAAACAAAAAAGAATGGGTGTCTTTGCTGTTGCCAAAAACCATTCTGACCCCACATCCCAAAGAACTGCAACGATTAATAGGAAACTGGCATTCAGAAGATGAAAAATTCCAAAAAACAATGGCTTTTTGTGAGCGCTATGATTTGATTGTGGTGATGAAAGGATCGCCAACACATATTGTAGACGGAGCTAAAATCTACCGCAACAGCAGCGGAAACGCTGCACTGGCAACTGCGGGAAGTGGCGATGTGCTCACTGGTATGATTTGCAGTTTATTGGCGCAATCTTATGAGCCATTGGATGCTGCAATTCTGGCGGTTTATCTTCACGGTCTAACGGCCGATATCGCATTGCCAAAAACGGGCTACCAATCATTTATAGCTTCGGATATTATTAAGTATTTAGGGAAAGCGTTTTTGAGTATAGAAAAGGGTAATTAGTTTTTTTACCATTGTTCCTTCCATAATTTGCAGGATGATTTGTGTTTTGCACGAAGAATTTTCTCTAGAAATAAAAGGGAGGTAAATTTTCATTAAGACCAAACAATCACTAATTTCAGCTTACTTATTTGTAAGTTTGTACTTCAGTAAATTCCGAATATGATAACCAACTTCAATCTTCGAACCGTAAATGTAACGCGGTACATCTCTCCTTTACGTGAAGGCGGCTCCCTGCCAGCTCTGGCGGAAGCCGACGATGATTTCAAATACGTGCTTAAATTCAAAGGTGCTGGTCACGGTGTCAAAGCCTTAATCGCCGAGTTAATTGGTGGTGAAATCGCCCGCGCCTTAGGCATGAAAATGCCAGAGTTGGTTTTTGCCAATCTCGATGAGGCTTTTGGAAGGACAGAAGCTGATGAGGAAATTCAGGATTTACTTCAGGGAAGTCAAGGGATGAATCTGGCTTTACATTTTCTTTCTGGCGCGATTAATTTTGATCCTGTTGTCACTATTGTCGATTCCGCTCTAGCATCGCAAATTGTATGGCTGGATGCGTATATCACTAATGTTGACCGTACCTTCAGAAACACCAATATGTTGATTTGGCGCAAGGAATTGTGGCTCATTGATCATGGCGCAAGTTTGTATTTCCATCACTCTTGGACCAATTGGGAAAAACATGCCCGAAGCCCTTTTGCTTTGATCAAGGACCACGTATTGTTGCCGCAAGCGGCAGTATTGTCTGAAACGGATACCGCTTTCAAAAAGCTGTTGACTCCCGAAGTATTGGAATCAATCGTAAACCTAATCCCAGAGGATTGGTTGCAGTGGGAAGAGGTGGAAGACAGCCCAGCAGAATTGCGAAACGTATACTTGCAGTTCCTACTAACCCGATTAAATCATTCAGAAATCTTTATTAAGGAAGCCCAAAATGCAAGAGAAAAACTTATATGAGTATGCCGTAATTCGCGTTGTGCCTAGGGTAGAACGCGAAGAATTCCTCAACGTAGGGATTGTTCTTTTTTGCAAAAAAGCCAAATTTATAAAGGTGATCCATTCCCTTGACGTCGACAAAGTGCTGTCCCTATCCGAAGAAGCGGATGTGGAGCAAATACAAATGAATTTATCCGCATTCGAGAAAGTGGCCCACGGCGCCAAAGATGGCGGACCCATTGGGCTGATGGACATTCCTTCACGCTTCCGTTGGCTAACGGCTCTTCGCAGCTCCGTAATCCAAACCTCAAGACCGCATCCAGGATTGTGTGACGATTTGGATAAAACAGCCAAACGCCTGTTTGAGGAGTTGGTCCTCTAAATAATTATACCGAGTAAAATCGTCCATCAACTGGAGTTTATTGTCCATTTTATACTGTTCGGTGCTGTCGCATCTTTGCTAAGTCAATATCGACAACCAATTTAAACAAAAATAAAATGACAACATTCACAGTTCCAACAAGAGAACAAGTAGCGCCGGCTAACCAAGACATTTTCGACAACTTACAAAAAGCTTTAGGATTTGTTCCTAATTTGTACGCCACGATTGCCCATTCAGATAACGGATTATCTCGTTTTTTGGCGTATCAGAACGCAAAAACCTCCTTGAACAACAAAGAAAAAGAAGCCGTGAACTTAATCGTAAGCCAGGTAAACGGTTGCGTGTATTGCCAAAGTGCGCATCTTGTTTTAGGTAAAATGAACGGTTTCTCCGATGAGCAATTATTGGATATCCGAAAGGGAAAAAGTAATGACAGCAAACTGAATTCATTGGTGCATCTTTCGGCAGAAATCACTGCAAATAAAGGAAATGCAAGTACAGAGTCAGTGGATGCTTTCTTCGCTCAGGGCTATACCAATGAAAATTTGGTGGATTTGATTCTCCAAGTGAGCGACAAAACAGCGATGAATTTTTTGCATAATTTGACTCAGGTGCCTGTCGATTTCCCTTTGTCTCCC
>Ga0209002_10003379_pt1 | contig 12681 bp, 10 predicted proteins | sample Rifsed16ft2_FD_184010 | JGI IMG/M metagenome (GOLD analysis project Ga0209002, IMG submission 184010) | Soil microbial communities from Rifle, Colorado, USA - sediment 16ft 2 (version 2) | ecosystem: Environmental > Terrestrial > Deep subsurface > Rock core/Sediment | place: Rifle, Colorado...
GCAAACGCCGCCAATCCGGCAGTGTATGAGGATATCAGCCCGCAGTGTATTGGGATACAGACACTTAGTTTAACTGAGGCGGGACTTTGCGGGCAAGGGCAATTTTTGGCACGGCTTGACAAGCAACTCGTAAGTCTTGGCCCCGTTCTGGTGTAGATTGCTCGGCGCCGCTTTCAACATCCTGACGTATTCCGGCTCCAGCCGTATTCCCACAAGCTCTTCGGCAAGCTCCATGGCCTTTGCGGCATAGCGCATGACCTGAACGGTCTCAATCCCCGATATGTCGTCGAAGAACCAGCCGCAACTGGTGTATATCAGCATGGCGTTTTTCTCCATCTCAAGGAGCTTGAACGCCCGTTCTCGCTCCTTGCTGGCGAGCTTCCTGCGGGCATCCGTCTCAAGAAACTTCTCAACGCGCTCTGAGGAGGGATCGAGCATCACCTCGATATAGTTGTTCCTCGTTTCCCGTGGGTCACTGAGATAAGTTGCGGCTTCCTCATCATAAATGGCGTCGATCTGGTCCCTTAGCCAATCCATCGCCTTGCGCAGCGGTCTTCTCCAGGCCTGGCTCCATCGCGGGTGCGTTCCAGTATGGCAGCCACAGTTGTCGCGCCACCGCTCAACGCCATGAGCGCAGCTCCAGGAGGAGTTCTCAACAATCTCAACCATATGCGATGGAGGATAATTTTCCAGGTACTCCCCGTAATTGGTGAGCCTGACCGAGTCGTTAAAGTCAATGGAGTGGAGGCAATAGGCAAGCGCCATGTCGCCAAACCGGCGGTAATGGCCGTAGGTTTCCCCGTCCGTAGCGATATGAACAATTTGGGGCCGGTTTCTTTGGTCGCTAAAGCCGCTCAGCAATTTTTTGGCAAAGAGCTCGCCGTTGTTCAGGAGATCGCCGAAGGCCACATCCTGAGAGATCAATCCATTGTAGAAAAAGAGGCTTATGGATCTTCCGGATGGAAGACAGCAGAGATAAGCCATCGTGGGGTCGATGCGCCCGCCGCTTACGTCGCGCCATTCTCCATGCCCCATTTCTTTGACTCTTCGCGCCTGGTACGGGGCAAGAATCGTGAACTTGATGCCAAGCGCGGCCAGGATCTCCAGGGTCTCGACATCAACGGCGGCCTCCGGGAGCCACATGCCCTCCGGGAATCGAGCGAATCTTTTTTGGAAGTCCTTAATCCCCCAGATGGCTTGTGTCTCTTTGTCACGACTGTTGGCCAGCGGCATGATCATGTGATTGTAAACTTGCGCGAGGGCCGATCCGTGTCCGGAAAAGCGCTCCCCGCTAAGTTGGTCTGCCGCAAGAATGGCCTGATAAACATCGGCTCTATGCCTTTCCATCCAGGAGAGGAGCGTCGGGCCGAAGTTAAAGCTGATCTTGGTGTAATTGTTGACGGTTTGAATGACCTGCTGGTCGCCGTTCAGGATGGGGGATGCGGTGTTAGGCGCGTAACATTCGGCGGTGATTCTCTCGTTCCAGTCATGATACGGCGCGGCCGACTCCTGCTGCTCGACAATCCCCAGCCAGGGATTCTCCCTCGGTGGTTGATAAAAATGGCCGTGAATGCAGATGTACCGTTCCATTATTTGCGGATCTTTCCGCTGCCGATAAAAAGCGGCTAGGGAGTCTGGCTCTTAAAAAACATTGTGGCCAGGGGCGGCAGGGTAAGATTGAGCGAATAAGGCCGGCCGTGGAAGGGAAACGAATCTGCTTCAACACCGCCCGTGTTGCCCTGCCCGCTGCCGCCGTAATCCCCGGCGTCGCTGTTGAGCAATTCCCGCCAAAAACCCCCGCGCGGAGCGCCTACCCTGTAATAGTGCCGGGAGACCGGCGTGAAGTTGCAGACCGCGAGGACGATTTCATCCCCGGACCTGACCTTGCGGATAAAGCTCAAAACGCTCGCCGAGTTGTCGCTGCAGTCGATCCATTCGAATCCCTCTGCCTGGCAATCCAGCTCGTGGAGCGCTGCTTCGTTGCGGTACAAATGATTCAGGTCCTCGACCCATCGCCGGATCCCTTGGTGCTCTGCGTATTCGAGCAAATGCCAGTCCAGGCTCTCATCGTGGTCCCACTCTTTCCATTGTCCGAACTCGCCGCCCATAAACAGGAGTTTTTTCCCGGGCTGGCCATACATATAACCGAGCAGAAGTCTCAGATTGGCGAACTTCCGCCAGTTATCGCCGGGCATCTTACCGAGCAGCGACCGCTTCCCGTGGACGACCTCGTCGTGAGAAAGAGAGAGGACAAAATTCTCATGAAAGGCGTAGATCATGCGGAAGGTCAGCTTGTCGTGATGGTACTGCCTGTGGATGGGATCGAGGCTCATGTACTCCAACATGTCGTGCATCCAGCCCATGTCCCATTTCAGCCCGAAACCCAACCCTCCCACATGGGTTGGGCGCGAAACCATGGGCCATGCGGTGGATTCCTCGGCGATCGTTTGCGCATCAGGATGCCTCCCGTAGACTTCCTCGTTGAAGCGCCGGAAAAGCGTGATGGCCTCGAGGTTCTCCCGTCCTCCATACCGGTTGGGTATCCATTCCCCTTCCTTGCGCGCATAGTCCAGGTAGAGCATCGATGCGACGGCATCCACGCGCAGGCCGTCTGCGTGGTACCTGTCGAGCCAGAAGAGGGCGTTGCTGATCAAAAAGCTCCTGACCTCATGACGCCCGTAGTTGAAGATGAAGCTGTCCCACTCGCGGTGAAGACCCTGATTAGGATCGGCATGCTCGTAAAGATGGGTGCCATCGAAGAAGCCCAGCCCGTGCTCGTCAGCCGGAAAGTGGGAAGGCACCCAGTCCAGGATGACGCCGATGCCGTGCTGATGCAGGCAATCGATAAGATACATGAAGTCCTGGGGTGTCCCGTAGCGGCTTGTAGGGGCGAAGTAACCGGTGACCTGGTAGCCCCAGGAGCCATAGAAAGGGTGCTCCATCAGCGGCAAAAACTCCACATGGGTAAATCCTGTTTGTGAGACGTATTCTGCCAACTGAGGCGCGATCTCACGGTATGTCAGGGAGCGGTTGCCCTCCTCCGGGACGCGCCTCCAGGAGCCCAGGTGAACTTCGTAGATGGAGATAGGGGAATCCAGGGCGTTGCGGCTGCGCCGCCGCGCCATCCATTCCTCGTCACCCCATTTGTAATCCAGATCCCAGACGACGGAGGCTGTCTGGGGAGAAACTTCGTTGTGAAACGATAGCGGGTCTGTCTTATCTACCCGGTAGCCGCTATGCCGGGAGACAATGTGGTACTTGTAGTGGGCGCCCTTGCCCACGCCGGGGACAAAGCCCTCCCATATTCCCGACTGTCCCCTGGGGCGCAGAAGATGGCGCTCTCTATCCCAGCCGTTGAAATCGCCGATGACGGAGACCTGCTCAGCGCTGGGCGCCCACACGGCAAAATAGGTCCCGGCCGCACCTGCCGTGGTTATGAGATGAGCCCCCAGCTTTTCGTGGAGCTGAAAGTGGCTGCCCTCGTTGAAGAGGTAAAGATCCTCTTTGGTGAGAAGCGTTGTCGCGCCGGGGACTTTCGGCGTCCGCGCTTTTGCGTTTTCTTTCTTCGGCATGATTCCAGACCCTATTCCTTACTTTACCAACCTGTCAAACTGTCCCGGCGGTCGGTAGTGGTGCAGTTTCGTTTGGTTCTCTTCTGAACGAAACATCAAATGACTGTCATTCTGAGGCCGCAGGCCGAAGAATCTCACGGAGTGTCAGGGAGTTAGCGAGATTCTTCGCCTCCGCGTTGCTCCGGCTCAGAATGACATTGCCTCTCCTTTTCTTTTCAAATTGAATCACTACTTAAGATTGCGAGAGATCATTTGTTTATCTGAGTTGATACTGGCCGCAAAGACTCCGCCAGGAGTCAAAAGCGGCCAGGGTCCGTAGTACTAAAAGAGTAGGTGGCATCAGGGGAAACTCGCCTCTCTGCGCACGGTCCAATGCCCCCTCTGGATTCATCCAAAGGCTCTTCACAACTTCCTCCGAGCATGAAAGCGGACTTTGGTCTGGCGGCAGTTGAGCAAGGTAGAAGCGGGCATCGAATCGGTTGGCATACTTCTCTGGTGTTACCCGGTGAAAGAAATAAACCGGGCGGCTAACGTCGCAATAGAGTCCCTCCGACTCCAGCAGGAGCGGGAAATTGATGCTCCCTTCAACCAGGGATTTCCGCTTGTCAGCTAAGCTGTTTTTAATTTTCCCCTGCCTCGTGTCCATGGGTTCGCCGTTTTCAGTGACTGACAAGAGGATTCCCGTCTCTTCGAAGAGCTCTCTGATTGCCGCCACCGAGTGACCTATGGAAAGCTCGGGACTCAGTTCGCCTCCAAGGATCTGCTGGGCCTCGGTTCGCGACAGGCCGCGGCAGCGCATCAACATCTCCTCAGAGTAGTCCTCTTCCTCCACGCTGCCCCCCGGGAAGACATAAACCCCCCCCATGAAGTTCATCTCCGGGGGACGGAGGGTCAAGAAGACCTCGAATTTTCTTCCGCTGGTTTCAGGGCGAATGAGGATGACCGTCGAGGCGTTCTTGGGTGCAGCAGGCTCTACCATGGGACTAGAGTACAGGAATGAGTAACGGGATTGAAGTTCACCTGGGAAAGAACGAAAAACTTCTTCAGTGGAATCGTCTTCTCGCCCGCCGGTCCGGCGATTTCGATCCTGGCCCCCAAGGTGATCAGTGCCGGCAGGAGGTCGGACGGATGCACGATATAGCCGGGTCCTCCGCCTAAAATCGCATGCAGAAGGGGCGCCGGCAAATGTTTCTCCCGTAAAAAAGTTTGATCCAAGTCCTGTTTTCCGTGACGCCCACGATCATCCCGCCCGCCCCCTTGACCTTCTCGATTACCCCGTCCGCATTTGCCGAAGAACTTTTCATGGCTTTACACCGCTAGTCTGAGAAAAGCACGGAGGCGTCTCTAACGGCCTTGCCGCTTGATGTTCGCGGCAGGGAATCACGGATCTTTACTTTCTGCGGCACCTTGAAATTTGCCAGGTTCGAGCGGAGAAAGGTAAACAATTCTTTTTCGGCGATCTTTTCCCCCGGACGCAGGACCACGGCGGCGCCGATAACGTTGCCTCTCTTGGGATCAGGGATCGGGAAGACCACGGCCTCCTGGACCTTGGGATGCTCGCATAGCATATTCTCCACCTCGGCCGGGTAGACGTTGAGCCCGCCGGTGATGATCATGTCGTCTTTTCTTCCCAGGTGGTAATAGTAGCCGTCGCTGTCGCGCCGACCGATATCTCCGGTGTAAAGCCACCCGTCACGAATACGCTCGGCCGTTGCTTCGGGTCTGCGGAAATAGCCCGTCATCACATGCGGCCCGCGCGTGATGATCTCCCCCGCCTCCCCTTCGGGAACCTCGCGGCCTCTCTCGTCGGCGATTTTTACCTCCACATCGGGAACAGCCCTGCCGATGCTTGCCATCTTGGCGTCGGCTTGTTGGGGCTCGGTAATGGTAATCAGAGGTGAGGTCTCTGTCAGACCGTATCCCTGAATGACTTTGACATGGGGCTGAGCTGTCTTGAAAGCGCGCATGAGCGCCAAGGGAACCGTGGTACCCATCATAGCGGCGAGTTGGACACTGCTGGTGTCATATTCTTTGAGGTTTGGGACTGACAAAAGAAGCTGAAAGACAATGGGCACGCCGTGAAAGATTGTGATCTGGTGTTTCTGAATCCCCTCGAGCCATGTGATAGGGTTAAACTGGTCAAAGATCACCATGGAACTTCCCTTGTCGGCGATCTCATTTAAATAGATCGGACCGGAGATGTGAGACATGGGTAGGATGCAACCCCATACAGAATCAGAATTGGTTTTCCATACCTCGGTCGTGCAACGGGGGAATTGGGCCAAGTTAATGTGATTGAGGACTACACCTTTAGGCTCTCCCGTAGTTCCCGAGGTGTAGAGGATCAAGGCGTCGTTCTCTGGGTGAAGTTTCGGCGGGTCAAAAGAGCCCGGCGCCGGGGAGAGTCTTTTGTCAAAACTCTGCTCTCCCTCTCCTTCAACGATCCACAGAGCGAGCCGGCTAAAGCTCTGAAGTGCTTCGTCAATTTCAGGTATCAGACGCTGGTGAGTGATTAGAAGACTCAAGTCAGCATCCTGTAAGACCCCGGCCAACTCTTTTCCCTTAAGCCGGGCATCCAGGATGACTGTAACCGCCCCCACTCTTTGGGTGGCGAAGTAGCCAAGCGCAAAGGCAAGAGAGTTGGGCAACAAAAGCCCGACCCGGTCCCCTTGTTTCACCCCTTCCTTGCGGAGATTCCCGCCCAGGCAGTTAACCTTTTCGTTGATCTCCGAAAAGGTGAGCTTTCCTTCCCTAGCGATCAGGGCGGTCTTGTTGGGATAGCTCTCAGCGGTCTTTTCTAAGACCTCGCCAGCAAAAAAGGCTACTTGATCGGTATGTTTTGCCATAGTGTAAAGGCTCGCTGAAAAGGTTTAAACCATTGAGAGAGTTTCCACAGCTCGCCGCGTTCAAGCTTTAGCTTTCCCTGCTGAGTCGCGAGGAAGGGATCGATGCGCCGTTGAAAAACCGCCTCCCACCACTCTCTCTTTCCGCTGATGACAAATTCCCCCTCCGCTCCGGCCTCTAGTTTGGTGATCTTGCCCCCTTCGAAGTGGACCGTCCAAGGAGTATCGGTCTCTTCCAGATGGAGTGTCAGTGTGGTCGTGAGGTCGGACTGGCTAGCCTGGCTTTGAAACTCGGGATCGCTATTGGCGCTCTCTATGAGAGCGGTCAGATGCTCTCGGGAGAAAAGCGCGTGCCCCTCTTTTTGAGCCGGGCTTTCTCCTTTCGGGGTGGTCGAACTTTGCCCCGGTTCGGCCCGGACTCCGGTTTCGTGCTTGAAGAACTGGCAATGGACCGCCTCTTCCAGGAGGTCGGTTAGAAGAAAGGCCTCGCGCAAATTTTTTCCCACCGCGACTGTGCCGTGGCCTTGGAGGATAACGATCGGACGGAGCCTTAGCTCCTTTACCACTCTTTCGGTTTCCGTTACCGTGGGAGTTTCCTGGGGAAGTATGGGGACTTCTCCAACGGTGTATTTCTCCTCGAAGCTCAGCGGGACAAAGCTTTGGTGGGTGAGCGAGAAGGCCAGGACCATGGGGGGGTGCACGTGAATCACGGCCTTTGCCTCCGTCCCGTTGTAAGCTGCCAGATGGAGCGGGGTTTCGCTGGAGGGCTGTTGTTTCTTCTTGATGGGTTTCCCTTGCCGATCGATCTCCACCAGGTCCCTGGGACTGAGAAAGGCCAGGGAGGTATGCTGCCCGGTAATAAGGAAACGGTCCTTGGCGAGGCGGCAACTGATGTTTCCTCCCCAGCCGCTGATCAGACGGCGTTCAAATAGCAGTTTCCCGAAATGGATGATCTCGCGTTCAATCCTTCTCATGAGGCGCCTTCCTTGGTCTCCTTGAATAGAGACCAGGGGATTACTTCCCTTTCGATGGGATAAATCGTGACCCTGTCAGGGCAGACCTTCTCGCCCAGAAAGGTGGAGACGTCTCGGTCCAAGGGGGATTGCCGCGCTTCTTCGGATGCCAATAGCTCGACGGAAACCCCGTGAGCGGCTGCCAGGAGCGCGGCGAGCAGAGAGCCGCAGATCCCGACGGGCCCTTTTTCGCTGAGTTCCGAGTAGAAAAGATAAAGGCGCTTGATCTGTCCCTGGGCGAAAAACGCGCCCATCATGTTGTCGGAGATGAGTGTCGTCGGGATGTTTCTCTCAAGAAGCTCGCGAGCAATCACATGCACGCCCCATAGTTCAGGGCGCATCTCCGGAACCAGGACGGTTTGAGCCCGTTGCGCCTTGAGGGCGCTTGAGAGATGGGAATAACTGCCGCTCTTTGGAATGCCATAAAGCAGAATATATGGCTCCTTCTCCTTCTTCCCATTGCTAGCGGCAGCGGGGGTATTTTGAAATCTTTGCCTGAAACTCTCAGGCGTGAAGGTGCCATCGAAGCCGATCAGGGAGGAGATCAAAGAGGCGGGCGTGACATCGAAGGCCGGATAGCGTCCCTGGAGGCCTTCGGGGATATGGGACCGACCTTGGAAACTGAAAAGCTCGGCTACCGGCCGCTCTTCAATGAGAACATCCTTTCCGCTTGCCAGGGAGCCCGGGTTCTGCACCAAGGCATAGAAGGGGATGCCATGTTCTTTGGCCATGAGGGCTATCGGATAGGTTCCCACTTTGTTGATGACATCGCCATTTTGGGCGCATCGATCCGCTCCTACCACCACGGCATTAACTTCCCCCTTGGCCATGACCTGCGCGACCGCGCAATCGGGGATCAAAGCGACACGAAAGCCCGCCTGGGATAGTTCCCACGCCGTAAGACGGGAGCCCTGCAGGTAGGGGCGCGTTTCCGTGGCCATGATCCGGATCTCCTTCCCCATCTCTCGGCACCACTCAGCCACGGCAACGAGCTCTCCGCTGATGTTGCAATGGGTGAGAAGCCGGCACGGGTCGGGCAGGAGATCGGCCGCGCGCCGGGCCCTTTCCATTCTCGTTCTCTGAATGATTGCGACCAGCTCGTGAATTTTTCCTTCGAGCCAGCTCCCCGTTTCTTCGCCTGGTGAAAGCCCTTGGAACCAGGGGTCGAAATATTTGGCGATACCTTCAAAATCGAAGGTCGGCCGCGCTTCGGTGAATTCCTCCGCTAATCGGGCAAGCCGCTCTCTAAGAGGTTCAGAGTTTTGTGTCTTGGCGCCTCGCGCTACCAGCGCCGCGGCGTAAAGAAAAGTTAACACCTGGCCGAAGGCCCGTGTCTTCATTTCCTTTACCGCCCGAAGCGCCTCGGAGACCTCTTTGACCGTGATATATTCGACCTTCCAGGGGAGCAGGGTCTCATCGAGGATCTTGAAGTGCTCTTTTTCCCAGAGCGCTGGTACAAAGAGAGGGCTCTGTACGGCTTTCATCGTTTTTCAGCCCAGGAGGTGAATCGCTTTGAGCCCGACCTCGACCATCTTTTCTTCGGCTTCGAGAAAAATAGGATCGCGGAAACCCATCTTGCCCTTGAGACATTCGTCCGATACGGCCAGAATCGCTCCGGCCTTCTTATGGCGTACCTGGGCGATGGTGAGAAAGGTCGACGTGACCATGTCGATCCCTGAAACCCGCTGCTGTTCGAGCTCCGCGATGAGCTCCGGCGTTTCCTGAAACAGGGCGTCCGTGGTGTAGACCCAGCCGAGGTGATACCGGACCTTCAGACTTTTTGCCGCTTCCTCCAGGGCGCGGATGATCTCGGGGTGAGAAAGCGTGGAGAAGTTTCTCGGCACGTAATAACTCGTCGTCCCCTCGCCGCGCCGCGCTCCTGTCACGATCACAAGATCGCCGATCTTTACGTCTTCTTGCAGGGAGCCGCAGCTGCCGATTCGGATGAGAGACTCGACCCCGCCGGCGCACAAAATCTCCGTCGTGATCGCCGTATCGGGCGCATAGCGTCCGCCGTTGCCCACCGTGACCTTTTTCCCGTTGTGCGTCCCGGTGTGCATCTCATAATCCAAAAAGGAGAAATTTTTCCTCGGTTCGTCTATGGCCGCAAGGATCTTCTGGCTGCGCTCCTTGGGCCCGGGGATCAGGGCGAAGGGCGCCAGAGATCCGGCCTTGAGACCCAGAAGGGAAAGCATTTTCGCCGGCGTGAAGTGGGCTTCTTTTAGCATCCGTTAAACGGCCTGGCAGATGAATTCCAGTAGCTCTTGGCTTTGCAGGCGGGAGTTCTGGCATCCGGCAAAGCTCCGGAGACAGAGCGCGCTGGTAGTAAGCAGCAGGTCCGCTCCGGTTTGCTCTGCCTCGCGCAGACGGTCCTCGGCGTTCCATTGAGCGAGATCGGGAAAGGCCTCGGGCACCCCGCCTCCGCCGCCACAACACCAGGACCAGCGTTGGTTGCGCGCCATCTCCACCAGCTCAACGCCGGGAATGGAGCGCAGGATATTTCTCGGCGCCTCATAGACGCCGCAGCCCCTGCCGAGATGGCAGGGATCATGATAGGTGACCTTTGTTTTCATGGTCTTGCTGAATTTTAGCTTCCCTTCCCGCACGAGCCTATCTACGTACTCGACGCCATGAAGCACTTCGATCCCCCGCATCTCCTCCTTGGGGTAGTCCTGCCAAATTCGGCGGCAGCTCCCGCAGGCAATCACGATCCTTTTGATCCCGGCTTGTTGCACCACCTGAAGGTTCTCCTCCTGCAGGCGGTGATATTCTTTGCGAAAGCCAAGATCATTCGCATAGAGGCCGCAGCAGCTCTCTTCCTCTGCCAAAATGGCAAAATCCTCTTCCGCCTGTTGCATGAGCTTGGCGAGCGCAATGGCTCCCGGCCTTCCGCTGGGCCGGTCCGCCGAGCAGCCGGCGAAGAGAAGGGTGGAACTTTTTTTCACCCCTAATTTTTTTAATCCCAACCCCTTGGCCCACTGCCCGCGCTCCTCCTTGGGGAGAGACCAGGGGTTGTTGTGGAGTTGCAGCCCTTCCAGGAGCGGGCGATGGGCCGCGAGCGGCCCTTCTTTCTCGGTTATCTCCTCGCGCATGGCCACACTGATGTCCCAGGGGCCGTAGCCGTCATCACGCACGCCGCAGATCTCCTGGCACATGAGACAGGTCGTACAGGTGTAGATGACCTCTTTGAGTTCGGGGGTGATGGAGTCGAGGCCGTGAAAGACGCGCTGCGACATCAGCCAGCGCGATTTGGGGGTGAAGCGCTGGAAGCGATAGAACTCGTAGGGGGGGCATTTGGTTTTAAAGCCGGGATGGTCCTCCATCGGATTGACCGGTCCGTGACCGTAGCAAGAGCCGCAAAGAACGCAACCGGCGCTACGTTCTTCCAGCCCTTTGGCATATAGCCATTTCTTTACGCGCTCCAGCCCCATGGGCCTCTGCTTTTTCTTTTCTTCTTCCATGGTTATACCGTTAACATATAAACTTTATATTTGTTAAATATCGCTTGTCAACGCTAGTACCGTGACTCGTGCTCCTGACGGACACGAACACTTCAGTGCGCCCAGGAGACCCGGATCAATTTGCGCAAAAGGGAGGAAAGCTCTTTCTGTTGTGATTTGTCCAGCGGCGAGAAAAATTGCGAAATGCTTTTTTCAAAAAGGGGGATAGTATTCTTATACAACTTGGAACCCTTTTCGGTCAGCCGGACGCGGATTACCCGCCGGTCATGAACATCTCTTTCACGGGCGACCAATCCTTTTTCCTCCAGCCGGTCCACAATGCCGGTGAGGTTGCTGACCGTGACCATCATCTTTTCGCCGATCTCGCCGAAAGGGAGCCCGCCGGCGTAACCGATGGTGGCCAGGACATAGAACTGGGGCAGGGTGAGATCCAGCTTTTCCAGATCATCCTGCAATTTCTTGTTAGAAATGAGATTGAAACGCAAAAAGCGGATCCAAAGGCTGGTGCTGTAGCGCGTGAAGAAGGGTCGCTTGTTCCCGGTCACGGTAAAAGTCTAGACTCCTGGGGGAGAAAAAGCAACTGGCCTTTGCTTGTTAATGATCCGTTGACAGCCTCCCCACAAAGAGGGCTTGTCAGGCCAGGACGGTATCGCATAAGATCGCTAGAAATTTAGGGGACATAGAAGACCGGGGTGGTGGCGTATTACGACCACTAGCAAACCCCCTGCAAACCAAGTGAATACCCAATGACCCCCGAAACCCATTCCCAGCTTGCCAATTTCATCTGGAGCATCTGCAACCTGCTCCGCGGGCCGTACAAGCGGAACGAATATCGCAAGGTAATTCTCCCGCTTACTGTGTTTCGCCGTTTTGACTGCCTACTGGCACCCACTAAGGCCAAGGTTCTGAAGGAGCACGCTGCCATCAAGACCAAACCGGAGAACGTCGTCCGCAGCCTGCTTCAGAAGATCACGGGGCGGCCGTTCTATAACCTCTCCAAACTCGATCTCGCTAAGCTGCTCGACGATCCAAATCAGCTCGCGCCAAATCTCATAAAATACATGACCACGTTTTCACCGAATGTTCGTGAAATTATGGATCGTTTCGCGTTCGACCAGCAGGTCACTCGGATGGCCGAGAAAAACTTGCTCTACGAAGTCATTAAGGCTTTCGCCAGGGTCGATCTTTCTCCTGAACGCGTGGACAACACGCAGATGGGCTATGTTTTCGAGGAACTCATCCGGATCGGCGCGGAGCAATCCAACGAAGAGGCCGGGGAACACTTCACTCCCCGCGAGGTCATCAAGCTGATGGTCAACCTCCTCCTCTCCCCGGAGAAGGACCTCCGCCGCAGTCACGTGGTGAAAACCATCTACGATCCCGCCTGCGGCACGGGTGGCATGCTCTCTGTAGCTGAGCAGTACATCCGCGACCTGAACGCCGAAGCCAAGCCGATTCTCTTTGGTCAGGACTGGAACGACGAGGCCTGGGCCGTTTGTAAGTCCGATATGCTCATCAAGGGCGCGGAGGCCGACAACATCGTGGCGGGCGATAGCTTCGCCCATGATGGCTTCGATCGCGACAAGGAAGGTAAGAAGATCACCTTCGACTATATGCTGGCCAACCCGCCTTTCGGCGTTGAATGGAAACAGCAGGCCACCTTCATCGAGAAAGAGCACAGCACTCTGGGCTATCAGGGGCGATTCGGCGCAGGGCTGCCTCGCATCAATGACGGCTCGCTCCTTTTTCTCCAGCACATGCTCTCGAAGATGCGGGCACCCAAGCATGGCGG
>Ga0209002_10003385_pt1 | contig 12674 bp, 15 predicted proteins | sample Rifsed16ft2_FD_184010 | JGI IMG/M metagenome (GOLD analysis project Ga0209002, IMG submission 184010) | Soil microbial communities from Rifle, Colorado, USA - sediment 16ft 2 (version 2) | ecosystem: Environmental > Terrestrial > Deep subsurface > Rock core/Sediment | place: Rifle, Colorado...
CTTTGCCCCGCAGGGCAGGTTAAATTATAATCCGCAATCCCCATAGCAATAAGTTCCGCACTTGGGGCATATTTTTGTTTGAGTTTTTGGCTGGCTATATTTTTTCTCTAACTCCTCGATAGTCATAACTCGCTCGTCGTCATCGGGTAACATCATCTTATACCCTGCATCTGTTATATATTCCCTCATTTCCTTTCCTCCTTCTGCCCCTGGGGGCGGGTTAAAATTATAGTCGTATATCATATATAGTATGCAAGTACCATGCCAACTCTTGGCTTTATTCCGATAATAATGATAAGTGATTGATATATATGAAGATAATAATTTTATGGGTGGAAAAATATTATGCTGAAGTACAGTAAACTGACAAAAAATGGCACAATTTTATGACAATAATTGGCACCGATTAAGGGGATAGTCGTTAAGTGTTTGTAATGTATGGATTTTATGCCAATGTTCATGTGACAAAAATTGGCACTGCTGCTGACAAAAAACGGCAGTTCCACATAGAACAATCCAGCCTAAGTCAACAGGCCTACCACCCAGAAAGCCCAGCCTAAGCCAACCTCGAAAGGAAAATATTAGAATATTAGAAAAAACTTGACAAACTTCAGCATCAGAGGTATTTTGGGGATTATGGAAAAACAATCATCTCTATCGCCAAAACAGTCTCGAAATCTTAGCGGGAAATTTAATTACATCGTGAGCCATGAGCAGGCGCTTGGGATGGCGTTGAGAGGGAAAACTTATTCAGAAATTGCTAAACATTTTGGAGTGAGTACCTCCGCTATTTCTCAGATGTTGAGCAAGGAAACAGAGGCAATCAGAGGATATTTAGCCTATATCGTTGATAAAGATAAACATATGGAGTTTTTACAGTGGAAGCTTTTAGACAACTTAAAGCCACATCAAAAAGGCAATGTCGGAGACCTCACCGACTACCAACGCATCATGGGTGTCGCAATTTTGGAGGATAAAATTCGCCTCCTGCGTGGTCAATCCACTGATAATATTGACATCCGAGCTGCCACATTGTCGCTTGACGAGATTAACGCCCGGCGCACTGAACTGGCAGCGGAGATTGCAGAGATTAAGGCGCAGCTGCTGCCAGCTATGATTGCGGCCTCGCCAGAATCGCCAGACTTACCCGACTCGCCAGAATCCGCAGAGTAGAACCACCTCGTCGTTGATGTAGTAAAGCTCTTAATGGGGGTTGATTCCCCTAAGAAGGGGGTATCGGAATATCCTTGTCAAGTGTTATTTTCATTTATTTTGTAAGCCATTGTAATGTTGGAGGTTTCAGAGAGGTGGTTAATAGAGGTATTAGCCACAGTCAATCACAAGCACGGAGGTCCGCTTAACAGCCACAGCCAATAATAGATAATACATTAACTCTTAAACTCTTATTCTTTATCTTTTTGTTTTATCTTAGGAAAGAATTCTTTTTATATGGAAGGGTGGGGGGGGTTGTCTACTCCCCGTCAATTATTTTAATATATATCCCCTCCCCCTCACAATTTCACAAAAGGTTTTTTGTGGTAGTTCTCGATACACGCATACCAAAATTTGGAAGCACAAGGGGTTAAATTTAAGTTTTATTGTCATCAAAGGGTAAAGGGTAAGGTCTCACCTATATAAAAAATATATTTACCTAAGAAGCGACATGACAAAAATTGTCAGTTTTAGTATTTAGACAAGCAAGGTTAGGGTGAGGTTAGGTTTTGGTAGACTTCTGGATTTCCTGTTTTATGGCAAGCCAGAGGTCGCAGAGGATGGATTTAATAAAGTCTCGTTGGGTATTATCTAAGATGAGGGTATCGAGATGTTTATATTTTTCATAGACTTCTTGCAGGGTCATAGTTAAACTCCTTTTGCAATAGACTACCTTATCGAGTTTGGTTGTATTAAGTTGAGTGCTGGTAAAATTAAGCTCCTTTTAAATATTTAGCTTGTTTAACTGCACAGAACTTATCAATACAGTCAGGGTTTATGTTGTTTTCGGTACAGGTCGTACAGAGGAGATTTTCTTTATATTTCCCGATGCTGTTTTCTTTTTGAATATTGGTTAGGGTTTTATTTGTAACGGTTAAATCTCTTCGGCTCCAGTTCAGGATTGTATGATAGTGGCTTTTATATTTTACGCCTTTACTGCCGACATAGTTATTTAGTCGTTCAATAAAATCCTGAGTTTCTTGTTCCCCGAATTTTGATATAAGTTTTTTTTCTTCGGTTTTGGTAAGCTCAATAAACTCCAAAAATTTTTTCTTTTTAATAATATTTATATTATTATTTTTCTTTAATGAAGATGAAGATGAAGATGAAGATGAAGATGAAGATGAAGAGTTTATCTCACCTTTATCCGTTTCCTTTATCTCACCTTTATCCATACCTTTATCATAAAAAGGATTAGGTTTTCCTTTTTTAAAACAAGGGTTTCCCTTACCTTTCTTGCCTGCTTTTGAACATTTTTTAATAAAAGTTCTATATTTTTTATCATCTTCTACCATTCTTTTGTTATAAATTATTTCTAAATTTTCATTCACTTTTTCAACCTTACAAACACCTCTTTCAATTAATACCTTTATCTCAACCTTTATCTTATCTTCTTGCAATCCTAAGAGCTTTGCAAGAGCTTCCAAAGACATCGACTTTCCATTTAAGATTAATTTTCCTCTTTCCTCTGATTCGTGCATCAGGCAAAGAATTTCAAACCAGATTCCTTTTTGTTCATAATTCAGGGATTGAACTGCCATGTCTTTTCTCCAATCAGCGGGATAAAATTGCAAGCTTGGTAATTTGGGCATATACTACTCCAGAAAAACTAAAGGCACTCCGGCGAAATTCAGGATGGTCAAATCCTGCCTGACCCTTGCGGTGAGCAAAGTTATGCCAAGCTCCAAAGTGCCTTTAAAAATTTCGTAGTTTGATTTTTTGACCATATCATTTCCTTTTTCTTTATCATACAATAGATTGTTTATTTGTCAAGTTTTTTTTCTAAATTTTATTGACAATAACCAAAAGCGGAATATAATTAAAAGCAACATGGAAAATGATTTAGAAAAAAAACTCAAATCACTTGAAGCAGAATTTGAGAAGCAAACCCGCAAAGAATACGAACTCCAGTTAAAACTCAAGCAATACAAAGACCGCAATAAACTTGAATTTTTTGAACCGCTTTGGTATCAGCAGCGAGTTATAGAGGCAATTAATAGCAATAATAAAAAAATTATTGTTATGGTTGGCGGGAACAGAATTGGGAAATCAACAATAGGTGTGGTTGTTGTTGGTTCCCTATGTCTTGGTTATCAGCCGTGGGATAAAAAAGAAACTATATTTGGGAATAAACCAATTCGTGTACGAATAATGACAACTGATTGGGAAAAGGGTGCCGGAGAAGTTATTGTTCCGAAACTCATAGAATGGCTTCCTTATGGAAGTTATGAAACGAAAAAAAATAATGTTGGAGTAGAATCGAATTTTAAATTCAAGAACGGCTCAACGATAGAAATTCTTACACATAAACAGGAAACCCGTCAGATGGAAGGTTGGTCGGGACACTTTCTTCTGCTTGACGAGCCATGTGCTAAAGATAAATATATTGCAAATAAACGGGGCTTGATAGATTTTAAAGGAGTTGTTCTTTTTACCATGACTGCACTCTCAGAGCCATGGATACTTGACGATATTGTTTTGTGTACCGATAAAGAAGTTTTTGCTATTGGCGATATTGCAATGGACGAAAACCCATATTTAGATAAACAATCCATTGAAGAATTTAAACGAAGCCTGAAAGATGAAGATGAAATTGTTGCAAGAATAAAGGGTGGATGGAGGATTCTTGCTGGGCGTGTATTAAAAGAATTTAATGCCGATACTCATATCATTAAACCCTTTAAGCTACCTTTTGGGTATCCTGTTGTTGTAATGATAGATTTGCACCTAAACAAACCACAAGCAATCGGGTTCTATACTGTTGACCGCATGGGGCGACAATTTGTAATTGATGAAGTATGGGAAAATATTTCTCCTGAAGAGATTGCAGACGCAATAATTAGACGCAAACGGCAGAATCTATGGGATTTAAAGACTGTATTCATTGACCCGCTTTCAAAAGGCGATAGTCAGTTTATGAAAAACCGTTTCGATGTCGAAGATTCATTTTCAATTATAAAAAATCTATTACAAAAAGAAGATATAACCCTTTTTGTCGCCTCCAAAGATAAGGAATCGGGTGTGAGAAATATAAAGAACTTTCTTATGGGAATGAATAATATCCCAAGTTTGTTTTTCTTCGAGACCTGTAAACGCCATATCCATGAAATAATGAGATGGGTTTATGATGAAGATGGGAAACCCAGCAAATCAGGCGATGACCACTTCATGGAAAATTTGTATCGCTTCACCCTTACGGGGACAAGATTTATTGAAGAACCTGTTATTATCGAAAAGGATTTTGTATATGAGCCGTTTAACTATATTTAGTAAAGCTATTATCATATTGGGGATTCTTCTAAATATTGGCTGCGTAGCTGAACGAATAGTTTTTATTCCACTCTTTCAAGCTCCACAAGCTAATATTAACCAAAGAAACGATAGTGTGAACTTAACACCGAACAGATTAGCCTCCCCATATAATAATTTAGCCTCTCCGCATAACAGTTTAACAAATGATTTAATATTCGTTTCGCCGTGAGACCAAAAAATGATTGCCATAGAGCCACTTCAAGAAATTCATATTGCTCCACTTTGGGAGATTATTAGAAATAAGCCTAATTATTTTATAGAGGAATTAGAACTTGACAAAATATCGGAACTGAATTATCATTTATTCAACACGGCAACCGATGTCCTTGTCGGAATAAATGGAGGGCAGGTAATTGGCTGTGGTTATCTTACTAACTTTGAAGATGGGTTTGCAGAAGTGTCAATTATAACAAAACGTCATAGTCTCCATCCTAAAGAAACTATTTTGCACTTAAAAAATTCTTTATCTTATTATTTCAAGAAACACGATTTAAAATTTATCTATGCAATTACACAAGCTTCAAATAAAGCAGTTCTTCGACTTATGAAAAATCTTGGATTTGCAGGATTTCAATTCCTTCCAGATTACAAACTGATTAATGGCAGACTAACAGATTTTATTCTAGGAGGACTACTTAGAGAAAATCTAGAAATGGAGGAGTTTAGTTATGAGAATATATCGTAAAATTGTATTTAGTATGACAACCGGCAAGCTCCTACGCAAGGAGTGTTACCAATGGTTTGGTAAACTTGCTCTATGTAAAGGGGGGGGTACTGGCGCTACGTCCTCTGCTAGACATGCCTATAAGCTTCAAAAAGAGCAAATGGAACTCCAGAAGAAGCAATTAGCGGCATTAGAGGCTAAAGAAAAAGCAATCGAAGCGGAGAAACAGCGAAAATTAAATGAATTGGTAAAGAAAAAAAGAACAGGGCGAACTGCTACAATACTTACTGACTGGGAAAATCTTGGAGAACCATCAATAAGCAAAAAATCGTTATATTCATAAATAAAATCTATTTAGCAGATGAAGAAATTATGACTGAAGAAGAACGAATTAATCAATTAAAGAAACAATTCTCATTCCTTGAGACGGAACGGCATTACTGGGATAGAGGTATCTGGCAAGAAATAGCGGACTACGTCTGCCCCATAAGAGAAGATTTGCAATGGACGCAAAACAAAGGGCAGACACAGGGCAATAAAGCTTACGATGGCACAGCAATTTACGCATTGAACTTAGCAGCCGATGGTACACATGGGTATATGTTTAATTCTGCGACGCAATGGTTTAATTTTAGACTGCCGAGACAGTTACAGCACACCGAGAATGAACCTTCCGTTAGAATGTATATCGAGGATTTACAGAGTGTAATTTATTCTGCATTACAGGATTCTAATTTTTATTCCGAGATGAGAATTTTTCTAAAAGATTTTTTTAGTATCGGGACTGCATCATTAACGATAGAAGAAGATTTATTCTCAAATAAACTATGTTTCAATACTCTGCACCCAAGAGAAGGGTATATTGCAGAAGATAAACATGGCAATGTTGACACTTTTTTTAGGAAAGTCAAACTAACTGCACGACAAGCAGAGCAGAGGTTTGGGAAAGAAAAACTATCTGAAATTATTAAAAACTCGTTAACAAACAATCCATATCAATTATTTGATTTCTTGAATGCAGTATTCCCGCGAAATGATTTTAATGATAATAAACTTAGTTCAATAAACAAAAAATATGCCTCAATATGGCTCGAATTTAACTCAAACAAAATATTATATGAAGGTGGATATAATGTTTTCCCGTATATGGTAACTCGTTATTCTAAATCAGGGGATGAAGTCTATGGTCGGTCTCCTGCTGCATTTGCATTGCCAGAAATTAAGAGTTTAAATGCTATTGCCAAAGACTTGCTTGGTGCGGCACAGATGGCAGTCAGACCGCCACTAAATATACCAACTGAGATGAAAGGGAAAGAAAGATTGTCTCCATTTGGAAAGAATTACTATGGAGGCGATTATAACAGAATAATCAGTCCAATCAATACAGGAATAAATTTTCCAGTGGGACTAGATAGAGAAAAAGAAAAACGAGAAATTATAGAAAAGCATTTCCATGTGGATTTTTTCCTGATGCTCCAACGTGCTGAACGAGAAATGACTGCACGAGAAATTATAGAACGTACGGGGGAAAAAGCCTCTGTGTTATCAGCAAGTATCGGGAACTTAACAACAGTAACAGATAAAATATTCGATTATGTCATTTATCTTGAAAATGAAGCAGGTAGGACACCGCCACTTCCAGATATTTTAGCTCAATATGGTGGCAGTAATATTGATATTGTCTATATGGGCCCTCTTGCTCAGGCGCAACGCAGACTCTTTGAAACACAAGGGATACGACTTGGGCTTGACCTGGCATTGCCTATAATTACAGCATTCCCTGAGACAGCAGATGAAGTTAATTGGTCTGAAGCATTAAAACAGCTTCTGATTTCTAATGGTTTTCCGCAGACAGCATTAAATTCACCAGAAGTTATTGCCTCGATGAAACAGGCACGACAGGCACAGCAGACAGCTGATAAACAAAAGGTAGATGCCGATATAACAAGCGATATAATGAAGAAACTTTCACAAGCTGTAAAAAATGCTGGCGGAATTGAGCAAATTAAAACCCTTTTGGCAGAGGCAGGGTCGGGAGTAAATGAACAACCTATTGTCTGACAAAAAAAAACGAAAACTTATTCTTGATGAACGTATAGCATGGAGGAATATTTTTAGCTCTCCATCGGGTAAGATGGTTTTTAGGCAGATGGCTGCCGAATGCCATTTTTTTGATAGCAGTATATCTGCTGATGATGTTGATGCAATCAGCAGGAATAACTATTTTAAAATTATTATTGAACGTCTTGGAGTTTTTAATTATAGCAATATGACTGCAGAAATGGTTACAGATGCAATACTTGATGCCTTGCTGAAGTTACCGTTAACTGTGGAGCAAGAAGATAAAATTGATTGACAAATAACATAAATTGATTTATATATAAACAGAGGCAAAGCAAAGGATTAAGAATATGTCAATTTTAAACTACCACTTAATTTATCTCCTACGTGGTGTCGGAGACGAGTTAAGGGGTTTTTTATTTTAAGGGAGAAAAACAAATGGGAGAAGAATTGGACGACCTGAATGGAAATGATGGGAGTCAAGAAGATGGTGATAAAAGTGCGGAACGACCAGCATGGTTAGCTCAGCTTCCTGATAGTTACAAAGAAAATGAAACCTTGTCTCAATTCAAAACAATTGGAGATTTAGGGAGTAAGTTTCTTGAGCTTGATGGAAAGACGAAAAGCTATATCAAGCCATTGGGAGAGAAGCCAACACCAGAGGAAGTAAGTGAGTATAGAAAATCAATTGGAGTGCCAGAAAAGGCAGATGGTTACAAAATTGAAAGACCGGAAACGTTACCTGAAGGTATGGTTATTGATGAGCTTCTTGAGAGCAAATTTAAAGAAATCGCTCACAAAAACAACTTTACACCAAAGCAGGTTACAGAACTTGCTAAGATGCACAGTGAGTACATGATAAATATTCATAACGACGTTATGAAAGGTATCAAAGATAACAGAGATAAAGCAACCGACACTCTCAAAACCATCTGGAAGGGCAATTCATACAAGGAAAACACCGAGAAAGCCGTTCGGTCATTCTACAAATTTCTTGAAAACTCTGATGCGCCAAAGGAATTTGGCGGGAAGGAGGGAATCAAGACATGGGTTGAACAGAATGGTTTTGGTGATGACCCTGTAATGGTATGGTTTTTCAGTAAAACATTTGACCTTATTGGAGATGACAAATTTATTAAAGGCTCTCCTTCTGGCGCAGGTGGTGGCGATGTCTTGGATAAGATGTTCCCATCAATGGCAAAATAACAATAAGGAGATAAGAATATGGCAACATTAGCAGCAGATTATACTCTGCTTGAGCAAGCTAAACGAATAGACCCTGATGGTAAGCAATCAAGTATTGCTGAAATCATGGCTAAAGCAATAAGTATGTTGCTGGATATACCATTTTTCCCTTCTAATGACTTGTGGAGCCATAAAACCACACGAAGGGCAAATCTACCAGCAGGCACATGGAGAGGATTAAATCAGTATGTAGCAAGCGAAAAATCGCAGGTTGACGAAGTATTGGATGTAATCGGCATCTGCGAGACATTTGCTTCCTATGATATTGAGTTCATCAATAATATGCCTAATCCCAAGCAAGCACGGATGACTGAGGCTAAAGCCTTTATTGAGGGATTAGCTCAATCTCTATGTTCAGCATTTCTTTACTCAAACAATAAAGTAACACCTAAACAACCACATGGCATTGCGCCACGTCTTGCTTCACTTGGCAGATATGTTGTAACTGCAGGTGCTGGAGCAGCATTAACCTCTGTTTATGTTGTCAACTGGGACGAGGACACGGTCTTTGGTGTGTATCCAAAGAATAGCGAGGCAGGTAGCTCAGATGGATACCCAGTCATGCACACAGATTTAGGTGAAAGAATAGCCACAGATTCAAATGGCAGCAAATTAAGAGTTTATGAGGATAATTTCAAAATCAAGGCAGGATTGGTTATCCGAGACCCAAGAAGTATTGGCAGGGTTGCCAATATACCCTCTGCGACAGCAGGTGCTGTAGCCTTTGAGGATTCCCTGATTACACTTATTGATAGAATGAAAATCAGTGCAGGGGCAAAAATCTACATGAATGAGGCTATCATCTCAGCGGCAAGAATCAGGATGAAGGACAAGAACAATGTCCACTGGATGCCAGGTAAAGGTGCAGGACTCTTTGGCGAGCCTGTTATGTATTTTGATTCAATTCCTATCAGAAAAATAGATTCAAGTATTCTATTAAATTCTGAAACAGAGGTAACATAAAAGGAGATTAATATGACGGATGAAAAATTAGTATTCTCAAGCGGACAATCAGTAACAGCCGATGCAGCCTCCACCAATGTCGTTGATTTAGGAGCATTAACTGATGATAGAGGAACTGCGTTAAGCGAGTTTGGTCCTGAAGGTGGGCAGTTAAGACTCGTAGTGATTCTGCCAACAGTAACAACCAAAACTGGAACAAGTATTAAATTCACCCTCCAGTCATCATCTGATGATGCTGTTGCTGATGCTTTTACTGATACAGAAATCACAAAAACCGTTCTTGCAGCACCGATGGTAGCGGGATATGAGGTGTTGAATATCGCTCTTCCACCAGGACTTGAACGATATATTCGAATGTATTACGATGTAACCGATGGTGGGCAAGCATTTTCAGTAACGGTTGATGCACGGCTAAGATGGGGACAAACATCATAACCAGAAAAAAATAAGGCGGGTTTAAGGACTCGCCTTATTTTTAACAAGGAGATAATGAATGAAAAAGATAATTTTGGCTATTATTTCAATACTTTCAATCGCAAGTATTGTTTATGCAACCACAGTCTATGATATTCAGACATTTGCAAAAAAGACAATTTTTCTTACTGCAACACCTATTGAGTTTGAAGGAGCTACAAATGATGCCTATGAAACATCCTTAGCAGTAACAGACCCAACCGCAGATAGAATATGGACATTTCCAAATGCTTCAGATACATTTGTTGGACTTGCAACAACAGATACGCTTACAAATAAAACCCTGACAAGCCCAAAAATCGGCACATCTATTCTTGATGCCAATGGAAATGTTATGTTTGGGTTTTCTCCTCAAACTACCGCGGTAAATTATTTACAGTTTCTTAACTCCCCTACTGCAACAAATTTAACTGTTAATGCAGTGGGAACAGATACAAATATTAATTTATCTGTTAACTTAAAAGGCTCTGGGACACTCAATATACAGAATCAAACTGCAACTGATGATACAATTGTGATTGCACCCAAGATAGGTGGTTTAGCTTATTTTTCTGGAACAATTACAAGTAGCGATTTAACTACACCGTCTAAAGTATGGACATTTCCTGACCTTACAGGAACAGTTACTTTAACTACTAATAAATTAGATGTCTTTGCGGCGACAACATCTTCTGAATTAGCTGGTGTTATTAGTAATGAGACTGGTTCAGGTAGTCTTGTTTTGGCAACAGCACCAACTATAACCAGTCCAAAGATAGGGACTTCTACTCTTAATACTGCAACCGTAACATTGACATCGGCTCAGATTAAGGCATTGGCAACACCCATACAGATTGTAGTAGCTCAAGGGGCTGATACAATTATTGAATTTGTGAGTGCTGTTTTAGTGCTTGATTATGGTTCTGAGGTATTAGCCGAACCAACGGCTCCTGATGATATGGTAATTGAATATGAAACAGCAGGCACGGATATTACGGCTGCAATTGATGCAACGAATTTTCTTGACCAAACAAATGATGAAGCACGATTAATACTCCCATCATGGACTGCAACAACTGACCTTGTTGCGGTAAAAAATAAAGGATTATTTTTGCTTAACACAGGTGATAATTATACTGGTAACGCATCTAATGATACAACTCTTGATGTTATTGTTACTTATCGTGTTCATACCGCAGGGCTATAATACAAAGGAGGCTACATGGATTTCATCTGTATAAAAAAATGTTTCTGGGACACCCTTATCGAAGAAAATGAGCTTATTACCGTTCCTAATGAATCTGCGATACCGCCTTCTATAAGACCGTTTTTTAACAGCAAAAAAGAAGATGACGCCTTAAAAGCAGAGACTAAAGAAGAAAGTGAAGATGAAAAAATTGAACAATTAAGAGCAGAACTTGATATATTAGGCAAACCTTATGATAGAAGATGGGGGTCGGGAAGATTAGAAGGAATACTACAGCTTGCCAAAAGAGATACAGGATTAAGCCCTTAACTAAAAAAAAAGGAGATATATAAAATGCCTATTACAGATATTGATATTGCTAATATGGGGTTACTTAGGATTGGTTCTTACAAAATACTTACCTTTGCTGAAAGAATTGATATTGACCTGCAAAATATGTATAACCAAGCAAGAGATGAAGTTTTATCGTTTCGCCCATGGGAATTTGCGCTAAAAACCAGAGCAGTCTCGGCTGCTGGATTACTTAATTGCAGTGCAAAAACAATAACTTTTGTCAATGGTACTCCTGCTACAATTACTGATAGTGGCAGTGGTTTTGTAACCAATGGATTTGAGGCTGGAGATTTAGTTTTAGTTGTAGGGTCAGCCAGTAATAACAGAGAATACCGTATTGAAACTGTTACTGCCGGAACGCTTACTCTTGTGCTTCGAGATAAAGCTGTAGCAGAAACATTAGTTAATAGCAGTACATTGAAATTGTATTTAAAATCTTCATTTAGTTATGGTTTTACTCGTTCTTACAAGTATAAGAAACCAACAGATTATATTGATACTTTTTCAGTAAATGGGATAATAAAATATAGATTGCCTGGATGGAAAGGTGAGGGAATTTATCTTCTTACCAACGAAATTGACGAATACGACCAGATTATTATTCAATATGTAAGACAGATTACAGACCCTTTATTATTTCCGAGTCTCTTTATTGATTCGCTTGTCTTAAATTTAGCTGCTAATTTAGCGATTACAATATCAAATAATGTTAATTTGAGACAACTGTTATTGCAAGAACTGCAAATAAAAATAGGTTCTCCTTTAACGCCAAATGAATCAGAGTCAAAAGAATCCTCTGCAGATAAATAAGGGGGAATTATGGCTCTAACAGATATAGATATTGTTAATCTTGCATTAGGCAAAATCAAGTCTGGAAAAATAACCGCTTTAGCCGATAAAGAGTTTATTAATTTAGAAAATCTTTATTCCCAACTAAGAGACAGACTTTTAACCCTCTATAACTGGAATTTTGCACGGACAAGAATTTATCTCACACCTAAAAAATATACTGCAAATACAATAGCATTTATTAATTCTAACCAAGCTGGAGTAATCTGGACAGAACGAGCGAATCCTAAAAATATTGCTCTTTCTGGTATCGTTTGGACTGGCTCGATATTCTGTGCGGTGGGTGAGAATGATGGTACCGATGCCTATATCCTCACCTCACCTAATGGAGAAGTATGGACTGAGCAAACAGTTGCAGTTCCCAAAAATATTTCT
>Ga0209002_10003386_pt1 | contig 12673 bp, 12 predicted proteins | sample Rifsed16ft2_FD_184010 | JGI IMG/M metagenome (GOLD analysis project Ga0209002, IMG submission 184010) | Soil microbial communities from Rifle, Colorado, USA - sediment 16ft 2 (version 2) | ecosystem: Environmental > Terrestrial > Deep subsurface > Rock core/Sediment | place: Rifle, Colorado...
CCTGTGCGAAGTCCGGCTTCCCTCCCCCTTTCCCGCGGAACTGCGGAGCGACCTCGCGGACGAGTTCGGCTGCGTCGAGGGGCACCTGGGAACCTCGGGTGAGGACGAGTTTCACGTCGCTCGGCGTCGCGGCCCAGTAGATCCCGGTCGCCCTCGATTCCGAGGCCGTGGCCTTCGACATGGACATCATGAATCCGACGCCTTGCGGGACCTCGTCCTTGAGGAGGGGCCAGGGACCTTTCGCGGTCTCGATCTCCTGGCGGGCCTTTGCGGCCGCCTGCTCGTCCGTCGAGCGCTGGGAGAGCTTCCGGTACTCCTTCCACTCGGCAACGAGCTTCTCGGCCACGCCGACGACCTGATCGGGTGTTGCGCCGAGGATTTCCGTCAGGCGCCCGAGGTCCTGCGCCTGTTTCCGGATCATGTCGAACGCCCCTCGGCCCGCCGCATACTCCAGGCGGACCACGCCGTCTTGGATGCGCGAAGACCGCAGGATCTTGATCAGCCCGACGTCCCCGGTCCTCGAGACGTGGGTCCCGCCGCACGCCTCGACGTCCCACTTGGGGATCTCCACGACCCGGAGTTCGCCTCCGGGGACCGAGCCTCCCTGGTAGAGCCGAAATCCGAACTTCCGTTCCGCGACATCGCGGGGGAGGAACTTCGCCCGCACGAGCCGCGACCCGAGGACCTGTTCGTTCGCGAGTTCCTCGATCTTCGCGACCTCATCGTCCGTCAGGGCGTCGAAATGCGTGATGTCCAGACGCGCCATGTCCGGGGCCTTGTGAGCGCCCGTCTGCCAGACGTGGTTCCCAAGGACCTTCCGGGCGGCCCCGAGGACGATGTGCGTCGCCGTGTGGTTCTTCATGAGCGCCTCTCGCCGCGGCGCATCGATCTCGCACGCGACGCGCTTCCCGACGAGCTTCGAGGCGTCCCCGCGGACGAAGTGGAGGACGATGGTCCCGATCTTCTGGACGTCGTGGACCTCGTAGTCACCGATCCTCCCGTGGTCCGCCTCCTGTCCGCCGCCCTCCGGATAGAAGTACGTCTGGTCGAGGACGACGGTCTCGCCGTGCACCGCGAGGACCTTCGCGCGAAACGTTCGCTTCCTGCGGTCCTCGTAGACTCGGAGCTTCGTCGAGGGGAGGTCCTTCGGAAGATCGATCGGTTTCACGCCCTCCGTAGCTGCCGGCCGTTCATGCCGCGCGGCGACCTGCGCGTAGAAGTCGTCCGGAATCTGGACGGGCAGGTCCGTGAAGTCCTGCACGATGTCGGGGTTCAGTCCATGGCTGTCATACAGCTCCACGAGCGTCTCGATGTCGAACGAGGCCTTCCCGGCCGCCTTCAGGTCCGAGGCGATTCTCTCGACGATCGCGCGACCCTTCTCGAGCGTCTCCTTGTACCGCGACTCCTCGACCTTGAGGAGCTTGAGGATGTCCCCCTTGTTGAAGAAGAACTCCGGGTAGTCCTCCCGCATCTGGTCGATCATGAAGCTCACCGTGTCGACGAGGGTGTATGTGATGTTCAGGTCCTTGAGCGCGCGAAGGCCTCGGCGGACCAGGAGGCGTGCGAAGTATCCCTCGCGGCTGTTCGACGGCACGACGCCGTCGCCCAGGAGGAACACGAGGGAACGGGCATGGTCGCACACCGTGTACAGGGCCTCGAGGGGGGCGACCTGGGCCATCAGCTCCTCCACGGGGATCCCGAGCCGCTCTGCGGTCTGCCGCCGTATCTCCCGGACATCCGCGAGGCTCTCGACCTTCAACATCCCGGCGACCTTCGAGTATTCACGGAGGAAACTTTCGTCCACTCGCTTCGCGCCCGTGGCCCGTTTCAGGTAGGCGAGGGACTCCCCGAAGACCGCCTCGTACGCGGACGTCGTCGCCTGCGAGAGCCATGTGAGCCGCTCGAGGCCGTAGCCCGTGTCGACGACGGTCGTGTCCATCGGCACGCGGTGGCCGTTCACGTCCCGGTTCTGCATGAACACGAGGGTCGCGGCCTCCACGCCGCCAAAGACGACCTCGAGACAGGGCCCGCTGTTCCCCCCGCCCTGCCACCACGACTCCTTGTAGCGCACGACGTCGGGCCCCAGGCCGAGTCGCTCCGTCAGGAACCGATGGCAGAGCTCGACCGTCCGGTCCTTCCAGTAGACCGGCCGGTTCGGGAAGTTGAACGCATGGTGGGCCATCATCTCGAACATCGTGAAGTGCTGGCCCGTCTTCCCGACGCTGTCTACGTCGACGAACCGGACGCACGGTTGGCTGATCCCGAGGGGGTTCGCGGGTGGGCTCGCCTCCCCGCTGATCACCCACGGCTGGAACGGGTACACGCTCGCCTGGACGAAGAACACGTCGTCCCTCCAGCGAGCGACGATCGGGTAGCGCTTCACCCGGACGTGGTCGTTCTGCTCGAGGAAGGAGAGGAAATCCTCGCGCATCGCGCGATACGAGAGCTTCTTCTTGAAGGGCGACGCGCCGATGAAGTCGTATTCCTGGCACGGGGCTTCGCCGCACGTCTCGTGGGTCCCGAGGGACCAGAAGGCCTTCCCGCACTTCGCGCACGTCTGGCGGGAGAAACCTTGGGCGCGAAAGAACTCGAGTTCGTAGTCACCGTCGGGCATTTTCGGCCACCGAACGGGCCGCGAGCCTTAAAGGTTCTCGGGATGCGATGCTCTCCAGGCACGGTGCTCCCTTCGATACGTACGGCGTCGTTAAGTATGCCAGAAAGGAGTGCGGTTTCCGGAGGAATGCTGTGAACGAACGCCCGGTGAATGCGTTCATCCTCTCGCTGCTCGGTAGCTGCTTTGTCCTGCTCGGTACGATCCTCGGGTATGTCCTCAGTAGCGGGATCTATTTCTACTCGGATCTCTCGGCCACCTTCGCGGCCGTGGCGGCGTTCTTCGGGACCGTCATGCTCCTGGCCTCCGTGATGCTCTATGTCCGCCCGGAGTTCCACGTCGCGTGGGGCGTGACGATCCTCGTCGTGTCCGTCGGAAGCCTCACGAGTACGTTTTCCGGGTTCGCGGGATTCGGACTTGGGATCGTCGGGATGATCCTCGGAATCGTCGGGGGCGCCCTCGCGATCGGCTGGTCGCCCGGCGGACCTCAGGCTCCCACGACCGCCGTGCCCTTCCGGGTATGCCTTACGTGCGGCCGCCCCTCCTACACGCAGTTCGCCTATTGCCCGTACTGCGGTGCGCCCGCGCCCCTGCTGAATCCACCTCCGGGGATGCCCTCCCAGCGGCCGCCGTCGGGGCCGCCGTCCTGAGGCCTATCCAGACCGCAGGAGCTCCCGGGCGATCACGAGGCGCTGGATCTCGCTCGTCCCCTCGCCGATCTCCGTGAGCTTCGCGTCCCTCAGCATCCGCTCGACCGGATAGTCGGCGATGTACCCGTACCCGCCGTGGATCTGCACGGCCTTGTTCGTCACGAAGGAGGACATCTCGCTCGCGTAGAGCTTCGCCATCGCCGCCTCCTTCTTGAACGGAAGCCCTTGATCCTTGAGCCACGCGGCCCGGCGCACGAGGATCCGTGCCGCGTCGATCCGCATCGCCATGTCCGCGAGCATGAACTGGACGGCTTGGTGCTCTGCGATCGGCTTGTCGAACTGGACCCGCTCCTTCGAGTACTTCACGGACTCCTCGAACGCTCCCTGGGCGATCCCGACGGCCATCGAGCCGATCCCGATCCGCCCGTTGTCCAGGATGCGGAGCGCGTTCACGAACCCCTCATCCTCCTTTCCGAGCAGGGCGTCCGTCGGCACATGGCAGTCCGTGAGGAGGACCTGCGAGGTCGCGCTGCCGCGGACGCCGAGCTTGTCCTCGACCTTCCCGATCGAGAGGCCCGGATTGCCCCGCTCCACGATGAACGCGCTGATCCCGCGGTTCCCCTTCCTCGGATCCGAGATTGCGTGCACGACGAACGTTCCCGCAACGGGCGCGTTCGTGCAGAACGTCTTCGTGCCGTTCAGCGTCCACCCGTTTGCGGACCGAGTGGCGGTCGTCCTCATCGCGGCTGCGTCCGACCCGCTCATGGCTTCCGTCAGGGCCCAGGTACCGAGCTTCCGTCCGCTCGCGAGGTCCGGGATGTAGCGGCGCTTCTGGTCCTCGGTCCCCGCGAGCCAGATCGTGCCCGTACAGAGGGAGTTATGCGCCGCCATGATGAGCGCGTGGGACCCGCACACGCGGGCCACCTCTTCGATCGCGACCGCAAGGGCCATCGTGTCGAGTCCCGCCCCCTCGTATTCCTGGGGAATCACCATGCCCATCAGGCCGAGGCCCGCCATCTTCGCGATCGTGGCCTTCGGGAATTCGCCCGTCTTGTCGACGTGGGCCGCCACCGGTCGCACCTCCTTCTCGGCGAAGTCGCGGACCGTCTGGCGGATCATCTCGTGTTCCGGCCGGAGGTTGAAGTCCATGGTCCCGCCTCGCCGGCAAGAAGCGCGGCCTTGCCCTAAGGGTTTCGCCCGTACGCGAATCACGAGGACGGAGCGGCCGTCGGCCTCCGGCTGTCCCCAAACGAGCCGAGGACCTCCCGGACGTCCAAGAGGAGCTGGAGCGCCGCGTCGCGTTCCCGCGTCACGTAGTCGATGATGTCCCCGTAATGCCCCTGGCGGTACATGTTCGGAACGAGCCGACCGCTCTCCTTGTTCGCGAAGGCCCCGAGGCTCGATCCCGTGAACTGTCCCCGGTTCAGCATGACGAGGACGGGCCCCAGGTCGATGAAGGGCTTCGTGAACCAGTAGTACTTCAGCTTCGCGATGTCCCAGTCGATGAGCTTCCACTTCGTCGCGCGCTCGACGAGGAACGTCAGGTCGAACCGCAGCCGGTTCCCGACGGGGACGAAGTCCCACGTGGGTTCGAGGATCCCCTTCTCGAGGGCCATCTGGAGCACCTGCTTCTCCCCCCACTCCCATTCCGCCATCACCTGGAACGAGCCGACGGGCTGGAGGTCGTCCCCGAGGGGCTGATACTGAATCGTCACGACGCGGTCCTGCTGGGGATCGTCCCCCGTGGTCTCCATATCGAAGTAATACAGGGGCAGGAGGAACCCTTCCTGTGCACCCAAGGCCGGCCGCCTCCTTAAGAGCTTCTCGCTCGCTCTGACACTCTCCCGGCGTCCGCCTGGCAAGTATATTCTGTTACGGCGGGCAAGGACAGCACAATCCACGGGGCTTAGCGGTTCCAGTTCCCTACGACGAGTCGGGAACGATGGAGCGAGTCGACCACGACGTCGTCATCATCGGCTCCGGCATCGCCGGACTACGCGCAGCGCTCGAGGTCTCCCGCGTGAGCCACGGTCGCCTCGATGTCGGGATTGTCACGAAGGTCCAAGCGATGCGGTCCCACAGCGTCGGGGCGGAGGGAGGCACCGCCGCCGTCCTGTATCCCACGGAGGGAGATTCGTTCGAGTCCCACATCTGGGACACCGTGAAGGGCTCCGATTTCCTGGCGGACCAGGATGCGGTCGAGCTCTTCGTGCGCACGGCGCCCGAGGAGATCCGGCTCCTCGAACGCTGGGGGATGCCGTGGTCCCGCCGTCCGGACGGCCGGATCGCCCAGCGCCCCTTCGGCGGCCATGACTTCCCGAGGGCGACCTTCGCCGCGGACAAGGTCGGGTTCCTTGAGATGCAGACCCTCTACGGCGCCCTCCAGGCGTTCCCGAACGTGACCGTGCACCACGAATGGTTCGCGACGTCCATCCTCCACGGGGACGGCCGCTTCCAGGGCATCACGGCGATCGACCTTCGCACGGGGAACTTCGCCGTCGTGCATGCGAAGGCGGGGATCCTCGCGACGGGCGGCGCCGGACGAATCTACGGCTTCACGACGCACGGCCATCACTCGACCGCGGACGGGCTCTACATGGCGTACCGCGCGGGCCTCGCCCTGAAGGACATGGAATTCCTCCAGTTCCATCCGACGGGCCTCGTGCCGAGTGGGATCCTGATCACGGAGGCCGCCCGCGGGGAAGGCGGCTATCTCGTGAACCGGGACGAGGAGCGCTTCATGTCCCGCTACGCGCCGAAGAAGATGGAGCTCGCGCCCCGCGACGTCGTCTCGAGGTCCGAGATGACGGAGATCCGGGAGGATCGCGGGATCGACGGACCCGATGGCACGGCCGCCGTGGGGCTGGACGTCCGCCACCTCGGGAAGGAACGGATCCTCGACCGACTCCCGCAGATCCGCGAGGTCGCGATGAAGTTCGTGGGGATCGATCCCGTCGACGAGATCATCCCCATCCGACCGGCGGCGCACTTCACGATGGGTGGGGTGCACACGGACCTCGGCGGGGCGACGGAGCTCGAGGGGCTCTGGGCCGCGGGAGAGGCGGCGTGTGTGAACGTTCACGGCGCGAACCGCCTCGGATCGAACTCGACGGCGATCTGCCTCGTCTACGGTCGCTTCACGGGAGACGCGGCGGCGAGGTACGCGATGGGTTGGCAGGGAGACGGGGTCTCGCGGGAGGTGATCCTCCGCGAAGAATCTCGGATCTACGACGAAACCCTGCGCGGCGGAGGCGACGTGAGCCCCTACGACGTGCGGGATCGCCTCCAGACGATCATGGACTCCCGGGCGTACGTCTTCCGAACGGGGGACGACCTCGCCTCGGCCCTGCAAGACATACGGGCCCTCAAGGCAAACGCCTACCGGAACGTCGCGGACCGCGCGAAGGGATACAACACGAATCTCCTGCACGTCCTCGAGCTCGACTCCCTCCTGAACGCGGCGGAGGTCGTCGTCGCGAGCGCCCTTGCGCGGGAGGAGAGCCGAGGGGCCCACACGCGCCTCGACTTCCCGAAGCGAGACGACGTCCGATGGTTGCGGCACACCCTCGCCTACCGCACGGAGGACGGACCCCGCCTCGCCTACGTCCCCGTGACGATCACGAAGCATCAGCCCGTCGAGAGGACGTATTGACATGGACTCCGCGGTCGTCGCGATTGAGAAGTCGAACCCGCCCCGCCGAGGGACGCCCGTCCTCTGGGCCTTCCGGCCACCGGTCCACCTGGAGCGGCTCGCCCTCCTCGCGCAACGGGTCTCAGGCCTTGCGATCCTCGTCTACCTGTTCTTCCATATCTTCGTCACGGGGACCGTGACGGAGGGCCGAGGGGCCTGGGAATCGACGATGGACACGCTCTCGAACCCCCTCATGCACCTGGGGGAATGGCTCGTCGTGGTCGCCGTCACGTTTCACGCGGTGAACGGAATCCGGGTGCTGCTCCTCGAGCTGACGCCTCTCGTCGGGAGGCCCGCCCGTCCCGACTACCCCTACGAGGCCCAGAGCCTGGGAAGGGGACAGCATTCCCTGCTGTACGTCGCGATGCTCATGACGAGCCTCGCCGGCCTGGCCGGCATCGTGATCCTCTGGGGGCTGTGACGTGCGCGAGTCGACCCTTCAGCGGATCAACGTGGCGATGATCCTCGCGATCTTCGTGACCCTCGGGGTCCACCTCGCGACCCACGCGTTCCTCGGCGTGGCGGGGTACGAGGACTCCCTGACGTACGACAGCGTGATCGGCCGGTATCGCGCCCTGTCGACGATGCTGACCCTGGGCGTCCTCCTGGTGGCGGCGAGCTATCACGGCCTCTACGGCCTGCGGAATATCGTCCTGGAGACGCGGTGGGGCGCACAGCGCGCGCGGCTCGTGTCGACCGCCACGGGGCTCCTGGGAATCGTGATGGTCGTCTGGGGCATGCGGACGATCGTCCTCACGGCGGGAGGATCCTGACGATGTCGTTGCAGGTCCTCGAGCCCCGTGCACGTTCCGGGCCGAACGCGTCGGCGGTTCCGGAGGAACCGAAGTCGATCCTCCTCCGGATCTTCCGATTCAATCCGGGCGAGGACGGCGAGGAGGCTCGGATGGTCACCTATCGCGTGCCCCTCACGAAAGGCCTCACGGTCCTCGACGCCCTCCTCTGGGTGAAGGAGCACGTGGACCCGGGCCTCGCCCTCCGGTACTCGTGCCGGATGGGGATCTGCGGATCGTGTGGCATGCTGATCAACGGTGAGCCGCGCCTCGGATGCGAGACGCAGGTGGCGGATCTCAAGTCCGACACGATCGAGGTCGGGCCCCTCACGAACTTCCCCGTCGTCCGGGACGTGGCGACGGACTTCACGGACTTCTTCTCGCACCACCGTCGCATCCGGCCGTACCTCATCCGCCCGGAGAACGGCACGCTTGAGCCACCGGCGCAGGAACTCTCGCAGACGGAAGCGGAAAAGCTCGCATACTACCAGTTCACGATGTGCATCATGTGCGGTCTGTGCGACGCCGCCTGCCCGGTCGTCGCGTTCGACCGCGAGTTCCTCGGGCCCCAGGCCCTTGCGCAGGCGTACCGCTTTGCGGCAGACACGAGGGACCGGGGCTGGTCCGAGCGCCGCGAGACCGTGGACACGGCCCACGGTTGCTTCCGGTGCGAGCTCGCCGGCTCGTGCAGCGCCGTCTGCCCGAAAGGGGTCGACCCGGGGCTCGGCGTACAGCTCCTGAAGCGGGCGGTCCTGCGAGGACGTGCGCCCAGGCCTTCGTAAGTGCGACAGTCTTTTGTGCGGTCGCTGTTTTCCCTGCTTTGGGCGCAGCCCTCGGAAGGGAGGATATGCGAGTCGGGATCATCGGAATCGGGATGACGGCGTTCCGCCCCTCGACGCCGGAGTACAGCTGGAAGGAGCTCATGTTCGAGGCTGCGTCCCGGGCGTATGCGGACGCAGGCGTCGACCCCCGCACGGACGTGGACTCGTTCGTCACGTGCGCGGAGGACTACTACGAGGGCTTCGGGATCTTCGACGAGTTCGTGCCGGATCAGCTCGGGGCCGTATTGCGTCCCACGTGCACGATTCCGGGAGACGGCCTCCAGGGCCTCGCGAATGCCTTCATGCAGATCCAGACGGGCTTGGTCCAGGTCGCTGTCGTGGAGGCGCACAGCAAGGCCTCGGACGTCCTCACCCTGGACGGCGTGGTCGAGCACGCTCTCGATCCGATCTGGAACAAGCCGATCGAGATGCATCCGTTCGTCGTCGCGGGCCTCGAGGCGGACGCCTACCTGCGGGCGAGCCGCACCTCCTTGAAGGCCCTCGCGGCGGTCGTATCCAAGAACCGCCGAAACGGCCTCCGGAATCCCCTCGCCGCATACGGTGCGGACGTCGAGGAGGAGCAGGTCGCTCGCTCGGAGGAGCGCTTCGCCCCGTTGCGGAGCCTCGACATCGCCCGCCCCGCAGACGTGTGCGTCGTCCTCGTCGTCGCTTCCGAACGGGCGGCGAAAAAGTTCCACGCGAATCCCGTGTGGATCCGAGGGGTCGGATGGGCAAGCGATTCGCCGACCCTCGAGACCCGGGACTGGGCCGGGGCGACGTACGCCCGGCTGGCGGCCGAGATGGCATACCGGCACGCGAAGGTTCGCCGCGCCGCCACCGAGATCGACTTCGCGGAGGTCGACGACCGCTTCTCCTACAAGGAGCCTCAGCATCTCGAGGCGATCGGCCTCGCGCGGAAAGGCGAGGCGGGGAAGCGGGCGCTCAAGGGGGAATACGGCCCCGACGGCCGACTCCCCGTGAACGTGAGCGGGGGTTCCCTCGGATGCGGGAACGTGTTCGAGGCGACGGGGCTCCACCGGGCGGCGGAGGTCGCCCTCCAGCTGCGCGGGGACGCCGGATCGAGACAGCTCGACGGCGTGAAACTCGGAGTCGCGCAGGCGTGGCGGTTCGTCCCGTCGGCGACGGGCGCGGTCGCGGTCCTGGGGGTGGCACGGTGAGGAAGGTCGGCGTGATCGGGGCGGGAATGACGCTCTTCCGACGGAGACTTCAGGAAACGCCGAAGGAGCTGTGCTACGAAGCCGCGAGGATGGCCCTCGATTCCGCAGGCCTGGATCTCGCAGACGTCAACATGGTCGTGAGCGGCTCCGCCCCCGATGCGTTCGACGGTGTCCACATGAAGGGCGAATACTTCCTGGACGGCTGCGGAGGATACCGGAAGCCCTACACGCGGGTGTACACGGGCGGAGGGACCGGCGTCTTCAGCACGATCGCGGGCTGGTGGCACGTGGCCTCGGGCCTCGCAGACGTCGTGCTCGTCGTGAACGAGGAGAAGATGTCCTCGTGCCAACCGCATCCGCAGAGTGTCTTCGCGAACATCTGGGACCCGATCCTCGACCGGCCGCTGAAACCGAACCTCGTGTGGATCTTCGCGATGGAGATGAACCGCTACATGACGGTCCACAAGGTCCGTAAGGAGGACATCGCCCTCGTCGCCGTGAAGAACAAGAGGAACGCGGTCGAGCATCCGTGCGCCCAGCTCGCGGACCCGAACATCACGGTGGACGACGTCCTGCGGAGCGAGGTCATGGCGTGGCCTGTCCAGCGTCTCGACATCAGCCCGCCGAGCGATGGCGCTGCCGCGGTCGTGCTCGCATCGGAGGACTTCATCCGCCGACGCAAGATCCGCGACCGGGCCTGGATCTCCGGCGTCGGATGGGCGATCGACTCGACGATGTGGACAAATCGGGACCTGTACTTCCCGGAGTACGTCGCCCGCGCGGCGAAGATGGCGTACAAGATGGCAAAGATCGATGCGCCGCGGCGGCAGATCGATTTCGCGGAGCCGTACGACCCGTTCGATTACAAGGAACTCCATCACCTGGAAGGGCTCCTCCTCGCGGACAAGGGCGAGGCCCCGATCCTCACACGAGAGGGTGTGACGCAACGAGATGGGAAGCTCCCCGTCTGCCCGTCCGGAGGGCTCCTCGGTGTCGGGAATCCGATCGCCGCAACCCTCGGGATGAAAATCGGGGAGCTCTTCTGGCAACTCACAGGCCAAGCGGGCGGACGACAGATCCCGCACGAAGTCCACACGGGCGTGTCGCAGGCCTGGGGAGACCTCATGCAGTACGGCTGCGTGGTGGTGATGAAGGCATGACGGTCCGCAACACGAAATGGCCGGGCGTGGAGCTGAGCGCGGCGGATCTCCACGAAGGCAAGGTGACCTCGACCCGTTTCCGCCCCGATGCGAAGTATGCCTGGTCCGCAGGCGAGGCGATGAGCCGGTTTCTCGAGGAACTCCAGGCCGGGCGACTCATCGGCCGCACCTGCGGCAAGTGCGAGCGCATCCTCTTCCCTCCCCGCATGTTCTGCGAGGAGTGCTTCCGGCCCACGGACGAGTGGACGTACGTTCGGGACACGGGGACGATTGAGACCTTCTCCGTGTCGTACCTGGACAAGGACGCGAAGCGGATCACGGAGCCGATCCTCGTCGGTGTCGTGAGCCTCGACGGCGCATCGCCCAAGATGGGAATGATGCACTACTTCGGGGAGATGACGAAGGACGACATCCACATCGGCATGCGGGTGAAGGCCGTATGGAAGGCTCCGGAAGACCGCCGAGGGAGCGTGCTCGACATCGAATACTTCCGGCCCGTGCGGGAGGGAGAATCGTGACGTTCCTCGATCGCACGACGGACGCTCGTCGCCTTCGTCACTGGGAAGGGGACATCGAGGCGGACTACATCTACACGAGCGGGATTGCAGGCGAGCGCTTCTTCGTCGCGCTGCGCGATGAGGGGCGTCTCCTCGCCGCGCGATGCGAGTCGTGTGACCTCTCGTACCTGCCGCCGCGGATGTTCTGCGAGCGCTGCTTCTCGGAACTCTCGACCTACGTGGACGTCCCCGAGGAAGGTCGTGTGTCCGCGGTCACGATCGCTCGGGTCGACCGGTCGGGCGAGTACCTCGCGACGCCCGAAGCATGGGCGTTTGTCACATTCAAGGGGATCCACGGCGGTCTCGTGCACCGCCTCCTCGTGGAGCCGGAGCGCGCTCGCGCAGGGATGGTCGTCCGCGTCAAGGCGAAACCACGCGGTGAACGGGTCGGCGGCATCACGGACATCGAGGGTTTCGAGCCAGCCAGTTCCTAAAATGAAAATCGGGCCGACGGCTTGATAAACCCCCGCTGGCTATCAAACCCGAAATGCTGCGGAGACCCGCGATGGACGCCGAATCGAAGACCTACAAGTTCAAGATCTGTCTCGTCGGCGAGGAGGGCGTCGGGAAGACGAGCCTCATCCATCGATTCGTGTCCGGCGCGTTCGACGAGTCGTACATCCGGACCCTCGGCGCCGTCGTCTCGAAGAAGAGCGTGTCCATCGGTTCCATCCACGGCCGACCGGTCCAGGTCGACATGATGATCCTGGACATCATGGGGAAGCGGACGTTCCTCCAGCTCTTCAAGGAAGCGTACTTCCACGGGGCGAAGGGCGTCCTCGCGGTCTTCGACGTCACGCGGGGCCAATCCCTCCGGGATCTCACGAAGTGGATCGACGGGGTGCGGGAATCCGTCGGGCCGATCCCGACGTACGCGCTCGGGAACAAGACGGACCTTGTCCACCGCCGCGAGATCAAGGAGGAAGAACCGATCGGCGTCCTCGGATCGTACGAGTGCCCGATCCTCTACACGTCCGCGAAGACGGGCGAGAACGTCGAGCAGGCGTTCCAGGGACTCGCGAAGACGATCGTCGAGGCGAGCGTTTCCGAGTGAGGCCGCAACCGTCTTATAGGAACCTATCCTTGAATCACCGCGGGTCTCATGGCCGACTCCGAGGAGCGCAAGAAACTCGAGCGCGAGCTTCGCCGTTGGGAGACCACAAGCCTGAAGGACGCGCTCGAAGCGCACCCGGAACGACGGAAGGAGTTCCTGA
>Ga0209002_10003387_pt1 | contig 12672 bp, 7 predicted proteins | sample Rifsed16ft2_FD_184010 | JGI IMG/M metagenome (GOLD analysis project Ga0209002, IMG submission 184010) | Soil microbial communities from Rifle, Colorado, USA - sediment 16ft 2 (version 2) | ecosystem: Environmental > Terrestrial > Deep subsurface > Rock core/Sediment | place: Rifle, Colorado...
AGTCCGCCGCCGGCAACCGGATGGTGTACTGCCCCGACTTCTCGTCGCGCACCAGCACGACCAGCTTGTGCTTCTGCGCATCTTCGATCAGCTCCTTGAACGAGCGGTAGCCGTAGTAGGTTTCATTGAAGCCGGGCTTGCGGCGCTGCATGGTCGGCTTGACCATCGAGCCCCATAGCTTCTCGTCCGAGCCTCGCTCGGCGATCAGACCCTCGACGGTCTCGACCAGGAAATCCATGGCCTCTTGTTTCTTGTCTTCTTCGCTCTTGGCTTCTGCCGGTTTCGTCGCTTCGGCCTTCTTCTTGGCCGGCGCCTTCTTGGCAGCCTGCTTCTTCTTCGCTTCCTGCACGCGCACAAGGTCGTCGTAGAAGATGAATTCGTCGCAGTTGGCGGAGAGCAAGTCGGAAGTGGAATCCTTAACGCCGATACCGATGACGTATTTGTTGTTCTCGCGCAGCTTGGACACCAGCGGCGAAAAATCCGAGTCGCCGCTGATGATGACGAAGGTGTCGACGTGGGATTTGGTGTAGCAGAGGTCGAGCGCGTCCACGACCATGCGGATGTCGGCTGAGTTCTTGCCGCTTTGCCGCACGTGCGGGATCTCGATCAGCTCGAACGCGGCCTCGTGCATGGTGGCCTTGAATTCCTTGTAGCGATCCCAGTCGCAATAGGCTTTCTTGACCACGATGCTGCCCTTGAGCAGCAGGCGTTCCAGCACTTTCTTGATGTCGAACTGCGCGTACTTGGCGTCGCGCACGCCTAGCGCCACGTTCTCGAAATCGCAGAACAGGGCCATGTTGGTGATCTCGGGTTGGTTTGCCATGTGCGCTTCTCCTCTGTCCGAATCGGGTTGGGCGGATGCCGTTTGGCCGACTTTATATCACTTTTCGCGTCTGCGTCCTTTGGTGAACGAGACCCCTTATTCCAGGCTGCGTCGCGCATAAACGACGCTCGGGAACTGCACCAGTTCGAACAGGCGGTCGGCGGCGCGCTGGAAGGATGTCGAATGCATGCGGCCATCATAAGCGCTGTCGGCCAGCAAGCGCGCGAGATTGAGGCTGAGGCCGACATAAGTGTCGCGGTGATGCGTGCCGGCGCTGCCGTAGCCGCGCGTGCCGTAGCCGACGGCGACTTCGACATAGCGCAGGAAGCCGTTCTCGCGCAGTCCGGCAAAGCCATCGGCCTTGACCACCAGCAGATACTTTTGCGCCGAATAGTCGCCGAAGGGATCGAAGTCGGCGGAGTTCGGCGAGCGCCGATAGTCGAGGCGGAAATCGAAGATCGCATCCAGTTCTGGATCGGTCTCCAGCGCATACCCCAGAGCCGCCCCGGCCGCATTCGCGATCGCATCCTGCGGGCTGGATTTCCAGGCGCGCGAATATCCATCGACGACCTCGAGGGCGGTATAGACAACCAGCGTCGACCACAGCGCGAGCGTGACCGATTCGTCGCTGCCATTGCCTGCCAGCTCGAACAGCGGCGTCAGCAGCCGCACGCCGGCATAGTTGCTGTACAGATGGCCGAGCTTGTCGGCGCCGCCGAAGTCGGTGCCGGCGCCGAACCAGCCTTCGTTGGTCGTATCGAATCCGCCGCCAAAACCGGAATTCCACCAGTTGTAGGAGCCGTAGGCGGCGACCAACGTCGCGCCGCCACCGATGATCAGGCTGTTGCGCAGTTGCAGGTCCGGCTGCGTACCGGCCTGATCCGCCGCTGCGTCGGCGGCCGCCGCCGGCACCGCAGCAAGAGTACGGAAATGAAGGTCGGGATTTTCGGTCTGCAACACATCGCCCGCAGCCGCAGACTGCACTGAAAAAAGAAGGATGGAGGCCAACAACACGCGCGGGTGGCGCATCAACATTCCTTTCTTTCCACTCCTGGTTCGCCTGCGGCAACGCAGAAGCTGACCGCCCAAGGCATCGTGAAAATGCTCAGGCAATATTTTTCAGAAGGTGGTGCAGTGGTAAAAGCCGCGATGGCCGGTGCAGGTCGTGGTGGTGGGGCGGGTGCGATAGCGCTCGTCGTCGTGCGCGCGTAGGCGCAGGATGCAGTCGCGCCAGGGGTCGGCGTCCCTGATGTAGCCCAGCTTATCGCATGCCGGGCCGTAGATCTTGATCATCTCGTCTATTTCCGCTTTTTCCGCCGCGATCCTCTCGGCTTGCGTCATGCAGCCCGCCAGTGCCGCGACTAGAAGAACCATCAAGCCATTGCGCAACATGATGCCTCCTTTCCGACCGTGCCCCGGCGTTATCGCATCATCTGCCTAGATGACCTTGCCCGGATTCATCAACCCCTGCGGGTCAACTGTGCGTTTGATGCTGCGCATCAGTTCCAGTTCCAGTGCGCTCTTGTAATGGGTGATCTCATCGCGCTTGAGCTGGCCCAAGCCGTGCTCGGCGCTGATGCTGCCGTTCAGCCTGGCCACCACCCCATATACGAGGTGGTGCACGTCGTCTTCATGCTGTTCGATGAAGGCCTTGTTTTGCGCGGCATCCGGCATGGAGGCGTTGTAGTGGATATTGCCGTCGCCGAGGTGGCCGAAGGCGACGATGCGGATGCCTGGGTAGGCGCTGCGCAGCGCAGCGCTGGCCTCGGCGATGAATTCCGCCGCGCGGCTGATGGGCACGGAGACATCGTGCTTGATGCTGATGCCCTCGGCCTTCTGCGCCTCGGCGATGTTCTTGCGCAGCTTCCACCAGCGCTCGGCGTCATCCTTGTTGGTGGTGATCTCGGACTCGATAACACTGCTGCCGAAGGTGTTGAGCGCGTAACGCAAGGGGGCGTCCAGCGGCGCGGGCAACACATCGGCCAGATGCGTGATCACTATCCATTCGTGCTTCGTTGCGAACGGTTCGTGCGTGTCGGGAATATGCTTGAACACGAGATCGAGACAGGAGCGTGAAACGATCTCGAAGCCGCTGATCTTGTCGCCGCAGGTGGCGCGCAGGTGCGCCAGCAGCGCCACGGCAGCGGCGGGATCCTGTACCGCGATGCAGGCGGTCGCCACCGACTTGGGGCGCGGGAACAGCTTGAGCACGGCAGCGGTGATGATGCCGAGCGTGCCTTCGGCGCCGATGAACAAATGCTTGAGGTCGTAGCCGCTGTTGTCCTTGCGCAGGCTGCGCAGGCCGTTCCAGATGCGGCCATCCGGCAGCACCACTTCCAGCCCCAGCACGAGGTCGCGCGCGTTACCGTAGCGCAGCACGTTGATGCCGCCCGCGTTGGTGGAGAGGTTGCCGCCGATCTCGCAGTGCGGCGCGATCGCGGTGAGGCCGAGCGGGAAGATGCGGTCGGCCTGCTCCGGCGCCTCGTACAGCGACGCGAGCTTGCAGCCCGCCTCGACGGTCATGGTGTAATTGGTGGCATCGAGCGCGCGGACGCGGTTCATGCGCGACAGGTTGATGACGATCTGTTTGCTGCCGTTCGCCAGCGGCACCGACCCTCCGCACAGGCTGGTGTTGCCGCCCTGCGGCACGATGGCGACCTTGTTCGCGGCGCACAGCTTGACCACTTCGCTGACCTGCTGCGTGTCGGCAGGAAACACCACCGCGAGCGCCTCGCCCGCATAACGGCCGCGCCAGTCCTTGTAATGGGATACAGCGGACTCTCCCGTCAAAACGGCATCGCCGCCCGTGATGGCGGCGATGGCTTCAAGTAACTTCGTGTCGGTAGTCATGGCGTATGAACGCAGGTTGGTTGCGTTCATTATAGCTCTGCCGGAAACCGGGGCATGATGCCCTTTCTTGATGTAGCTCAAAAGTCCATCGGATCGATTTCAGCGCACATGTATGCTCATTCCAGACAGCTCGGGCACGACATTGCCTGTGCCGCGAACGCCGGGTAGCTGTTCGCGAGTGATTTCCGAGCCGATTGCAGCGTAAGCCGCTGGTGACGGACCCTTGTCTGGGCGACGCCTTCGGAACCGGCGCTACGCTCCTTCTTCGCGACATAGCTGCCTACGAAAACCACCTCTCCAGGCGCAAGCTTAAACGGCAATCCGCTCATGGAATCGGCAGAGATATCGGTTCGGGTAATTTGTTCCTTTTCCGTGGTCGAATAGTTGAGCCAATATGCAATCCTGTATTCGCCCGGAGGAAGCTGAATCATGGCAATTTCATCCACCACGTCGCTTAGCAAAACTCTCTTGGTGCCAAATGGGATGACAAATTCCTCGGCTGTTGCGGTATTGACTATGCCGAGGCCCAGACTCGTTTTGCCCGACTCCCACTCCTGGCTGAACATTCCGGCAACGTAGCTTGAACTCATGGCAGGAGATTGCCTTGGCTCCATGATCGGCTGAATGGTCAAGCGGCCATTGTTTGCGCATCCCGACAACATCAGGATAGAAATGGCTGCGGCAGTACAAAGCAATTTTTTCATTTTCTTTTACCTCGTTTCGGCAGTTGGATGGGTGCGGCAAATTATAGGCAATTGTCAGCCGTTCGATCCTCAAAATTCCATCGGATCGATATCCAGCGCCCAGCGCAACTTATTTGCGGGCAATGCATCCAGCGTCGGCTTCCAGGCACGCAGGAATTCCTGCAACGCTTTGCGCTTTTCGCTCTGCACCAGCAATTGCGCGCGGTGGTGGTTGGCACGCTTGGGCATGGCGGCGGGAACCACGCCGTACACTTCGACCGGCATCTGCAGATCCTTCGCCGCAGCGCGCGCCTGTTGCAGGAAGGCGTTGACCTCGTTCAGCTGCCTGCCTTCCGCGCTCAGCAGCGCCTGATAGACGAAGGGGGGAAAGCCCGCCATCTGGCGCTCGGCCAGCAGGGTCTGCGCCCAGATCTCGTAGTCATGCGCGCGCAGGGCCTGGAACAGCGGGTGGTTGGGGAAGGCGGTCTGCACGATCACTTCGCCCGCCTTGTCGGCGCGCCCGGCGCGGCCGCCGACCTGCGTTAACTGGGCGAAGAGTTTTTCCGAGGCGCGGAAGTCGGCGCTGTACAACGCGCCGTCGGGGCTGATCACGCCGACCAGGGTGAGGTTGGGAAAGTCGTGGCCCTTCGCCAGCATCTGCGTGCCGATCAGGATGTCGGCCTCGCCTTCATGGATCAGTTTGCGCATCGCGGCCCACGCGCCCTTGTTGCGCGTGCTGTCGCGGTCCACGCGCAGGATGCGCGCCTGCGGAAAATTGCTCTGCAATGCCTCTTCCAGACGCTGCGTGCCGATGCCGACCGGCTTGAGGTCGGCATCGCCGCAAGTCGGACAGGCATGCGGCACGCGCTGCTGAAAGCCGCAGTGATGGCAGCGCAGGGTGCGGTCCTTCAGGTGCAGCACCAGCTTGCCCGCGCAATGTTTGCATTCGGACAGCCAGCCGCAGGCGCTGCACATCAGCACCGGGGCGTAGCCGCGGCGGTTGACGAAGATGAGGCTCTGTTCCTTGCGCTGCAGGCGCGCCTCGATGGCGGTGAGCAAAGGCTCGCTCAACCCTTCCTGCAACGGCAGCTTGCTGACATCCATGCAACGCACGATGGGCAGGGTGGCGGGCTGCACGGCGCGTTGCGTCAGCTTCAACAGCCGATAGCGCCCGCTCTGCGCGTTGTGCCAACTCTCCAGCGAGGGCGTGGCGGAACCCAGCACAATGGGCACGCCGCGCTGGCTGGCGCGGAAGATCGCGACATCGCGCGCCGAGTAGCGCAGGCCGTCCTGTTGCTTGAACGAGGGGTCGTGCTCCTCGTCCACCAGGATCAGGCCCAGCTTCGGCAGCGGCGCGAACACGGCCAGGCGCGTGCCCAGCACGATGCGCGCTTCGCCGGATTGCGCCTTGAGCCAATTCTGCGCGCGCTCCCCATCGGCCAGGCCGCTGTGCAGGCTGACCAGCTCCACGTCGGGAAAGCGGCTGCGGAAATACTGCTCCAGTTGCGGCGTAAGGTTGATCTCGGGCACCAGCAGCAATACCTGATCGCCGCGCTGCAGCATCTCGTGCATCAGGTGCACGTAGACCTCGGTCTTGCCGCTGCCGGTGATGCCGTGCAGCAGGAAGCAGCCGTAACTTTTGGCCTCTGTGACTGCATCCACTGCCTGTTGCTGTTCGTCGGTGAGTGCATGCGCAGCGTTGAAGGCATGCGTGGTGCGGGGCTGCGGCACGCAGGGCTCGACCCAGCCCGCCTCGATCAGCACCTTAAGCGCCGCGGGTGCAGAGGGCGACAGGCTGCGCAGTTGCGCACCGGTCAGCGGCGACTGCCGCAGGGCCTGCAGGATGCGTTGCTGCACGACGCGGCGCTTGGGCAGCGTCGCCATATCCAGCGCCCTGCCTGCGGCGCTCAGCGTGTAATCCTGCGCCTGTTTCAGCGTGACCGGTTCGAGCGCACGCAAGCGCGTCGGCAAGGCAGACAGCGCGGTCATGCCCAGCGGGTGGTGGTAGTAATCGCTGCAGAAGCGCAGCAGGGTCAGCAACTCTTGCGGCAACGGCGGCACATCGTCCAGCACCTGCGTCAGCGGCCTGATACGCTCCGCGGCCAGCTCGGAGCTTTCCGCCCATTCCATCGCCAGCCCGAGCACCTGTTTGCGCCCGAACGGAACGACCACGCGCTGCCCGATCTCGAGCCGCATCTCGTCACTCACGACATAGTCGAAAAGTGTTGCCAGGGGCACGTCCAGCGCGACGCGAATGATGGCCATATTCAGGAAAATATCTCCGGTTATTTCTGTGAAGTTTAGCTAATGCGCTTGAGCGGATTGGACATTTTTTCTTATACACATTTCCTGTGGATAACTGTGTGGGCAACTACCCGCCAGATTCGCTAACTTCTAATCGTATATACGGTTTTTCCCTATCGCCCAAATTCTGTCCATATCGATAGGTCATTAATAAACAATATGTTAGGCAATCAACAAAAAGGCCACGGAACAATCGATCCGTGGCCCGATACGGGAAAACCCGCTGTTTATAAGACTGGCGAACCAGTCTGATTCTTAATGATATTTTTTGCTCAGTTCATGCACCGCCTGCACCAGCGCGGCCGCGTTGTCCGGGTTGGTGAACTGCGAAATGCCGTGCCCCAGATTGAACACATGGCCGCTGCCGTAGCCGTAACTGGAGAGGATCTTTTCCACCTCGTTGCGGATGACATCCGGCGTGGCGAACAACACGGTCGGATCGAGGTTGCCCTGCAGCGCGACCTTGTGGCCGACCTTCTGGCGCGCCACACCGATGTCCATGGTCCAGTCCAGGCCGACCGCATCGCAGCCAATGTCGGCGATGCTCTCGATCCACAGTCCGCCGCCCTTGGTGAACACGATGGAGGGGATGCGCACGCCGTCCTTTTCCTTGATCAGACCCTGCACGATGCGCTGGGTATAGGCCAGCGAAAACTCGTGGTAAGCCGCATGCGACAGGGCACCGCCCCAGGAGTCGAAGATCATCACGGCTTGCGCGCCGGCCTCGATCTGCGCGTTGAGGTATTGGGTCACGGCATCCGCGGTCACCGACAGGATGTGGTGCATCAGCGTCGGCTCTTTGTACATCAAGGTCTTCACCTTGGCGTAGTCATCCGAGCTGCCGCCTTCGACCATGTAGCAGGCCAAGGTCCACGGGCTGCCGGAAAAGCCGATCAGCGGCACGCGGCCGTCCAGCGACTTGCGGATCTGCGACACGGCGTCGGTCACGTACTTCAGGTCCTTGCCGATGTCGGGCACGTGCAGCGCCTTGATCGCCGCTTCGGTGGTGAGCGGACGCTCGAACTTCGGGCCTTCGCCTTCGGAGAAATACAGACCCAGGCCCATCGCGTCCGGCACCGTCAGGATGTCGGAGAACAGGATGGCCGCATCCAGCGGGAAACGATCCAGCGGCTGCAGCGTGACTTCGGTCGCCATGTCCGGCGACTTGCACAGGTTGAGGAAGCTGCCCGCGCGCTTGCGTGTCTCGCAGTATTCCGGCAGGTAACGGCCGGCCTGGCGCATCATCCACAGCGGGGTGTAGTCGGTCGGTTGACGCAGCAGCGCGCGCAGGAAGGTGTCGTTCTTTACTTTAAAATTCATGAAGCCCCCAGAAGAACCTCACCACAGAGACACAGAGACACAGAGAAAAACAAACCTAGAAACCCAAACTCGCATTCTTGAACTGATGAGCTATTTAACCGGTTTACTGTTGTTGCCTTTCTCTGTGTCTCTGTGTCTCTGTGGTGGATTTTGTTTTTATGAAAATTATCTTGGCAAAACCGACGAGCCCATCAGGAACTCGTCCACCGCACGCGCGCACTGGCGCCCTTCACGGATGGCCCACACCACCAGCGATTGGCCGCGGCGCATGTCGCCCGCTGCAAATACTTTCTTCACGTTGGTTTGGTAGTGGTGAGTATCTGCTTTTACGTCTCCGCGATGGGTCTTCTCCACACCGAACGCATCCAGCACTTGCTGTGCCGGGCTGACGAAACCCATGGCGAGGAACACGAAGTCGGCCTTGAGCTCGAACTCGCTGCCCGGCACCTCGAGCATCTTGCCGTCCCTGAGCTCGACGCGCACAGCCTTGATCGCCTTGAGCACGCCGTTTTCGCCGACGAACTCCTTGGTCGCGATGGCCCAGTCGCGCGTACAACCTTCATCGTGCGAACTGGAGGTGCGCAGCTTGATCGGCCAGTTCGGCCAAGTCAGCGCTTTGTTTTCCATCTCGGGCGGACGCGGCATCACTTCGATCTGCGTGATCGAGGCGGCACCGTGACGGTTGGAAGTGCCCACGCAGTCGGAGCCGGTGTCACCGCCGCCGATGACTACCACATGCTTGCCGGCGACGTTGATCGGATTCTTGCCCTCGCCCGCGACTTCCTTGTTCTGCGGGATAAGGAACTCGAGCGCGAAGTGCACGCCCGCGAGTTCACGTCCCGGCACCGGCAGGTCGCGCGGCTGTTCCGCACCGCCCGCGAGGATCACGGCGTCGAATTCCTTGGCCAGCTCTTTCGGGCTGACGGTCTTCTTCGCATCGTTGACGATGCCCTTGCCCGGCAGCTCCTTGCCCACGAAAGTGTTGGTCTCGAACTTCACGCCTTCGGCGGCAAGTTGCGCCATGCGCCAGTCGATCAGGCGCTTGTCGAGCTTGAAGTCGGGGATGCCGTAACGCAGCAGACCGCCGATGCGGCTGTTCTTCTCGAACACGGTGACGCTGTGGCCGACGCGCGCCAGTTGCTGCGCGGCTGCCAAACCGGCAGGGCCGGAACCGACCACGGCGACCTTCTTGCCGGTCTTCTTCTGCGCGGGTTGCGGCACAACCCAGCCGTTCTCGCCGCCCTTGTCGATGATGGCGTGCTCGATGGACTTGATGCCGACCGCGTCATTGTTGATGTTGAGCGTGCACGCCGCTTCGCACGGTGCCGGGCAGATGCGGCCGGTCACTTCCGGGAAGTTGTTGGTGGAATGCAACACGTCCAGCGCCTGTTTCCAGTTGCCGCGATACACCAGGTCGTTCCAGTCGGGGATGATGTTGTTGACCGGGCAGCCGTTGTTGCAGAACGGGATGCCGCAATCCATGCAACGTGCGCCCTGCTGCTTGGCCTCGGCATCGGTGAGATGCGCGATGAACTCGCGGTAGTCTTTCAGACGCTGTTCGACCGGCGCGTAGCTTTCGCCGACGCGCGCGAACTCCATGAAACCAGTTGGCTTGCCCATTATGCGGCCTCCTTCTGCTGCTGCGCCGCGATCTCGAGCAACGCACGACGATATTCGGTCGGCATGACCTTCACGAACTTGGGCAGGTATGCCGCCCAGTTATCCAGTATCTGCCTGGCGCGCGCGCTGCCGGTGTAGCGCAGGTGCTTCTCGATCTTGCCGCGCAAGGCCGCTTCATCGGCCTTGTTCAGGTGATTGAAATTCACGCGGCCATGCGCGGACACTTCGCCGGTCTCGCTGGCAGCCACCTCTTCCGGCACGGCTTCCAACTGCACCATGGACATGTTGCAGCGCTGCGGGAACGTGCCGTCCTCGTCCAGCACATAAGCCACGCCGCCGGACATGCCGGCCGCGAAGTTGCGCCCGGTTTGGCCCAACACCACGACCATGCCGCCGGTCATGTATTCGCAGCCGTGGTCGCCCACGCCTTCGACGACAGCGATGGCGCCGGAATTGCGCACTGCGAAACGTTCGCCGGCCACGCCGCGGAAGAAGCACTCGCCCGCTGTCGCGCCGTACAGCACGGTGTTGCCGACGACGATGTTGTCTTCGGCGACGAGCTTGCTGTCGTCGGACGGCTTGACGATGATGCGGCCGCCGCACAGACCCTTGCCCACGTAGTCGTTGCCTTCGCCTTCGAGCTGGAAGGTGACGCCGTGCGCGAGGAAGGCGCCGAAGCTCTGCCCGGCGGTGCCGAGCAGTTTTACGCGGATGGTGTCGTCGGGCAGACCCGCATTGCCGTGGCGTTTCGCCACTTCATGCGACAGCATGGTGCCGACGCTACGGTTGACGTTGCGAATGGTTGTTTCGATAGTGACCACGCGCTTTGCGTCCAATGCTTCCTTGGATTGCGCGATGAGATCGTTGTCCAGCGCCTCCTCCAGGCCGTGATCCTGCTCTTCGGCATGGCGGCGCGCCACGCTCTTGGGCATGTCGGGCTGGTGGAACACTTTGGCGAAGTCCAATCCCTTGGCTTTCCAGTGCGTGATGCCTTTGCGCATGTCGAGCAGATCGCTGCGTCCGATCAGGTCCTCGAACTTGCGGATACCCATCTGCGCCATCAGCTCGCGCACCTCTTCGGCGACGAAGAAGAAATAGTTCACCACGTGTTCCGGCTGGCCAGTGAATTTCTTGCGTAGCGCGGGATCCTGTGTGGCGACACCAACCGGGCAGGTGTTGAGATGGCACTTGCGCATCATGATGCAGCCCTCGACCACCAGCGGTGCAGTGGCGAAGCCGAACTCGTCCGCGCCCAGCAATGCACCGATCAGCACGTCGCGGCCAGTCTTCAACTGGCCGTCCACTTGCAGACCGATGCGGCCGCGCAACTGGTTCAGCACCAGCGTCTGCTGCGCTTCGGCCAGACCCAGTTCCCACGGCGTACCCGCGTGCTTCACGGAGGACAGCGGCGATGCGCCGGTGCCGCCGTCGAAGCCGGAGATCACGATGTGGTCAGCCTTGGCCTTGGACACGCCGGCGGCAACCGTACCCACGCCGACTTCCGATACCAGCTTCACCGAGATGGATGCGGCCGGGTTGGAGTTCTTCAGATCGTGGATGAGCTGCGCCAGGTCCTCGATGGAATAGATGTCGTGGTGCGGGGGCGGCGAAATGAGGCCGACGCCGGGCACCGAGTGACGCAGTTTGCCAATGTACTCGGACACCTTCCCACCGGGCAACTGGCCGCCTTCACCGGGCTTCGCGCCCTGCGCCATCTTGATCTGGATCTGATCGGCGCTGCTGAGGTATTCCGCAGTCACGCCGAAACGGCCGGAGGCGACCTGCTTGATGCGCGAACGTAGCGAGTCGCCCGCCTTCATGGTCTGGTCGGCTTCGATGCGGTGCTTGCCGATGATGTCGGACAGCTTCTCGCCGCCGTGCAGCGTCTTGAAGCGGTTGGCATCCTCGCCACCCTCGCCGGTATTGGACTTGCCGCCGATGCGGTTCATCGCGATGGCCAGCGTGGCGTGTGCCTCGGTGGAGATGGAACCCAGCGACATCGCGCCGGTGACGAATCTTTTTACAATATCCTTCGCCGACTCGACTTCGTCCAGCGCAACCGGCTTGCCCGCGGGCTTGACCTCGAACAGGCCGCGCAGTGTCATCTGGCGCTGGGTCTGGTCGTTGATGAGCTTGGCGTATTCCTTGTAGGTCGCGTAGTTGTTGGAGCGTGTCGAGTGCTGCAACTTGGCGATGGATTCCGGCGTCCAGGTGTGGTCTTCACCGCGGGCACGATAGGCGTATTCTCCGCCCGCTTCCAGCATGGTTGCCAGCACCGGGTCGTTGCCGAATGCGGCGGTGTGCGTGCGCACGGCTTCTTCCGCCACTTCCTTGAGGCCGATGCCTTCGATCTGCGTGGCCGTGCCGGGGAAATACTGCTCGATGAAGTCGCTGTTGAGGCCGATGGCTTCGAAGATCTGCGAGCCGCAATAGGACTGGTAAGTGGAGATGCCCATCTTGGACATCACCTTCATCAGGCCTTTGTTGACGGCCTTGATGAAACGCTTCTTCGCATCCTTGACTTCCAGTCCGGCCGGCAGTTCCAGCGTGGCGATGGTGTCGAACGCCAGCCACGGGCACACGGCCTCCGCACCGTAACCCGCGAGCAGTGCAAAGTGATGCACTTCGCGCGCGGATCCGGTGTCCACCACCAGGCCGGCACTGGTGCGCAGACCTGCACGTACGAGATGGTGATGCACAGCGGCGGTCGCCAGCAAGGCCGGGATTGCCACGCGCGCCGCACTCAGCGCACGGTCGGACAGGATCAGTACGTTGCAGCCCTTGGCGACGGCCTTCTCGGCCGCCTTGCACAGGGCGACGATCGCCGTAGCGCTGCCTTCGGCACCGTTCTTCACCGGGTAGCTGATGTCCAGCACTTGCGATTTATAGGCGCCCTTGGTGAGCTTGTCGATGTCATACAGCTTGGCGATATCTTCTTCCGACAGCACCGGCTGATGCACTTCCAGGCGCGGCGCCGGCTTGGTGTCATCGACGCCGAGCAGGTTGGGCTTGGGACCGATGAAAGAGGTCAGCGACATCACAATTTCTTCGCGGATCGGGTCGATCGGCGGG
>Ga0209002_10003388_pt1 | contig 12672 bp, 10 predicted proteins | sample Rifsed16ft2_FD_184010 | JGI IMG/M metagenome (GOLD analysis project Ga0209002, IMG submission 184010) | Soil microbial communities from Rifle, Colorado, USA - sediment 16ft 2 (version 2) | ecosystem: Environmental > Terrestrial > Deep subsurface > Rock core/Sediment | place: Rifle, Colorado...
CCCGCCGCTCGCCGCCGTCCCGGAAGCCATCCCCCTGCGCGTGCTCTACGAAGACGACGACCTGGTCGTGGTGGACAAGCCCGCCGGGATGACGGTGCATCCGGGCGCCGGCGCGCGCGGGGGCACGCTCGTGAACGCGCTGCTGCACCGCTACGGGCGGCTCTCGAGCCTCGGCGGCCCGCTGCGGCCGGGAATCGTACACCGGCTCGACAAGCCCACCTCGGGGGTTCTGCTGGTGGCGAAGAACGACGAAGCGCACGCGCGCCTGGCCGAGCAGTTCCGCCGCCGCCAGGTGGAGAAGCGCTACCTGGCGCTCGTGCACGGACGCCTGCCCCGTGACCACGACACCATCCGCCTGCCGGTGGCCCGCGACCTTACGCGCCGCACCCGCATGACCACCCGCCGGCGCCAGGGCCGCGCCGCTCTCACCGAGTACCGCGTGCTGGGGGCGGCGGGCGGCTTCACGCTGGCCGAGGCGCTGCTCCACACCGGGCGCACGCATCAAATCCGGGTTCACTTCGCCGCACTCGGGCGCCCCGTGGTGGGCGACACCGTCTACGGCGCCCCGCGCGAGCTGCGCTGGGGCAACGAGTCGCGGCCTACGCTGAATCGAATCTTCTTGCACGCCGCGCGGCTGCGCTTTCAGCATCCGCGGACAGGGAAGGACATCGAGGTGCGCGCGGAATTGCCGGACGAGCTGAAGGAATTGCTGCGCGGGCTGGGACTGGAGAGCGGGGCGGCGGGTTCACCCTGAACGGGCTCACCGTGAACGGGTTGACCCGTCCCCGGCGCGGTTCTATGATGGCGGGTGGGGAGTCAAAGATGAAAACAGCGCGTCTGCTGCTGGCTCTGGTACTGGTCTCGACGTCCGCCGGCGCGCCGGTGCGCTCGCAGGAGCAGCGCCCGCCGGCGCCCGAGACGGTCCCGCCCATCCGCGTGGAAGTGGATTTGGTGAACGTGGTCTTCAGCGTCACCGACCGGCGGAGCCGGCTGGTGACCGGGCTGGGGCCGGACGACTTCCGCGTCTACGAAGACGGCGTGCAGCAGCAAATCTCGCGCTTCACCAGCGAAACCGACCTGCCCCTGCGCATCGGCCTGCTCATCGACGCCTCTAACAGCATCCGCCCGCGCTTCCAGTTCGAGCAGGAAGCCGCCATCGACTTCCTCCACACGGTGCTGAAGCCGGGGCGGGATCAGGCCTTTGTGATCAGCTTCGACGTGAGTCCCGCGGTCGTCCAGGACTACACCGACGACCCGCAAGACCTGGCCGACTCCATCCGCAACGTGCGAGCGGGCGGCGTGACGGCGCTCTACGACGCCATCTATCTGGCCTGCAAGATGAAGATGGCGGACGGGACGGGCAACGACTTCCGGAGAATGCTGATTGTCTTGAGCGACGGGGAGGACAACAACAGCGTCGTCAGCCGCGATGAGGCGCTGGAGATGGCGCGCCACCACGAAGTGACTATTTTCACCGTCAGCACCGGCGCGCCCCCCATCAGCTACAACGCCGAAACCGCGCGCATGCAGAACCCCTGCCAGGTCAAGGGCGCCGAGGGCGACAAGGTGCTCGAGTACTTCGCCGACTCCACCGGCGGCCTGGCCTACTGCCCCTTCACCACCATCGACGTGGGCCGCTCCTTCGAGCAGATCTCCAACCAGCTGCGCACGCAGTACACGCTCGCCTATACGCCCACGAATCGCGTCCGCGACGGCGCCTTCCGCCGCATCACCATCGAGAGCCGCCGCGAGCAGCTGCGCATCCACCATCGCCCCGGCTACTACGCCCGCCTGGAGCCGGCCGGGAGCGAGCGCCCTTAGTCTCGACGCAGAATCGCCCGGTTCGCACTGTCATCCTGAGCCCTTCGGCCCTGAGCCGGCCTCAGGGCAGGCTCCGCGAAGGATCTCAATCCCAGCCGGTGGCTTCGTTTGAGATTCCTCGCCGCCAAGGCAATCAAGGGCTCGGAATGACAGTCCTTAGTGTAAGAAGGGAAGTGTGCTTCAGGAACTCGGGGCGTAGTAGCCCCGGCGCGCCTGCACGCGCAGGCCCGGCCGCTTGACCTTGATTTCAACCTTGCGGAAGCCCCCGTCGTGCTTGGTGTTGGTGGGGGTGTAGCCCAGGCTGTACTGGCTGCGCAGCTCGGCAGCGATTTCGTCGAAGGCCTTTTTCAGATCGTCGACGTTCGAGGGGAAGATGGCGCGCCCGCCGGTTTCTCCCGCCAGCTTTTTCATCACGTCGCTGCCGGTGTAGACATAGCCACGGACGTGGTAGTAGACAGGGTCGGCGATGCCGATGGCGTAGACCATACTGTCGCTGCGGTGGACGGCCTCCATGGCCCGCTTGTCGTCCACGGAACTGCCGGCGTCCAGACCGTCGCTGACCAGAATGATAGCCTTGCGGCCGACTTCGGGGGCCAGCTTTTCCCGCGAAGCCAGATAGATGGCATCGTAGAGCCGCGTGCCCAGAATTCGATTGCGGGGGAACGGCCCCGGGTTTAGGCCGGTGTCGGCGGGAGAGTTGATTCGGGCCCGGTCCAGACCCTTCTGCAGACGCTCGACCTCGGGGGTGAAATCTTGCAGCAAGTCCACGTCGATGTCGAAGGTGATGAGCAGCGCCAAATCGCTCGGGCGCAGCACTTGCCGCAGGAACTGTGTGGCGGCCTCTTTTTCCGTGGGCAGGAGCGCCTCCTGGCTGATGCTGGTGTCGACCAGCAGCGCCAGGGTGAGCGGCCGGTCGGTCTCGCGCGCGAAGTACTTAAGCTCCTGGAGTTTTCCATCCTCCCGAATCTCGAAGTCGCCCGGCTCCAAATCCGTCACCAGCCCGCCTTGCTTGTCCTTTACCGTGCAGTAGAGGCTGACCACGTCCACTTCCACCCGGAAGACTTCTCCGGGCGGCGGGGGCGGCTGCTGCCCGGGCGCGGCGAGCGCCAGTCCGGCGAGGGCGACGCCTGCCAGCAGCGCCACCGCCCGGGATCGTTTGACCGTGTGGAAGCTCATCATTGACCAGTATAATCGGTTGTGGCCGCCTCCATTGGACTTCGATGCCGGTGGGGGCGGAGAGGATGACCGGGAGCAGCTTGCCATCCGCCCGGCGCATCCAACCGGGGCGAGCCACAGGAGGCGAAGTTATTCGCACCTTGATCCGGATTCTTGCTCTGGGCGTTCTGGGCCTCGGGTTGTGGCCGCCGGCCCAAGCGGCGGCGCAGAACGACTCCGGCGACGACGTCCGCTTTCACCTGCGCACGGCGGTGGAGCTGGTGGTGGTGCCGGTGACGGCCAAGGACCGCCGGGGCCAGCTCGTGACCGATCTGGCGCGGGAGGAGTTCCGGCTGTGGGAGAATGGAGCCGAGCAGCCCATCCGCTACTTCTCCATCGACCCCTTTCCGCTGTCCGCGGTGATTCTGGTGGACGCGGGATTGTCTCCCGCGGCGCACGAGGCGGTGCAGGCCACGCTGGCGGTGCTGCCCAGCGTCTTTGCGCCCGCCGATGAGTTCGCCCTGTTCGTCTTCGACACCTATCCCCGCCAGCGGCTGGAGTTCACCCGCGACCCGGAGACGCTCCGCGTGGCGCTGGATCGGCTGCGCCAGGAGGCGGTCGCCGTTCCCAGCGGCTCGACCGGCGGGCCCATGACCGCCGGGCCGCGCATCAACCAGACCCCGGTGGGGCCGGGGGTGCCCTCGACGCTCCCCAAGGCGAGCAAGAGCGTCAAGTCCATCCACGACGCCTTGTACGCCGCCGGCCTGGCCCTGCGCGGCCGCGAGCCCGGGCGCCGCCGCGTCGTCTTCATCGTCTCCGACGGCCTCAACTCGCGGCTCAATACTCATTCCTTTGACGAGACCCGCGACCTCTTGCTGGAGGCCGAGGTCTCCGTCTACGCCCTCGGCGTGGACAATGCCCGCTTCGCCGTGGGCGGCACCGTGCTCACCGACTACGCTCGCTCCACCGGCGGCGACGCTTACGCGCCGATGAAGCAGGACGACCTGGCCCGGGCCTGGCTGCAGGTCGGCGAGCAGGCCCGCAACCAGTACACCCTCGTCTACGCCGCCCCTCCGGCGCCCGGCGGCCGCGAGTATCGCCGCATCCAGGTGCGCGTCGGGCGGCCGGGGGTTGAGCTACGGGCGCGCGACGGCTACTTCGCCGGTCTTCCCCTTCACTGAAGAAGTTTCTTTCGTCGAACGCGGCGGTTTTTTCGCTTGACATTGTTTCCAGCCGACCCTATACATCACTTGATTCGGGGGAAAGTAGGAATGGCCTAGAGGCAAACTAGGCAGGAGCAATTGAGGGGAGCCACATCTGGCTCCCCTTCTTCTTTTTCTAGGAGTCTCGCGCCGGCTCGCCCGAATCGGGCTCGTCGTCCGCCGCTTCGGCCTCCGGGGCGCCCGCGCCCGCTAGCATTTGCTCGTGCTCGGGGCAAACGCGGCGATAGTCGCAGTAGCGGCACCAGTAGCCGGGGTGCGCCGGAAACTCGCGCGCCCGCACGCGGGCGGCGACCTCCCGCACCGCCTCCAGCGCCCGCGCCGCGGTTTTTTCCGTCGGGGAAAAACTGATGGGCTGGTTCACCGTCAGGTTGTAGAGGGTCAGCCGCTCCGGCTTGAGCTTCAGGTGGTGCCGCGCCGCCAGCGCATAGAGCGCGAGCTGCAAATCCTTCTCCACCTTCTCGGGCGGGCGCGGCTGGCCGGTCTTGTACTCGACGATTTCGACGCCCGCGGCGTCCAGGCGGTTCACCTGGTCGATGCGCCCGGTCAGCACCACATCTTCCCAGGGCCAGTGAAAAGTCTTTTCGAGCTCCAGCACCTGCACCGGCGCGTCCGCCTGGTTCCGGCAAAACGCTTCGAACTGCTGCCAGCCGCTGGCGCGGTACTCCTCCTGCTGGTAGGCGTCGCGGAAGGGCCAGCCGGTCAGGCGCCACTGCTGGTCGTAGATGTGCCGCACCTCCTCCACCGGCAGCGCCCGCCGGCGCTGGCGGGCGCGGAAGAACTCCCGCACGCTGGCGTGCATGATTTGGCCGAAGATCATCGCCGGCGTCGCCGCGCCGCGCAGCTGCCACTCCTGACCCAGCTTGTACTTCAGCGGGCACTTCTGGTAGGTCTCGACGGCCGAATGGCTCAACTCCAGGGGCTCGGCGGGCGGGGGGCCCGCGGTGTCGCGCGCCCACTGGGCGATGCGGGAATAGCAGAGCGCCGCCTGGCGCGCGGCAAAAAGCGGGCCCTGCGCGGCCCCGAAGGGCGGGCCGCCGGGCTCGGCCGCCGGCGCCTTCACGGCGGGCGCGAGCTGCTCGACTTCGCGCCCCGCTGCCGCGTTCCGGAGGATGTCTTCGAGGAAGATGGACGGAGCCTTGCGTTTTCCCGTGAGCGTCGTCAGCGTCAAGCGCCGGCGCGCCCGCGTCAGGGCCACGTAGAAGAGGCGCCGCTCTTCCTGGATATGGAAGTCGCCCGGCGGCAGGGCCTCCTTCATCAAAGCTTCGGGGAATTCGAAGAGCGGCTGGCGCTTCCGGGTGGGGAAGTCGCCGCGGTTGACCCGCAGGACGAAGACGGAGTCGAACTCGAGTCCCTTGGCCGTGTGCACGGTCATCAACTGCACGGCGTCGCGGTTCTCCTGGTCTTCCGGCAGCTCGATTTCGCCGCCGGCCTCTTCGAAGTAGTCGAAGTACTCGATGAATTCCGCCACCCGCTTGGTCTGGCACTTCTCTTCCTCCCACTGGCGGAGGAAGCGCGCGAAGGTGTCGAGGGCGCGGGCGTCGGGGTCGGAGGGCAGCGGGCGCAGCCCGAGCCGCTCGACCAGGCGGTCAAAGAGCTCGGTCAGCGCGCCTTCTTCGGCGTGGGCGCGCAGCTCGGCGAGCAAGCGCAGCAGCTCGCCCAGTTTCGTTTGCCCGTCCCGCACGCTATCCGGCAACGACTCGATGGCCTCCATCAGTGACGTGCGCTTCGCGGCGGCGCGCGCCGCCAATTCGCGGAGCCGCTCGGGCGAGAGTCCCCAGGCAGGGATGGCCAGCAGGCGCGCCAGGCTGACGTTGTCTCCCGGCCGGTGAATCACGCGCAGGTAGGCGATGAGGTCGCGGACGAGAGTATTCGAGAGGAGGGAGAGCCGGCGGATGACGAAGGGAATGCGGGCGGCGGTGAGCGCCTCGACCAGAGCGTTGCGGTGAGCGTGGGCGCGGTAGAGGACGGCGATGCCGGCGTAGGTGCCGGCGGCCTGGCGCAGCCGCTGAATCTCGCCCGCGAGGTGCGCGGCTTCGGCGGCGGCGGCCTCGACCTCCGCCAGGCGGACTTTCTCGCCACTCGCTTGCATGGGCTGGAGTTTCTTGTGCGGGTCGAAGCGCGCCGGGCCGTTCTGGGCGATAAGCTCGGTGGCGACGCGGAGCAGGCGGGCGGTGGAGCGGTAGTTCTGCGTTAGCGTGATTCTCTTGCAGTCGGGGAAAAGCTCGGCGAATTTCTTGAAGCTGGCGTAGGAGGCGCCGCGGAAGCGATAGATGGCCTGGTCGTCGTCGCCCACCACCATCAGGTTGCGGTGGCGGGCGGCGAGCAGCTCGAGCAGGCGGATCTGGGCGATGTTGGCGTCCTGGAACTCGTCCACCAGGATGTAGCGCAAGCGCTCCTGGTAGTGGGCGCGGACTTCCGGGTTCGACTCGAGCAGCCTGACCGCCGCCAGCAGTGACCCGCCGAAGGTAGTGCGCTTGGCCTCCGCCAGCAAACGCTCGGCGGCCCCGTAGGCGCGGGCGATTTCCTGTTGCTCGCACAGCTCCTCGGCGCGCGCCGCCTGCTCCTCGGTGTTGAGGAGCGCCTTCTCCTTCTCGAAGGCGGCCGCGAGGTTTTCGACGTAGCGGTTGTAATCGGCGGGGCTGACCAGCTCGTCCTGGCAGCGGGAGAAAAAGCGGCGGAAGTCGCTCAAGAAGCGGCCGGGCTCGGAGAGGCGCTTGAAGAGGTCGAGGCCGAGCTGGTCAAGCCGCCGGCGGAGAAAAATCCAGTAGTCGGTGTCGTCCAGGATGCGCAGCGCCTCGTCGTGCCGTCGCAGGAGCTGGTAGCAGAAATCGTGGAAGGTGTGGACGCCGACGCGCTCGGCGCGCTTGTCGCCCAGGCGGCGGAGGCGGGCGGCCATCTCGTCGGCGGCTTTGTTGGTGTAGGTGATGGCGAGGAGGTTGTCGCCCTCGAGCGCGGGGATGGTGTCGAGCAGGTAGAGGACGCGCTCGATGATGACGCGGGTCTTGCCCGTGCCCGCCCCGGCCATCACCAGCAGCGGCCCGTGCAGGTGCTCGACCGCTGCCCGCTGCGGGGTGTTCAGGGTCTCCGGCGGCGTCGAGGGTTTCATGCGAGCGCGTTTCTCATCTTAGCCGCGCGCCGCGTGACCGGCAAGGGGAGCCTGCCGGCACAGGGAAGAGATCCCTCGCCTGCCTGCCGCAGGCAGGCTCCGCTCCCTTCGGCTTCGCTCAGGGCAGGCGGGATGACGGGCAAGGAATTGGGTAGCGGCGAGGAACGCGGTTTGTGCGTTCCTCGTCGGCTGTTCCGAACAAACCGACGACGAAGGCAGACGGCGCCTTCGTCGCCGCTACTTCGTCCCTCTGTGCTCTGGTAGCGCAGGTTGCGAGCCCGCCCTTTCCGGACACCGGCGAGACGCCGGTGCCACAGGACACCAAGAAAGGGCGGGCGAGCTACCTGCGGCCTGTTCAAGAACCGCGGGTAGGCGGCCGGCCTCCGGCCGGCCAAGCAGCCAACCCGCGCTACCTGTCCGTGCGGAAACTGCGGATTTGGGGAGCGCGAAAACGGGCCTATTTTTGCACTCGGCGAAAAAAACGTCCGCAAAAACCGCAAAAACCGCAAAAACCGTAGACTTCGTCGCAGCGATCGTGCTAGGGAAGGGTAGCGGCGAGGAACGTGGTTTGTGCGTTCCTCGTCGGTAGTTGGTTGGCCGCGAAAAACGCCGACGCCGAATCGCCAACGGCGCGATTCGTCGCCGCTACCAAAGAACACCGAAAGAATCTCATGTCCCAAACTGCGGCCAGTCAAGGAGATGGAAGAGAGCGGCGGAAATCTCGCCCAGCAAGGCACGACGAATCAAGCAGATGCCTACCCCCCGGGGGGTGGGGTGGAAGGTGGGAGTGATTGAAAACAGGAAAGTTGAGAAGGGAGATTTCCGAAGAATCTCCGGGGGAGTTGCAAAGCGGCTGGAAATGACACGCGGTTTCCTTGACCGGGGCGGAGCCGAAACCTATAATCGCGGTGGGGGAGAAGGAGCAAGCCATGAAGTCCGCCGTCATCCTTAGCGCCGCCCGCACCGCCATCGGGAAGTTCCAGGGCTCGCTCACGCCCTTTTCCGCCACGGAGCTCGGCGCCAAAGTCGTCAACGAGGTGGTCAAGCGCGCGGGGGTCGAGCCCGCGCAGGTGGATGAAATCATCATGGGGAACGTGTTGTCGGCCGGCCTCGGGCAGAACCCGGCGCGGCAGGCGGGCCTGCGGGGCGGCCTGCGCCCGCAGGTGGCGGCCATGACGGTGAACAAGGTCTGCGGCTCGAGCCTGAAGGCAGTGGCGCTGGCCGCCCAGGCCATCGCCACCGACAACGCCACCGTGGTCGTCGCCGGCGGGATGGAATCGATGACCAACGCCCCCTACCTGCTGACCCGGGCGCGCGAAGGCTACCGGCTCGGGCATGGACAAATCCTCGACTCGATGATTACCGACGGCCTCTGGGACGCCTACGAAGACTTCCACATGGGAATGACGGCGGAGCTCGTCGCGGAAAAATACAAGATCAGCCGCGCCGAGCAGGACCGCTTCGCCTTCGAGAGCCACCAGAAGGCGGTGAAGGCCATCAAAGAGTGCCGCTTCGAGTCGCAGGTCGTGCCCGTCGAAATCCCGCAGAAGAAAGGCGAGCCGGTCATCTTCAAGAAAGACGAAAGCCCGCGCGAAGACAGCACGGTCGAAAAGCTCGGGACGCTCAAGCCGGTGTTCAAGAAGGACGGCACCGTGACCGCGGGGAACGCGCCAGGGACGAACGACGGCGCCGCCGCCCTGGTCGTGACTTCCGAGGAGTGGGCGAAGCAGAACGGCAAGACGCCCGTGGCGCGCATCGTCGGCCAGGCGGTGAGCGGCGTTGAGCCCAAGTGGGTGATGATGGCGCCGGTGGACGCCATCAACCTTCTGCTCAAGAAGGTGGGCTGGAAGCGCGAGGACGTGGACCTCTTCGAGTTGAACGAAGCTTTTGCGGTGCAGGCGCTGGCGGTGCTGCGCGAAGTGGGGCTCGACCCGGCGCGGGTCAACGTGAACGGCGGCGCGGTGGCCCTCGGGCATCCCATCGGGGCGAGCGGGGCGCGGATTCTGGTGACGCTGCTGCACGAGATGGCGGCGCGGCAAGCGAAGCGCGGGGTCGCGGCCTTGTGCCTCGGCGGCGGCAACGCCGTGGCGTTGGCGGTGGAACGCTAGCGGAGACGGAACGAGAACGGCAGGCTTATTTTGGCGGCGTGGTGGTTGTTGGGGTTGGCGGCGCTGGGGGCAGTCCTCTCGCTGCATTTCACGCTCGCCTATTACGGGCGCATCCGATCCCCTGCGGTTCCGCCCGCGCTCTGCCGGCAGGAGGAGCGCGTGTGCATGACGGTACTGCACACGCCCTACGCGCGGCTCGTCGGCGTGCCGAACGCGCTTGTCGGCCTGGGGTTCTACGCGCTGACGGCGGCGACGGCGGGGCTGGCGCTGGCCGGGTTGCTGCCGCTTTGGCTGTGGGAGTTGAACGTGGCGCTGGCGGCCGGCGCCGTGCTGCTCGCGCCCTATCTGGTCTGGGCGCTGGCAGCGCGGCTGAAGATCTGGTGCCGGCTTTGACTGCTTAGCCACGTCGTGAACGTGGCCATACTGGTGCTGCTGGGGATGGAGTTTTAGGGCGGGTATGGAGAGAGAGGAAGACACCGTCCGGGTTTGGGTGGGATTGAACTTTCTTCAGGCGGAGATGATGAAGCAGATGTTGCTCGAGAACGGCATCGCCTGCTTCGGCGACCGCGACCCGGGCGTGCTGCCTTTCGGCGAGTTCGGCGAGATCGGGTTGTGGGTCAGCAAGCAGGACGGGCCGCGAGCGCGCCAGTTGCTCGAGGAAGTGGAAGACGCGATGAGCGCGGAGCTGGACGAGGAATCTTCGGACGACAAGGAGAAGGCGTGATGGCGGACGACCGCAAGCGTAACCTGGACGTGGCAATCAGCCAGATTGAAAAAGAATACGGCAAGGGCGCCATCATGCGCCTGGGCGACAAGGACGCTCTGGTGCCGGTGGCGGTGATTCCCACCGGCGCGCTGTCGATTGACGCCGCGCTGGGCGTCGGCGGCATGCCGCGCGGCCGCGTGGTGGAAATCTTCGGCCCGGAGGCCGGCGGCAAGACCACGCTCGCCCTGCACGTCATCGCGCAAGCCCAGAAGCGCGGCGGCATGGCGGCCTTCATTGACGCCGAGCACGCCCTGGACGCGAACTACGCCAACAAGCTGGGCGTGGACGTGGAGAACCTGCTGGTGTCGCAACCCGATAACGGCGAGCAGGCGCTGGAGATCGCCGAGACGCTGATCCGCTCGGGCTCGGTCGACGTGGTGGTCATCGACTCGGTGGCGGCGCTGGTGCCCAAGGCGGAGCTGGAAGGCGACATGGGCGACCCGCAGATGGGCTTGCAGGCGCGGCTGATGTCGCAGGCGCTGCGCAAGCTCAAGGCCATCGTCAACAAGTCGAAGACCTGCCTGATCTTCATCAACCAGCTGCGGATGAAGATCGGAGTGATGTTCGGCAACCCGGAGACGACGCCGGGCGGCCGCGCCCTCAAGTTCTACTCCGACGTGCGCGTCGACATCCGCCGCATCGCTGCCATCAAGGACGGCGACCGCGTCATCGGCAACCACACCCGCGCCAAGATAGTGAAGAACAAGCTGGCGGCGCCCTTCCGCGAGGCGGAGTTCGACCTCATTTACGGCGAAGGCATCTGCCGGGAGACCGACCTGCTCGACCTGGGCGTCACCCACGGCCTGGTGGAAAAGAGCGGCGCCTGGTTCACCTTCGGGGGCGACCGCATCGGCCAGGGGCGCGAGAATACGCGGCAGTTCCTGCGGGAAAACCCCGACCTCCGCGACAAGCTGGAAGGCGCGCTCCGCGAGAAGCTGGGGCTGGCGAAGGCTCCTGAAGCCGACAGCGCCGCCGCCAAGGCGAAATCGCGCTGACGCCGCCCGGCGGGCGCAGGCTCCGGTCCGCTCTACCGCTCTCGAGGGTTACTTCTTGGCCAGGGTGCGGACGAAGGCGACCACGTTGGCCACGTCGGCCTCGCTCAGGCCCGCCACCGCTTTCATCTTCCCGTTGCCTGCGGTGATGTCCTTGGTGAGCTCGGCGTCGGACTTAGCCTGCACTTCCTTGGAGGCCAGGGGGCGCAGCGTCACTTTCATCATCTTGGCGATGGCGTCCTTGCCTGCGCCGTCGGGGCCGTGGCAGGTGGCGCACTTCTTGTCGTAGACGGCTTTGCCCGCCGCGGCGTCGCCCGCTCCCAGCAGAAGTAGGGGGGCGGCGACTAGGAGCACGAGGGTCAGCCCAGGGGTCAGCCAGCGTTTCATTCGGTATCCTCCTCGAAGCAGTGTTCGCGGCAGCCGGTGATTCGATGCTTATTCTGCCACAACTTGTTGTCCCGGGGTCAGGAGGAGAGCACCTGGGCCGCCAGCCTGTCCATCAGGGCGTGCAGCCGCTCGTGGGTGCCCGGGCCCAATTTCTCCTCTTCCACCCGCTCGAAAGCGCGGGCCAGTTCCGCCTGCTCGGCGTCGGTGAGCAGGCTCTCCGCCACCATAAAGAGCACGTTGTTTTCTTTGTGGATGTGCTGGCGGAGCAGGTCGGCGTAGCCGCGGGCCGCCTCGGCCCAGCGGCGCCGCGCCGTGGAATCGCTCTTGCCGTAGTCCTCGGCGGCGGCGGCCATCTGCCCGACCAAGGCCCGGCCGTCTTCGTGCTCGCCGAGCATCACCCCGATGGGTCCGCCGGCCCGCGGCAGGCCCTTCTTTTCCAGCAAGGGGAAGAGCAGGTCCTCCTCCTTGCCGTGGTGACACCGGTCGGCGAACAGGCGGAAGAATTCGAGCAGGCCGGCCAAGGTGTCAGCCGGGACGTTTTCGCCGCGGTCGAGCTGTCTCGCCACCGCTTCGGCTACCTCCAGCATCCGCAGGATGGCGTCGTGTTCCTGGCGCAGGACCCCGGTGGCCGTGTTCATGATAGAAGGCTCCCTTCCGCAGCCGGGGCAGCCTACCCCGGGCTGCCACGGCTGGCTGTGACCTCTATCACAACCAGCCAGGGAAAAAAACGCTTGCGTCGGCGGGGGCAAACTGGCTATGATGCGGCCACTTCGCAGCGCCACCACGACAACCTAGGGCCAGGAGCCGACCGATGCCGAGGTCGAGAGTGCGGTGGTGGAGCGTTTTTCTCAGCGCCCTGCTGATTTTTCTCCCGGGCGCCGAGCTGTCTCTGCAAGCGCAAAAGAAAAAAACTTCGCGGCGCCGGGCGCGCTACACCGTGCCCAGCTACGGGAACCCCACGGGCAAGGATACCGAAGTCGGGGAAGACCGCGCGGTGCGCGAGGTGGCGGCGCGCGCCCTGGGGAAGCTGAACGGCAGCGTGATCGTGGTCGAGGCCGACACGGGCCGGGTGCTGACCATCGTCAACCAGCCGCTGGCGCTCTCGGCGGGCTTC
>Ga0209002_10003396_pt1 | contig 12668 bp, 17 predicted proteins | sample Rifsed16ft2_FD_184010 | JGI IMG/M metagenome (GOLD analysis project Ga0209002, IMG submission 184010) | Soil microbial communities from Rifle, Colorado, USA - sediment 16ft 2 (version 2) | ecosystem: Environmental > Terrestrial > Deep subsurface > Rock core/Sediment | place: Rifle, Colorado...
TTATCCTGTGTACGTTGACGGACGTACCGATCTGTATAGCGACGGGCTGCTGCGTGAGTGGTTGAGTACCGTAAACGCAAACGCCGGATGGGACAGCGCGCTAAGAAGATGGGATATCCGATTGGTTCTGATCGAGCCCGAATGGCCGCTGGCAAGAATCCTGCCGAACGAAGGCTGGCAGCTATTATATGAAGACGAGCATTCTGTGCTCTATGGGCGACCGCAATGACCGAGGCCGAAAGTAAACAGGTGACGCGCGGCAAAGGGCTGCTGGAGCCTTATCTGGCCCGCCGGCGGGCTTCAAAGGCAAACCATCTGATCCCGCCAGGGCTGCGCGGCGGCCGCATCCTGGATCTCGGCTGCGGTTCATACCCATATTTTCTGGCGCACACTGCCTTCAAAGATAAGTTCGCCATCGACCAATTGCCTCCATCCATGGGCGAAGAAGGCATCCGCTGGCACACCCTGGACCTGAACAAAGACCCCAGCCTGCCGTTTGAGCAGGCGTTTTTCGATGTGGTCACCATGCTGGCCGTGGCCGAGCATCTGGACCCCGCCAGCCTGGAGAGGTTGTTGGTGGAGGTGTACCGCACCTTGAAGCCGGGCGGGCGGGTGATCATCACCACCCCCGCAGCCCGGGCGGATGGCTTGCTGCGCCGCATGGCGCGCCTGGGTCTGGTCAGCGCCGAAGAGATCAACGAACATACCTTTGCTTATACGTTGCCGCTGCTGGGCTGGTACTTCGGGCGAGCCGGCTTCGGCATGCAGCTCGTCCAGTTCGGCTATTTCGAATGGGGGTTGAATATGTGGGCTACCGCCGACCGCTAGAACCAGTTCGATCTTTGGCAGACCGTTAGAACATGTCTGTCGGTTTGGGGGTTATTGGTGAGCCGGAACTCAACCACCCTTTGGCGTCCCGCTGAAGAGCCTGCCTTGCACAAAAGGCGTGCATTTTTTGCCTATGCTATACTCACTTTAGTGGCATTAATCGTATTTTATTGCACCTAGAGGCAACATGGCAAAGATCACTATCGTTGTGGTAGATGACCATCCGATCTTTCGCCAGGGTGTAGTGGATGCCTTTTCCCTGGAGAAAGATCTGCAAGTGATGGGGCAGGCCGCCAGTGGGAGCGAGGGGCTGGATCTGATCATGAAGCTGAAGCCCCAAGTTGCCATTGTGGACGTGAACCTGCCCAATTTCAATGGGCAGCAATTGACCCGACATTTGAAGGACGCCAAAAGTTCCACTCGAGTTGTTCTGTTGACCGCTTACGACGATAACACCCAAGTGGTGCATGCCATGGCCGCTGGCGCAGCAGCCTATTGCGTCAAGGATATCGATCCGCCCAAGCTGGTGGAGATAGTGCGTACCGTTTGTAAAGGCAATTATGTGGTGTCGGAAGCAATCCTCGACCAACCCGGAGTGGAGCGTTGGCTGGCCGCCCAAGCAGCCGCCAAAGGGGCATATAGCGACCCGGGCTCTCCTAATGGTTCTCTTTCTCGCCGGGAGATGGAAGTGCTGGAATGCGTGACCCGCGGGTTGAGCAACAAAGAGATCGCCAAGGTCCTGGATATCAGCCACCAGACCGTAAAGAATCACGTGACGGCCATTTTGCGCAAGTTGAATGTGGAGGACCGCACCCAGGCCGCGGTGCACGCCCTGCGCCAGGGTTGGGTGCGCTTGGTTGAGGATCAAGCGAAGGGCGAGGGTTAGATCTTGCCAGCCGCAAAGACCGCTAAATTAGGAGTCCCGCCTCCAAACGCCATGGTGATCTTCAAAGAGCTTGACCAGGAGATCAGCCAGGCCGAGCGCGAACTTAAAGAAATCGATATGCTTTTAGAGCAGAGCAAGGGGGAGGTGGAGAAGCTTACCCAGCGCAACGCCACCATCAACGCCCACCTGCAACAGATCCAGTCGCAGATCGATGAAGTGCCACCCAGCGACATCCGCGTAGCCTACGACGCTGCCATGGATGCGCAGCAACGTCTGGTGGTCATGCGCGGCCAGCTGGAGAAGCTATCCAGCGATCGCAACCACTTGGAACGTATCCTCCAGGTGCTCGACAAAATAGAAGCCGCCAGCCAGGTGGAGGTCCCTGCAGAGAAAGACGGGCGCAGCCCGCATGCCTCCATCGAGATCATGACCCAGGCGCAGGAGGCTGAACGGCAGCGCCTTTCCCGCCAAATGCATGATGGCCCGGCGCAAGCCTTATCCAACTTTATCTTGCAGACTGAGATTGCGCTGCGTCTCTTCGAAGTGGACCAGGATCAAGCTCGCCAGGAGCTTAATACCCTCAAAGAAGCCGCTTCCCATACCTTTCAGAAGGTGCGAGACTTTATTTTTGACTTGCGTCCCATGATGTTGGATGACTTGGGCTTGGTGCCCACGGTCAAGCGCTACGCCGACTACCTGGCAAAGAAACTGGGGCTAGAGATCAACGTCAATGTATCGGGTTCCGAACGCCGCTTAGAGCCCACCTTAGAAGTGATCGTATTTCGCGCCATCCAGGAGCTGCTAAGTAACACTGCCCTCCACAGCCAGGCTACCACCGTCAAGGTACAGCTGGATTTGGGAGAACGCCAGGTGAAAGGCAGCATTGAGGATAATGGCCGTGGCTTCGACCCTTATGCCGTGCCAACCGAGGCCGAATTGACCATCAAGGCTATCCGTGAGCGCATGGAAATGCTGGGCGGTAGTTTCGAGCTAGATAGCGCCGTGGGCAAAGGTGCCCGCTTCAGCTTTAACCTCCCGTCCGAGCCCGTAGATATAAAAGGTCTTACTAGTACCTAGTTTCTATTGCGGGCGGATTGATCTTTTCCTATAATTACCATGCTTCCGATATTGTTTGCGGAAATTTTGCCGAAAGGAGGATTACTATGTTGTTTCATAACGAAAAAGGCCAAGGAATGGTCGAGTACGTATTGATCATTGTACTAGTTGCCATCGTCGGGATTGTTACGTGGAGCCTGCTCGGCGACGCGATTGTCGATGCCCTGACGACAATTATCAATGCCATATAAAGATCTTCTGCGCTTGATCGTAGCCCTGGGTATCCAGGGCTACGTAGCTTAAACAGCCTGAGCTAAAGTTTAGCAATTTTGTGGCGAAGTACCTTCATTTCAGGTAGACTTGCCCTGCCTTGATGCCAATTATAGGTGTCGAGTAAGCTAATAGGCAGGTCCGCTCCTGTCGATTTCACCACCAAGAAATAGCGGAAAGGGTTCAGCTATGAGGCTAGGAAAACTTTTAATCGTGTTTGCTATCGTCCTCATCCTAGGATTGGTTGCCCTCTATGCGGTATTGAATCTGAATGCCGGCGAGCAGGCAGCCGAAAGCGGACCACAGACCACGGACATCGTGGTTGTGACGCAACCCATCCCGCGGGGGAGCCTGATCACTGATGAAGCCCTTGGGATGCAAGCCATCCCAACCACGGATTCTATCGGCGTGATGTTCACCGATAAGAACCTGGCTATAGGCAGGGTGGCTCGTTACGATCTCGAGCCCGGTGTGCCCTTGATGACCAGCATGATCGCAGACACCAGCGCAGGGTTGGCTACAGGCGGCTCTGATACTGCCTTGCTCATCCCCAGCGGTATGGTTGCTTTTCCCATACCCATCGACCGCTTTTCGAGCCTGGCTTACGGCTTGCGCGCAGGCGACCACGTCAATGTGATCGCCACTTTGTTGCTGGTCGAAATGGATTCGGATTTCCAGACCATCCTGCCTAACAATACCGCCGCCTTGTTGAGCCCTGGCGATACCGTAGCCACCGGCGGGGTTCAAGCTGAACCACCTTCCTCACAGTTGGTGGTGGAGGAACTGATCAATTCGTTGACGGCTCAAACCGTAAGCGGCGGGGCTGCTTCCCCTGTGGGCAATGCCACTTTTGACGAAACAGTGGGACAACCCTTTTATCAAGTTCCCTCAGAAGCCCAACGACCGCGCTTGGTAAGCCAGACCCTGATCCAGGATATTACCGTGCTGCACGTAGGCAATTTCTTCTACACGGATGAACGCGGTGAAGAGGTGCCCAATAGTATTGGTGCCGTTCCGGCTACGGATGCGCTAGCTAGCATTCCCCAACCGCCTGACCTCATCACCCTCATCGTCACCCCGCAGGACGCGGTGACACTCAATTATCTGGTCTATGCTGGGGCCGAACTGTCCCTCGCCCTTCGCTCTGCTGCGGATAGCACCGTTGCCACTACCGAGGCAGTGACTCTCGAATACTTACTCAACACTTACAACATCCCCGTGCCCACAAAGCTGCCCTACGGATTAGAGCCGCGCATCGATTCTTTGTTATCGCCTGCGCCTCAGGACATCTTGGTCCAGCCAGCGCCGACCCAATGAGAGAAATTTCATAAGATAATCTGACATGGCCCAGGAAGAAAAGATCCGCGTTTTGATCGTGGATGATGTTGCTGAAACGCGCGAGAACATACGCAAGCTGCTGCAATTCGATGCAAATGTTGAGGTAGTTGGGGCTTCACGCAACGGAGCTGAAGGGGTGGAGATGGCCATCGAGGCTCAGCCCGACGTGGTCTTGATGGACATCAACATGCCGGATATGGACGGCATCAGCGCCACGGAAGCCATCCGCAAGAAAGTCCCATTTACCCAGATTGTCATCTTGTCGGTGCAAGGGGACTCAAACTATATGCGCCGGGCTATGTTGGCCGGGGCGCGTGATTTCCTGACGAAACCCATCGATATCGATGAACTGACCGCGGCCATTCACCGCGCCGGCAAAGTGGCGCGTACAGAAAAAGAAAAAATGGCTAATGTCGGCTTTCCAGGCAAAACCGGCGATGGCCGCACCAGTGGGACCCTGATTCCGGGGGACCAGGGGCATGTGATCACCATATTCAGCCCCAAGGGCGGTACCGGCGCAACCAGCATCGCAGCCAATTTGGCGGTGGTGATGCGCCAGCAGGACACCGGGGTGGTGGCCGTGGATGCCAATTTGCAATTCGGCGATCTCTCCTTTTTTTTCAATGAGCAGGGCCGCAATAATGTGACTGACTTAGCCCCTCACGCCGAGGAATTGGATCGGGAAGTGGTGAGCGAAGTCCTGATCCGCCATGAGGCCTCCGGGGTGCATATCCTGGCGGCACCCATGCGTCCCGAAGAGGCTGATTCGGTGAGCGGAACTCAATTAGGCGCTGTGGTGCGCTTTTTGAACCGCATGTACCCTTATGTGATCGTAGATACCAGTTCCCTGCTGACCGACCTGACGCTGGCGGTACTGGATGCAACGGATGTGTTGGTGCTGGTCATTACCCAGGATATTCCTTCCATAAAAAATGCGCGCTTGTTTCTGGATTTGGCCAACGAACTGGGGATCTCTCGCGATAAGATCGTGCTGGTGCTCAACCGGTTCGATAAACGTCGCAACATTACACCGGAACGGATTCGAGATAATTTTAAAAAGGACGTCGATGTGGTCATCCCCGTGGACGAACGCCTGGTGGTGCCCGCCATGGACCGCGGCGAGCCTTTTGTGTTGAAGGGGGGCAACAATCCCACGGTGAAAGCCATTCAAGATTTGGCCGCTAAAATCGTAAGCAAGATAAAAACGCTGCCACAATCCAATATGGAAACGGTTTGAATAAGGAAGACCAACCATGTCCCTGATGCGTAGGCTTGAACGCGGTCAACTCGACGACCCGCAAAAGCCGGCCAGTGAGCCGGAAAAGAAACCCGACACCGGTGATCTGGGCGGGGGTTCGCGTTTGGCAACTAACCTGCGGCCGCGCAAGATCGGCAAGCCAGATACAGGCAGCCGTGGTCCTTACGCGGATTTGAAGACCCGCGTTCAAACTCGCCTCCTGGCGGAGATCGACACGACCCTGGACGTGAGTAAGCTCGAGGAGGTACGCCAAACTATCCAAGACCTGTTCGAGCAGATCTTGCTCGAGGAAAATATCGTCCTCACCCGCCCGGAGCGCCAGCGCCTGCTGGACAGTATCACCAACGAGATCCTGGGATTCGGGCCCTTGCAGCCCCTGCTGTCCGACCCGACCGTTACCGAAATTATGGTGAACGGATACCAGAACGTCTACGTGGAACGCTCCGGCAAGCTGCAAAAGACTCCGGTTAAATTCGATAGCAATGAGCACGTGATGCGTATCATCGAACGCATTGTGTCTCCTCTCGGCCGCCGGGTGGATGAGGCCAGTCCCTACGTGGACGCTCGTCTTCCGGATGGCTCGCGCGTGAATGCCGTCATCCCGCCAATTTCCCTTGTGGGTCCCGTTCTCACCATCCGTATGTTCTCCAAAGACCCGATCAGCATCGATCAGCTCATCGCACTTGGTTCCATCACGCAGGATTCCATCATGTTCCTGAAAGCTTGTGTGGAAGCCAATCTCAATATTGTGATCTCCGGTGGAACTGGTTCAGGAAAAACCACGCTGCTCAATGTATTGTCTACGTTTATTCCCGAAGACCAACGCATTGTGACCATAGAAAATGCGGCAGAATTGCAGCTGCGCCAGGAACACGTAGTTACTTTGGAGACACGCCCGCCCAATATTGAGGCAAAAGGCGAGATTACCGCCCAGCAACTGGTGGTTAATGCATTGCGCATGCGCCCCGACCGCATTATCGTGGGTGAGATTCGGTCCGGGGAAGCCCTGGACATGCTGCAGGCCATGAATACCGGGCACGAAGGTTCGATGACTACCGCGCACGCCAACAGTCCCCGCGATGTGATTTCGCGCATTGAGACCATGACCTTAATGGCGGGCTATGACCTGCCCGTGCGCGCCATCCGTGAGCAGATCGCTTCGGCCCTCGACCTTATCGTGCACGTGGATCGCATGCGGGATGGCACGCGGAAAGTGACCAACATAACGGAAGTGTTGGGTATGGAAGGCGATGTCATCACCCTTACCGACTTGTTTATGTATGAGCAGACCGGTTTCGAGGATGACAAAGTGGTGGGGCAGTTGCGTTCCACCGGGCTGCGCCCGAGCTTTATCGAACGCATGGAAGCGGCTGGCGTTCATGTGCCGCCCACCGTCTTCGGCGTGGGGATGAGGCCGCGCTTCTAGCCGAGTCAGAAATGTCCGGTTTACTGCTGATCGGTATCGTCATTGCAGTAGTCTTATTGGCCATCGGACTCGTGGTGACCTTGAGCGGCGAACGCTCCTTGGTCGATCGCAGGCTCGAACAATACCTTGAACCAGAAAAGACCGAAACCCCAGAAGAGACCAAACAACGTGCCCGCTCCGCAATACTGACCAATTGGATCACCCAACGCGTTGAAACGACGAATGTTGGTGACCGCATTTCCCGGGATCTCGCGCGGGCGGACTTAAAACTAAAAACGGGGGAGTACATCGCCTTAATCATCATTTCTAGCCTGGTCACCGGTGTAATTGGTTATTACTTTGGGGGACAATCCCTACTCTTCGCTGTTTTGGGGTTGGTTGCAGGTCGTTACATCCCCCGCTATGTAGTCAGATATTTGCAAAACCAGCGTTTGCGCAAGTTCAACGACCAGCTTCCGGACGCGCTCAATTTGATGGTCAATAGCTTGCGCAGTGGCTTTTCAGCACTGCAGTCCATGGAGGCGGTAAGCCAGGAACTGCCTTCTCCGATCAGCGATGAATTCCGCCGGGTGGTGCAGGAAATGCAATTGGGTGTTCCCATGGAAGGCTCCCTGGGAAACCTGGAGCGCCGCATTGCCAGCGACGACCTGAGCTTGGTTGTCACCGCTATCAACATCCAACGCGAGGTGGGAGGCAACCTGGCGGAGATCCTAGATACCATCAGTTACACGATCCGCGAACGTATTCGCATTCAAGGGGAAGTGCGTGCCACCACGGCCCAGGTAATATTTTCGGGACGTTTCCTGGCGGTGATGCCCATCCTTCTCAGCCTCGTCTTGTATGCGCTGAACCGGGATTATATGATGCAATTTTTCGAGGAACCCATGATCTGCGGCTTGGCGTTATTGGGAACTGCGGGGGTCATGTTGGTCAGCGGTTATTTTATTTTGACTCGCATCGCCAAAGTGGAAATTTAGGCACGGCCCTCCCATGATCATCCCGCTCATCGTACTCTTGATCATCATTATTGGGTCAGCCTTCGCCTTGGTGGTGATCGGCCTGCGGGAGCGTCAGGGCATTGATCCCCTGGCTGCACGCCTGGCCGAATACGCCCAACGCGGCGAGGTCGCCAGCCTGGAAGAGATCGAACTTTCCCAGCCGTTCATTGAGCGCGTCATTTATCCGGCAGCCAGGCGCTTTGGGGATTTTGCCCAGCGCTTTACGCCCCAGAACGCGGTTGTGCAAACTCGTCGCCGCCTGGAAATGGCAGGGGCGCCGCGCTGGTTAGAACCTACGCTCTTTTTAGCCTCCCGTTTTATTTTTGGCTTGCTGCTGGGTGGGGTGGTCCTCTTTGCCTTTACACTCTCTCCATCCTCGAACGTGTTTTCCTTCACCTCCCTGTTGATCATCGGTGTTTGTACTGTGGTGGGTTTCTTTTTGCCCAACCTGCTGCTGGAAAGTAGAATTAAGCGCAGGCAACGGGTGGTACTGCATGCCATGCCCGATGCGCTAGACCTTTTGACAATTTGCGTCGAAGCCGGTTTAGGATTTGACGCTGCCATGAAAAAAGTAATCGAAAAATGGGATAACGAGCTCTCCCTTGCCTTTGCCCGCGTGTTGCAGGAGATCCAATTAGGCAAGCTGCGCCGTGAAGCGCTTCGGGATATGGCCGACCGCTTGGGCGTGTCAGAAATGGATAGTTTTGTAGCTGCGGTGATCCAGAGCGAGCAGTTGGGTGTTAGCATGTCTCGCGTGCTGCGCGTCCAGGCGGACAGCATGCGGGTTAAACGGCGCCAGCGAGCTGAGGAAAGCGCCCAAAAGGCGCCGGTGAAGATGGTAGTGCCGATGGTGTTCTTGATCTTTCCCACCATTGTGATCATCTTGCTGGGGCCAGCCCTCTTGCAGATCTTGCGTAGCGGTATTTTCTAGAGGGACACACATGGGGAATACGGCGTATGAGAAGTGGACACGCGCCTCCCAAGCAGCCTTGGATTGGCTCTTTCCCCCGCGTTGCGCCGGTTGCGGCGACCTAGGGACTGTATGGTGCGCCAAGTGCCAGGCGAACGTCACGAAAATAAGTCCTCCATTTTGCAGCCATTGTGGCTTGCCGCTGGAGCCAACCGGGCGCTGCGCTGCGTGCGCTGCCCACCGCTTTGCGTTTACGGCAGGCCGGTCCTGGGGCGTTTATTGGGGAGGATTGCGCCAGGCCATCCTCAGCCTGAAGCATCGCCAAAACCCTAATTTGGGAATGGCTTTGGCGGAAAACCTGTTGGCGTTGTATACGCAGCAGGCATGGAGTGTGGATTTGCTAATTCCCATTCCCCTGGGCCAACGGCGCTTGCGCCAACGCGGATACAATCAGATTGACTTGCTGGGGCGCCCGTTTGCCAGGCAAGCCGGATTACCCTATGCTTCCAATGTACTCATTCGCCAGCATGAGACACTACCGCAATTTGAGTTGAACGCTGCCGAGCGCCGGGACAATTTACACGGATCGTTCCGGGCAGATCCCGCCTCCTTGGGAGGCATAAGCGTGCTGTTGGTTGATGACATTATGACAACAGGCGCCACGTTGGACGCCGCGGCGCAAGCCTTGCGGGCGGCCGGCGCCAGGCGGGTGTATGCCATTACCCTGGCGCGCACCTTATCTGAATAGGATGGGCGCTTTTGGTAAGATTATCCAACCACTTCCGAAGGAGATGACCAATGGCTACGAACGTGGAGATCTTCGGCCGAGATATGAAGGTGGACAAAACTCTGGAGGATTACGTCCAAAAACGAGCGGAGAAATTGGACCGCTATTTGGACGGAGTGGAAGGGGTGCGAGTCGAACTGGGCTATAAGAAAGGCGCCCGCGCTGCGGACGACCGCTACAAGGCGCAAATAACCCTACGGGGCAAGAAGTTTGTGTTACGCGCCGAGGAACGCACGGACCAAGTGAGCTCGGCTTTTGATGCTGCCCTTGATAAAATTCAGCGGCAAATGGAACGGTATAAGGGGAAGCACTATCAGACCAAGATTAAAGCCAAGCTAACCCAACAGGAGATCGTGGAAGCTGAAGCGGCTGCTAATCAGGCGCCCGCGGTGGAAATTGCTCGCACAAAAAAGTTTTTACTTCAGCCGATGAATGTCGCCGAAGCGGTTGAGCAAATGGATCTGGTGGGGCACGAACAGTTTTATATCTTTTACAACATGGATGCCGGTTGCGTCAGCGTGCTGTATAAACGCAACAATGGCTCCTACGGCTTGATCAATACGGAAATTGCCTAGCGGTTGGCAAGCTAACGAAAGTGTAAAGATGAAAAACAAAATAAACGTTTATAAAGCAGCTGACCTGCTTGTCACGGAGATCGATGCCCCCGCTATTGAGGACGCCGTCCGGCATATCCTGGTTGCGGTGGGCGAAGACCCCCAACGAGAGGGCTTGGTTAACACGCCAGAACGGATCGCCCGCGCCTACGGTGAGCTATTGGCCGGTTACCGCACCGATCCTGTTGAGTTAATGAACGAGGCTCTTTTCGACGTGGATTATGCTGACATGGTCCTGGTAAGGGATATCGAGTTCTATAGTTTGTGCGAACACCATATGCTGCCTTTTATGGGTCGCGCTCATGTCGCCTATATTCCTCAGGGTAGAGTGATCGGTTTGTCCAAGATCCCCCGGGTGGTCGATTTGTTTTCGCGGCGTTTGCAGGTCCAGGAGCGCATGACGCATCAGATCGCTGAATTCCTGTGCCAGGCGCTGAACCCATTAGGCGCAGGGGTGGTGGTGGAAGCCTTGCACTTATGCTCCATGATGCGCGGTGTGAAGAAACACGACGCCCGCATGACCACATCTACCATGGTGGGCACTTTCCGCAGCAATTCAGCTACTCGCCAGGAGTTCCTGGACAGCATTTCCCGCGGCGCAGAGCCTTTGCATTTTTAGCAGCAGTGGGCGGCTTCCTAAATAAACCCCATGCCCGGAGTAATATGTTGGCGCAATAGGAGACGCATGGACCCGATGAGCATAATTCGCCTAAAGACTGAAGCAGGCCAAACAATTATTGAATACGTCCTAATCATCGTCCTGATCGCTTTATTTTTAGTGGCTATTTTCACCCTGTTAAGCGATAGCATCTTCAATGTAGTGGACGCCACTCTGGCCCCCCAGCTTTAATTTCTTCATACCAACTGTGCGCTCACAATCAGGTGATTCCAGGCTTGACCTGATCTTGCCGGCATGACTATTTTGCGCGGTTAGTCTGGCCGCGTTCGATCTCCACCCCAACCGAGCGGGCGAAGCGCAGGGCGCCTGGTTTTTCCACCCGGACGCGGGCGCTCTGCGCGCCTGGCTGCGCCAGGCAAATGGCGGCTAGGTCCGCCGCGAGCGCCTCGACGGTCAGGCGTTTGGCCGTCTCGGCGTGGGCGATGAGCTGTTTGCTTAACGTGCGATAGTTAAGGCTGTCTTCCAGGTTATCGCTGGCCGCCGCTTTGCTGAGGTCGGCAGCGATCTCCACATTGATCAGAATATCCTGTGGTTCTTCGCGCTCCCAATCGTTGACCCCGATGATGCCGTGTACGACCAGGTCTTTGATAATGATCTTATCCATGCTTACACCAGGTGTCTTCCGCCGTCCAGATAGATGATCTCTCCGCTGATGTACTGGGGGCCGGTTAATAGGAAAAGCAGGGTTTGCCCCACTTCCTCCAGCTCGGCCCAGCGGCCGGCCGGCACTTGTTTCAGGATGCCTTCGGTCTTGCCTCCATCCGTTGGCGGCAGGATGGCGCCAAAGGCGAGGCCATTCACAGTAACCTTTGGTGCCATGGCGATTGCCAGCGACGGCAGGCGCCTGTACGTGGCCGCTTTCAACACCAAGGCGCTGCCGACCAACCGAAACGGCCCCGCGGTCGACAAATTCGGCATTCCCTTCGGCGCGGTCGTGGCCTACGACCTCGACTCGAACGGAAACGTCTCCAACGGCCGTGTGTTTTTCCGCAACGACGAGCTGGGAGTCGACGGCATGACCCTGGACCGTCAGGGCAACCTGTACGTCGCGATGCACAACGGCAATCCCAAGAATCCGAACACCGGGATCGTGGTCTTGCGTCCCGACGGGCAACTCCTGGAGCGCATTCCGACTCCGGGCGTGGGCTGGACCACGAACCTCGGCTTTGGCCGAGGCGCCGACGCCAATTCACTCTACGTGACGACCGCGATCCCGATCCGGCTGTTCCGGATCCAGACGGTGCGCCGGGGGCATTATTTCTAGCAGCGCTTGCGGCTGCCAGGCATGAAGCGCAGCAGCACGCGAATCCTCACCACCCACGCCGGCAGCCTGATCCGGCCGCCGGAACTGCTGGAATACCTTCGCGCGAAACAGGAGGGCCGGCCCTACGATCAGGGCGCTTACGCGAAAACCCTGCGTGAAGCCGTGGCGCGGATAGTGAGTTTTCGGGATCATCGGGCTGGGGGTCATCGCGGTCCTGCTGATGGGTGGGACATTTGCGGTCCAGGGTGGGTGGAAGAGGGGCATCCCAGGAAAGATTTTCTGGCCCGAGAAAGAGGAGGTGGCTCACCTCCAGGGTCGGCAAGTCCTCCCGGTGAATGCGCAGCCTCCGGGCAT
>Ga0209002_10003399_pt1 | contig 12665 bp, 11 predicted proteins | sample Rifsed16ft2_FD_184010 | JGI IMG/M metagenome (GOLD analysis project Ga0209002, IMG submission 184010) | Soil microbial communities from Rifle, Colorado, USA - sediment 16ft 2 (version 2) | ecosystem: Environmental > Terrestrial > Deep subsurface > Rock core/Sediment | place: Rifle, Colorado...
TCCCGCCGCCAGAAGCGGAATCATAATCTCGTGGTGCCCCACAAAGTTTAAGCCCCGTCCTGATCTAGCAGTAGGGCGCTGCACCACGTTTACCAGGGGACGGTATTGCATTAGCATATCAAAATTAGCGGTGGTGAAACCATCGAGTTTGCCATACACATTCCGAGCTACAGAAAGTGCTTTCAAAAACACCTCTGGCAATACGACGGCAGAGCCGATATTAACTAGAACCCCTCCCCGGTGCAGAGACTTGACCGACTGACACAGTATCTTAAAATCTGTGTGACTTGCTTCTGCAGTCAGGCCGGGCTTGAAGTTGGCGTGCTGATGCACAATGTCGGTTCCCAGGGCCACGTGAACAGTAATAGGAATCTTCATCTGATAGGCTGAAGCTAAAATGGAATGACTCCGATACTTGGCCTTATCCTTCATAATCTTCAATCCGAGGGCCTCTCCCAACCCGATTTTCTCTCGGCCTGCTAAGACTGAGCTAGAGTTGAATTTTTCCGCGGTTTCTTCAGACATTCCAAACCTTCCACTCCTCAGGCCAGCCTCCACATCTTCAGAGGTCTTACCCCAGTAAGCCAATTCCAGGTCGTGAATAGCACCGGCCCCAGAGGTGGCTAAATGGGTGACAAATCCCCGCTTCATCAGGTCAATTAAGAGAGGTGAAAGACCGCATTTTATGACATGCGCGCCAAACATAAAGATTAAAGCTTTATTCTTCTGGCGGGACCGGATAATCCGGTCGATCAAATAATTAAAATCATCGGCTTTCAGTAACTTGGGAAGACTCTTCAAGAACTGGTTCAAGTTAGCCTTTCCAGGCACTACCATGGCCAGCTTGTCTATCTCGACCTTGCTTTTTCGACTGCTGACAGAATAAGTGCGAACTTTAGTTAAATTAATTGCCGGAAAGCTCACTGTAGATTCCTATTTTGCCCAGACGATAGTTCTTCAATTGAGCCGAGATTGATCCGATGAAGATGACCTTGCTCCGCATATAGACCGGCAGGCGATACTGGTCAGCCGAAAGCCAGACCGTCAACTTCCCCCGGTTGGCAAAGATCCCAGAGCCTTCCTGCAAAAGAGGCTCTACCACAAAGCATTCGAATTCGCCAGCATCAACCTTCTTCTTTTCTTTTCGCAGAACTCTGACCTCCAAAGGATAGTTCTTCCGGTCGGCATAATTGTCAATATATAGGGATTTTCCCACTTCCAGCGGAAGGGTGCGCACGTAGTACATTGCTGAGAGCACATCTTGTACGAAGGGGGGGGTTGGAGTGGTATCTCCTTTGCTCTCGATGGCCAGATTGTGGCCCTGCTCAAAGCGGACCCAGCGGTCAGTTTTGAACTTACCTTCTCTGAGATGTTTTTCAAACCAGAGGGGGTAAATTCCCTGGGTGTCTACGAAACTAGCCACTCGATCATCCACCCGGAAAAACTTGGAAAAGAAGGCGTTGGATTTGGCCTTAGAGACAATCCGGAAACAATTATGTCCCCGCACGTCGACAATGGTGTCAATCTCTAAGGAGGCACTGCCGGCATTGATAAATCCGTAATTGACCGAGAATTCCAATTTTTCATAATATCCAAAGGCTTTGTTCTCAACCATCCGGTGTTTCGGGCGAAAGGTAACTGTATCCTGGACTGAAAGTGTAGTATCCAGCTCAGCCGGGTTCAAAGAATCGTCCGAAAAGATGATTTGGGCTGCTGTGTCAGTGGACCCAGAGTCTGAACTTCTGCCATTTGGACCGCTTTCAGGCTGGGAGGTAATCCCCGGGACCAGGACTATCATTATTGAAAAAAATATAAGAGAACTTTTTGCCACGGAGCGAAACTTTGAATGTCTCATTTCTTTTCGACCCGGCTAAGAAGTGAGGGTATTACCCGGCGCAGGTTTTCGTCCAATTCGAAAAAACAGCGTAAATAGGCTTGACTATCACCCCCGATGGGGTCTCGCACCGAATAGTTACTTGGGTTTTCGACCTCCCTGGGGAATGCTTTCAAAAGAAAAGCCTTGCCGCTCAGGCTCTGATCTAGACTGGAAATATAATCCAAGTGCTCCGGGGCCATCACTAAGATTAACTCTGCGGCGCTGGCCATCTCCTTGGTCAACTGCCGGGAGGAATGCTGGCTTATATCGATTCCGAAATTGCGGCAAGTGTCCACCGCCAGAATCGAAGCCGGGGAGCCCGGATAGCTGGCAATTCCAGCCGACTCCACCTCTATTTGCGAAATCTCCCTTTCTTCCAATAGCTTATGCAGGATGCCGACCGCCATGGGGGATCGGCAGGTGTTTCCGGTACATATTAAAAGAAGCTTAAGTTTGTTAACCGGCTGCATTTCTCTTCCGTTGTTGAGCTTTCTCCAGCCTTCTTTTGCTGATGGCTCCCTTCCTTAATATAATCGGAACAGAGCCGGAGACATCCACTACCGTGGAGGGCTTAGCCCGTCTGATTCTACCGGCATCCACAATCAAATCTAATTCTTTACCAAAAACATTCTCCACCTCTTGAGCTGTCCTAAGAGGCGACTGTCCGGATAGATTGGCACTGGTCTGCAGCAAGGGCTTATCAAGTTTTCGGAGAACTGACAAGAGCCAGTTCTGGTCGGGTATACGTATGCCGATAGTCCCCTGGTGAACCAGGGATCTGTCCAATCGCTCAGAAGTTTTGAAGACTAGAGTCAGTGGCCCAGGCCAGAACTCTTCCATCAAAGCTTTCGCATAGTCTGAAATCTCACCGGCCAGCTGTTTAACCTGCTGAACCGAAGCGACAAAGATCCCGATTGGTCTGGCAGCCTCTCTCTTTTTCAGATTCGTCAATCTGAGCAGGGTCCGCTTGGAACACAAGCCGCCTAAGCCAAAGACCGTATCAGTGGGGAAGGCGATTAGCCCTCCCCTTTTCAGGGTAAGAACTATTCTTCTAATAATTTTGGGATCAGGAGATTTTGTCTTGATTTTAACAATCTCTGCCAGGCTGGACAAACCTTTACAAATACTGGCTTAGGTTTGGGTCAGAGGAAAGTTTCTGCAGGATTTCCTTAATCTCCGAGACTTTAGTCTTGTGGGCTACGAATACAATGTCAGCCGACTTGACTACTACCAAATCCGAGACCCCGTATGTCACCACGATCCCCTCCCCCTCGTTGACAATGGTAGATTCATAGCTGCCCACCGTGAGGGCTTGCCCCAGGATCACGTTATGGTCCCTGTCTTTACTCTTGATTCTCTCCAGGGCTAGCCAGGAACCTAAATCATCCCAGTGCAGATCGGTCTTGATAGTTAAGACATTTTCAGCCTTTTCTAAGACAGCGAAATCTACGGAAATATTCTCCGCGGAGGCATACAAGTTTTTCAATTCTTCGGTCTCCTGGGGAGTACCCAGAATAGGATAGAATTTCTCCAGATTGCGGTACAAAGCCGGCACACAGCGCTTGATAGCCGACAGGATAGTCTTGGCGGTCCAAATGAACATACCGCTGTTCCAGAGATGCTGCCGGTCTAAATAATACTGCTGAGCCACGGTGCGGGAAGGTTTCTCCTTGAATTGCTTAATACGATAAATACTGACTCCATCCTGGGTGCTGAACTGCTCCCCAATTTCAATATAGCCGTATCCGGTCTCCGGCCGGGTAGGTGGAATCCCCAAGGTTATTAAAAAATCTCCCTGCTGGGCCACGGCTGACCCAATTTCCAGTACGTGCAAAAGTTTTTCCTTGGGCTCAATCAGATGGTCACTGGGCAACACCACCAGGACTGCTTCCGGATCCTTCTTTTTCAAATAAGCTGCTGCCAGACCTACTGCTAAACAGGTATTCTTCCCTTCTGGCTCAATCAGAAAATTCTCGGGCTTTAGATAAGGGACGGCCTTGAGGATCCCTTCCTGGAATTCTGATCCGGTTATCAGAAGCGTGCGATAGACTGGTATGAAGTCCTTGATCCGTTCCAGGGTCTCTTCCAGCATAGATTTTTCGCTGTTGATCTTGAGCAGTTGTTTAGGATGTTGCATGCGCGAGAGGGGCCAGAACCTCTCCCCTTTTCCACCCGCTAAAATGATCGCGTATATCAAACTTTCACCTCTTTCTGGCGCGGCCCAACTTCTTTCTGGTCTGGTTGAACCTGGGGCCGGCTAAATAGGAATCTCTTTATTTTCCGGGTAGAAGTTTTCTCCAGTTCTTCTCTGTGAATCTGGAACCCCTTTATCCTCTTATAGTCGGCCAGATTCTGACAATAGGAGGATATCTCGATCTTAATTAACTCTTCAATCTTTTGGTCATCATACTCTTGTTTAGTAGTAGAAGCTACCTGGCCAATATAATCATAGTCCGGCACGATAATGGCAAAAACCTCTTCCCCGCCCTGTATGCGCCGGCCAATTACTAAGGCTTCAGCGATATAGGGGGATTTGACCAACTCTTTTTCAATTTCCTCGGGATAAACGTTTTTACCTGCCCTGGTTACAATTACATTCTTGAGCCTTCCGGCGATGTAAAAGAAGCCTTTTTTATCCTTCCAACCAGAATCACCAGTGTGAAACCAGCCCTCTTTTAGCACAATGGCAGTCGCTCGGGGATTGCGATAGTAGCCGGCCATTATCATTTCCCCTTTAGCCAGTATTTCTCCGATTCCCTGTGAGTTAGGATTATGAATTTTCAATTCCGCTCCTCCAATAGGAAGACCTAGGGAGGCATATTTGTATCCTCTTTTCGGGTTCAGAGTTAGAACCGGGGCGGTCTCGGTCAAGCCATAGCCTTGCAGGAACTTGATACCCAGGATATCAAAGTTCTTGGCAATCTCAGGAGGCAAAGGAGCCCCTCCGCAGATCAGTAGACGAATCCAATCCAGTCCTGCTTTTTTCCTCAGTGCCGAAAAATATATCGTCCCCCACCTATATCTCATACCCTTAGGCAGCCAAGAACCAAGACCAAAGCCCAACCCAAAATACAGTTTACCAAGAGCAGATTGTGACTGTATATTTCTGACCAAGCCCAGCCAGAATTTTTCAAACAGGAGTGGAACCCCTAGCATCACCGTGATCTGGTGAGTCATCATATCTTCCAGCAATGCTTTAGACTTCAAACTCCGGGAGTAGACCACACTGCCTCCCCCGCACAAAGGCACCAAGAAACCGCAGGTGGCCTCAAAGGTATGGTGCAAAGGCATTACCGAAAGAAACTTATCAGTGGGGAAGAGTCCTAGGACCTGGAAAATGCCCCAGATATCAGAAAGAATATTCTTGTGGGTCAGCATCACCCCTTTGGGGTTGCCGGTCGTGCCGGAGGTGTAAATCAAAACGGCCAAATCCAAATTGGAAATAACCGGTAACCTCTGAGCAGAGCCTCTCCCCTTTTCCATTAAGTCAGTCAGGTTAAACTGGCTGGAAGCAGAATCTGTCTGATCCAAAAGAATCACTTTCTTAAAAGAGAGCCCAGAGCGGCCCAGCTCCATCAGTTTAACCAGACATTTTGAAGAGACGAATATCGACTCGCTTTCCGAGTGGGGCAGAATCACTTTCAGCTCATTGGCTTTAAGCTGAGGATCTACAGGAACAACTGTACCTCCCATAGAGAGAATACCCAGGTAAGCCAGACACCATTCCGGGGAGTTCTCTGATAGTATGGCGATTTTGCTGGAGCGGGAAAGTCCTAAGGCCAAAAGCCCGTTGGCAATAGCTTCTGCACCCTGTTCTAAATCCGAATAGCTAACACTAGACCAGCTTTCGTTCCGATAGCCAAAAAAGGCGGGTTTGGGCCCGTAAAGTTCACAAACCCTCTTTAGAAGTTGAGGTATGGTAACACTCTTCAGAATGTCAAAGTCAAACATTAGGAGTAATTTATTAGACCGCAAGTCGTTGTCAAGTTCAATCTGAGGCCTGGCCAGGTAAGTCATTGTCTGGCTGGCTCCTGCTGAGGCAGAAAACGCCTTCGGTAAGTGCAAATTTGACTAATATGCTTAAAGAGACGTGAAAACAAATTAGCTGAGTTCGGATTAAAAACTAACCTTCCTGAGGAAGAAATGCCGGCACAACTAGAAATGCCACCGCATCATTCAATAAGTGCATAAGCATACAAGTCAAGAGATTTCTCCGGCTCAAATATAGGGCATAGATAACGATAGAGCCGAGTCCTATCTGAAATTGTACCACCCGGTCCCCAAAAAGGTGCATGCAGGGCTACAAAGACCAGATAAGCTATCCCAGCACTTAGTCTCAGACGGCTAGTCAGAGCGTAAAGTCTCTCAATCGCATAGCCGCGGTAGAGAATTTCCTCGGTAATGCCGAAGGTTAGTCTGCCAGTTATAAACTGAAAAAGCCCCCCGTCTCCGGAGGGCTTTTTGGTTTTGGTGAAACTACTTATTCTTTAGGAAATGACTCTTCAGGTATGGTAGGTAGTGAGCCGTGCATCTCCCCTTCTACTATCGTAGGAGTCACAAAAATGACTAGGTCTTTGCTTCTTACCCCTTTCCGGTAGTAGCTGAACAGGGCACCCAGAATTGGTATATCTTTTAGGATGGGAATGCCGGTCTTAAGATTTTCTTCCTCTTGAGTAGTAAGACCTCCGATTACGACGGTCTGGCCGTTCTCAACCACCACATTGGTGGAGGCATTGACCGTCTGGATTATCACACCCAAAGCGTCGACCTTAGTCTGGCTTCTCTCCGGTTCAAGCTTCATTAAAATCCTGTTCTCAGCGGTGATGTGGGGGGTGACCTTTAGAATCGTTCCCACGTTTACAAAGGTAATAATCACGTTACCAGCCACGTCGAACTGCTTAATCGGTACTCTCTCACCCATCTGTATCCTGGCTTCGGTGTTGTCGACCGTAGTAATCTCCGGGTGAGCCACGATTTTGAGCTTGTTCTTGCTGGCTAAGGCAGAAATCACGCTTCTTAGATTATAATCAGTCTGAATGGTGTTGAAGATGAATTTCCCTCCGGCAGGCTGGTCTTCGTCAGCGTAAGGGTTGCTAAAGACATCCACTGATTCGGCATAGATACTAGGTCCTCTTTTTTGGTCAGTGAGAAGCGACCACTTGATACCAAACTCAGTCAAGGCCTCGGTGTCAACTTCCAGAAGCTGAGCCGAAATTCTTATCTGTTCCACCGGACGGTCTAATTGTTTAAGCAACTGCTCGGCTTTCTCTATATTAGCCGGAATGTCCCGCACAATTATGGAGTTGGTCCGGTCGTCAGTATCGACCGAGCCTCTTTCCGAGAGAACTGTTTTTATGGGTTTGACCAAGTTGGAGGCGGTGGCCTGATAGACTCGCAGCACCTTCATTTCCAGTCCTATTAAAGACTTTTGTTCGGAGGAGTGCTTGGCTAAAGTAGACTGCTCGGCTAGATACTCCTGTAAGGGGAGAATTCTGATATAACCATTCTCCTCCACCCCGGCCAGGCTGTAGTTCTTCAAGACTATGTCTAAGGCCTGCCTCCAGGTGACGTTGGTCAAATTCAGGGTCACCTTGGCCTGAACGTTAGGAGCCATGACAATGTTCACTTTGCCGTAGTCGGCTAAGAAGCTTAAGACGGAGTGAATGTCAGCATCCTTCAGGGACAGGTTCTTAATTGGCTGATCTGGCTGGGATATCCCCCAGGTGAAACAGAGCAGGAATATCAGCCCTAAACTGGTTGCGGTCAGTGCCCATTTTTTCATTTTATATACCTCACTTTGTTGGGTTGTAGAGTTCTAGAGTGACATTTCGAGTCCAGCCGTATTCGGTGACCTGGAAGATTACTTGATCCAGGTCAATCCGGAGGACCCGGCCTTCTTTAATTTTGTCGCCGGCCTGCAGGATGTAGCCGAAACCACGGCCATCTTCCAGCAGGGCTAAGTTTTGCTCATAAGATTGCAGGATTCCCACCAGGTGTAAATTCTCGACCGAGGGAATGGGAGCAACTCCAAACTCGTAATCTTCGATTCTGTCAAAAAGAGGAGAGAAAGGATCCCTTCTTCCCTGGGAAGAATACTTAACTTTTTCGCGCTGTGGGTACCCTCCCCACTGCTCCAGACTGGATTTGTTGGCCAAGATCAGAGGTTTTTGCTCTAGGGAGCTGGCACCTGCTGGTGCAGGTTTCTGGGTCAAAAGGGGTAGCGCTGCCCCGGTTTTCGTGCCTGGTGCAGTCCCTTCTGATTTTTGCTCAGAAGGCTGCATCTGCTTAGCCACTACTGGCTCCTTGGCCTGGCTAACTGCAACTGGAGCTGGCTTCTGGACTGATTTATCCTCGGCCTTTGCACCCGCTGGTTTTTGATCTACTGGCTTAGCCTGTTTGTCGGTTAAAGCCAATTGGCTGTCATTACCCTTTGTTTGAGTAGGCTTAGATTTTTCCTCGGTTTTTGTGATTGATGGCGTCTGAGCAGTAGGTTTACTTGGTTTATCAGTTACGGCTACCTGGGGGCTGCTAACACTAGGTTTAGCTCCGGTAGCTTTCTGATCTTTTCTGGCTGATTCTCTGTTCTGGTTTTGAGACTGTACTTTTACTTCAGGCAGAGTAAGAGCAGGGGTTTCAGCCTTTGGTTGAGCAGGCTGAGCTGGTTTAGCCTGAGTTTTATTCTCAGGCGAGATGGTAGCCAGCTGTTTATTATCGGTTTTGAGTGCCTCCCATCTGGAAAAAGATGGCTCTCCAGCAGAAGCAATGGAAATCTCGGCCCAATTTTCTTGGCTGTGCACCTTGTAGGTAACCGGCCGGGTGCAGTCTAATACTACCCGCACTATCTTCTGGGGGCTTTCCTGATATTGGGAAGTCCTAAGACCTACTACGGTCTGCCCGGGGAGATTGAAGAAATTATTCTGAGGCAGTCCCAGACGGGAATTCTGACAGTCCATAAATACCCGGAAAGGCTTACCTCCCTTAGCCTCCTCCGTGGCGTGAGTGAACTGGAATGGTTGACTGCCGTAGATTCTGACGGTCACGAACTCCCCCTTTTTCTCCAAGGAGAGATTCTTGATCCAGACCTCGGCCTGGGCCAAGCTGGCTTGTAGAAAGATAAAGCAGCCCAATAAGATGACGTTTATGAAGTGACGCTTTTTCATATTCTTCCTCAGAAGTTTATGCGTTTAAGTCTATCTTGTTCACGGATAAAATAATTGGTCAGTTCAAACTTGGCAGTCAGGGTATTCTCCGGAGACTTATCCTGGGGACTGGCCTGAGCCGCTAAACTTACATTAGTGACGTTGGCTATAAAAGGAAAGTTGGCAATGCCGGCCAAGAGGTCCCCTAACTTGTGATAGGTTCCGGCGACCTGGATGCTGTAGCCATCCCCATTGTAAAAGTCTATGGGCATTACACCCTTGGGCACGATTTCGGTAATCTTGGCTTCGGTTGTCTGTGCGGCTTGATGCAGTTGAGTCAGAAGCAGTGGAACCTGCTTTTCTTCTGGCAAGAGAAGCTCTACCCTTTTGTATTTCTCCAGGAGATTTTCATATTCAGCTTTTAAGCTCTCGAAACTTTTAGCTTTCAGCTCTACGTTTTTGAGGTTGGTCAAAATGGACTCATACTCCATCTGCTTGGTCCCAATCAGCATAGACTTGGGAGAGTAAAAGCGGTTATGCCACAAATAGACACCCAGAATGAGAATCAGTACTCCCAGGATTAGTTTTTGGTTTTTCGGATCTCTAAGGTCCATTTTACCTCCCTTTAGCTACGGAATAATCTTTTGGCTTTCGGTTTGCGTTGCACCTGACTTCTGGGCCAAGGTCTGACCAGGCTGGTCTGAGTCCAACTGAGTCTGACCCGGCTCTTCCGGCTCGGTCGGATTCTTTTGGTCGGCCGGAGCCTGATCAACCGGTGCCTCTTGAACTGGCGCTGATTGAGCCGTCCCTTGTTCTGCCTTGGCAAAAGAGGGTGGCTCTATGTAGTAAATCAAATCACAACCCAGCTGGAAGGCGAAGAATTTGTGTTTGTCTTGCTGGGATGACCTGATAAATTTTAACTCCACATTCTTAAAATAATTAGAGCGGGTCAAGTTGATCAAAAAGGCCGCCAGACTGTTAATGGAATAGCAGTATCCATCTATGGTAGCCCGCCGAGGTCCAAAATTCAAATCTTTAGGCTTGGTTGTGTCAACTGCCGGAGCAGCAGCCGGAACAGGATTAGTGGTCGGAATAGCCCTGTCGTTGGGCGCTGGAGTAGCACTGGCTACGACCGGCTCTTCTCTTAGACCGGAGAGCCACAGGTAGCTTGGTATCCGGCTACTTAGGTCCTCCATTATTTTAATCCAAACCGTGCGATACTTGTCCAGATTTTCTATAGCTGACATTCTCTGCAAAAGTTTCTGCCGGACATCTGAGAGGGCATCCACCAACTGGATGTCCTTTTTCAGGCGCTCGGTCCTCTCTTGGGCCTCTCTTATCTTTCCGTCGATTGACTTGACTTTCCAGGTCTGGTAAGCGGTGGCAAAAATCATAAGAACCACCATGGCTCCTGCCGCTACTAAGGCATAGACCGTACCCTTCTTAAAGGACAAAAACCTGCTTTTCTTGCGATATTCCTTGGGGAGTAGGTTTATCTGTATCATCTTACTTTACCTTCCTGACTGCCAGTCCCACGGCAACAGCCAAAAGTGGGGCAATCTTTTCCGGTTGAACGTCCTGAAACATATCCGGATCGTACTCTATGTTTCTTAAAGGATTGGCGATCTCAACTGGTATTCCCAATTTGCTTTGGACAAACTCAGGTAAGTAGGGGACCAAGGCTCCTCCCCCGGAGATCACGATCCAGTCAACCTGGGGAATGCGGGCCGAGGTCCTAAAGTAGCTGAAGGCCACTTCCAGGCCGGAGATTAACTCTTCGGCCGAGGAGACCAAACTGGCTTTGAACATATCTAAATCCAAAGCGCCGGAGAGTTCGCCCTTCAGAGCCTTGGAGGCCATTTCCTGGGTCAAGCGAAACTCCTTTTGAACGGCCTCATAGATTCCCCGGGTACCCACCGAAAGATCTCGGGTTGAGTGATAAACTCCATCCTTGATGAAAACCAAGTTGGTCACATCGAACCCGATGTTTATCAGGGCCGTCACTTTGGAGGGGTCTATTTCGTAATTAATTTCGTAAGCATTCAAGACCGCCATGGCGTCAATATCTACCACGGCCGGCCGGAGGCCCAAATCGAAGATCAAGTCGACATAATTTTTCAAGAATTCGGTCCGGGCCGCTACCAGAAGCACATCCATTTTGTTGGTTTCGTCGTTTACTTTAATAATGTGGAAGTCTAAGGCCACATCTTCCACATCAAAGGGGGCTCTTTGCTCAGCCTCGAAGAGAATAGCCTGTTCAGCCTCGGCCCCGCTCTTTTTGTCAATCGTAATCTTATCAGTTATCACTCCGTGCCCGGCTAAGGAGATGGCTACATCTTGTAGCTTGGGGTCGGTCTGATCAACTAAGTTCTGGAGACTGAACAGCAGGGTGTCCCGATCCCGAATCTCCTCATCCACTATAGCTTCAGGAGGGAGCTCCTTGATCCCCAGGGCCCTCAGGGCATAACCGGCTGCCTTTTTCTCCAGTTTAACTAGCTTAATGGAGTTGGTGCCGATATCCAGTCCTGCTACGTTTCTACCTTGCTTGGACAAAAGTTTGCTGAACATAACCGTTCCTTTGTTTCTTTTCGGTTGCTGGTCTGTTTTCTTTAATCCGGTTTCTGGTCTCTCTGGTATAACCTTGGTCCACTTGGACAGATTTGAAACAGCCTGCTTTATTATCGACTAATCGGTTAAAAAATTAAGAGGGTCTCTAAAAAATACTCTCCCAGAAAAAAAGCTGAAAGATTGCTCTTTCAGCTTAGAGAGGAGGTCAAAGGTACTATAACTCTAAGAGGTTATCTTGATCCGGCCTGTGCTGGCTAACACATCCACGGTGCGGGAGTGGGCATTGTCAGAGGAATTGCAGATTATTTGACCGCTGGAGTGACAGGTGCCATCCGGTTTGAAAATGACGGTACTGTCCGCAAAGGTAGATGAGCCTATTCCCAGAGAACTGAGATCACCGGTTTTAACCACTGAATCCTCATCGGCCACAAACTCGAAATTGCCGGGATTGTCGGTATCGAAGAAGACCGCATAGCTCTTATTGTCAAAATCGAAATTCAGGCCAATCTGTTGGCGGGTGGCAATAGCCCCAGAGCGGGCCCAGCGCAAATCTGAGATGATATCCCGGGTGGCGGCATTCAGTTTCAGTTTTTGCATCGCACTCATAAAGTCAGGCACGGCCATGGCCGCAATCAGGCCCAGCACTACGACAGTTATGACCATCTCTATCAAGGTGAATCCAGCTCTATTTCTCAGCAGTTTCATAGTCATCTCTCCTTATAGCTCTCTCCAGGTCCCAGGCACTTTTCTATAAGTATATTTGTTGATAGTCCCGCTCCCGGGCATACCCGGAGGGAGGTTGTCCACAATGGAGGGGACGAAGTACATATGGGGGACGTTTTTTATTTCGAAATAATTGGATACCATGGCCCCGGCCAACTGGTTCTGTTTGACGTTCTCAATTTTGTTCTGGGCAAAGAAGGCTCCCATTATGTCGAGTTGCGAAGCTCCTGGCCCGGTTCCGATGCGGATGTCCTCAGTTGACAGAAAGCCCATCACGTCGTTGGTAGGAAATTGGTCTTTGGAAAGAACGTGGGTATTAATGTACATATTATCACCTGAGACGATGGTTACCCGGCCGT
>Ga0209002_10003402_pt1 | contig 12655 bp, 9 predicted proteins | sample Rifsed16ft2_FD_184010 | JGI IMG/M metagenome (GOLD analysis project Ga0209002, IMG submission 184010) | Soil microbial communities from Rifle, Colorado, USA - sediment 16ft 2 (version 2) | ecosystem: Environmental > Terrestrial > Deep subsurface > Rock core/Sediment | place: Rifle, Colorado...
TGAACGATGCCGCCGACAAACATAACCGCCGGCCCAAAGAAGAGCTGTTGGGTCATAAATATATGGACATGTGGTCCGGCATTGAAACGACAGGAGTGTTTGCTGTTATCAAGCAGTGCTTGGAGGAACGACGAGAGCGTCACATGGAGAATGAATTTGTTTTTCCCGATGGAACCGCAGGGTGGTTCGACCTTAGCATTCAACCGGTACCTGAAGGGGTCTTTATTCTTTCCGTGGATATTACTGAGCGTAAGCGGGCGGAAGAAGGTCTTCGCAAATTGAATGAAGAATTGGAGGACCGCGTTGAGGAACGAACCGCCCAACTGCAGGTTGCCAACAATGAACTTGAGGCGTTCAGCTATTCGGTATCGCATGATCTTCGTGCCCCGCTGCGTCATATCACCGGGTTCGTTGAGTTGCTGCAAAAGCACGCCGGCAAGTCGCTTGATGAGGAAAGCACGCGTTTTCTGAAAACGCTTTCACAAGCTGCCGTCAGGATGGGAGCCCTCATTGACGACCTCCTTTCGTTTTCGCGAATGGGTCGCCAGGAAATGCAGAAGACCACAGTGGATTTGAATGCCATGATCGCGGAAATCCTCGTGGAACTCAAAAGCCAGATGAAAGATCGGCAGGTTGTGTGGAATATCCGGCTATTTCCGCCGGTGAAGGGCGATCGCTCCATGCTTCGCCTGGTGATGATCAATCTTCTCTACAATGCCGTCAAGTTTACGGCCAGGAAAGAGAGAGCGATCATCGATGTCGGGTGTGAGATCAAAGAGAAAGAGATCATCGGCTTTGTCAAGGACAACGGAGCGGGATTTGACATGAAATATGCAGACAAACTGTTTGGGGTCTTTCAACGGCTTCACAGTGCCGATGAATTCGAAGGAACAGGTATCGGGTTGGCAAATGTTCGCCGGATTATTCATCGGCATGGGGGACGCACGTGGGCGGAAGGGAAGGTGAATGAGGGAGCAACGTTCTATTTCACAATTCTGTTGGACAGCGAAGAAAGGGCATCATTGTGACCACAGACTTAAAGAACATTCTTCTTGCGGAGGACAGTGAACAGGATATTGAACTCACTCTGGAGGCACTCCGTGAGAACAATCTTGCAAACGATGTCGTCGTTGTTCGCGATGGAGAACAGGCGCTTGACTATCTTTATGCACGCGGAGAATTCAGAAACAAGGTGAACGGATTGCCCGCTGTCATCCTTCTCGATTTGAAGATGCCGAAGGTGGACGGGATGGAAGTACTGAGAACGATCCGCGGCGATGCAAAGCTCAGGGAGTTGCCGGTGGTAATTCTGACCTCATCGAGGGAAGAACGCGATCTTGTCGAGGCGTATGGACTCGGCGTAAATGCTTTTGTTGTGAAGCCGGTGGACTTTCACGAATTCCTCAACGCCGTCAAAGCACTCGGTGTCTTCTGGGCGCTGGTCAATGAACCTCCTCACGGGATCGAGAAGAAAAGGAAGCTGTAGAGGAAAAAATTCGTGCCAAGTTCCGAGTCCTGACAAACCAATCGAGGATTAATGGAACCACGTTTTGCAGTACTCCATTTTGAGGACAGCGAAGAAGATGCGATGCTCATCAGGGAGCTTCTTGCGGCAGGGGGTATTCAATGTGATATTACCCTTGTGCAGAACAAAACCAGCTTTGTGAAGGCCCTTGATAATCGTTGGGATCTTATTCTGTCCGACTTCAACGTTCCCGGGTTTGACGGGTTTGCTGCATTACGGCTTGTCCGGGCGAGGGACCCCCATATACCGTTTATCATCATCTCGGGCACAATTGGGGAAGAACTTGCAATTGAGTCCCTGAAGAGCGGCGCGACAGACTACATTCTCAAAGACAAGCCTGCCCGGTTGGTCCCGGCAGTTCAACGGGCTCTTCAGCAGGCAGAGGAGCGGCAACAACGGCTGCAATCCGAGACGGCTCTCGTTAAGTCAGAGGAGAAATATCGAACACTTGTCTCCAGCTTGCGGGAGGGCCTGCTCGAAGCAGACAATGATGGCGTGATTCAATTTGTGAATGACCAGCTCTGTGTGATGCTTGGGTACGAGCGCGATGAGCTTCTGGGCCATGTCGTTCACACGCTGCTTGTATCCAAAGAGGACCAGGCGCAAATCGTGGAGAAAAACCTCCAGCTGAGGAGGGGGATCAGCGAACGGTACGAAATACGCTGCCTGCACAAGGATGGCCATTCTCTCTGGATGGAACTTGGAGCGTCCCCCATCGCCGATCCGCGAGGCACAATCATAGGCTACGTTGCAACGTTCAGTGATATTACGGAAAAGAGGCTCCTTCAAGAGCAGTTCCTTCGCGCACAACGCCTGGAGGGGATCGGAACGCTCGCAGGCGGCATTGCGCATGATCTAAACAACGTGCTGGGCCCGATTCTTCTTTCGCTCGATGTCATGCGCCGCAAGATTGTGGATCCCGGCCTTTTGAGAATGATCGACACGATTGAAGCAAGCGGCAAACGCGGGGCAGACCTGATCAAACAGGTTCTTTCATTTGCACGAGGCTTGCACGGAGAACATGTGACCGTCCAGGTCCGACATCTGGTTGGCGAAGTCGAATCGATCATGAAGGAGACATTTCCCAAATCCATAGCCGTTGCAACAAAAGCACCGAATAACCTCTGGACTGTCTCGGGAGATGCCACCCAACTTCACCAGGTTCTGATGAACCTTTGTGTGAATGCCCGGGATGCCATGCCGGACGGCGGCAGACTTGAACTCAAATGCGAGAATGTTGAGTTGGATGAACAATATGTGGCGATGCATTTTGAAGCAAAGCTCGGTCGATACGTATGTCTTAGCGTGACGGATACAGGGATCGGGATTCCGCCCGATATCAAGGCGAAGATTTTTGATCCCTTTTACACCACAAAAGAAATCGGGAAGGGGACGGGCCTTGGTCTTTCCACGGTCCTTACCATTGTTAAGAGTCACGGCGGCTTCATCAATGTCTACAGCGAACCGGGAAAAGGAGCCGCTTTTCGCGTGTACGTCCCCGTGCGGAGCTCTGATGTTCCGGAAAAGCCGCAAGAGCAAGAGGACTCGGTGGCAGGGAAAGGAGAGCTGGTTCTTGTGGTTGACGACGAGGAGGCAATACGGGAGATAACCAGAACGACCCTTGAAGCCTTTGGGTACGCTGTCATGACGGCCAATGATGGAACAGACGCCATCTCAAAGTATGCCATGGAGAAAGACCGCATTGCGCTCGTCGTGACCGATATGATGATGCCGTACATGGATGGTCCTGCGACAATCAGAGCACTCAGGAAAATGAACCCCAACGTCAGGATTCTCGCGGTCAGCGGTCTGACACAGAACGGACAATTCACAGAAGAAGTCCCGGGCATTGCATTCCTGCCCAAGCCATACACGGCACAGAAGCTCCTTGAGTTCATTCGGACCGTTCTTGATTCGAAGTGAAAATGAACCGAATCATCTCCACAAGAACACGAGGATCTCATGAAACGAATATTGGTCGTTGACGATGAAGATCAGATTCGAGAGTCGATACGGGGGGCGCTCGAACCTTTGGAGTACGAAATTATTGAAGCGGATAACGGAACAACTGCTCTTGACCTTGCCAAGTCACAAAAGCCACATTTGATCATCAGTGATGTCGTAATGGACAGCGGGAGCGGCTTCCTCCTTCGCGAATTGCTTCGGGAGGATGAGGAAACGTCCATGATTCCGTTGATTCTCATGACAGGGAACGCTCAAGGAGTGGGTGCGTGGAAATCCGACCCTGATATCGAGTATCTCGAAAAGCCGTTCAGTATTGCTGATCTTGTCTCCGCCGTGGAGAGGTCATTCAAGAGAGCAGCACGGAAATCATAGAGCCGTTGGTAATGTCCGACCCCGCTGTGAGCCACACCTCAAGAACTCTCGGCAAGTAATCCTGGCTGTAGTTGAATCCGGAAGAATTACCTTGACTAAAATAAGAAATGTCTTATTTTACTTTACAGCCGTAAAGTAAAATAGGCGATTTCTTATTTTCCTTTGAGAAACTATGGACCTCAAACAATTCAAGTCGGGGACATATCTCCAGAAATACCAGTACAGGAGCTTCATACCCTCACTCGTTAACCACACGTGGGTATGGAGCGATCCCAAAATCAATACATTGCTGGAGGAAGCCACACACAAACTGGGGGCGCTTGATGCCTTCTCGAAACAGGTTCCGGACGTTAATTACTTTATCCGAATGCACGTGGTGAAGGAGGCAACAACCTCCAGCCGCATTGAAGGGACGAGAACGAATGTTGAAGAGGCTCTTCTGAAGGAGTACGAAGTAGACCCCGAACGGAGGGATGACTGGCAAGAAGTACAAAACTACATCGCTGCAATGAACCATGCTGTGAGGCGATTGCGCAAAATCCCGGTTTCTAGCCGGTTGCTGAAAGAGACACACAAAAATCTCTTATCGAAGGGGAGAGGCGCCAGCAAGATGCCTGGGGAATTTCGCAGAAGCCAGAATTGGATAGGAGGAGCAACCCTCAAAGATGCCACGTATGTTCCTCCTCCGCATGAAGAAGTCAATTCACTTATGAGCGACTTGGAGAATTTTCTTCATAACGATGGCATAGACGTTCCAAGCCTCATTCGAATTGCCATAGGCCATTATCAGTTCGAGAGCATCCACCCCTTTCTGGATGGAAATGGAAGAATTGGCCGTCTCCTCATAGCGCTCTACTTGGTGAGTACAGGGCTTCTTGCAAAGCCTACGTTGTATCTTTCGGACTATTTTGACCGGCACCGCCTGATCTACTATGATAGGCTCGAGGTCGTCCGCCAGAAGAATGACATGATTCAATGGATTGCCTTTTTCCTTATCGCAATTGGGAAGACGTGTGAAAGGGGAATTCTGACATTTGAGAAGATTCAGAAGCTTCGAGAAGATGTTGAAGGGAGGAGACTACCAAAGCTAGGCAAAAGACTCCCCAATGCTCAGAAACTGATCATGGAGCTTTATCGAAATCCAAGGATCACATCCTCGGAAGTAGTCAAATACCTGGCCATTACTCCAAAGTCTGCTAACGAGTTAATCGAAGAGTTTGTGAAACTTAAGATCCTGAACGAGGTAACAGGGGGTCGAAGGAACAGAATCTTTAGTTTTCAGGAATATGTGAGGCTGTTCAGGTAATCAGAAAATCCTTAAATCCCCCTCGATCACAAATCTTTTGGTGGCACTTTCTGTTAAGATCTCGTCCTCAGCTTCCCGGCAGCCCATCAATTTTCCAATATGGAGTTGTTAGTGCGAGAAAAAAGAGTGCTAACTAAATTGCTAACTGGTGCTAACTCTTTTTGGGAAACAGAGGGAAACCGGAGGGAAAAGGTTTGCGTTGTTGCTTTAAATTGCGGAGCCGAAAGGGGAGGGGATGAAGAAACCATGAGTTCGAAATTGAAGTATTCTAGCGTTTGGCTATTGTTGTCGCGTAGCGGAGAATGCCGTCTTTGTCATAAAACGTCACAGCCAACTCATGTGGTGATAGTGTAAAGGCGTTGAAACCCATATTGGTTGCTGCGTAGAGTGCGTTGTCCATCCATGTCACACTTCTGTGCGTCCCTCCACCGCCGCTTATGACGTAGTGAATACCGTTGATCGGTTTCTTCATTTCAAGGTGATGATCGTGCCCGGCAAGGTACAAATCCACGCCGTACTTCCGGAACACTGGTTCCAAAAGAGCGATCAACCCAGGATTGTCCCCATGGGTTCCCCCGGAATACAACGCGTGATGCCCTATGACGATTTTCCATCTTGCAATTGATTCCTGCAGCTGTTGCTCCAGCCAGGCCACTTGAGTGCGGTAGTCCATCGAATCCAGGAGCACTCCCTCTTCGGTTTCTTCAGTCCGTTCCCCGTCGAGCGGTGTCGTATCAAGGCAGATAAACTGAACCTGAGTTGTTTCGTCAACTGATCGTGTGAAGGAATAATAGCGGGAAGGCATCGTCCATCGTCCGCCAAGCCTGGAATATTCTATTTGGGCAGAGGGATTGGAATAATAGTCATGATTGCCCAGAACTGCATAAAATGGTATTTGCAGACTCGGGGAGGAATACATCGATTCGAACTTCTCGTTCCATTGTTCATCCGATGCCGATTTCACCCCTGACGGGTAGAAGTTGTCACCGAGGAGGAGGACGAACTGGGCAGAATCGTCAGCCGCCGCTCTGGCCATTGCGGCCGCAACTGCGCGCTGCCCGTCGCGCCCGGTGCCCTGGTCACCAAGAGCGAGAAAGCGAACCGACCGGATCCCCGGGGCATTCTCAGGAATGGAGAATGGGGGAATTGGCTTGGGGTTCTTGACGGTGCTGGTGAGAACCTCATCCTGAAACCATACTCCCAACCTGCATCCTTGAAGGAGCAGAATGCCAACGGGCAACAAGAGCCGGAGGGAGCCGCGGAAGAAACCTCTTCGGGTCATTGTTTCTTTTCCAGAGGGGGAAGCTCGTCGATCATCTCCTTGAGGTTGGAAATGAGTACTGCTCCGAGGACCATGGACTCCACAGCCTGGTCGGGAGTCACTTGTGCCTCGAGATCGACACCGAGGAACTTGAGGCCCTTCTCGAGTACCTGTCCCGCAACGGGGACTCCTGATACGGTTCCAAGCACAACCGGAATCGGCTTGTACTTGTGGTTCTTTCGTATCTGTTCCTCGATCTTCGCAATAATCTCACGGTCTTCAAAAGTGGTTTTTGATCCGATCGCACTGAGGTCAATGGTATCCTGGATCATTCGGCTGTTGAGGAGAGTGCCGGATCCGACGTCCGCAGTGGTGCGGACTTCCAATGTTACGTCGAAATGGAGGATATTGCCGGTGAATTTGCGCTTGAGGTCCTTGATCCACACCGAATAATCCTCACCAAGGTTGACAACCTCCGCCCATTCCGCCTGTCGCAAGTACGCTCCAAGGCCCGCCTTTGCCAGCCTGAGCTTTTCTTTGTCACCCGTCGGTGTCTTCAGATCGATCTTGATCTGGCTGAGGACGACAACATGGGCGCAACACACCGCCAGTACCGTGAAAAAGTATTTCATGACGTCACTCCCGTAGTATTCCGACTTTGAGCTCTGCAATTGCCTTCTTTTCCAAATGCTTTTCCCTGAACGAGTATTTGAGCACGTCAAGGTCCAGCTCGATTGAACCGAGCGCCAACACGATTGTCGCCGATGCGTCTGCATCAACATAACCTTTGGCATGTTTCGACAGGCCTATGGCAGGACGGGGAGTCAGCGGCGCGGCTTGGAGCGAAAGGAGCGAAAGAAGTCTGAAACGCATCACAGGGCCTGCCTTCACGAACATCCACACCTCATGACCCTTGTGTTCGCCGCCGGCCCCGACATACATTCCATAGCTCCACCTGGAAAATTTTGACCGTCGGTCAATGTCGCGGAGAAACGTGTAGCCCACAGGAAGGATGGAAATGTGGCTTGGCCTGCTATGGAATCCGTAACCGAAGGGATGGAAGTAGCCGTACGCCCTCGGGTTGAGCCGGAGGGGTGAATCAACATCGGGGATGCGCCAGCGTTCACCGACAGGTTGCTCCGCTTTGTCGAGGTATCGGCGTGGAGTGAACCAATCGGTCCAGTGAAGGGGGATATCGCGACTGAATGCAACACCGAGGGTCAGGGAGAATTCTCTCGACCGAAAACCGTTGATGAGAGAGTAGCGGAATCCTTGGACGCTGACCCACACGCGGCGTGAAATCCATGCGTCGAATCGCGCAAAAGAGAACATCGGCTCGACTGTTAACCGGTTTCCATCCCAAGTGAGGTCGGCGACGGTGGGATCGAGACCGAGTGCCAATAGGTCGGAATAATGCCACAGGTAAAGGCCGAAGCTGACCGAACCTACCCAGAGTGTTGAGCCTGCGCCGGAACGGCGTCCGATCTCATAACCGGCATAGAACCCGAACGGGTCAACGACACTTGGCGGTTTCGCAAAGTTCATGGCGACGAGCAAATCCTGGCCGCCGGGAGTCTTGCGAGTTCTTCCAGTTACTCCAACCTGCACCATCGGTCGCCATTCCTGTTCTTCCCGCGGAGCGGCTTTGAATTCAACGGTGGATACGAGGTCAGGATCACTGTATCCTTTGAAATGCTGATCGAGATACCAGCGCCATTCTCGCGTGGCGGCGCGCTCGAGGGAATCCTTGTTGTCGCCGCCTTCCTTGAGGATGATGGCAGTAATGACGAGAAGGTCTTCAATCGCGTCCGCGGCTTCGATGCCGCGCGCGTTAAGGAACGATCGAGGTAGAAGATAAGGACTCTTTTCATAGAATTCGACTTCATCAGCGGGCACAAGATCTTCCCTGTAGTACATTTTATCGCGCGGATCTTCCGGGAACCAATGGATGAGATCGCTGAAGTAGTAAGGCCAGCCGGACCAGTAAATAAGGAAGGGTTCCCACGCTGTGGCCTGCCACGGTTTCAGAAGCTTGATCGCCCATGTGACCGTGTCGCGGTCGGCGTGCGCTTCGGAAAATGAATCACCCACCGTATGGATGAGGGAATAGAGATCTCTGTAGTACTTCTTTGATTCGTCGCTGCGCTCGAGGATTTCGAAGTACATCCCGGTCAGAAATCGGATGGCGAGGGGGTATGCCTCTTCGGTAAGGCCGCGGGGAGCATTGGTACGAGGATCTATTTCCGGATTGCGATAGAGAGCTCCAGGACTTGCCATGAAATGAAAATACTGGCCATTCTTGCTGAATTGACGATAGAAGATTGCATCCATGTCTCCTGAGCCAATTACGGGAAGCCAACCAAGTGAATCGGTTTCCGTCATATTGCAGTCAGGGTTTCCGTCTGGTTGGGGATAGCATGGTGGGACGCGGAGGATCCTTTGGGCAACAAGAAGGTCTATCACTTCTTTCCCTGACATGGACGGAAGGTGTGGGATGTCCCCCCTCTGTTTTTTCAGCAGATTCTTGTAGGCCGCAGCCTCTATGACGTTATGCCCGCGTGTTGTGTGACCTCTTGCCGGTGAACACACGAGAATCGAGAGTACTATCACAACCAACATGAATCGAACATCATTCCGGAGAGTGGCCATTCCAACCTCCTTGATGTTGAATTGAAGTTGCCTGCCGTCAACTGGAGAACAGACGATGTTCGAGTCGATAAGGCGAGGCCGGCTGGGAGGTGAGGGCCTTTGGCGTCTGTGGAGTGCTATGGTAATCACCCCCTGCGTAAGAATCAAGGGCGTGAAATAAGGGAAAAGTGAAACCTGAAAAATCAAAAGAGAACATTGGCAAGTTGACGGCTGAATTTCAACAACTAAGCGGGGCAGAGAAAAGACCGAGGCCACCAGGATTCGACGCCCTTTACTTTCGTTCCAATAATCCCTACCGTTGTTCACTCAAGAAGCCGCTCTCCTCATGGCCGCCACGCGAAAATGGATGTTCTTCATTCCTTTCCTCCTGTGCACAGCTCAGTCACAAAATTCTGTTTGGGTCGATAATACCGGGGAACCGGTTCACATCGGATCATCATGCCTTGTTCTGGAAGACAGCGGGAATCATCTTCGCTTTCCTGAATTGCTCTCTCCCTCGACCCTTGCTCAATTCCGGCCGAGCGGCCACGATATCCCCAACTTTGGGTTTACGAACTCGACGATCTGGATTCTCACAAAGGTCGCGAACGGCGGGGACCGTGAATTGCATCTCATTCTCGAGACGGGTTATCCTCTTCTTGACTTCATTCGTGTCTATGTCCGGAATTCCGACGGTTCGGTGCTTATGCAGGAGGGCGGGACTTCCATCATGCGAGATGCATCTGCGTTGAAAAGCAGGAATCCCGTTTTCCGCCTTGCTCTTGCCGGAAACGACTCGGTCACCATTGGGCTCCAAATACTCTCTTCGGGTGCAATCGTCGTGCCTCTCACGCTTCATCACGAGAATTCCTTTCTTCAGAATGTAAACGACGAGAATCTTATTCTCGGAATGTATTACGGAATTCTCCTCGTTCTCCTGGTATATAATCTTATTCTCTTTTTCTCTTTTCGCGACATCGTGTACCTGTGCTACACACTGCTTGTGTTGTTCTTCGGTCTTTCTCAATTCACATTTGACGGTTTCATGCTTCTGTACTTTCCCTCTGCTCACCCGTGGATCGTGCAGCACATTTTTCCTTTCGCGTTTGCAGCCAACATCATCATTGCGCAAGTCCTGACACAACGTCTGCTGGCGACGAGCACCAACGTGCCTTCCTACGACAAGATCATGAATCTCGTGAAGAGGACGGGAATCCTCATGATTCTGCTGATTCCAATCCTTCCCTTGTGGTTCTTGTATCCCGCCGTGTCGGTCATGACGATCATAGCAGTACTCGTTCTTCTCCCTCCTGCAATCCTCCGCTGGCGGCAGGGGTATCAGCCCGCAAAACCGTTTACGCTTGCGATTGCCGCACTCTCCGTTGCAGTCCTGGTGCGAATGTTCAGGAATCTTGGCATCCTTACCGATATTTCCCTCACGGTTCATCCCGTTCATTTTGGAACTCTGCTGGATGCGCTTCTGCTTTCTGTTTCACTCAGCGACAGAGTGAACCTCAGAAAGATCGAGAATGAACTGGGGAAGGCGGAATTGCGGGATCGGCTGGCGAGGGACCTGCATGACGACCTTGCCTCGACACTGGGAAGCATTTCCTTGTTTGCCACATCGTTGCGCACGAAGCTGAAACATCCGTCTCAGGATGTCAGGCAGCTCATCGAACGGATCGCCACGATGGCGGGCGATTCCGTTGATGCAATCGGCGACATTGTGTGGTCCGTTTCGCCGGAAGGGGATACCATGAGTCAATTGCTCATTCGGATGCGGGATTATGCATCCCAGCTCTGCACGGCGAACGGCATACAGTACCAAATCACGATGCAACCTGGTGCGATTGAAATATGGCTGAGTCCGGAAGTTCGCAGAAACATGTACCTCGTCTTCAAGGAAGCAACGCACAATGCGGTTCGGCATTCCGGAGCAAAGAAGGTGACGGTGGAAGCAGGGATGTCGGGCGTGATGTTCGAGTTACGTGTTCAGGATAATGGCCGTGGATTTCGGATGGAGGGGAGGCCGGGTCGCGGGCACGGTCTTCGGAGCATGGAGAAGCGCGCCCGGTCCATTGGGGCGCAATTCAGTTTGGAAACGTCGCCCAGGGTGGGAACGAGCGTTTCCCTGTCGAAAAAGATGACATGATTGTGTCATTGCTTTGATAAGTTCTGTCTTGCATGTTTGTTGAGGCATTTTCTATGACGCTGCGAGTAGTCATAATAGAAGACCACGATGATTTCCGCGAAGGGCTTTTTCATATCCTCCGCAGCACCGAGGGGTTCCGGTGTGTCGGCAGTTTCGCTTCCGTGGAAGAAGCATTGAGGACTTTTCCTGCTGCAGACGTGGTTCTGATGGACATCGGACTTCCCGGCAAAAGCGGAGTCGAAGGTGCCCGGCTCATCCGGAAGCGGGCCCAGGAGATTCAGATTGTGATGCTCACAGTGTTCGAAGATGACCGGCACATTTTCGAAGCGATCATGGCCGGAGCGAACGGGTATATTGTCAAAAAGACTCCGCCGTTGAAAATCCTCGAAGCCATCCAGGAGGCCGCCGCCGGGGGAATGCCGATGACCCCCTTCGTGGCGCGACACGTTGTCGATATGTTCCGCCGGCACGCCCCATCCGTCGAACAGCGCACCGATCTTACGAAGCGTGAGCAGGAAATCCTTTCCCTCCTGGCGGAAGGATCGAATTACGCCATGGTTGGAGAAAAGCTTTTCATCAGCCTCGACACTGTTCGCAATCACATCCGGCATATCTACGAGAAACTGCAGGTACACTCCAAGTCGCAAGCGGTCGCGAAGGCTATGAGGCAGGGGTTAGTGTAGGCCCTTCCTTCAGAATCTGCGCAATCTCTTGTTCTGCTAATACGAACCGGCAAACTCATCGCCTCACCTGGGGTTGAGTTCGAACAACGTCGTCCTCATTTTCTCCGATCCCTCTACCATCCGATTCACACCTCCTTGTCCCCACCTCACCTGACATATCCATGTCGCCCGATTCTGCACGTTTTCTCCACCAAGCCTCAAATAAACGCATAACCATGTCATAGAAAAGCGAAGCACGCTCTCGTAGGTTAGTCATACGAAGAACATGAAACCTCGTGGCAGAAAGGAAGGCAAAGAGTGTTGACGGCGTTGATACTTGGCGTGCTGGCCGGTTTCGTTGTTTCGATTCCCCCGGGCCCGGTGACCGCAACTCTGATCGCAAAGACCCTGGAAACCGGCCGCCGCCAGACGATGGTTTTTGCGTGCGGGGCCGCCTTGTGCGAAGTGCTGTATGCATCGGCTGCAATACTCGGGATGGATCTTCTGATTCCGGTCAGAGCTCAAGGATTGATCAACGGGGCAGGGTTCCTGCTGCTTCTCGGGATGGGGATCCGTTACACATTCTTCGATGTGGTTCCCGCTTCACAAAAAGAAAAATCAATCTCTGCCTCAAATTCTTTTGTTCTGGGATTGATACTGCCTCTTACGACACCGACCATTGGGGCTTCCTATGTGGTGATCGCGGGTCTTCTCCATACGAACGGCCTTCTTGCCACGGAGGCGACTGCCCGCAATGCATTCGCCGCCGGAACAGGTGTCGGCA